>Ga0209542_10000382_pt1 | contig 108357 bp, 95 predicted proteins | sample RifCSPhighO2_01_FD_184028 | JGI IMG/M metagenome (GOLD analysis project Ga0209542, IMG submission 184028) | Soil microbial communities from Rifle, Colorado - Rifle CSP2_plank highO2_0.1 (SPAdes) (version 2) | ecosystem: Environmental > Terrestrial > Deep subsurface > Rock core/Sediment ...
GAGCGAAGGGGTGGCCCGGAGGGTTGTCAGCCCGATCTGTCGGGAGGGCGTGCAATCCCGGAGGGACAGGACCCCGAAGCTCCATCTTATTTATGAAAGCGTTTTTCGCAAAGGTCGGAGAAGATTTCTTGCGTTAAGGCCTCGATTCTGTTAGCAAAATTGGACGTATGCAACACAAGCGACTGCTCCTTGCCGTTTTTTCTGCGGCCTTTTTTTTATCTGCAGGCCCCTTGATGGCCCAAACACCGCCTCAGCCCAAATTGAGGCTGACTCTTCAAGACTGTCTCAAAATGGCCTCGGAAAATAATGCGAAATTGTCTGCAAGAGATTATGCCATTGAGGGCTCTAGATGGCGCTTGGAAGAGGCACAGGCTCGTTTTTGGCCTATTCTCGAATACAGTCATCGGATGGCTCCTGCCCCTCTGGATGCCCTAAATGCTGCGCAATCATTTTTTGGTGGGGATTTGACTTTTTTTACTACGTCCAAAGTTGGAGTTGGCATACCACTTTATGCCTTTGGTCAATTGACGACCGCCCAAAATTTGGCAAAGCAAGGGATTGAAGCAGCCAAAGTGGAACGCAACAAAGATGAAACCAAAATTCATTCGGAGATCAAACAACTCTATTACGGCATTCAATTAAGCCATGAACTCAATAATTTAGCCCAAGATGCTGTCAACAAAATCAACAACAAATTGAAAAAAGAGGAAGAGACACACGAACATTCCCCCTACGATATTTTGAAATTGAAAGTTTTTAAATCCGATTTAGAAAGAAGGATCGATGAAGCCAATGCGAAGGAAAAAGTGGCGAGACATGCCTTGAAAATTCAGTTGGGACTGCCCGATGAGCAATCTTTCGAGTTAGCAAGCTACAGTTTGGAACCGGCCGCAAAAAAGTTGGAGCCGCTGGAAAATTATGTCGATAAAGCGATGGAAGAAAGACCGGATAGTCACTTGATTAATATCGGAGTTGAAAGTAAACGGTTGGAACAGCAGTTGGAAAAAAGAAAATTATTTCCAAGAGTGGGGCTTGGCGGTTTTTTTGAGTTTGGGCGGACGACCGATAACGTACAAAATGTGAGAGCCACAGACTCCTTCAATAATCCCTTTAATTTCACGCGGGCCGGAGTCGGACTTGAATTAAAAGGGCAGTTTGATTTTCACGGATCGAATGCAAAAATTAAACGGCTTGGCAACGAATTTTACAAAGCTCAGATTGAGAGCCAGTTGGCAAAACGAGGGATTGGGTTAGAAGTTGAGGAGAGTTATCGAGAGGTCAAAAGACTCAAAACGAGTGTTGATCGAGCGGAAGAACGTCAAAAAATGGCCCGCCAGATGATGTTTCTCTCAAAGACAAATTTGGATATTGGTGTAGGGGAAGAACAGCAATATACCGACGCGTTGCAGCTTGTCTTGTTGACCCGAGGTGAGTATTACAAAACGGTATTTGACTATAATATTGCTTTGGCTAAGCTAGAAGAGAAGATAGGAAGGAGAGAGGGATATGAAGAATAATGACATGAGGCAGAGAGGCAAGATGCAGAGAAAGAAATCAGTTTTTATCTCTGTTTCTTGCTTCTTTGTTTCTCTGTTTCTCACGGTTTTTTCATTTGCTAGCTCTGGCAAGTTGGCGACAGTAAAGCCCGTAGCGTCTACTACCACACCCATTCAAGCCATCAAAGATTTAGATAAAATGGCGGAACAATATAAGATTGGCAAAAATTTGACGGAGGCTGATAAAGCATTCAACGTACAACTCAAACAAAAAATCTTGAGAGGGACTTTTGATTTGAGAGAACTTGCGAGAATAGCCCTGGATCACTACTGGAATCAACGAACCCCTCAAGAACAAAATCAGTTCGTCGAACTCCTCACCAATTTGTTGGAGGAGCGCTCTCTTTTTTCAAAAGAAAAAGCGGCTGAGAAGGGTAACGATCAGCCTTATTCTATTAACTACAAGAGTCAAAATTATTTGAATAAGGAAAAAAGCGAGGCGATGGCCAAGACAACGGTTCGGATCAAGAGTAAAAATCTTAAGGTAGATCTCAATTACAAATTGAAGAGGACAAACTCAGATTGGAAAATCTATGATGTGATTATGGATGATGCCAGTCTTGTTGAAAATTATCGATATTCGTTTGGCAATATTATTAAAAAGCATGGCTATCCCGAATTGGTCCGCCGCATGCAGACAAAATTAGACGAGTTTCGTTCCAAGAGGTCATAAGATCGTGCGAGGGTGCTTAGTGCGATCGTGCTTCAATCATGAAAAATCGAATATTTCAACGGGTCGTGATGATTCTTGCCGATGGGGCAAGAGAGGATGTTTTGCGAGAACTTCTGGCCCGTGGGGAGCTACCTCATATTGAAAAGGAGATTGTGGCCACAGGGACAGTGGCTAGTGGCATTACCACTTTCCCTTCAACGACAGGCCCCGCCTATTTCCCTTTTTTGACCGGCTGTTTTCCGGGAACCCTCAATGTTCCGGGCATTCGCTGGTTTGATAAAGAGGCTTATGCCGACCCAAAAAAGAAGATGGTGAAGTTCAGGAGTTATGTCGGGATTGAAACGTTTTTGATCAATCGCGATATGGCGCCACACCCGACGATCTTTGATTTGCTGCCCGACTCTTACAATATTTTCAACTCTGTTTGCAGGGGGGCTGGAAATCGGAACTTAACCAAGATCATGCGGATCTGGTATTGGTATTATGCCCATCTGACCGATCGTTGGGAATTCATCGATCAAGCGGCCCTCAAGAAAACGTTGAAGGCGATCGAAAAAGATTTTGATTTTTTGTTTGTTGTTTTTCCAGGCATCGATGAATATTCCCATCTGGCTCACCCGCACCATGAAAAAACCATCGAGCAATATCGTTTTTTAGACACGGCGGTGGGGCAAATTGCCGCCAAACTGAAAAACTTAAACAAATGGGACGATACCCTCTTCTGGATTGTTTCGGACCATGGGCTTAGCAAAACGGATACCCATTTTTGTGTGAATACTTTTTTGGAAAAGCGGGGTTTGCCCGTCTTTTATTACCCAAAGGTTTTTCATCGAAACGGTAAAAAAGTTGCCAATATGGTTTCTGGAAATGGAATGACTCATCTTTATTTTAAAAATGGAGATGGTTGGGCAAAGCCCGTCTCTCGAAGCGAGATTAACCATTTAGATTCTGCTCTGATAACTGATTTGCTGGGGCAACCGGCCATTGACATTGTCATGGTACGCAACGACGAGGGTGGAGTTGATATCCTTTCAAAAAGAGGTGAGGCCTCCTTGCAACTTGTTGGTGGGAATTTGAAATACGAAGTGAAAAAGCAGGACCCTTTTGGGTACGAAAATGTTTCCGGAAATCTCAATCATAAAGAAGTGTTAGAAAAAACATGCCACACCAACTACCCCGATGCCCTCTGCCAGATTGGGCATTTGTTTAAAGCATCCAGAACGGGCGATATTGTTCTTTCCGCAACACCCGGTTTTGATCTTCGCTTGAAATATGAAATTCCGGAACATAAAGGCTCTCACGGCTCACTCCATCGAGAGCATATGTCGGTTCCTGTTGTAACGAATGTTCCTTTACCTGCCAAAGTCTTGCGCACTGTCGACGTCTTCCCCACCACATTGAAGCTTTTAGGGAAAAACATTCCCAAAGCTATTGATGGTGCATCCTTAATCTAGACCTCTTTTGAGTTGCAATCTCCAATCTATTTTGTATAGAGACGCGAGCCTATGAAAATTGCTGTCTTGTTAAAACAAACTCCGGATACGGAAACAAAAATCAAAATCAAATCCGATGCATCGGGTGTTGATGAAACCGATATCAAATGGATCATTAATACTTATGATGAATATGCGGTTGAAGAGGCCCTGCGCTTAAAAGAGGCAGTGGGTACTGGTGAAGTGGTGATTGTCACGGCGGGTATCAAAAGGGCTGTCGAATCGATGCGTCAGGCCCTTGCCATGGGGGCGGATCGAGGCATTTTAATCGACACAGAAGGGTTAACACTCGATAGTTACACTGCGGCGGTCATTTTGGCCAAAGTCCTTCCCAACGAGAAATTCGATATTGTTTTAGCAGGAAAACAGGCTGTTGATGATGATTGCGTGCAGGTCGCACACGGGGTTGCAACCCTTCTCGATTGGCCCTGTGTTTGGCCAATCGAACATATCGAATTAAGCGGCGACAAAAAGTCAGTCATGGTGGTGCGGCCAGTGAGTGGCGGAACCAAGGAAGTTTTTGAAGTGGGGCTTCCAACCATTCTTTGTTGCGACAAGGGAGAGCACGACCCTCGCTACGCATCTCTGCCCGGCATCATGAAGGCAAAAACGAAACCGATTCAAGAATTGAAGGCCGCCGATTTGCTCGCTGGAGAAACACCGAAAGTGAAATGGGTAAATTTTAGCCTGCCACCCGATAGACAAGCAGGGAAAATTTTAAAGGGAGAGCCGGAACAAGTTTGCGCTGAGTTGGTTAAACTTTTAAGGGAAGAGGCTAAGGTTATATAATATGGGTGATGTCCTGATTATTGCAGAATATGAAGGGGGGAAGCTCAAAGGATATTCAAGAGAGCTTGCCAGCAAGGCTGTTGAATTGGCGACCCAGGCTGGTGGCAAGGCACAAGGGGTTGTTGTTGGAAAAAATGTTGCCCAGGCGGCAGAAGAGCTAGGTCAGTTTGGCATTGCTAAAGCCACTGCCATTGAGGGGGTTGATTTAGAACCCTACCGTGGGGAGGCCTACACAAAAGTTCTTTTTGAACTGATCCAAAAAATAAAACCGCAAATCGTTTTGGCTTCTGCCTCCAATCTTGGCAAAGATGTTTTGCCAAGACTTGCCATGAAATGCAAAGGGGGTCTTGCCACCGATTGCATCGATTTAAAAATAGAAGGCGGGAAGTTGAAAGCCAAAAGACCCATCTTTGCAGGCAAAGCATTGGTGGATGTCGATTTTTTGAGTGACATTCAGTTTGCAACCGCCCGTCCTAATTCTTTTGCAACAAAAGTCGTGGATGCCTCCAAGAAAGCGGAAGTGGAAAAAGTCCAAGCGAGTGTGGGGGAATTGCGCGTCAAGGTCAAAGAGGTGAAAGAGGCTGAAAAAGGGCTGAAAGATTTAACCGAAGCAGAAATTATTGTTGCAGGCGGTAGGGCGCTGGGTAGTAACGAAAATTTCAAAATTATAAGAGAATTGGCAGAAGTGTTGGGGGCAACCGTGGGTGCTTCCCGTGCGGCAGTCGATGCCGGTTATATTTCTCACGATCATCAAGTCGGACAAACCGGCAAAACGGTGAATCCAAAATTGTATATTGCCTGTGGTATTTCCGGGGCGATTCAACACCTTGCCGGTATGAGAACCTCCAAAGTGATCGTGGCGATTAACAAAGATCCGGAAGCCCCCATCTTTAGCAAGGCTGATTATGGCATCGTAGGAGACTTATTCACCCTTCTTCCGATCCTAACCCGCAAGTTCAAGGAATTACTTGGAAAATAATGAATTTAATGCGATAATGCATTGTGTCAGAGGAGACGATGCATGGTAAAAAGGAATGGGCCATTTAGTGCCTCTTTTTTGTGGGAACCCGTAGGGACGTGGGATCTTTTTATCCCTGAAGAACTCAATCCGGAACAGAAAGAACTGGCCAAATTAGCCAGGGACTTTATCAAGAACGAAGTTGAGCCATTGCGTGAAAAAATTGAAGGAAAGCTTGAACCTAGCATTGTTCCAAGGCTTCTAAAAAAAGCAGGTGAGCTCGGTCTTTTAATGGCGGAAATTCCAGAGGCCTATGGGGGACTGGGCTTAAATAAAATTACCGCCACCGTGATTGCTGAAAATGCAACAGGCTGGACTTCTTTTATGGTGCCGTTGATGTGCCATACCGGGATTTCAACCTTACCTATCCTTTATTACGGGACCGAAGAGCAAAAGAAAAAATATCTCCCTAAATTGGCGACAGGCGAATTTTTGGGTGCTTATGCGTTGACGGAAGCGGGCTCTGGCAGTGATGCCCTCGCTGCCAAGACAAAAGCAACTTTATCACCTGACAAAAAATACTACGTCTTGAACGGTGAAAAACAGTTTATTACCAACGGCGGTTTTGCCGATGTCTTCACGGTCTTTGCCAAGGTGGATGGGGAGCAATTTACCGCCTTTATCATCGAAAAGACTTTTCCGGGTGTCTCCTGCGGCAAAGAAGAAAAGAAGATGGGGATCCACGGTTCTTCGACCGTTCCCCTGATCCTTCAGGATTGTAAGGTTCCTGTTGAGAATGTTTTGGGAGAGGTGGGCAAGGGCCACCGCATTGCGTTTAATGTTTTGAACATTGGCCGTTGGAAATTGGGTGCGGCCTGCATGGGGGGAAGCAAGAGGATTATGGAATATAGCTCCAAATATCTTAAAGAGAGGCAGCAGTTCAAAAAGCCCCTTGCTGATTTCCAAGCCATGCGCGAAAAACTGGCCAATGACAATATTCGAACTTATTTATTGGAATCGGTGATTTATGCTTATGCCAGTGCGCTCGACAATGCCTGCGCCGCAATCGAAATCGATAAATCGAGCCCTGATTATTACAAAGTTGTCATGAAAAAAGTAAAGGGGCTCAATATTGAAGCCTCGATTACAAAAGTTTATGGTTCGGAGTCGAGCGACATCGTTTCCGATGATGCGGTGCAGATGTATGGAGGTTATGGTTATATTCAAGACTACCCTCCTGAGCAATTTTATCGAGACAACCGAATCAACCGCATTTTTGAAGGGACAAACGAAATCAATCGTCTCTTGATTCCCGATACCTTGATGCGTAGGGCTTTGAAGGGAAGCATTGATTTGATGGGAGAGATTCAAAAGGTTTTGGCTGGTTTGAAGGATGGTTATCCCAAGACCGATTCGGCTAAGCCCTTAGCCCCTTGGATTGATCAACTAGAATCCCTCAAGCGATTGGCCATTTATTTCTGTGGCGTTGCCGCACAAAAATATATGGAAAAGTTAAGAGAGAAACAATCATTGGTTTTGTTGATGGCCGATTTGGTCATTGAAGTTTATGCAATCGAATGTGGTTTGCAGCGCGCCTTGAAAATCAGAAAGATCAAAGGAGAAGAGGCCTCCAAATTAGCCGAGCTGATGACCATTGCTTACATTTCAGAGAAAATTCCTGAAATGATCGCAAGAACACGCCAAGGGCTTTTTAATGTCGCAGAAGGAAATGATCAGGAATTTGCCTCCTATGAGAAAGCTCTGAATCGCATTATCCAACCTCAGTTAGCCCCTACCGAGTCACTCAAAGAAACCATCGCTGCTCGCGTCCTTGAAAAAGAAGGTTATGTAGTATAACGCTGGCTCTATGTCAGGACGCTACATTGCCATTGCGGGAAACATGGGGGCAGGCAAGTCCAGCTTGGTTGAGTTTTTGTGCAAGCATTTCAAAGTAAAACCCTTTTTTGAACCCAATGCCACCAATCCTTATCTGGATGATTTCTACAAAGATATGAAGGCTTATGCTTTTCATTCCCAGATGTATTTTTTGTCTCAGAAATTCAAGATGCATCAAGAGTTGGCTCATTCGAAAGAGGCGGTGGTGCAAGACAGAACTATTTTTGAAGATGCCGAAATTTTTGCCACCAATCTTTATAAACAAGGTTTGATTGCTGAGCGCGATTTTAAAGTTTACAAAGCCTTTTATCAATCTATAGTGCGCTCCATCAGACCGCCCGATCTTTTAATTTATTTGAAATGTTCGCTGCCGACGATAAAAAAGAGGGTTGGCCAAAGGGGGCGAGCCATGGAAAAAAAGATTCCGGATGAATATTTGAAACAGTTGAATGATATGTATAATAATTGGATCAAGCGATATAAATTGTCACCGGTGATGGTTTATCCTACCGACCGGTTGGATTATCTGACTGATTTTATTCATAAACAAGATTTGTTGGAAAAAATTGCAAAACATTTGTGAAGATGAACGATACTCCCTCTCAATATCCGCCCCCATTTCAGGTGAGTGATTATGTGACCAAGCTCACAAGCACACCGGACAAGCAATTGCCGGTTGGTGTCTTGATTGTGGGTGCCGGGCCTGCCGGTCTTGCGGCCGCTATTCGTTTGAGTCAACTTTTGGAGACCGCCCCAGAGATCAAACAATCTTTGGGCGATTTTCCGATTGCCGTTTTGGAAAAAGGGAAATACCCGGGCGCACATTTGCTCTCCGGTGCGGTCATCAACCCCATTGCGTTTCGCAAATTATTTCCTAATTTGAAAGAGAGCGACTTTCCTTTTTATGGTCCTGTTGAAAAAGAATCTGTCTATTTTTTGACTGCAAAGAATTCTTTTCCAATCCCTGTTCCACCCACCATGAAGAACCATGGTAATTTTGCAGCTTCATTGAGCAAAGTTGGGGGTTGGCTTGCCAAAAAAGCGGAAAGTGCGGGTGTGACCATTTTGCCGGAAACGACCGGATCGAAATTGTTGGTGGAAGATGGGGTGGTGCGAGGGGTTCGCACGGGGGATAAAGGGCGAGATCGCAACGGCAGTCCTTTGTCAAACTTTGAAGAGGGTGTCGATATGGTGGCCCAAGCAACAATTCTGGCCGAGGGGACTCAGGGCCATCTCACACAAACGGCGATTGAACATTTTAAAATTAAGGGCCCAAATCCTCAAATTTATGCCTTGGGGGTCAAAGAGGTCTGGGAAGTTGCCAAGCCTTTAGATCGTGTGATTCACACAATGGGTTGGCCTTTGCGCCTTGGAAAAAAATATGGGGAATTTGGCGGGAGTTTTGCCTACCCGTTGGGCAAAGATAAGGCCTCTTTGGGCTTGGTGGTGGGACTTGATTACCATGACGCCTCTCTCTCGGTTCACGATCTGTTTCAAGAGATGAAATGTCATCCCATTTTCAGAAAAATTTTGGAGGGGGGCAAGCGTTTGGATAAAGGTTGGGGAGCCAAAACAATTCCGGAGGGTGGGTTTTATGCTTTGCCGAAGCGTCTGAGTCTGCCCGGTGCGTTGTTGTTGGGTGATGCGGCCGGTTTTGTAAATGTGCCTGCTTTGAAAGGGATCCACTATGCGATGTGGTCTGGAATGTTGGCGGCCGAAACTATTTTTGAAGCGTTGAGGGGGAAGAAGGATTTGAAATCCGCTGAGACTTTAAAATCTTACGACACCGCCGTTCAAAAAAGTTTTATCTGGAAGGATTTGTATCAGGTCCGCAATATGCGCCAGGCTTTTCAATGGGGATTTGTTCCGGGGGGTATTTTGGCTGGCATGATGACAGTGACAAAAGGTTTGTTTCCAGGTGGACAGTTCAGAGCCAAGGCAGACAGCGAGCAGACTTTGTTTTTAGGAAACAAAAAATATGTCAAACCCGACAATAAATATACTTTTGACAAACTTTCCAGCACTTATGCTTCCGGAAATCGAAGTCGCGATAGTCAACCGAATCATATCAAAATATCGCAGGATGTTTCCGAAGTAGTGGGAGAGGCATGGATTCATATGTGTCCTGCCAATGTTTATGAGTGGCACACGACACCGGAGGGGAAAAAGCAGATTCAGCTCAATCCATCGAATTGCATTCACTGTGGGGCCATTACCGCCAAGGGTGGCCGTCTGACTCCACCGGAGGGAGGGAGTGGGCCGGAATATACGGAGATGTAATGTGCTGATGTGCGTATGTGCTGAAGTGCTGATGTTATGAAAAACTACACTGAATATTTGTGGTTTAATACAAAAAATCGTAGAGAGCTGATTAATATTACCGACAACGTTGCGGCCTTGGTTGATAAATCCAAAGTTGAAGAGGGTTTTTGTCTCGTTTCTGCCATGCACATCACGGCCGGCATTTGGGTCAATGATGAAGAAAGTGGCTTAAAAAAAGATGTGATGAAGTGGTTGGAAGAGCTAGCTCCTATCAAAGAAGATTATTTGCATCATGGAACAGGTGAAGACAACGCGGATGCCCATTTGAAAAGAACACTCGTTCATCATCAAGTCATTCTCCCGATCACCAAAGGGAAACTCGATCTTGGCCCCTGGGAACAAGTTTTTTACGCCGAATTCGACGGCCAACGCAAAAAACGTGTAATTATTAAGATTTTGGGGGTCTAGAAATTTTTTGGTGCCAACTAGCAACTTTTTTGGCGAGGTGCCGATGATGGTGGGAGGTAGAAATTTATGATCACAGGAATGTTGACCCCTTTGGAAACGGCATTATTTAGTAACCCAGCTCTCTTCGAACGGTCTGTGTTAGAGGGTGCGCCTATTATTGGTGAAGACGTTGAAGCAGTATTTTCTGTTTATCAGGTCTTGGCGGATCAAGGACGAGTCGCTCCAAAAAGTGATTTCCGTGTTCATGTTGTTTTAAAAACAGCTAAAGAGAAAAGTGACCAAGTTTTTAGAGACAGGCTGGCCTTTGTAGGGGGAACGTATCTCATGACCCATCCAAAATTAGTTGGGGTCGATTATTTCAGGGAAGTTGGTGAGGTTGCTGGTCAGCGATTTATTCTTACTAAAAAAATAGGACCTCTAAATTTTTCTCGTTTTGCTTTAAGGCCTCCCACGTAGGGATGCACGATTCAATTTTAAATAGAGAGATAATGTTATGATGATAGGCGTTTACGGAAATGCAATTTTAATGGGGCCCTCAGGCTTGCAAAGGGCGGTGGATGCGGGGCCTCCTCTTACTCCAGAAGAAGTGGAAAGCGCTTCAGAAGTTTTAGAAGCCATTCATTCCAACCTGCTTGGTTCGTTTAATGCTGTCCGGATGTTGACTGCTGTTGAATTGGGCTGTGTGATTGGGAGACTTAAAAGAAAAAAATTAGAATATTCCAGAGAAGGACTCATTGCCGCGGCCCGTCTTCTCAACGGGTTTCCGCCCGATCGTTATTCAAGAGTTACAGCCGAAGCGGCTTTGGCCGAAGAAATGTCCTTCAAAACAACCCCGGAAGCTGTCGCTTGGGCTAAAAAAATTGTCGATCCAATGCTTCCCAAACCAGCAAACATTCCCGTTGTCAGGTTTTTTCAGACGGATCCCAACCTAACTGCGGTTTATCATCCTTTAAAAACAACTATTATTAATTTTTTAAAAGGCATTTTCTACAAGAGGCTAAAACCATATAGAACAGGGGAGTTATTCATTGCTCTTGAGGAGGGAATTCAAATCCAATTGCAGGTAAAACCTACAAGAGACGGCTATTATAGAATGATTGTCAAAATTATTGAACCGGAAGAGGGCGATGATGATTTTTCATTACGCATTCGGATGGACAATGTTCATACAGAAATGCTTAAAAAACTTCGAGAGAGTGGAAGCAGTCGCATTGAAATTTTGCGTGAAGCGAGCGCCACCTCTTTGAAAGTTTTTTTTCCAGCAACGAATGTCGGTTCTTATTGCTTTGTGGTGAGAGAGTTCCTCGCTGCCCATCAAGAAATCCTAAAATCTTAATCTAGATTCTTTATTTTAGATACCATATGGTGTCAGGCACTATGTGGTATTTTCTTACTGCGATTCTTTTCTTTTTTCAGGCTTGCAGTCCGAAACTGAAGCTCGTTGAGCCTTCTTCGGGGCGCACACTCGAGAGTTATCAGGCTGTTGGAAAAGAGGCGATGGTGGCAACGCTCCATAAAGATGCATCGGAGGTTGGGTTAGCTGTCTTGAAGAAAGGTGGGAATGCGGTTGATGCCGCGATTGCCGTCTCTTTTGCCCTTTCGGTCCTTTGTCCGCAATGGACCGGGATTGGCGGTGGGGGCTTTATGCTCGCTTACAATAAAAAGGATAACAAGACAGTCGTCTTCAATTTCCGCGAGTTCGCTCCTTTCAAGGCAAAACGCGACATGTACATTAGAAATGGGAAGGCAGATACGGAACTTTCTCAGGATGGGGCTTTAGCAGTTGCGGTCCCTCGATTGGTCGCGGGGCTTGGCGATATTTATGACCATTACGCCAGCAAAAAGATCAGCTGGCCCGAGCTCATTCAGCCCGCCATTCAGTTAGCCGAGGGCGGTTTTCAAGTTTATCCCCATTTGGCGTATGCGACGAAAGAAAGGCAAGATGTTTTGTCTCGCTTTAAAGCCTCCGCGCAGATTTTTTTACCCCAAGGCAAGCCTCTCCAAGAAGGTGATACACTCGTTCAAAAAGATCTAGCCAAGACACTCAAAAAAATCGCTGAAAAAGGTTGGGCTGGATTTTATGAGGGGGATGTTGCCGCTGCGATCATCCGCTCAGTTCAGTTGGCGGGTGGCATTTTAACCGTGGATGATCTCTGGCATATCGAACCGATCGAAATGGAACCAATCGAAGGGACTTATCGAGGTTATAAAATTGTTTCAATGCCACCACCGAGCTCCGGCGGCATCACTTTACTGGAGATTTTAAATATTTTGGAACAAAAACCCCTTTCCAGATGGGGTCCTTACAATCTTAAAACCGTTCATGTTGTGGCAGAGGCAATGCGCCGCGCCTTTTTGGATAGAGCTCGATATTTGGGCGACCCTCATTTTGTTAAGGTTCCTACAAAAGGTTTAATCGCCAAAGAATATGCCAAAACTTTGGCAGAATCGATTGATTTGAGAAAGGCAACGCCCAGTGAAAAACTTGCCCCTCCTGAGTTGGTCACGCGCGAGTCAGATTCAACCACCCATTTTTCGATTGTCGATACAGAAGGAAATGCGGTCGCCTCGACCCAGACAATCAATACCCTTTTTGGTTCTGGAATGGTGGTTCAAGGCACAGGCATTGTCCTCAACAATGAAATGGATGATTTTTCGATTCAGCCAGGAGTTCCGAATGCTTATGGTTTGGTCGGAAGTGAAGCAAATTCCATCATGCCTGGCAAAAAACCCCTGAGTTCCATGGCCCCCACCTTTGTTTTTAATCCAAAAGGAGAATTGGTCATGGTGGTTGGTGCCAAAGGCGGACCAAGGATTATCACTTCTGTTTTGCACACCATTTTCAATCAAATTGATTTCAAAGCAAAACCACTTCAAGCAGTCGCCGCCAAACGCTATCATCATCAATGGTTGCCCGATGAGTTGCAATATGAACCGGGCTTGTTCAGTGAAAAGCTGACACAACGACTCACAATGGCAGGGCATCTTCTAAAGGAGGGCAAGGCTTCTTGGTTAGTAACGCTGATTGCAAAAAGTGGAGAGGGTTGGATAGGAGTTTCGGATCCTAGAGGTTTTGGTAGTCCACTTGGTTATTAGTTAAGGAAGGCGAGAAAGTGTGGGTCCTGTCCCTCCGTGTTACCGTGGGGGCCCCTAACAAAACCCCACGGCTAACACTCCGGGCCACCCGTCACTTTCTCGCCACTCCCTAGTTGACACTCGATTTGAGCTCCAATAAAGGCAAGTTATGAAAAAAATAATCCTTTTTTTGTTTATCATCCTTTTCGTGAATCCCGTTGGGGCCGATTCCAAACCGGAGTTGCTTTCTGTTTTGACAGCTCAAGGGGGGGAACGTTTTAAAAAGGCAGGGCAAACAGTAGATTTCTTTTCTTTGGCCAATCAATTTGAATCGCAGACCAACCGGATGTTTTGTGGCCCCACCACTGTCGCGATTGTATTGAATGCTCTAAGGCTTCAGTTGTTGAGGGATGCAACCCTTAAAGTGACACCTGACGAATCGCTCTTGGCGGAAGTTGATCGCAAGTATCTCGATCCCAACAAACAGTATGTTTACAACCGCTACACTCAAAACAATGTCTTTGTACCAAAGGCAGGATTGAAAACGAAATTGCAGGTCTTGGGTGAACCAATGCCTGATAAGCCAGACTGGGGTTTGCAACTGCGCCAATTGCATCAGCTTTTTTTGGCCCACCGCACTCAATCAAAGTTAAGAGTAGTGAATAACAAGTTCTCAGAGGCACAAATTCGCAAAGAAATTATTAAGAATCTCGGAACTCCTGGCGATTATGTTGTCGTCAACTACCATCGTTCTGCTCTCGGTCAGGGAACTAGCGGTCATATCTCGCCTGTGGGTGCCTATGATGAAAAATCAGATTCCCTGTTGCTTCTTGATGTGAACCCCAACAGTGCCGATTGGGTCTGGGTCCCGTTTCAAGATCTGATCGCTGCGATGAAAACATTTGATACGGCTGAAAACCGAGGCTATCTGTTGGTATCCAAATGAAACAACTCCTTGAGTTGGAAAATTATATCCAAAATTTAAAGAGGGCCGTTGTCGCTTTCTCCGGTGGGGTCGATTCGGCTTTTCTGGCATTTTTGGCGCGAAAAACCTTGGGCAAGGAGAGTATGGTTGCGATAACCGGTGATTCTGCCTCCGTTCCTTCCAGAGACAGAGAGTTTGTGAGCGCTTTTTGTCAAAAGTATGACATCCCTCATGAATTCATTTTGACTTATGAATATGACAACCCCAGTTACCGCTCCAATCCTGAGAATCGCTGTTTTTTTTGTAAAGAAGAACTTTATCAAAAATTGAAAGGGTATGCAGAATCTAAAGGTTTTAAACATGTTTTGGATGGAACGAACATGACCGATCTCAAGGGGCATAGGCCTGGTTTTGAGGCCTTGAAAAAGGCTGGCATCTTGGCCCCCTACATTGATTTGGAGATAGAGAAGACTGCCATCCGCAAGATGGCGGACTCTTTCAACTTGGAAGTGGCTACCAAACCCCAGTCTGCCTGTTTGGCCTCGCGTGTTCCCACAGGCACACCTATTGATGTTGAGGCTTTGCAAAGAATCGATGCGGCTGAAAATTTCCTTAAAGATTTAGGTGTCCGAGAGCCACGCGTTCGTTTTCACGGTGATTTGGCTAGATTACAGCTCAAAAAAGAAGAGTGGTTGCTCTGTATTGAAGTTAAAGAAAAAATTCAGAAACAATTCCAGTCACTTGGCTTTAAGTTTGTCACTCTAGACCTCAAAGAATATGACCGAGAAGGATAACAAAATAGATCCGATCTTTTTGGATACCACGCGATCCGAGAGAAATCTTTTCACGGAGGTGATTTTTACCCCAGGAAAGACTCTGGAGCAGATAGCGACCATCATTCAGAGATTATTGGATAAGGGACAGAATGTATTCGGTACCCGATTGGAACCGGAAAGAGCTCCTGAATTGCTTCAAAAATTTCCAAAACTTCATTATGATCCTGTTAGTAAAACCATTCAGCTCGTTCAAAAAGCCTCGCCATTGGTCAAAGGTTCTTTAGCCATCCTTGCAGCAGGGACCGCCGATGTTGCGGTGGCAGAAGAGGCCTATCAGACAGCAAAGTTCTATGGCGTGGAGGCAAGACGCTTCTATGATGTTGGTGTTGCCGGTCTTCATCGCTTACTGAATCAGTTATCCGAAATCCAAACTTGTGATGTGGCAATCGTTGTCGCGGGGATGGAAGGAGCGCTTCCCAGTGTTTTGGGTGGACTCGTTTCAATCCCAATCATTGCTTGTCCCACAAGTGTTGGCTACGGCACGCATCTCGCGGGTTTCACGCCACTTGCGGCGATGTTAAACAGTTGTGCGGAAGGAATTTCTGTTGTCAACATTGACAACGGTTTCGGTGCAGCATGTGCTTCTTTAAGAATTTTGCGAAAATTTTCTGAAAATCTTCAAACTTTCGCAGAAAAAGTTTGACACACTGTTGCTAATTACCTATAATTTATCTAAACCTTCAAGGAGGAGGTAAAAAATGGCAAAAAGAAAAAGAAGAAAGGCCATGAAGAAAAAGGCCACGAAGAAGAGAAAGAAACTAAAAAGAAAAAAGAAGAGACGTTAAACTTCTTTAGAAAAATAAAAATCCCCGCCAGCCTTACGGTTAGCGGGGGTTTTTTATTTCCTATTTATCCTCGATAACGTAGTCCAGGAACTTTCTTCCCCTTCTTTTTTCTGTGTTTCTTTTTAGTAACTTTTTTCTTTTTGTACATGTTGTCTCCTTTTATATCTTTTGAGCTTGATCCAAAAAGGCGCGAATGACTGTTCGTATCACTTTTCCTTGCTGTTGAAAGCTTTCATGAACAATAGGAGAGAGCGTATCAGCAGCCTTAACGCGCTCTAAGTGGTCCGGATTGAGGTAGGGTGTAGGGTCTTCTGGGTGTAGTTGTTCTCCTTCTTCATCGTCTATGGCGTAAGTGTAGGAGCTGGTCAAACTTTTCCCAGTAATTTTGAAGGTTGATTTGATTGTGTCATAGGAAAATCGGTTCGAAAAATCGCGAACCTGCTTGGCAAGACCCAAAGCAGAAGTGAATTGAGGCAATAAACTTTCTCCACTGAGCGCCTCTTTCCATAGCTTGCCAACAGAAGAGTTATTGGAGGTGAGTTGATAATCAACATAACCTTCAAAATAATGGTGTGTGTTGGCTGTTACGTGGGTGATTGTCTTAATCAAACCCCATTTTTCTTTTCTTCCCCATCTCAAATAGGCTTTGATTCCTTCAAAGGCGAGGGGGGGTGAAAGCTGTGCGGCATGATAGGGTTGTTGCAAATCTTGGAGATAATGAAGCGCACAACCTAAAAAATTGAAAGCCCAGTAAGGTTCCTTCAAGCGATAAGCAAGTAGCGCAAGATCAAAATAAATTTGTGCCCTTTCGCTAGCCTGTCCAATACGACCTAAAGGAAACCCAAACGTGTTCAGTGGATCAAATAGGTTGAAAGGAGGTTTTTCCATGTGGCGAAAGGCCTGACTGGCTGTCTTGGTACCTTTGCCAAACCAAAATTGTTCGACGGGGTCATAAGGGATATGTTTGTCACGACCATCATCAGCCCTAGGAGATGAGAAGGTCAGTACCTTGAAGGGAGTTATATTTTCGCCAATTTTTTCCTCTTTTTTGAAGTGATCAAACTTACCTTTTGGATTAATCTGTAACCATTTCGCAAAATCTTCCCGAGTTTGGATTTCTGGTTTTTCTTGAGACAATTTTTTCAAAAAAGATTCAAAAGAAGTGATCCTGATGGGAGATTCTAATCCCCACTCTTTGGCAACATTTTTTAGGCTCTCTTCCGCGATGAGAGAGTGAGTATAGCCGCTCCAGGCGTGGGCTGATCGGCCTGAGAAACAGAGAAGCAGAGATGCAAGAAGCAGAGAAAGTCTCATTGGTATTCTTTTTAACATAGGAACGGTGAAAAAGTAGTAGGTCCTGCACCCCCTCCGGGCCACCCACTACTTTTTCACCACTCTCATGATTGACAGTTTTAAGTCAATTAGAGATAAGTGCCCACAATGAAACAAAAAATCGATATTTTAGTGACGGCCGCGGAGATTCAAAAGCGCATTGAAGATTTGGCGGCCCAAATTGAAAAGGACTACAAAGGCAAACATCTTGTTGTCGTCGGTGTGTTGAAAGGAGCCTTTGTTTTTATGGCCGACCTTGTCCGATGTATTAACCTCCCGCTCACTTGCGATTTTTTGCGCGTTGCCAGTTACGAGGAGAACAAATCGACCGGCATTGTCCGAATGGAATTTGACATGACACAACCAATAGCCGGCAAGGATGTTTTATTGATTGAAGACATTGTCGATTCGGGGAACACGCTTCGCTATCTTTTGAAACATTTGGAGACAAAAAAGCCCGCCTCTCTCAAGGTCTGTTCCTTGTTATATAAAGAAATGAATAAAGGGATGAGAGACCAGATCCATTACATCGGGTTCACGATTCCTAACCGTTATATTATAGGGTATGGTTTGGATTCAGAAGGTTTGTATCGCTCCCTTCCCTATATTGGTGCCCTTCGCAAGGCTTTTCTAAAGGAATAGGGAAAAAGTAGTGGGTGGCCCGGAGTGTTTGTTGTGGGGTTTAGTTAGGGGTCCCCACAGAAACACGGAGGGACAGGATCCGCTACTTTTTCCCTATTTTTTTAATGATCCTGTTTGATCGAGCTCTGCCAGTTGATCATAGCCGCCAATAGGCTCTTCATCGATAAAAATTTGAGGGACTGTTTTGAAACCCGTTTTTTTTACCAACCAGTCGCGCATGGAATCATTGTCGGTTACATCAATCTCTTCAAAAGCAATCCCTCTTTCTTCAAGAAGTGCTTTGGCCTTTTTACAATAACCGCAATAATTGGTGGTGTAGATTTTGACGTGAGTCATTGTAGGTGCCTGCTACCTTTATGGAGTACATTTGTCAATATGGTAAGGCTCTACAAAATAATCTTTTCCATCGGTAATAATACAGATGTGATCGTTCATGATTTCAATTTCGGTTTCATCCTTGAGACTTCCCTGTTCCGTTGCGTAGATTTTCACACCATTTTTCTTGAGGCGTTGCACGACAGAAGGATGGGGGTGGTAAAAGTCGTTTTCGTTGCCCAGCGACAAAATGCCTATCTCAGGCTGTAGAGTTTTTAAAAAGGTTTCATTGCTGCTGGTGTGGCTGCCGTGATGGGGAACGAGTAGAATGTCAATATTTCCCACCAGAGGAGCCAAAGGAGTTTCTAAATCAATGGTTTGATAAGGAGGGTCACCGCCCCCTCCAGGCAAATCGCCATCAGTAAAGTAACGAAATTGGCCATATTCTATTAATAAACCAAGACTTAAGGTATTTTCATCATCTAATTCTTCAACTGGAAATTTTTCATTTCCGATTTGACCGTTAGCTGCCTTGATGGTGATGGAGACTGTCCCCAATTTCAAACTCTTACCAACTTCTGCATTGTTTTTGTCAATCACTGTAGCGTTTACGGCATGTTCGTCTTTCAAAATCGCCTCAAGACCTCCAATGTGATCTTCGTGAGCGTGCGAAATAAAAATTGTTTTAATCGTCTCGATATTTTGATCGTCTAGAACCCCTAAAACCGCTTTTGCGCCACTTTCTGGAGGGCCAGTATCAATAAGAGCTGCTTCACCCTCCGATGAGATAAGAAGTGTTGCATCTCCCTGCCCAACATCCAAAACAATGATTCTAAACCACTTATTTTCTGATGCTTTAGCAATGTTTTGGGTGATGGAGTGTGAAAGGAACCGATTTAGGGGGAGCGGCGGTCCGCAGGCCGTCAGCAAGAGGGTTAAGCAGGTGATGAAAAATTTCATGAAATATTTTTTTGCAACCTTTGTGCCAAGTAAGGGTTGGCACATTTCTTGCTCTTGCTGGCGACATGACTTGCTCATTAACGGGTATGATAAAAAGAGAATGGGTCTTGCCCCTCCGTGTTTCTGTGGGGGCCCCTAACAAAACCCCACAGCAAACACTCCGGGTCACCCATTCTCTTTTTATCTTTTTCCTTTCGTTAATCTTACTCAATGCGAATTGGGCCTGGGCTAGTGAAAATAGAGTTCCTTCCGTTCAGGAAGTAGCTGAGCAGGCATTGGGCTATGCCCGTCTTGGTCCTTCAACTATTCGGCAATGGGAGCGCAAAGTGCGTAAAGCGCCGCTCGTTCCCAGAATTCAGGCCGGCTTCGAAAGAAGTCTTAAAAATAATGTTAATTTGAATGTTGAAGATTCGGTAGCAGTCAATTCCAGCGGCATTACCATTGGCCCCGCCCAGCAAAAACAAGTTCAGAATGCCGATAGTGACTTTAATTTTGAAGTGAAAGCGGTCTGGTATTTGGATCAACTTCTCTTTTCCAAAGACGATTTGGAAATCAGCCAGGAGGCAAGAGAATTAGCCAGGGAGCGAGAAAGACTCCTTTCTCAAGTCAGGCAATTTTATTTCAAACGGGAAAGAGGATTAAAAGAGTTGGCCTTACTCAAAAAAAGTCGTGTTTTGCCAACGGATATTGAGCTTAAAAAACTGGAAATCGCCGAAGCGACTGCTGCCCTGGATAATCTCACAGGAGGTTGGTTTAGTTCTGCAATGGTTGGTGCGCCATGAAAGGGGCAATTTACATATTTCTTTTGATTGTGGTCAGTGCGTGTGGCCCGATAGAACTTGTCCCTCTAAATTCCCTCACTGATTTGCAGCCAAAAGTGGTTTCAGTGACACCGGTCGATGGAATGACTGCTTATGATGATTTGGTTGTGGAGGTGAATCTTTCCACATCGATCGATCCAGTAACAATTACTTCTAAATCTTTTTTGATAACGGCTCTTGCGGAAAGTGAGACCGATTCAAAAGTGTTATGGGACAAGGCGTTGGACGATAAACTGGTGGTTGTAGAGGGCTCTTATGAGGTTTTGGATGAAAATCGCACCATTCGTTTTAGAGCTTCAAAACCATTTCCTCCTGGTGTTCGTTGTGGCGTTTTGGTCACACCGCAACTCCTTTCCAAGGAACATTTGCCGTTGAATCAAACCCCAGGAGAGGGACCAACGCCTTTCTTTAGTTCATTCTTTGCCAAAGGCGATCCAACCCAAACCGAAGTAGTGGGTTCTAATAATGCAATGCCTCCTTCCTTAGCACGGCCCACTTATCTTCAGCTCAACGAAATTTTTTATGACGCGGTGGGAAGCGATACAGAAGGGGAGCTCTTCATAGAACTCTTTGGGGAGGCTGCAAAAAGCATTTCAGATTATCAGTTAATCTTTGTGAATGGTGGAGATGGAAAAATTGTCGATTCCATCAAAATTCCAAAGGGGATGCAGACCAACGAAGAAGGTTTTTTTGTTATTGCCGATGCAGTGACGAACCAACCTGGCATCACAAAAGTTTCTCCGGCTGATTGGGTGACCAATTTTGATCCCCCCAATGGTCCCGATTGTGTTCAGCTCGTTGATCACCAAGGAAAATTAGTTGATGTCGTTGGATATGGATCACCTTTAGTTTTAAGGGCCGAAAACAATCTTTTTTGTTATGAAGGAAGTCCCGCCCCCGATGCGCCGAGTGGACAAAGCATCAGTAGACTCCCGGGCGCGGAAGATACTCATGACAATTCAAAAGATTGGATCATTAACAAAACCCCCACACCGGGGAGTGTGGAGGTGCGATGAAGGAAGTATATTTTACCACACATGTCAGAAAAAGATTGAATGAACGGCATGTAACGCCAAAAGAAATAATAACAGTACTCAAAAAGAGCAAATGGACCTTAGTCAAAGAAAATAGAATGCGTGCCCAATTTACATTTCCTTTCTCTGATTTCTATAAAAGCCGGTTTTTTAGGTGGAAGAAAATTAGAGTGATTTTTATTGAAGAAAAAGCTCGCATTGTCATTGTTACCGTGTATACTTTTTTCTATAACCAGGAGGCTTTATGAGAGTATCTTATGATCCGGAAGCAGATGCTGTTTATATCACTTTGAAAGGGCATGGTGTGGCTTATAGTCGTTTAATGAGTGAAGATATTGCTATTGATTATGGTCCTGATGATGAAATACACGGAATCGAAATTCTTTCTGCCAGCAAGCACATCAAAATTAATCCCAAAAATGCCGTTGTTGAGCTAGAACATTTAAAAGTGAAAGCTGTTTAAATCCAGGCTATTTAATGGGAAAGCCCGTTGGAGTTTGCAAGGATTAAAGAGCTAATTCCTCCGGTGAGGTCGCTTGCTTGAAGAATTTCAAAACCTTCTTTTTCAAGAAGGCCTTCGTAGTCTTTTCTACTGTGAAAACCTTGTATGGAGCGATGCAGATAATGATAGGCCTCGTCATTTTTGGAAATCCAGCGACCAAGAGTCGGCATGACATAGCGCCCATAAGTTTTCGAAAATATTTTTGTGAGGGGCTTTGTCGGTTTAAAAAATTCGATGACGAGCAACGACCCGCCCGGTTTTAAAACTCGTTTGATTTCTTGAATGCTTGTTGCAAGGTTTGAAAAGTTTCGCATTCCCCAAGCGCACATCGCCGCATCGAAAAATTCTGTGGGAAAGGGGAGTTTCAGACAATCCCCGCAGATCAAGTGAAGTCTTTTGTCCAACGTTGGAGAAACCTTTGTGTGTCCCGTGAGGAGCATTGGTAGTGAAAAGTCGAGGGCATAGACTTCACCAGCCCCCTGTCGTGTATATTCCAGCGACAAATCGAGTGTGCCGCTGGCCAAATCCAAAATTTTTACATGGTTTGCATGAGGCAGTAGGCCGACCCCTTTTTTGCGCCATTTTTTGTCGGTGCCAAAGCTCAGCACTTTGTTGAGCAAGTCGTAAGTGCCACTGATATTGCTGAAAAGCTGACGAATGTTTGTCATACTTTGCTTCCTATTCTGAATTGACAAAATAATCTAGCCCAATTATTGGCCCAACTGTGCAAGAGGACCTCCAAGCATTTTTCAGACAAGGGATATTTTTAAGTATATCTCCCAAAACACTTCTTGTCGGTTGGGGAGAACTCAAGCAGCAAGAAAATCCGGCATCCTCTCAAGCCTCCTTTTATTCCCCCGATTTTTTTCTTAAGGAAGAAAAGCCTTGGATCGTTCCAGAGCATTGCTCTGAGGTCGATATCGAGGAGTTTCAAGGTGGCCTGACTCATAAACTGAGTCAAAATATTTCCCTCAATTGGAAAGGGGCCGATCTCTCTTTTTTTCGCGAACAAGTTGAGGATCTTAAAATTCATTTTTCTACTGGAAAACTTTCCAAGGCAGTTCCAATTGTTTTCGAAGAGAGCAGTTTGCTCAAGGGGTTTCACGAGATCGCGTTTCGAAATTTACTCCCTTTTTGCAGCAAATTGAATTTGTTCGGTTTTTGGACCGAAGAAGAAGGGATACTTGGAGCCACTCCCGAAATTCTTTTTGAAAGTAACAGGCCAGGCCATTTTCAAACGATGGCTTTGGCAGGGACCGATCCTTCTCATAAAAAAGATTGCTCTAGAGAGCATCAGGTTGTGATTGAAGATATTGCCACTTCTTTAAAAAAATATGGGAGGGTGGATGTCCAAGCGACCCAGACTGTTGAATTTGCTTATCTGGCGCATCTTCGCACTTTAATTGAGCTCGAGACCAGAGAGCCGTTAACTTTTCTTGATTTAATCTCTATTTTGCATCCGACGGCGGCATTGGGGGCGATACCAAAACCGCAAGGGAGAAAATGGTTGGAAAAACTGAATCAGAAACAGGATCGCCGTTGTTTCGGAGCCCCTTTTGGAGTCCTTTGGCCCAATGGCAATGCAAAAGTGGTTGTAGCGATTCGCAATGTTCAGTGGGATAAAGAAAAGATGATTTTAGGGGCCGGGTGTGGTGTGTTAGAAGGGGTCGATTGCGAACAAGAATGGAAAGAGATTCAGCTTAAGATAAGTTCGGTAAAAAAAATGATGGGATTTGTATGAAAAGGCTTTCACTTGCTTCTATTTTACATAAGCTTGTTTCCTCCTGGCTACCTGTCGCAAGGCAAGGCCAAGGGACGTTATCAAAATGGGGGTTCCACCCCCATTTTGCACTCTCTCTCGACGATGTTTTTTTGAATAACCCCCACAAGGTAAACATCGTCTGCGAGAAGCCCTTGACCTTGCCTTTCGCCACGCCACGTCGGAAACAAGCTTTTTTCAAAAATGATAGCTCGTTCACGCCTTTTCAATCGTTAAAGAAACGGACACTTTTTGGAGTAAGTATCTGTTCCCCAATTGCGCGAGGGCAGGAGGGGGTGTAAAAAACATTGTGCGGGAGCGAGGGCGTATTGAGTCAAACAAAATAATATTCGTTTCTGCAGATAGAGCTGACGGCAGGTAAGATACTATCTGCATCTTTTGAAACGAAATTATTTTTTTGACGAAATAGCCCGACGTGGAGCACCGTTTTGAACGCCCTACTCCTGCCCGGAAGTGATTGGGGAAAATATCAGAGGGTTTGTATGAATATCCGACTTGCCAAAGAGGTGATTGCTGAATTGCTCAAGCTTGGAGTCAAAGAATTTTGTCTTTGTCCGGGTGGGCGTAACAGTCCTTTTGTTGTTTTGCTCGAACAGATGAAGGAAAACCGAACATTTCGGTTTTTTGAGGAACGTTCCGCCGCTTTTTTTGCAGTCGGGAGAATCAAAAATCATGGAGGTCCCGTTGCTGTTGTGACGACTTCGGGAAGTGCAGCTGCAGAACTCTTGCCCGCTTTGATGGAGGCATTTTATTCAGGACTCCCTTTGATTTTAGTGACGGCTGATCGTCCGAGGAGCTATCGGGGAACTGGAGCTCCGCAAAGTGCCCTTCAGGTTGGGCTCTACAGCCACTACGTTCAAAAAGAGATCGATATTGAAGTGGGCGAAAAAATCGATTTAGTCGGTTGGAATTGTAAAACACCTTTACACATCAATGTCTGTTTTGATGAGCCTTTGATCGATGAAAACATTTCTTTCAAAAGTTAAAAGGCCTTTGGTTATTGTTGGCTCTTTATCGCCTCAAGATCGTGGGCCCGTTCAAAATTTTCTAGCAAGACTTCAAGTTCCCATTTATGCAGAGGCCCCCTCCGGTTTGAGAGAAAGCCCCTTGCTAAAAAATTATTTAATCCATTCTTCAGAAAATATTTTGCACGATGGCCATTTTGATGGGGTAATTCGTATGGGTGGTGTGCCAACGCTTCGTTTCTGGCGTGATTTAGAAAAGAAATATATAAACTGGCCTGTTCTTAATTTGAATTCACTTCCTTTTTCTGGGCTTTCTCGCGGTGTGATCGAACCAATCAATCTTTCTTGTCTGAATGAAATGGATGTGGAGGCAAACAAAGAGGATTGGAAAAGTTTTTTTGATTTGGATCAAAAAAAATATCGAGAAGTTTTGAATCTTCTTGAGGAAGAAAAACAATCGGAAGCCTCTATGATCCATCAACTCTCCAGCCTGTTGCCAAAAAAATCGAGGGTTTATCTTGGAAATAGTTTGCCGATTCGAGAATGGGATTTGGCGGCAACCAGAGAGTGTCGTGAATTTGAAATTGGGGTCAGCAGGGGAGTCAACGGCATTGATGGGCAGCTTTCCACTTTTTATGGATGGGCAAGCCCCGGCCAGGAGAATTGGGCGATTTTGGGCGATCTCACTACATTGTATGATTTAGCAGCTCCTTGGATTTTGCCACAGCTTCCTCAAATTTCGACTCATGTTGTAGTCATCAACAACAAAGGGGGGCAATTTTTCTCCAGACTTTTTGAAAGCAAACTCTTTTTAAACGAACATCAAATTTCTTTTAAAGATTGGGCAAGGATGTGGTCTTTCGAATATGAATGTTGGGATGCAATTCCAGACAAGCTAGCCAAGAAAAATGGACACCAGATCATTGAACTTTTGCCCGATCCCGAAGCCTCCCAGCGATTTTGGAAATCCTATGAAGCCATGTGGATTTAAATTCTTCTCCGGTCTTTTCAAAAAACGTCTTAGTTTATTGTGTTGGAGCTTCGGGGTCCTGTCCCTCCGTGTTTTTGTGGGGGCCCCTAACTAAACCCCACAGCAAACACTCCGGGCCACCCCTTCGCTCCAATCATTATAATAAGGCATTTTTCGCAGGGGCACTCCGAACTATCGCTATAATTCGTAGTGCTTGTGTGCCAATTGCGTGAGGGCAGGAGATGGGGGTGTGAAAAACATTGTGCGGGAACGAGGGCGTATTGAGTCAACAAAAATCATATTCGTTTCTGCAGATAGAGCTGACGGCAGGTAAGATACTATCTGCATCTTTTGAAACGAAATTATTTTTTTGACGAGATAGCCCGAAGTGGAGCACCGTTTTGAACACCCCCCCCTCCTGCCCGGAAGCGATCTGGACTCCTTGACTTTTCGTGAGGAAAATCGGATGAATCCGGCAATGTGGATTCCAATCAAAAAATACGAAGATATCCTTTTTGAAGAGACCGAAGAGGGAATTGCGAAAATAACCATCAACCGCCCTGAAGTTCGAAATGCCTTCAGACCCCAAACAAACCAAGAAATCATGAATGCCCTCGATATTTGCCGTGACGAATCGTCCATTGGTGTTGTCATCCTGACGGGCCAAGGCAAAGAGGCTTTTTGTTCGGGCGGTGACCAAAGAATAAGAGGAGATGCCGGTTACGTGGGGGATGATGGAATTCCAAGACTCAATGTTCTCGATGTTCAAAAGCGGATTCGTTTTTTGCCAAAACCGGTGATCGCTATGGTTGCAGGTTATGCCATTGGTGGTGGCCACATCCTTCATCTCGTTTGTGATTTAACGATCGCAGCCGACAATGCCAAGTTTGGTCAGACAGGTCCCAAGGTCGGCTCTTTTGATGGTGGCTTGGGGGCGAGTTACTTGGCCCGCATTGTCGGCCAAAAGAAAGCAAGAGAGATTTGGTATCTTTGTCGTCAGTACGATGCGAAGCAGGCTTTGGAGATGGGATTGGTTAATCATGTTGTGCCTTTAGAAAAATTGGAAGAAGAGACCCTCACCTGGTGTCGTGAAATTTTGCAACACTCTCCCATAGCGATTCGTTGTTTAAAGACAGCGATGAACGCCGATTGTGATGGTCAAATTGGTCTTTTAGATTTTGCAGGCAATGCCACCCTTCTTTATTACATGACAGAGGAGGCCCAAGAGGGGAAAAATGCCTTCTTAGAAAAACGAAAGCCCAATTTCAAAAAATTCCCACGTCTGCCATGAAAATCTCTGTTTGGTTTGTAGCGATTCGTCCCAAAACGCTGACCGCCGCTTTTGTTCCTGTCTTGGTTGGAACGGCGTTGGTGGCTGCAAGCGGATACTCTGTTCAGTGGAATCTTTCTCTTTTTGCTAGCTTAAGTGCATTTTGTATTCAGAGTGGAACCAATCTTTTTAATGATGCGCTCGATTTCAAAAAGGGGGCCGATACCACCGCTCGTTTAGGTCCCCTACGCGTCACGCAAGGACAATTGTTAAGCTATAAAGAAGTTTGGGTCGGAGCTCTCTTTTGTTTTGCACTGGCAGTCGCTTTTGCCATTCCACTGATTTTCCAAGGAGGCTGGCCAATCATTATTATCGGCATTCTTGCCTTGCTCTTTGGTTATGCCTATACGGGTGGTCCTTTTCCTTTAAGTTATTTAGGTTTCGGTGATCTTTTTGTCCTTTTATTTTTTGGTTTGATTGCAACAGGGGGAACATTTTTTCTGCACACAGGCTGGTGGTCTCTGGAAAGTTTGGTGGCTGGATTGCAAATTGGTTTTTTGGCGACAGTGTTAATTGCGATCAACAATCTTCGAGATGTCCAAACCGACCGGCAAGTCAACAAAAAGACGATTGCCGTCCGCTTTGGAGTCGCTTTTTCTAAAAAAGAGATTTTTTTCCTCTTAACAGCCCCGTTTCTTCTCGGATTTTTTTGGATGATGAGAGGATACGTTTTGGCTGCTCTACTTCCTATTGTTTCTCTGTCGGTTGTAGTCTCACTCATTCGTGGTATTTACTCAAATTCCCCCAGCGCCATTTATAATCAATTTTTGGAAAAGGCGGCACTTTTACATTTGATGTTTGGTTTGTTATTAGCGATTGGATTATTTTTGGAATGAAGATTTATTATTCTCCTTATGAACTGATCCCCCTCTCTTCTTTAAACAGGAGAGTTCAAAAAGCACCACGGAGTGGTGCTTTGTTGCGCATTATTTTTGAGGAGGGGCTTGAAGGTTTTGCAAACCTTCACCCTAACCCAGAAAGAGGGGATTTCTCATTTGAAAAACAATTAGAACTTCTAGCTCAAGGTGGTCCTACCCCCCAGACAAAGATTTCCATCAAACTGGCAAAGATCGATGCAAAAGCTAGGGCTCAACGAAAAAGTCTTTGGAACGATTTGACTCTTCCTCTTTGCCATTATTTAGTCACAGAGCCGATCGGTTTTTCTCAAACAACCCTTTTGGAAGCCTTGGAGAAGGGGTTTCGAAAATTCAAAATCAAAACGGGGCGCGATCTAAAAGCAGAGATTGATATTTTAAATCAATGGGCAGAAGTTTTGCCGCCAAAGAGTTTGCGTCCCGATTTTAATCGTTCTTTGGATCAAAAAGGATTGCAACTCTTTTGCAAGGAGGTCTCTCCCACTTTGGTAAAGGGGATTGATTTTGTAGAAGATCCGACTCCCGATTCTCCTGAAATTTGGCACAATGCCTCTCAAGAGATTCCTTGGGCTTGGGATCAAGGGTCGGAGAAAATCGATCCTTTATCAAAAAGTTTCCAAGTCGTCGTGCTGAAGCCAGCCATACAAGATCTCAATTCTATTTGGCCTGTTCTTAAAAAAGTTCCAACCCGCATTGTTTTTACATCATATATGGATCATCCGGTAGGGCAACTCGGTGCTTGTTTTGTTGCTGCGCGATTTTACAAAACAAATCCTCATTGTGAAGAGGTTTGTGGATTGATGAGTCAGTCTATTTTCGAAAAAACACCTTATCAGGAGTGCATAACCACAAAAGGCCCTCAGCTCATTCCACCAGATGGAGTTGGCGTTGGCTTTGCTGATTTATTAGAAAAGGAACCATGGAAAAGATTATCGATTGGGAATCCAGTGATTCCCATTTATTCTTAAATCCAAGGCACCCACTTGCCCGTAAGATTCATTTAAAAAAACTTCCCCATATGCCTGGACATATTTGGTTGGCAACTTCAGGATCGACCGGAAGTGCTAACTCTTTAACACTGGTTGCTTTGTCAAAAGAGGCCTTTTTGGCTTCGGCCCAGGCCGTCAATCAGCATCTAGATATCGGTCCAAAGGATATTTGGGTTCGTGTCTTACCCAGGTTTCATGTGGGGGCTTTAAGTCTTGAAAGTAGAGCCTTTTTATCCCAATCAAAAGTGATTGAAGGATTAGATGATAAAAATAAATGGAACCCATTGATATTTAATAAAAAAATAATGGAGAGTCATGGGACTCATACCTCATTAGTTCCGACACAAGTCTATGATCTGGTTCGCTCTGGTTCGAAGGCTCCAAAATCTTTACGGGCAGTTGTTGTGGGGGGGGATGCACTTTCGAAAGATCTTTACCGAAAGGGACGCCAGTTAGGTTGGAATTTATTGCCTACTTATGGTTGCACCGAGTGTTCTTCTCAAGTGGCAACAGCTTCTTTGAGTTCACTTCGATCTAATTTATATCCCCGACTGCAAGTCCTTCCCCATTTTTCTTGTAAAACAAACGCAAAAGGTTTTTTACAATTCAAAGGCTCAGCCCTTTTTACAGGTTATGCCAGTTGGCAAGAGGGGAAAGTAAAATGGAACGACCCAAAAATAAAAGGTTGGTGGATATCCTCTGACAGGGGGAAAATCCAAAATGGCTATTTGAATTTTTTGGGTCGTGAAGAAGATTTTGTTAAAGTGGGTGGAGAAAATGTTTCTCTCAAAAACCTTCGAGCATTGTGGATGCAATTTTTTGAAAAGAAAAATGGCTTATGCGAAACTATTTTGATTGCTTTTCCTGATGGACGCTTGGGGAAGGTCATTCATTTGGCCACCACAAAACATTCCCCACTTCTAACAAAGTTAGTCGATGAATTTAACCAAAAAGTTCTTCCTTTTGAAAAAATTCGCAAGATTCATCGAATTGCCTCCCTCCCCAAAACCCCTTTGGGTAAGCTAAAGCTCGCAGATATTATGTCGCGGTTGGGTGGGGGTAATAGACCCTGAAGTCCCTGCTATCAAGATGTCTAGGCTCTATTCTCAAGATAATTACTTGATTTCACTTGTTTTTATATATACACCGACGAGCAACAAGGAGACACCTATGACAATTCCATTTACAGTCCCAAGCTTAAACGAAAGCGCTTTTAACTGCCCGTACTGTAATGCATTTGCAAAACAAACATGGCATGATTTCACTGCTCCCATAAAACACGGGTATGCAATTATTGCTCGGGCTTCACGCTGTGAACATTGTCAGAGATATAGTATCTGGCAAGGTGAAAAAATGATTTATCCGGATTTTTCAGGGATAACACCACCCAATCAAGACCTTTCTGTTGAAATCCAAAGAGATTATAAAGAAGCAGCCTCAATAACACAAAAATCTCCTAGAGGGGCAGCGGCTTTACTAAGGTTGTCCATTCAAAAATTATGCAAACAACTGGGTCAGCCGGGTGAAAACATCAATAGTGATATTGGAGAACTTGTAAAACAAGGGTTGCCCGTCAAAATACAACAAGCTTTGGATGTGGTTCGGGTAGTGGGAAATGAGGCAGTTCATCCGGGAGAATTAAATTTAAAGGACAACCAGGAGATTGCCCAAACACTTTTTCAACTTGTTAATTTTATCGCTGAAAAAATGATTAGTGAGCCGACAAAAGTTGAGGCGCTTTTTGATGGGCTCCCAAAAAGTAAAAAAGAAGGGATTGAACAACGCGACAGCCCTAAAAATTAATCATGAAACTCCAAGACAACGAAATACGTGACATCATCAAATACCTTGAGGTGGGGAAGCCGTTGCCGGAGCAATATCGGTTTCTGCTTTTCGAAGACAAGCGGGAAGTCGAGCTGGTGTGGAATGGCAAGACAAATGAAGTTTGCAATGTTGTTCTCCCTTTTCAAACGATTGAGCATGTGGATGAACCAAGGACTGAAACGGGCCCGCACAAAAAGGAACTTCAATTTGGATTATTTGATGAACGTGGGCGCCAGCTTCAAGGTTGGACGAACAAGCTCATTTGGGGCGACAACAAGCTGATTCTTTCCAGTCTCAAGAATGGACCGCTTCGCAAAGAAATTGAAGATCAAGGCGGCATCAAGCTAATTTACATTGATCCGCCGTTTGATGTGGGCGCCGATTTTTCGATCAATATTGAAATCGGTGATGAACAGTTTACAAAAGAACCGTCGGTTCTCGAAGAGCTTGCTTATCGTGATACTTGGGGCAAGGGGACGGACAGTTTTATTGCGATGATTTATGAGCGTCTTTCGCTCATGCGTGATTTGTTGGCGGAGGATGGGAGTATCTATGTGCATTGTGATTGGAGGGTGAATTGCTACGTCCGTTCAGTTTTGCATGAAGTGTTTGGGACGCCGCAATTTAAAGCGCAAATTGTTTGGAAACGAACGTCGTCTCACAGTGATTCAACATTCTTCCCTTATGTCCACGACACCATTCTGTTCTTTAGTCGTAGCCAAGCCACAATCTTTAACGCGCAATCCGAACCACTGAGTGCAGACTACGTTGCCTCAAAGTATCGCTTTCAGGATGCGGATGGCAGGAGATACCGAAAAGACAATCTAACAGCAGGAGGTTTGACGGGAGGTGGCTACGAGTATGAATGGAACGGTGTACGCCGAGTTTGGCGGTGTCCCATAGAGACGATGCGCAAACACGAAGCAAACGGAAGGATTTGTTACACCAAAAACGGCGTTGCAGAATACAAACGCTATTTGGACGAAAGCGAAGGAACTGCTGTTCCTGATATATGGACAGATATTCCTCCCGTCAATCCAATGGCAATTGAGAAAATCGACTATCCTACCCAAAAACCCGAAGCCCTTCTCGAACGTATCCTCAAAGCCTCCTCCAACGAAGGCGATCTCATTGCCGACTTCTTTTGTGGTTCTGGCACAACACTAGCAGTTGCAGAAAAGTTAGGTCGAAAATGGATTGGTTCTGATCTTGGCAAGTTTGCTGTTCATACGTCCCGAAAGCGAATGATTGGCGTTCAACGTCAGCTTAAAGAAGATGGCAAAAATTACCGAGCTTTTGAAATTCTAAATCTGGGCAAATATGAACGGCAACTTTATGTTGGGGTTAATCAAAATCTTCGTGATGAGGAAAAAAGGGAGCAACAAATCCAGAGAGAAAAAGAGTTTGTTACGCTAATTTTGCACGCCTATCGTGCTGAGGCAGTTTCCGGATTCAAAACATTTTCAGGCAAGAAATCCGCTCGTTTGGTGGCAATCGGTCCGATCAATCTTCCTGTTACTCGTGACTTTGTAAATGAAGTCATCAAGGAATGTCTTGAGAAACAAATTACTAAAGTTGACATTCTTGCCTTTGAGTTTGAAATGAATCTCAGCCCGAATGTGCAAGAGGAGGCTAAAGGCAAAGGAATCGATCTCGTATTAAAACATATTCCAAAAGAAGTTTTCGACAAGCGGGCCGTTGAAAAAAATCAGGTGGTTTTTCATGATGTCTCTTTTATTGAAGTCAAACCTCATCACAAAAAGAACACGGTTTCTGTTGAACTGACCGATTTTGGCGTCTATTACACTCAGGATTCCATCGACAACGTAGCCGAGGCTCTCAAGAACGGCGCCAACAAAATTGGTTTGGAAGCGGGCAAGATTGTAAAGGTTTCAAAGGATAAAAAGGGGATTGTCACCAAAGATGTTCTCACCAAAAAGTGGACCGACTGGATAGACTATTGGGCAGTAGATTTCGATTATGAAAGCAAAAAGGAGATTGAGCGCACCAAGAATGAAAATGGAGAATGGATAGAACAATGGACAGGCGATTACATCTTTGAAAACGAATGGCAATCCTTCCGCACCAAAAAAGATCGTTCACTAGAGCTAAAAAGCATCTATTTCGAATATCCCAAAAAAGGCCGCCACAAAATCGCCATAAAAGTCGTGGATATTTTCGGAAACGACACGATGAAGGTGATTGAGGTGGGAGTATGATTCGAAAAACAGACCTTTCATCACGAAAAGCCTATACCGATTTTTTGGAAGAAGCCACATCTAAAATAGAACGGGCCCGCTTTGGTGTGGCGCGCGTCATCAACAAAGGTCAAACTGCGCTGTACTGGGATTTGGGACGCCTGATTGTGGATAGGCAAAAACAGTATGCTTGGGGAAAATCGATCGTTGAAAAATTGGCGGCTGATTTGCGCAGGAAATTCGGTTCCTCCGAAAGTTTTTCGGCGCGCAACCTGTGGTTCATGCGGCAATTTTACCTCGAATATTCGGAGGGTGCGTTAGGCAATTCAAAACTGAAACAGCTTGTTTCAGAAATTCCCTGGGGACACAACATTCTTATTATGCAAAGAGTCAAATTGACAACCGCAAAACAGCTGACGGCGCAACTCAAAAGAAAAAATAATTTATGACCCCAATTCCAAAACCTATCCACTCCATATGTATTTTGCCTTGGATCTCTTTTGATGAAAAATACACTATCAACGGTGCCTCTTTAATTCCGGTTCGAACCACACAGTTTGAAGATTTTCCCGCTGCATTAAAAATGATTCTCTCTTCATATGTCGATATGATTGGACGTCCGATAGAACAATGCTCTTTGTTGACTCTAGAGGGGAATGACCCTGTGTGGAATATCAAGCCATCTGATGATCAGCAAGTCATGAAAGCTATGGCTCTTTTCTTTTTGTCCTCCTTTTCTTGTAATGATTATTTTACATATGGCGCGTATGTAAATGCCTCTGCATTTCAACCCATTTTTCAAGAATTTCAGATTCCTCTCCGTGGACTTTTATTTAGAAGACGAAGAAGGGACGGGTTTATCTCCAGTGGCGGATGGGAACATGGGGAAGTAAAACTTTCCGTTCCTTTGGAATGTGCCTTCTTGGAACCAAAAATGGACGAGAAGTTTTTAGAAGCCCTTAGAAAATTAAAGGAAAAAGAGTCCAAGCTTTCCAGAAGAATTTCCACCGCTCTTTCTTTTTTTAGATTGGCGAATACGGATCAGGCCCACATGTCTATTGATGCAGAGGTGATTTTGATGGGTGCGGCCTTTGAGGCGCTTTTTGATGCGAAGGGTAAAGAGCAGGTTGCGTGTCGATATGAAGAATATTTCAAAAATTACAAATCGAAAATTGTGGAGGATGCGCTAGCCGTGAGAACGGAGATAAAATGGGATGAGGAAAATAAGGAAAAAGAAGCCAGAGAGAGACAGTGGCAGTTAGGTCGAAAATTTATTCAAGAATTGCACAGGCGGCGAAGCAAATATATTCACGGAAATGATGTAAGTAAGAAATCATGGGGCTGGAGTCCTGATGAGCACCTAGTCATGGGGGCGTTTATTTTTCCACTGGCAGTCAAACTACTTTTAGAAAAAGTTGAATTGTATAGTTTGACCAACGAGGACAGAAAGGCCTGCAAGGCCATTGATATTATACTTGCAAAAACCGATTGGAAGTCTTCGTGGCAGTCGTCCCTTATAAGGGATGCTTTTTGGAGTTCGTTAAGCAAAGAGCCGTTGGGTAATGTTTCGGGTTAATGAATGATTACCAATTATTTAGATGAGTTTAGATCTATTTTAGATGAATATAAAAAATATATTTAATAATTATAATGACTTATGGAATTTCAATTAGATGTAAATAGGAGTTTTTAGATTAAATCATGGCCCTGCACCCCAAATTTCCGAGATCACCTTATGCCATTCTGGACCCAGACTTGCGCTGGTTTCCGGCCGATGAAGCATTGCGCGAAAAAGACTATGGCAAACTTCTGCCCCCACTTGTGGCCAAGCTTCGCAAGGAGGTCAAAAAGTGGCGTGATTCGGGATATGCCGGTGCCAGCGCCACCAGTTCATCTCTTTTGAATTGGTGGTTTAAGACAGATCACCCTATGCCACAAAATGATGGGACAACGTCTCTGTTTCAATATTACTTTGCACAACGTGAAGCCATCGAGACCATCATCTACCTTCATGAAATTGTGAGAGTGAAAGATAAATACGACCTCATGCGCTTTGATAGCTCTGGCATTCTTACTGCCGGAATGTTCCCGGAATCTTGGCGGCGATACGTCGTCAAAATGGCGACGGGGAGTGGCAAAACAAAAGCCATGAGCCTTGTGCTTGCCTGGTGTTTTTTTCATAAATTATATGAAGAAGAATCAACCCTTGCCAGAAATTTTCTGATTATTGCGCCAAACATTATTGTTTTAGAGCGCTTGAGACACGATTTTGACGGATTAAAAATATTCTTCCAAGACCCGGTGTTGCCGGAAAATGGCCATGAGGGAAGAAATTGGCGGGATGATTTTCAATTGACACTTCATATTCAAGACAACCTTGGCACAACCCGAAAGACTGGAAATATTTTTCTCACTAATATTCATCGTGTCTATGAAAGTTCCCAAATAGTCCCCTCGGCGCAGGACGAAAATACGATGGCCTATTTTTTGGGGGCCAAACCAACAGGGGCTACTACCGATTCCAAGATCGATTTGGAACAAATTGTCAGGGATATTGACGAGCTGGTTATTCTGAATGACGAAGCGCATCACATTCATGATGAGAGAATGGCCTGGTTCAAATCTATTGAAGATATCCATAACCGGTTAAAGATGAAAGGCGATGAACTTGCTCTACAGGTTGACGTAACTGCCACGCCAAAACATAATGACGGCTCGATATTTGTTCAGACCATCTGTGACTATCCACTGGTTGAGGCCATTCACCAGGATGTCGTTAAACATCCCGTCGTTCCTGATGAGGCGAGCCGCAGCAAACTCCAGGAAGAAAAAAGTTCCAAATTCAGCGAGAAATATCGGCAGTATATTCACCTAGGAGTGATTGAATGGAGGAAGGTTTACATAGAGCATGCAAAAGTCGGCAAAAAAGCTGTTCTTTTTTTGATGACGGATGACACAAAGAATTGCGATGAGGTGGCGGAATATCTTTCAAATACTTATCCCGAATTTCAAGGCAAGGATTCTGTCCTTGTTATTCACACGAAGAACAACGGAGAAATCTCCGAGTCTCAGACTGGAAAAAATAAGGAAGAGTTGGAAAAGTTACGTAAACTCTCCAATGAAATTGATAAAACAGATAACCCCTATAAAGCGATCATTTCTGTTTTAATGTTGAAAGAAGGCTGGGACGTCCGAAATGTGACCACCATTGTGGGGCTTCGGGCCTATTCGGCACAAAGCAATATTCTCCCCGAGCAGACGTTGGGCAGAGGTTTGCGCCGCATGTATTTTGGGCAGGATGTAACGGAATATGTAAGCGTAGTGGGGACGGATGCCTTTATGAATTTTGTGGAATCTATCCGGGCTGAAGGGGTGGAGCTGGAGCGCCGCAAAATGGGGGAAGGGACAGCGCCAAAGGCTCCTATCGTTATCGAGATCGATAACGAAAATACCAAAAAAGATATTGTGGCTTTGGACATCGAAATCCCCGTTCTTTCCCCACGCATTTATCGTGAATATAAAAATCTTTCTAACTTAAAAATCGATCAATTTGGGCACAAGAAGATTGGATTAAAACAGTTTTCCAAAGAAGAACAAAAAGAGATTATCTTCAGAGATATTTCAAATGGAGAAATAACACACAAGACCCTTTTTGATGCCAATTTTGTCCCCGATTATCAAAGCGTTGTTGGTTACTTTACACAAACCATTATGAAGGAGTTGCGGTTGTTTTCCGGCTTTGACGTGCTTTTCGGAAAAGTGCGGAATTTTATTGTCGCCCATCTTTTTGAAAATGAAGTAAATCTGAATGATTTAAACACACTGCGGAATTTGTCGGAGCTTGAGGCCACAAAAACCATCATTGAAACATTCAAAAAAGAAATCAACATTCTGACAGTACTGGACAAGGGAGAGTCCGAAATTAGGGACACGATTAAAATCAGCAAGTGTCGCCCGTTTGTCGCAAAAGACCAAGGGTTTTTGATTCCCAAGAAGTCACCCTTCAACAAAATAATCGGTGACAGCCATTTTGAACTGGAATTCGCCAGTTTTTTGGAGGGGTGCGAAGACATTGTTTCCTACGCGAAGAACTATTTTGCCGTTCACCTGAAGATTGACTACAAAGACGCTGATGGGTTCATACGAGATTTTTATCCTGATTTCGTTGTTAAAAAGTCTCTGAAAGAACTTTGGATTGTCGAGACGAAGGGGCGAGAGGATCTTGACGATATTGAAAAAATCAAACGCTTGGCCCAATGGTGTGACGACCTTAATAAAGTGCAATCGAAAATTGTGGTGGGCTGGTTGTATGTGAAGCAGGAGGCTTTTGAGAGATATACGCCGAAGAATTTTGAGCAACTTATAAGTTCTTTTCAGAAATGAAAACAAATTTTTAGAACACATTTATGCCCATCTACTCACATTCCAGACTTGGAACCTTTGAACAATGTAGGTTGAAGTACAAGTACACTTACATTGATCATATACGCAAAGAAGGGCAGTCGGTGGAGGCTTTTTTGGGGCAAAGGTTTCACGATGTCATGGAAAAGCTCTACGCCGAGCGAAAGTTTAAATTGCCGACCCTTGATGAACTCCAAAATCATTTTAATCTCGCTTGGGATAAAAACTGGAACAATGAAGTGTTTATTGTTCGTAAAGATCGGACCACAGAGGACTACCGAAAACTGGGACTGAAAGCCGTTGAAGATTATTACAAGCGGTATAATCCCTTTGAAGAAGGAAAAATGTTGGGCGTGGAAAAGCAGTTGGTGTTTCATCTTGATGAAAACGGTCAATATCGCGTGCAAGGATATATTGATCGGCTTATGGAAAAGGAAGATGGGCACTATGAAATTCATGATTACAAAACAGCGGGGAGTTTGCCGGAGCAATCGCAACTGGATCAGGACCGGCAACTGGCGCTGTATGATATTGCGATTCGCCAGAAATGGAATGATGTTAAGAAAGTGGATCTTGTTTGGCATTATGTAATTTTTGATAAGGAATTTCGTTCCAGCCGGACACAAGAAGAGCTTGTGCAGTTAAAGAAAGAGACCGTCTCTTTAATTGATACCGTCGAAACCACAGCGAATTTTCCCCCTCATCAATCCTCCTTGTGTAATTGGTGCGATTACCAAGATATTTGTCCGTTATTTTCTCATCGGCATAAGACAGAGGTGTTGCCTGTAAATGAATATCTCAAAGAAGATGGAGTTGCGCTTGTTAACCAATATGCTTCCCTTGAAGCCGAGAAAAAAGAACTAAAGGAAAAAATTAAGGAGATTGATGGGCAGCAGGAAAAAATTGAAGAAGCGGCCATCGCGGTGGCTGAAAAAGAAGGGGCGAGTCAATTATACGGTAGTGACAAGATTTTGAAAATTAAGGATGAAGTCAAAATAATTTATCCGAAAAGCGGAGACAAAAATCGCAATAAATTTTTAGAGTATCTCAAGACACTTGGTTTTTGGGATGAAATTGTAGATGTTCAATGGAACTCTTTGAAAAAAGTTGCGATAAGAGAAAAATGGGATCAGAAAATACCTGAAGGATTGAAAAATCTTGTCACCATAGAGACGGAAAAGAAGATCAGTCTTTCGAAAAAGAAAGATGATGATAATTAAATGGAATAAGAAAGGGATCTAGTTTTGATTTTTTATTTTGAATGATGACCTTGGGATTGCTTCGTCGCTTCGCTCTTCGCAATGACAACTGTTATCAATACCCCTAACTGCTGCACAAAATCGGTCTTACCCTGCTCAATATCCGTCACCTTTTATCCCATCTAAAATTTAACACCAGAGGTTATCACAAATTGTGATAACCTAAAAAATTGAAGTATTTATAGAGTGTTACCATATGCTTTTTGCGGCGATTCCCTCCACTAAATCCTGTAATTGAGCTTGACAAAACAGGCATTCGAAAGTAAATCGAAAGTATAAAAAGGAGAATTAATATGGCCAAATATAATAGAAATACTGGAAAACATTGGACTTCTAGTGAAGTTAGCAATCTGAGACAGCTTGCAGGTCACAATACCCCGACGAGGGTCATTGGGTTCAAACTTGGAAGAACTCCAGAAGCAGTTCATCAAAAGGCATCTCAAGAGCGAATTTCTCTAAAGCCTACCAACCAAAGCCCATACAACAGGAGGAGGGGTTAAACTATGAATGCCAACAATTTTGGAGACACAATTAAGTATGGTGTCCTCCGATTCTTAGCCGGATGTCTTTAAGTAACAGAATGGGAGAAAAAATGCCTGTTCCTAAAAAAACAATATGGGAGCTCGATCCTCATACAACTGCAAAACATGAAATTTTACGCAGGTACTTGAAGGCATGGTTTCCAATATTAAGTTCTTGGCACAGTAGAATCATTTATATTGATGGTTTCTCCGGGCCTGGTCGTTACAAAAATTCTGAGCCAGGGTCACCACTTATAGCTTTGGATGTGGCGGCTAATCATCGTCGAAAAATGAGTGGAGAGCTGATTTTCTGGTTTATTGATGAAAGATCTGATCGTATTGAAAATCTAAAAGAGGAACTAAAAAACTTTTCTTTCCCTTCTCATTTTAAAGTAAAAGTCGAGTGTGGATTGTTCCATGAGAAACTAGGATGGGTCTTGGAATGCATGGAAGAAAATAAGACAACCCTTGCGCCAACTTTTGCATTCATCGATCCATTCGGCTTTTCCGGGATACCATTTAAACTGATTGAGTGTCTTCTAAAGCAAGAAAAATGTGAAGTGTTCATTACATTCATGGTAGATGCGATCAATAGGTTTTTAGAACATCCACAGGATAAAATCGTCCAGTATATTGTTGAAGCATTTGGTACTGAGGAGGCTATTCGTATAGCAGAGTCATCGGGTGATCGTATTACAAACCTAAGAACACTATATCAACAACAGTTGCGAAAAGTAGCTAAGTTTGTGCGCTATTTCGAAATGCGTGATCGACAAAATAGAACTCAATATTACCTTTTCTTTGCTACCAATAACGAATTAGGTCATCTGAAAATGAAAGAAGCTATGTGGGGGGTTGATCCTGATGGCGAGTTTAGATTTTCGGATGCCACAGATCCTAATCAGCTCGTACTTTTTGAAAATGATCCTACAAGTGCCTTAACGAAGAATATTTGCAATCGTTTTCGGGGCAAAACAAGAATTCCTATACAGTTAGTGCGTAAATACACTGAAAATGATACACCATATCTTAAGAAACATATGACACCAGTTTTGCGAAAGGCAGAAGAGATCAGAAAAATTAAGATTGAGCCATTGAAAACTGATGGCAAAAAAAGGATAGCTAGAACTTATCCTGATAATGCGTTAATAACCATTCTCTAAAGTCATGCTGAAAGGGGGGAAGCATGAGTGAAAACTCCACCATTGAATGGACTGATTCTACATGGAATCCTGTGACAGGTTGCACGAAAGTAAGTCCTGGTTGCAAACATTGTTATGCGGAAACCTTTGCGGAACGATTTCGGGGCGTGCCCGGGCATCCTTTTGAACAAGGTTTTGATTTGCGGTTTTGGCCGGAAAGATTGGAGCTTCCTCTAAAATGGAAACAACCTCGATTAATTTTTGTCAACTCCATGTCCGACCTTTTTCACAAAGATGTTCCTGATGATTATATCTGGAAGGTTTTTGAGACTATGTGCAAGGCAAAGCATCACATGTTCCAAGTTTTGACAAAGAGATCCGACAGATTGTGTCAATGGACTGCCAGTAATTTTAGTTCGGTACCAAAACATATTTGGCTGGGGGTTTCTGTGGAAAGTCAGCAGTATACTTTTAGAATCAAAGATCTGCAAAAAACACCGGCTCAAACTCGCTTTTTGTCTATTGAACCTCTGATTGGCCCTGTCGATCTTGACGAATCGCTGTTGCAGGGAATTCATTGGGTTATTGTGGGAGGTGAAAGCGGACATCGGGCGAGAAAAATGGACCCGGAATGGGTTTACAACATCCGAAAAAAATGTTTGCAATACGATGTCCCTTTCTTTTTCAAACAGTGGGGGGCTTATGATCCACTGTCGGGAAGAAAAGTCGGCAAAAAAGTGGCCGGGCGAATTTTGGAAGGAAGAACGTGGAACGAGTTGCCCACCGTGTATCAGCAAAGTTATTGAATAAGTCCTTACCCGCCCACTTCATATCTCTGACTCTCCCTCCGATACGCGCAAAACTCACACCCTTCGTTGGATTCGGGGAGGGTCCCACTCATCAAACACTCCTTGGTAACGATAATGGTCGGCTCTACCCAAGCACTATTGCCCTTGTGAGATAGCAGGTGGATGTCAAAGTGGAGATGACCGTCGAAGGTTGGGCGACCGGAAGAGGTCGTTTTGAATATCATCCGCGAAAAAGGGAAAGTGAAACGGGCCGACCTTCTCCCGCATGTGGAGCTTTCCACGAGCAGGTTGGGGATAGGAAAGCGAGCTTTTATACCCTAAAATAGCCTAAAATTTATGGCCCAATTATACATATCTAATTGAATTTACTTATTATTTATAACCCATTCATTTCCAGATATCAAAATCGTTGTTGACAAATTACAACGCGTTGTAATACACTTACAACTAAGGAGGTGAGATTATGAAGCCTAAAATCAGTTTTGGAGAGTTTTTCAAGCAGAAGAGGATTGGTTTGGGAGTCACCCTCCGCCAATTTTGCCAGCAAAACGGTTTTGATGCCGGTAATATTTCAAAATTGGAACGAGATGTTTTTGCGGCCCCTCAATCGGAAGAAAAACTTGAAGAATATGCCAACGCTTTGAAGCTGGAACGTGGTTCCGCCGATTGGATTGAATTTTTTGATTTGGCGGCTGTCTCAAGCAGAAATCTTGATCTGATGAAAATTAAAAATGAAGATTTGATTCAGCGATTGCCGGTGTTGTTCAGAACCTTGGACAACAAAGAGTTGACAGAAGAAAAACTGGATCAAATTATCGAATTGATTAAACGCGCGTGAGTTTTAAAGTGGCTAAATTTCTTTCTCCAACAGACATTGAAGCGGCGGCAGAAGGGTTCCTTAAAGAATATCACCCTGACAGGTCTTTGCCGATACCCATCGAAGAAATTTTAGATTTGAAATTGAGAATCAATATTGTGCCGATACGGGATCTTTTCAGACAGCATAATATCGATGCCTTTTTTTCTTCCGATTTTACAGAACTCTCCATCGACGATGAACAGCTGGAAAATCGTCCGAACAGGGCACGATTTTCTTTAGCGCATGAAGCGGGGCATTTAGTATTGCATAAGCAATACATTTCTTCTTTGAAGATTGATAATATTGAAAAATGGAAGGAAATTGTACTTGGAAAAGGTTCCGGACACGCTGATATGGAGACGCAGGCAAATATGTTTGCCGGATTTTTGCTGATGCCGACAGACCTTTTGGGAAATGAATTTGACAAAGCCAAGGTGGAACTCAAAAAACATCCTTCGTTCGAATCAAAACAATTGCCTTCTGATACCGTTTTGGCCCCATTTCTAGCGCGGGAGATTGCAAAAGTTTTTGATGTATCTGAGGAGGCGGTGCAGTACCGACTCATCAATTGGATCAACAGCAAGGGAAAATAATTTTGAAAGAGGGGGGGGAATTAGTTGTCGAGGAATACTCGATAACTGGGCTTATGATCCATGCCCGCCCACTTCATATTTTTGGCTCTCTCTTCGATAGGCGCAAGGTTCACATTCAGTGTGCGGTTCTGGGAGAGTGTTATTCATCAAGCACTTTTTGGCCTCCAAGATAGCAGGCTCTACCCAGGAGTCATCCCCTTTGTGGGGCAATAGATGGACATCAAAGTGGAGATGGCCGTCGAAGGTTGGGCGACTCTTGCTAGCATTGACATAAACAAAGTAACCGGTGTTCAGAACTTTGAAACCGCTTTGCCGAAAAAGCCATTGATAAATTTCCATTTGACGTTTAAAGGCTATTTTCCATTCGTCATCCAAATTGATTTCTTTGTCTGTGGAGGTGGCTTTGTAATCGACAATGATTAGCTTGCCCATCGGAGTTTGCCAGACATCATCCACCGCACCGGTGATAATTAAATTTGTCGGCTTGTGGTGGTATTGTATTCCCTTAAAATTCTCCCGCCAGATGTCCAGGTCTGGATGCTGGAATGGCACAGCGTTCACACCGTTTGCTTTCATCAAAGGATGCGGCTCTCCTTTGGCACGATAAACATCGAATTCTTTTTTGAGCAGATGGTCCACAGCTATGTTGAGTGTGAATGGAAGCTGGCGAAGCTGCGGGATACCAAGTCTTCGATCCAGATAAAAACAGCGGGGGCATTTGAGAAAGTTTTCAAGTTTGCTCCGGCTGAGCTTGAATGGTTCTTTGGATTGAGGATCAAAAACATTTCTGGAGCGTTTTCCCGAAGACATGGAAGAAACTTAGCTCGTTTTGACTGGGGAAGCAATTACATCATTAAATTCTAGGTGTCCGACACCTACTGTTGCACCAAACAAAACCCAAACTTTTTGCGATCCAATCCCCCGCCCAAAATTGGTCATCTAGTGTTTCAAATTCGTCGGTCCCTTTTCTCTCTTGGCCTTTAAACCCACCCCCAGTTGGCACCATTTTTGCTTAGTAAAGTTGGGTGTAGCTTGACAGTTAATCAACCTTGAGGCATGCTTTAGTTAATACTACCCCTGTTGCTTCGGCACAGGGTGCGAGGCCTCCGAAAGGGGGCTTTTGCTTTTTATGGGACTGAAAACTAACGTCTACATCGATGCCTTTAATTTGTATTATGGGGCTTTGAGAAAAACGCCCTATCGATGGCTTGATTTGGCAAAACTTTGCCAATTCATGCTTCCCAAAAACACAATCCATCAGATCAAATATTTCACAGCCCTTGTGAAACCCAGACCTTCTAATCGTTCCAAACCAGTGAGGCAGCAGATTTATCTGCGCGCTTTGAAGACGTTGCCAAATATCGAAATTGTTTTGGGCCATTATCTTTCGCACCCAGTGAGCATGCCCTTGGCCGACTCTCCTGGAAAGAAACCTCAATACGTTAGAGTGATAAAAACGGAAGAAAAAGGTTCCGATGTAAATTTGGCAACCCATTTATTAAGCGATGCCTATGAAAACAATTACGACATTGCTGTTATAATTTCGAACGATTCCGACTTAGCCGCACCAATCAAAATTGTGGCGAATCGTCTTAAAAAAGTAGTTGGGGTTCTCAATCCTCATGGGCGCTATCCAAGCCAAGAACTGATGAAACATGCAAATTTTTTCAAAACGGTTCGGGAGGGTATTCTGTCAAAGTGTCAGTTTCCACACACGTTGACGGATGAGCATGGTACTTTCCACAAACCTGATATTTGGTGAACAAACCACACAAAATGTAAACAAGTGCGGTTAGAGCAAACAGAACCGGGTCTTTTTGCGATCATAATCCCCCACCCAAAATCGGTCTTACCCTGCTCAATATCCGTCATCGAACTGTCTGATTTTCGTCAGGTCAAGGGCTCTAATCCAAAATAAAAGCCAAAAAATTGGCACAACTCTTGCTTATACAAAGCGTGATGACAAAGGCAATAACGGTCAAAACCCTCTTTGGTGACATTAAATCTTATATTGAGCAGGCACGTGAGTATATTGCTCGTTCCGTTAACACGGGTCTTGTCGCCCTTTATTGGCAAATCGGAAAGCGAATTCGTCAGGAAATTCTTCGTGGTAAGCGAGCGGAATATGGGGAACGGATTGTTTCGACATTGTCGAAAGAATTGCTGAGAGAATATGGTCGCGGTTATTCCAAGCCAAATCTCTCCAGAATGATGGCGCTACATGAGTATTTCCCAGACGCCAAGATTGTTTCGACGCTGTCGAAACAATTGACATGGAGTCATTTTGTTGAAATTTTACCGATTCGTGACCAACTCAAAAGGGATTTCTACACTGAAATGTGCCGAATTGAAAATTGGGATGTAAGAACGCTCCGAACTAAAATCGGCGGTATGCTCTATGAACGCACTGCTCTATCCAAAAACCCCGAAAAGGTTATTAAACACGAAATCTCAAAACTGAAAAAGTCCAACCAGCTCACACCGGATTTAGCATTCAAAGATCCCTATTTTCTGGATTTTCTTGGGCTTAAAGGAGCCTATCAGGAAAAAGATCTTGAATCTGCTATTCTAAGAGAAATGGAAGCGTTTATGTTAGAATTGGGAACCGGATTCGCCTTTTTGGAAAGACAGAAGCGGATAACAGTCGATGGCGAAGATTATTACTTAGACCTTTTGTTTTATCACCGTGGCTTGAACCGACTTGTTGCTATTGAACTCAAGCTTGGCAGCTTTAAGCCTGCCTATAAGGGACAAATGGAGTTGTACCTTCGCTGGCTTGAAAAATTTGAAAAGAACCCGAATGAAAAATCTCCTATTGGACTTATTTTATGTGCGGGAAAATCTGAGGAACAAATAGAACTTTTGGAATTGAGCAAAAGCGGCATTCGCGTGGCAGAATATATGACTGAATTGTTACCGAGGGAAACATTAGAAAGAAAACTACACCAAGCCATCAAACTGGCAAGACAACGATTGACGCAAAAACCAGGAAAACAAAACTGACCGCATTCAATTCTGCAGCAGTTTGCTGCAGAAACCCCATGGAGCCATAACCTCCTTATTTGCTAGGTGTCCGACACCTACTGTTATAATCCGCTGCTCAAAAGTTTTTTTGCAATTTCTTTGGGGATCGGGATTTTTTTCTTGGTCTTTTTGTCGATAAAGGCGTGGACTGTTTCGATTTCGCAATGTGGGGTTCCATTTTTTCGAAACTGAAAATTCAAAACAAAAGAAGAATTCTGAATCCTTTTGGGTTTCACCCATACATCATAGGATTTACCCGGATAAATCGGTTTTAAATAATGGGTTGTCACAGCACGGATTGGCAAGGCCCATTTGGGGTTATCAAACCAATCTTTCCATTGGATTCCCAATTTTTTAACCCAGGCTTCATAGATATCGTGCGATAAATCCAATACCTTGGAATAAAAAAGGATTCCAAAAGGGTCTGCGAGCCGAAAAGGGATATAAATAGAACGCTTAAAAACCATAATAAGGTTATCGAAAAAATAGTGGGTGACCCGCAGTGTTGGCTATGGGGTTTTGTTAGGGGTCCCCATAGCAACACGGAGGGGCAGGACCCACTATTTTTCGCTCCTTATAAGGCTTTTATCAAACCCCTTGCCATTGTCCAATCCTTATGTTAGTCCCACCCCAGCTTTCAGGTAATAGAAAGTGGGCATTAAGCCCACTTTTTTTTTGTATGAATACAGAGGCTCTTTTAAATGAAATTGAGAAGTTAGTGCCCCCCATTCTTGAAAATTTGGGTTTGGAGCTGATTGAGCGTGAGTTTATTCTCGATCAAGGGCGTTGGATTCTAAGACTCTATATTGATAGAGAAGGAACGCCGGTTACCATTGATGATTGCGAAACGGCTTCAAGGGCTCTTGAAGGGGAGCTCGATGTCTCCAATTTGATACACCAGCACTATTCTTTGGAGGTTTCTTCGCCAGGTCTCAATCGGCCTTTAAGAAGACCCAAAGATTTTGAACGGTTCGCTGGGAGTAAGGTTGAAATTAAAACCAAGCAGCCCATTGATGGGAGGCATCACTTCAACGGTATTTTGCAAGGTTTGCAAACGACACAAGTAGTGATCAGAGAAGGAGATAAAGACTGGCAAATTCCCTTGGAGGAAATAAAAAAAGCCAAAATAAAATACGAATTTAATAAGCCCGCCAAGCCGGGACAAGTAAGCCCACCGATAAAACCTTGGCGGGCAGGGAGATAAATTATGGCAAAGGCAGCTATAAAAACCAAAAAAAAAGGTGTCGAGAAAACAAAAAACAAAATGTTCCTGGAGCTAGATCGTGTTTTGGATCAAATCTCAAAAGATAAAAATATACCTAAAGAAAGATTAATTGAGGCTATCGAATCGGCTTTTTTGAGTGCCGCCAGAAAAAAATGGGGTCATTTGGGAGAGTTGGAAGCCCATTACAATCAGGAAAGCGGTGAAATTGAACTCTTTCAATTCAAAGCGGTTGTCGAGACAATAGAAGATAAAAATACCCAAATGACTTTGAAAGAAGGTCGCGAGCTTGATCCGGAAGCCCAAGTGGGAGACAGCCTAGGTGTGAAGATGGATTCCTCGGAATTCGGTCGCATCGCCGCGCAAGCTGCCAAGCAAGTGATCATTACAAAGGTAAGAGATGCGGAACGCGATCTGATTTACAATGAATACAAAGACCGCGTCGGTGAGTTGGCCACCGGAATTGTTCGCCGTTATGAAAAAGGCGATTTGATTATCGATCTTGGCCGCTCCGAAGGAGTCATTCCCAGAAATGAACAGGTCCCAACCGAGCATTACAAAATGGGCGATCGAGTCCAGTCTTACTTTCTAGAGATCAATCCATTCGCAAGAGGTTCTATGATTGTTTTGTCGAGAAGGCATCCCAATTTGGTTCGCAAACTTTTTGAAATGGAAGTTCCAGAAATTGCAGAAGGGATTGTTGAAATCAAAAGTGTTGCCAGAGAACCAGGAGTGCGCGCAAAAATCGCTGTTGGTTCGGGCGACAAAGATGTCGATCCGGTGGGAGCTTGTGTCGGCGTCAAAGGTTCCAGGGTTCAAGGAGTTGTACAGGAACTTCGTGGCGAAAAAATTGACATTGTTTCTTGGGATGAAGAAGCGGCCCGTTTTGTTTGCAACGCAATCGCCCCCGCGGAAGTTGTCAAAGTCATTATCAAAGAGCGAGAACGTTCCATGGAGGTTGTTGTTCCCGATGATCAACTCTCCTTGGCCATCGGCCGCAAGGGGCAAAATGTCCGTCTGGCAGCGCAACTGACCGGCTGGAATATCGATGTCTTCAGTGAAAGCCGCGTTGAAGAAATGTCGAGTCGTTTCAAGTCTGTGTTGGTCAAAGTGCTTGGTATCGATGATAGTAACTCTATCATTCTGTACGCGCATGGTTTTCGCAATATTGAAGATATTGCTAAAGTTGATTGGGAGACATTCAAAGAGGTGCCGGGTGTCGGTCAAGAGAAGCTAAAAGAGATCAAAGAGATCGCTAAAAAAGCGATTGAGAGTGGTGTCTCAACAGACAAACTCATGGCTGAGTTAGCGAAAGCCAAAGAAAAACTGATGGAAGAAAAGCTGGCTGAAGCAAAACTGAATGCAGAAAAATTGGCTGAAGCAAAACCGGATGAAGAAAAGCCGAGTGAAGAGACCACTGAAAAAGACAATAAAAATATTGTAGTTTAAATTATGGATAGCCCTGACAAGAAAACAGTTGATGAACAGCGAGTAAAACCTACCGTCATTCGGCGCAGAGCCAAAGAGACTCCTGCGCCGGCAGAGCCGATTCCTACCTCTTCTTCCGCGAAGGAAGAAAAAAAAGAAGCGGCTCCTCTAAAAGAAGCGATTCCAGCGGCACATCCTGAAACAGTTATACTGCCGGAGCTTCCTTCCCTTCCGGAAAAAGAAGAGAAGGTTAAAAAAGGGCCTCGCAAAAAAAAATCAAAAGCAGAATTGGATTTGGAAGATATTCAACGTGCTGGGGGGCTCAAGCAATATGCCAAGCAGACCACCGGGGGTGAGCCAGAGGGTCCAGAGGTCATCCCCGAGGCGACGAAAGATTGGGAGCCTTCTGTTGAGAAAATTTTTGAACCTGGCCTAACTTTAGGAAGACGCAAAAAACTACCTCGTCGCGAGTTCAAAAAAACAACGCTTACTGAAACGAAAACTGAGAAAAAGGTCATCCGAATTGACCATGCCATTACGGCTTCTGAACTATCGCAGGCGATGGGGATCAAGTCGGCAGATATCATCAAGAAACTGATGGGGCTAGGCCTCATGGTGACTGCCAACCAAGGTATTGACGTTGACACGGCAACGCTGCTTGCAACCGATTATGGGTATGAAATTGTCCACACCGCCTTTAAAGAAGAAGAGGTTCGCAAGAAAAAAGAAGGGACGGAAGTCGGCGATTTACAAACCAGGGCTCCGGTTGTGACGGTCATGGGGCATGTCGATCATGGTAAAACTTCTCTTTTGGATGCCATTCGTAAAACAAAAGTGGCAGAAAAAGAAGCGGGCGGAATTACCCAGCATATTGGTGCTTATGAAGTTTCTTTGCCCAAGGGAAATGTTACCTTTATCGATACGCCAGGACATGAGGCCTTTACGAAGTTGAGGGCCAGAGGGGCGCAGGTCACCGATATTGTCGTGTTGGTCGTTGCTGCTGATGACGGCATTATGCCCCAAACAGTTGAAGCCATTAATCACGCAAAAGCCGCCGGTGTCCCCATTATTGTGGCGGTCAATAAAATTGATAAACCACAGGCCGAGCCAGAAAAAGTTAAAAGGCAGTTAACCGAACATGGATTGGTTGCTGAAGAGTGGGGGGGAGATGTGGTTTGCATTAACACTTCTGCCAAATCGGGTGAGGGACTCGATCACCTTTTGGAAATGATTCTCCTCACAGCAGAGGTGAAAGAGTTAAAAGCCGTTGCGACTGGAAAGGCCAAGGGAGTGATTATCGAATCGAGAATGGATAAAGGGAGAGGGCCCGTTGCCAGCGCTTTGATCCAAAGTGGGCAACTCAAAACAGGGGATTATATTGTTGCCGGTTTAAGTTATGGAAAAGTTCGTGCGATGACACAGGCTGATGGGACTCCTGTCGAAGTTGCTTATCCCTCCAAGCCGATTGAATTGTTGGGGCTTAATGCTGTTCCTGAAGCGGGGGAAGAATTGTTTGGTGTTGAAGATGAAAGAGATGCCAAACGGATTGCCGAGACGCGCCAAACCAAAAGGCGCAGTGCGGGGCTCACAAAATCTTCAAGAGTTTCACTGGAAGAATTACAGGCACAGATTTCCAAGGGAGAAGCTCACGAATTGCCGCTTGTGATCAAGGCCGATGTGGCCGGCTCTGTGGAAGCGCTGGCTGAATCGTTGACAAAGCTTGGTACAGAAAAAGTGTCGGTCAAAATTCTTCATATGGGAACGGGCGGTATTACAGAGAGTGATGTGATGCTGGCCCAGGCCTCCAAGGCAGTCATCATTGGTTTTAATGTTGCACCAGAAGGAAAAGCGCGCAGCCTTGCCGAGAGAGAGGGAATTGAAATTAGACTCCACTCGATTATTTATGAAGTTTTGGATGATATCAAAAAAGCGATGGAGGGACTCTTAAAACCAACCATCACCGAGAAATTTTTGGGGAGGGCTTCCGTCAAACAAGCCTTCAAAGTTTCCAAAATTGGAACCATTGCTGGTTGCGGGGTGACCGAAGGAGTGATTCGTCGTGGGGCTCAGGTTCGCCTCATTCGCGATGGGGCCATCATTTATCAAGGTAAAATTGGTTCGCTGAAACGCTTCAAAGATGATGCAAGAGAAGTTGTCAGCGGCAATGAGTGTGGTATCGGAATCGAGAATTTCAATGATATCAAAGAGGGAGATGTCATCGAAGACTTTGTTTTAGAAGAAACAGCGCAGAAACTCGCATAATTTCCAGTGAATAAAATCATCAAAGCATTGAAGGCCGCAAAAAGTTTTCTGATCGTTAGCCACTACCATCCAGATGGCGATGCCTTGGGCTCTGCGTTGGCATTGGGTCTTGCTTTAAAAAGTTCGAAAAAAGAAGTCATCATTTTCAATCGTGATCCTGTTCCATTCAATCTAAAATTTCTTCCTTTTTCGAAAACCATTACGAACGTTTTGCCAAAGCGCTCTTTTGATTGTGCTGTCATGCTTGACTGTGCCCAGCCTAAGCGGGTGGCAACAGAGTTTGCACAAGCTGTGGACGCGAAAAAATTTGGAAAACTGATTTGCATCGACCATCACCTTTTGGATCAAAAAGTAGGAGATATCGATTGGATTGACCCCAAGGCCGCCTCAACCGGTTGTGTGGTCTATGATCTTTTGAAAAAAATGAAGATCAAAATCACTCCGGAAATTGCAAATCTGGTTTATTGTACCTTAACAGTTGATACCGGTTCGTTTCGCTATTCGAATACAACGGCATCCGTTTTTAAACTGGCTGCTGAATTATTGAGCAAGGGGGCTGATCCTTGGCTTGTAGCCAGAAATTTGGAGGAGACCAATCCGCTGGCTCGTTATCGTTTGTTGGGAGTTTCTCTGAGGTCTCTGCACGTTGATTTCAATGGTCAATATGCCTCGATGGATGTGGCTCAGGCGATGCTTAAAGAAGCGAATGCCGATGAGGGGCTCTCCGATGAGTTCGCAAATTTTCCCCGATCGATTGCGGGTGTTGAAGTCTCTGCCTTATTTCGCGAAATGAACGATGGAAAGATCAAGGTAAGCCTTCGTTCTAAAACGAGAGTCGACGTCTCCAAAATTGCAAAACGTTTCGGTGGTGGTGGGCATGAACATGCAGCTGGCTGCGTTATTGCCTCCGATTTAGCCAGCGCAAAAAAACAAATTGCAGCAGAAGTGAAGGAAAAGTTAAAAATTAAACACCAAAAATAAAAAACACATATGAAAAATTAAAATTTCTTATTTTTGGTTTGTGTTTTTTGTTTTTAACTTTTAGTTTTTAATTTTTTATGAAGGGCATTTTAGTTGTCGACAAGCCATCGGGGCCAACTTCACACGACATCTGTCAATATTTCAAAAAACAACTAAATGTCAAAAAAGTTGGGCATGCAGGTACCCTCGATCCTTTGGCCACAGGCGTTCTCATTATTTTGTTAGATGAAGCCACCAAACTTCAATCCATTTTTTTAGGAAAAGATAAAGAATATGAATTCACGATGAAGCTGGGGCTTGAAACGGATACTTATGATTCACAGGGAAAAATTGTTGCAACAAAAGAGGTACCGCCTGATGCGTTGGAAAAAATAAAAGAACTTCTGCCAGAATTCACCGGCGAAATTTTACAGATTCCTCCTGTCTATTCGGCCCTCAAACAACATGGAAAACCCCTCTACAAATTGGCCAGAGAAGGAAAAGAGGTAACAGTCACTCCACGCAAAATCACCATTCACTCTCTCGACCTCATTACCACAGGGTACCTGTTACCATATGGTAATGATGGTTATGTGACGTTGAAAACTCGATGTTCCTCCGGGACCTATGTCCGTTCTTTAGCCCACGATATTGGTGAAAAACTCGGCTGTGGCGCGCACATCACAGCGCTCCGGCGTTTGCGCTCTGAACCCTTCGGGTTGGAAGATGCTATAGACTTTGGGAAAACATAATAATATCGCTCGGTTAGGAACGTTAAAAAAAACACCAAAAACCACACAACTTTTTTTGATGCGAGACGATAACTATCCGGAGGATTTAAAAATGGATGCCAAGGAGCATTGGCCAGATCTGGGCAAAGCGGTTTCTTCAGCAACTTTAGGAAGTCTTTATTTACCGAGCTTTGCACGTGCCGTCATAAAGTGAATTGAATATTTTCACGAATAGAACCGAGGAATTTGAGGCGAGCAATAAACAAAGGAGGAAAATATGTCTGACTTCGTTATTGAAACAATACGGGATGGGTACGGAAAACCAGAGAGTTTTAATTTAAAGTTCGAAGGAAAATCAATCCGACCAATAAAAGCCACTTATGATGAAGAAACCTTTCCGGGAACGATCCAATCTCCAATAGGATTGAGGCTTCCTATTGATAATGTCAATTTATCGGAATCATATGAATTTGAAGACGAAGGGTCTAGATTAGACAGTGAAGGGCGTGGAGCTCAGAAGCAAGTTGATCAGTTTGTTCGGGTGTGGCAATCGCTGTCCGATTTAGATCGAGTAATGCTCAAACGAATTGCACCAGGTGGCTTTCATGTGGATGCGGTTGTGAGATTTAATATTGAGCATGCTAACCATGGTCGTCTAAAGGAAGTTATAAGCATGCCATTTGCAGATTTAGATAACCAAAGGTTTGTGGTCCTCGTTCCTTGTGACTTTCAATATTCATGGGGGGTCAGCTTTTATAATAACGTTGTAAGATTTTTAGTGCCCAGCTGGGAAAAAAAGACGCCGGACAGAGCCATTTGCCATTATATGAAAGATGAAGACTTAAAAAGTTTTCTGCATAGTGCTGCTGAATATGCTCTAAGGGAAAATGCAAAAGGAATATAATAAAATGGAGTGTGTTTCCGACTGGCGTGGCGGAGAGGGGGTGAAAGGGCTTCGCGCAGGCCATTTTCACCTTGTGGGGATGGACAATAAAATGGCCGAGCGAGAGTGCAAATTTGGGGCCTCCCAAATTTGATAACGTCCCTTGCACTCCCTCTACGCCAGGTAGCCAGGAGGAAACAAGCTCAGTAAAGAAGAGGGGAGTGGACACAATTTCTTTCTAAAAAAGATTCAGGATTGGCCAGATTGATTTTTGATGGCTAAAAGAAAATCGATTAAAACGCGAGTCGCTATTTCTCCTTCTTGAACCACTTCTTCACGCAACCGATCGATCTCTTTTGCATCGGTCAACATCAAAAGCTGGCCGATCTTTTCACTCACACGCTTCCATTCAGGAGAGAGTTGGGCATGGACTTGTTTCATAGTAGGGTTCTCCTTTTCTTGCTTTTGCATCACTTTATCCACCGATTCGACAAAATCTTCTAAGCCCCATTTTCTTTTGTAGGTTTTTGCAGATTCTTTGACTTTGGTCACCGGTTTTCTTTGCCATGCTCCTCTACTTTTTTGCGGTTTGCCTTTTGGGATTTTTATTTTCATGCGGCGCTATTATGAGCCATTTCTTTAACCAATGCCAGCAAATGTTCCTTTGTGTTCAGTTTGGGATCATCCAAAACCAATTCGACAAGCTGCTTTATGATTTTTCCCATCTGTGGACCGGCTGGAATGCCAATGTTCATTAAATCATGTCCGTTGATGGCCAAATCGCCAGCGCCAAAAGGGGGCTTTTTGGCCAATTCTTCTTTAACGCGCTCACGCATTTTTAGCACCCCTTTGATAGAACGAGGGTGTTTCCCTCCGCGATTGTCGGCAAGCCTTAAATCAAGAAGTTTATAGATCAAGTCTTGTCCTACTTTATTGACGAATCGGCGGATCGCCTTGTCGGTAAAATAGGATTTGGTTTCAAACATATGGTTTTCCACCAATGTTTCTACATTTTCTGGATGGACCCCAATGGTAGTCACTTTCATCTTTTGAAGCCATTTTTTTGCCATTCTTTTGGAGACCAGTTGATGACTGTAAAAAACAATCCTGTCTTTAGCTTTGTCATAGCGTCTTGTTGTTTTTTTGCCCACATCATGAAAAAGGGCTGCCAGTAATAATTCAACATCGCCTGAATTTTCCAGATAGGGATCGTTTCTTGCTGCATCCAGGACTCTCAACGTATGTTTATAGACATCATCGCCCGGCCTTTTGTCTTGTTCAATCCCAATCAGGCCTTCGACTTCCGGCAAAACAAGGTGCAACAAACCGGCCTCACGCATCATTTCTAACCCTAAAGAGGGGACCGGAGCTGTCAAAAGCTTTTTTAGCTCTTCGATAATGCGCTCCGGGGAGACAGTATCAATGAGCTTGGCGTGCATTTTCATGGAATCAAATGTTTTGGGTTCAATGGTAAGACCAAAGCGCGCCGCAAATTGAACCGCTCGAACAAGTCTGAGGGGGTCCTCCTCAAAGGCTTTTTCAAAAACTTGTCTCAAAATTTTATTTTGTAGATCCTGTTGACCATTGAAGCGATCAATCAGTTTTTCGCTTTTCAAATCAAAAGCCATTGCGTTAATAGTGAAATCTCTTCTCCCTAGGTCCTCTTCAACAGGCAAATTGGGATCATAGTCGACTTCAAAATCGCGGTGGCCAACACCGGTCGATTGTTCTTTGCGAGGCAAAGCGATATCAAAAATGTTGGAAGGATCTAAATGCGGTGTGAATTTCAAAACGCCAAAGGCTTTTCCCACCACCGCAACTTTTCCATAAGGAGAGAGTAGGGCTTTCAATTTTTCGATATCCAGTTTTCGGACAAGCAAATCTTTATCTTTGTGAGGCAAGTTCAAGAGACGATCCCTGACCGTCCCCCCCACTTCATAAACTTCCCCACCACTTTGCAAAAGTGCGTCCAGGAATTTTAGTGCTGATGCTTTTGTCACAATTCTTCTGGAGAGATAAACGATTTGACTTTTGTTTTGTCAGCGAAGGTCCGATACCAGGCATCAATCAACGAAGCCGATTCTTGGGGTGTCAGTCTCGGGTCTTTTTCAGGAGACTTCTTTTTTTCCACAAGCCTCACCACCAGAAAATTCTTTTCCTCCGAATATGGTTTTTCAGGGGCTGATTTCGGTTTGGTCAAGGAAAAAAGGCCCGCATATTCGTCCAGAGTTAGAGGATGCGGGAATATTTTTTGCCTTTCAGAAATAGAAATAAAACCCGTTTTTTCTGTTTTGATATTATCTTTTTTCAAAAGTGGGGTGGCTTCTTTTCCCTTATTCCACATTTTTTGAATTTCTTCAGCCAATGTTTGTTTATCTTCGCCGTTTAAAATGGCGGTTTCAAAATTCCATTGGGAGTTTTTGGACAATCCTTCTACCTTTGTTGTTTGTTGTTTTGCCCACTCTTGAAATTTTTTCATGTGAAGATCTTCACGAATGAGCTCTTCATAAGAAAATCCGCTTCGGAGGTAAAATCCTTGCAGAAAATTTTTATAAGCAACGGGATCTATGTTATTGTTGACCAGAACTACCTTTGCCAGTTCCCCATCTTGGGCAAGAATTTCCGGCAATTTTTTTGCCAATTCGATGTCGGAGACAACAATGCCTAATCCTTTCGCGAATTGTTTCATCATGGCTCGGAAGATCAATTGTTGTTGTGTAGAATTTTGGATATTTTTTATCAAGAAGTCAGGGATTTCTTGGCCTTGAAAATTGGCACGCATTTGTTCGTAATTATTTTCATAAAAAAAGCGATATTTTGAAAAGGAGATGATTTCTTTGCCTACTTGAATGGCGGTGGCATCTCTTCCTCCTTCGCGTAGCTGGGTATAACCGAAGAAAAAGACAAAGGTGACAATGATGACGCCCAAAACAACTTTCAGCCCCCATCCCGCATGTTTTCGCATGACATCAAGCATGCAAGCCCCATAACCAAAATTGTCTCTCGAGTCAAATTACGATCTTCTCCGCCTTTTGCGAAAAACGCCTTGATAATATTGAGTTGGAGTGAATAGGTCCTGTCCCTCCGTGTTTCTGTGGGGGCCCCTAACTAAACCCCACAGCAAACACTCCTGCCCCCACACCATGGACAGATAGGCCGGAGAAGATATAGTTGATCTTTTGGGGACACTTTGTTAGAAAACCGGAGATTATGAGAATGCCTATGGTTTTCGATGCGATATTTGGGATGTTTTCCAACGATCTGGCGATCGATTTGGGAACAGCCAATACACTCGTTTATGTAAAAGGGCGCGGTATTATTGCCAACGAACCCTCCGTTGTCGCCGTTCAAAAAGATATGCGCGGGATCAAGAGGGTTTTGGCGGTGGGTCGTGAGGCCAAAGAGATGTTGGGGAGAACCGCCGGCATGATTGAGGCGATTCGCCCCATGAAAGATGGTGTGATTGCCGATTTTGAAGTGACCGAGGCGATGCTTCGCTACTTTATTCGCAAAGCCCATAATCGTAAAACGTTGATTCGTCCCCGCATCATGATTTGCATCCCCTTTGGCATTACAGAAGTTGAAAAAAGAGCGGTGCGCGAGTCGGCAGAATCGGCTGGGGCTAGAGAAGTTTATCTCATCGAAGAACCGATGGCGGCGGCCATTGGGGCAGGTCTTCCCATCACAGAACCCTCCGGCAATATGGTAGTCGATATTGGTGGAGGAACGACAGAAGTGGCGGTCATTTCTTTGGCGGGTATTGTTTTTTCCAAATCGATTCGTGTGGCCGGTGACAAGATGGACGAGGCCATCATCCAATATATCAAACGCAAATATAATTTGTTGATTGGTGAGCGAACCGCCGAGAATATCAAAATAGGAATTGGGACCGCCTATCCCGATGGAGAAATCAAAAGCATGGAAATCAAGGGAAGAGATCTAGTCGCCGGTGTGCCAAAAACTCTCACGATTCATTCCGAAGAGGTGCGCGAGGCTATTTTGGAACCGATTAACTCTATTGTAGAGGCTGTCAAAATTACGTTGGAGAGAACACCGCCAGAACTGGCCGCCGATATTGTTGATAAAGGGATTGTGCTGACCGGTGGCGGAGCGCTCCTTCGCAATCTGGATGTCTTGCTGCGAGAAGAAACAGGATTGCCGGTGACCATTGCTGAAGACCCACTTTGTTGTGTCGTTTTAGGAAGTGGTAAGGCATTGGATCAGTTGGATGTTCTTAAAGGAATCACGGTGTCTTAAAAGTTTTTTTACCTGCCCTTGAATAAAAATTTAAGACCAGTTTGGCAATATCTGATCCCCATCATTCTTACACTATTTTTCTTGTCGCTCCTTTCGACAAGGACACATCGCGCCCTTTGGTATGAACAGTGGGCTCTCAATTTGATCTCTCCCGTCACATCGGTTTTATCTTGGTCAAAAAATCAAGTGGCGGATCATTGGAAACACTATCTCTATCTGGTTGGTGCCGGGAAAAGAAATATTGCGCTTGAGAATGAATTGAAGATACTTCGTCAAAAAGTGGTGACATTTGATGAGTTGGTTTTTGAAAATCAGCGATTAAATGATGTTTTGTCTTTGAAACAGAATTCTTGGCCCGATTCCATTGCCGCCAAAATCATCGGGTATGACCCCCGTTCCGAATATAAAAGTATAAAAATTAATAAGGGGAGTTCTCAGGGTGTGAAGACCGATATGCCGGTTGTTGCGATGGATGGGTTGGTGGGAAAGGTTGGACCCGTTTTTTCTAATGAGGCCATTGTTTTGTTGGTCATTGATCCTGCAAGCAGCGTGGATGTGATTGTGGAGCGTTCCCGCGTGCGCGGGCTTTTGGTCGGCATGGCTAAAGATACCGAATTGAGGCCCGGCTATTTCCTCACCCGTTTAGAGTATCTCAATCGCACCAGTGACTTACAGATCAGTGACGTCGTGATCACTTCTGGCTTGGATCAGCTTTTTCCGAAGGGTTTATTGGTTGGCACCGTGGAGACTATTTCCAATAATCGCTTCGGAATTTTTTTAGATGCGGATGTGGTGCCGACCGTGGATTTTTCTAAGTTAGAAGAAGTTTTGGTTTTAAAATATCCATGAGACTTTGGTTTTTATTTATCCTTTATGGAATTTTAGTGGTGGCAATCAAAAGCGTTTTTGCGCTGCCTGGAGATTTTTTGCTTTTGGCAGTTGTCTATTTGAGTTTTTACGAAGAGTGGAAAGAAGCTTTATTCTTGAGCCTCTTGCTCGGGCTTTTCTTAGATATTGCTTCCTTGAGCCCTTTTGGAACGGCCATTTGCAGTTTTGGGTCTGTTTTTGGGCTCGTTCGTTTTATTAAAAACAAAATTATGTTTCAAGGGGCTCCCTCACGGTTTTTTTGGGTCTTTTTGTTCAGCATTCTGGAAGGGTTGATTGGTCTGGGATTTGTCAATTTGGTTGGCAATGTTCCAAGACCTTTTTCTATTTATTTGCCAAAAATGTTTGGAAACGCCTTTGGCGATGCCCTTTTGGGGATCGTTTGGCTTCCCACATTGTGGTGGTATCGTCATTTAACTTGGGACAAATTGTTTCGCTCTCAGGATGTTTTACTTAAAAAATAAATGGACCTCACTCAAAGTTATAGCCAGGAGTTAGAACCCCGCCTTAGGAAACTGGCCATTTTTATGATGGTCATAGTGGGCATCATTGGGTTGAGGCTTTATTATCTTCAAGGGATCAAGGGAAAATTTTATCGATTGTTTTCGGAGGATAACAGCATTCGAGAAAATCCGATTCCTGCGTTGCGCGGCATTATGTATGATCGCAACGGAGTTCCTTTGGTGGATAACCGTGCAGCATTCGATTTAATCATCACGCCCCAATACATTGTCGATTCCAAAAAAGTTTTCACGGCGCTGGAAACATATTTAAAAATCCCTCAAGAAAAATTGAAGGCCAAGTGGGAGGGGCGCTACAAACAACCAGCCTATCAGCCATTGGTTATTCTTCAGGATGTGCCGTTGGATCTTGTTTCTTGGGTTAAAGCCCACAAAAGCCCTTGGACCGATTTGGAGCAAGAAATCGATCTGCGCGGTGTTGATATCAGGCTTCGTTATGAAAGGGACTACACCGATGGCGATATTGCCAGTCATGTCTTGGGGTATGTGCGTGAGATCGATGCCGAGCGCCTACAAACTTACCAAAAAAGTTTTCCAGGACGCTATAAGTTGGCCGATCAAGTGGGGATAAGGGGTTTAGAGGAGGTTTGGGATCAGAGAATTCGGGGAGAGGATGGCTATTCTCAAAAAGTTGTGAATGCAAGGGGGCGTGAAATTTTCTATTCTGGAGTTCAGGAAGAATTGGAAAGCAAAGAAGCGCTGAATGGAAATCATTTAAAACTAACTTTAGATACACGTTTGCACCGAGTGGCCAGAGACTTTTATAAGGGAAAGTCTGGTGCGACCGTTGCCATTGATCCGCGTGATGGCGCTGTCTTGTTGATGTATTCGGCCCCTTCTTTTGATTTGAATCGATTGGGTGGTGAAGAGGGGAATCAGTATTGGCATGAAATTTCGACCAACCCGGCTAAATATCTCTTGAACCGCTCTATCCAAGGTGCTTATCCGCCAGGTTCGACCTACAAAATTGTAACCGGGACTGCAGCTCTTCAAGAAGGGCTCGTCAAACCGGATGAAAAAATTTACTGTGGTGGAGGTCTTCACTTTGGCAATCGCCGATTTGGCTGCTGGAACTCTGGAGGTCACGGTCCTCTCTCCTATCACAGAGGTTTGGTCCAATCTTGTGATGTCTATTTTTATACATTGGGTTTGAGAGTGGGTGTGGATGGTCTGGCCCGTTATGCAAGGGCGTTTGGTTTGGGAACTCCAACAGGGATCGGTCTTCCTGATGAAAGGGGGGGATTGATCCCAACATCGGAATGGAAGTTGAGGGCTAGAAAAGAACCTTGGCAGGAAGGGGAGACACTCTCCATTGCGATTGGTCAAGGGTATGATTTGGTTACTCCCTTGCAATCAGCCCTGATGATTGCGACAGCAGCGAATGGCGGCAAAAGATTAAAGCCCTATTTGGTTCAAAGTGAAATCGATGCTGTCTCTGGTGGAGAAAAAATAATTCCTAAACTGGAGCCGGAAATAAGAAAAGACGACGTCGTGCTTTCTAAAGATGTTGTAAAGATGTTGCATGAGGCATTAGTAGGGGTTGTGGCAGAACCGGGTGGGACAGCACATCGGTTGAGTGTTTTGAAAATACCGATGGGAGGAAAAACCGGAACGGCCCAAGTGGTTGCCTTGGGAAAAAGTTGTGCGGGAGGCAAATGTGGGGATCATGCCTGGTTTGTTGCCTTTGCCCCGGCTGAGAATCCCACAATTGCCATTTCTGTGGTTATTGAACATGGCGGCCACGGCTCTTCAGCAGCAGCTCCGTTAGCAGGTGAACTGATCAAGGCTTATTTGGGGGAGTCCAATGAAAAAGAATCTCTTTGAAAATTTTCACTGGCCGCTTCTTTGGGTTGTTTTGTCGCTTGCTGTCTTGGGCCTCCTCAACCTTTACAGTGCCTTGGGTGTGTGGGGCGAAGGAGGTCAAGTCGATCTTATTTGGCATCAGCTCGCATGGGTATCGGTTGGGTTTATTTTGTTATTGTTGTTAGTGAACATGGATTATCGTTTGTGGGAAAAATTGGGGATTTATTTTTATGTCGGCTGCATTGTTGCCTTAATTTTAGTTTTGCTCATTGGCAAAGTGGTGAGTGGACATAGAAGTTGGTTGACCGTTGGCCCTTTTTACGTTCAGCCTTCCGAGTTCGCAAAATTAGGCCTTATTTTTATTTTGGCAAAATATTTCGGTGATAACCCTTTGCCACAGGGGCACGGTTTTCGTGATCTCATCAAGCCACTCTTGTTAACCATTATTCCTTTTGTTTTGATTCTTATGGAGAAGGATTTGGGGAGTTCTCTTTTTTTCCCCCTCATTTTTATAACGATGGCTTTTGTCGCTAAGATCAAAAAAGGGACCATTTTTCTATTTTTGGCTCTCGTAGTGATTGGCGGAGGCCTGGCTTATCAATATGGTTTGAAGCCGTATCAAAAAGAGAGGATTCGTATTTTTTTGAATCCTGAATCCGATCCCAGAAAGAGTGGTTATCATTTAATTCAGTCCAAAATTGCAGTCGGGTCCGGCAAAATTTTCGGAAAAGGCTACTTAAAGGGAAAAATTAATAAGTTAAGATATCTTCCCGATAAACATACAGATTTCATATTTCCAGTTTTGGCAGAAGAGTGGGGTTTGGTGGGAAGCTTCACTATTTTAGGGCTCTACACTACTTTATTATGGATGGGGATGGGGGTAGCCATGCGTGCCAGAGAACCCTTCGGTGTTTTTTTGGCCTCCGGTTTTGTCTCTCTTCTTTTTTGGCATCTTTTTATCAATGTCTGTGGGGTTTTGGGAATGATTCCTTTAACCGGTGTGCCGTTACCTTTTTTAAGTTATGGAGGGTCTTCCACCGTTGCCTTCCTCATCGGCATTGGTCTGCTCTTCAACATCCACATGCGTCGATTTATGTTCTAGGCTTTGGAAAGAAGGGATTCGATGGTTGGTTTTGCAACATTGCCAATGAGTTGACCCAAATTTTGACCTTGTTGAAATAAAATCAAGGTGGGAATGCTGCGCACGCCATAACGGGCCGCTTGATTAGGATGATAATCGACATTGACTTTGCAAAATTTCACTTTGCCGGCATAGGTTTGGGAAAGTTGTTCGATGGTTGGGGCGAGTGCCTTGCAAGGGCCACACCATTCGGCCCAAAAGTCGACCAGAACAGGAGTTGAAGACTTTAGGACTTCTTGTTCAAAATTGTCATCCGAGATTTCTAAAATGTCTGCCACGTGCATCTCCTTATCAAATCAGGTTTAAGTTTCAAGCACTAATCTTTATTCTGTCGCAGTTTTAATCGGAAGGCTCTTCGTTCTTCTGCTTTGCGAAACCGATCTTTTTCTTCTTTTGTCTCCACAATGAGAGAAGGGACATTGGTCGGTTTGCCCAAATCATCTAAAGCCACCATTGTGACATAAGCCCTTCCAATAAATTTTTTATCACCTGTTACTGGGTCTTCTGATTCGATCCGAACTCCAATTTCCATTGAGGTTTTGCCTACAAAATTGACAGAGGATTTTAGGACAAGGAGATCACCCAATCGGACAGGGTTTTCAAAACTCATATGATCGAGGGCAGCGGTGACTACATTGCGGCTGGCATGACGGGTTCCAGAGATAAAGGCAGCTTCATCCACACAGCGCATGATGGCCCCGCCGTGGACATACCCATAATGATTGGCGTCCAAAGGGCTCATGACTTTGATCATGGTGTTTTGGGAGTACGAGGCTTTCCTAGCTTTGGAATTGGACATACGATGCACCACTGCCAGAAATTAACGCTGGGTGCAACTTATGAAAAGAGATCAGACCTTGTTAGTCTCAGAAGAGTTATGGCTTCCGCAGCATTCTCACTTTCAGCTGCAGCCCGTTCTAAAACTAGAAGGTGGGCACGTCTAAAGAATTGAGGATGTTTTTTTGCTGCTTCTACCACAAACGAAAGGTCTTCTCGTAGTTGATCTTGTCCACAATTCACTGGAAGTTTTCCACATGCTTCTGGAAGAGAGCTATAAGGCATCATTCCAAGCAGTGAAGTTATTCTGTCTATTTTGCTGGCAATATTGCTGATGGCCTGATTGATCCTTCCTGAAACGTTTGCCTCTTCTACTTTTGCTTGCAGCCAAAGTGGTGCCCTCTCCGAGAGCACAAGACGACGTTGTGCTGCTTGGGGAGTATCTTTCGCGATTTCAGTTGTATCCGCCTCTCTTTTTACAAAACGGGCTGCCCCTGCAAAACGATTTGCAGAAACCAGACCCAACATTTCTACTGTCTGTCCTAAATCGGGTCTTTTGCTCCCTTGTACGATAGCGTCTAGCTGGCGTCTTGCTTCTTGAGGATCTTCCGCTTTGATCCCTTCTTTGTGAAGACTCCGTGCGACGGCATAAGCAGCACTTTCTTCAATAACATTTGGGGAAACATCAGGAAGTGTTGCAAGAAAAGCATCTACCCCGAGTGCCTGGAGACCTCCCAGGATTGCTTGTGTTGTTTGTGTTGAAGTTACCATATTTATACCCTCCAATAGCCTAATCGGCAGTTTTCCAAAAAAGTTGCTTACTTTTTTGTTTATTTTAGTATCTTATTGAAATCACTTAGAATTCCTTGACCTTTTAAAACCAAAGACTCAATTTAGTCAAGGGTTATTTGTTTTTAATAAAAACTTTATCAGGGTTTAGAAGCAACTTTTTTGGGAAAATGTCGATAATAGACATATGGGAAGAGAGTTCTAAATCGGGAAGGTCTCATGAACACAATTAACAATTTATTTCTAGCCAATTTGATAGGTGCGAGTGGGATTTCGGATCTTTCCACTTTGGGAGCTGCAATTGAAGTTTTTCAAGGGGGTTCTGAGCTAAGTGAAGTCATTAGTTTATATGAAGCTGCCACGACCCCAGAAGAAAAAGAGGGATTTTTGCCCATCATTGATGGGCTGATAAAACGAGACGCAGAAAAACTAAAACCAATTTTGCTTAGAGTTAATGGGGGTCTTTTCCATGGAAACGAAGCGCAACGTTTTCAAGAAACAAGGGAGCTGTCGTTTAAACTTGCCGGGGTTTTAGCATCTTCCAAATCAGAAACTCCTTCTGTTGTTCCGATGCGTCTTTTTGCTAACGATATGAGACAATCAGGAGTTAGAAAGCCTGATTGGACCGCTATTCCTGAAATAGCTGAATGTAAAGGTTCTCATAGTAATGGTACCTTGAAACAGGTTGGAGATGGGATCGACGCTTGGAGAAGTCCAGCTGAGAGGGCTCGAATTCAACTTTATCAGAAGCTTTCTACAAGAGAATTGAGAGCCATTGCAGGTGACTTGATTGATAATTTCAATGAATTTGTAAAGCGATTAGAAGAGGGGCTTAAAAAGGAATATTCTATTAAAGACCCTGGTGCCCATATCTCAGATGAAGTATACGAAGTGTTTATTGAGGGACCTTCGACAAGGGAGTCAGACTATATTGATATTCTAGCGGTGAATTATCGATATTCGTTGGGTCTGCCTCCAAGCAGGACGATGGTTCTAGGTTCTGGTAGAGAAAAACTTTGGTCAGCATTTACACAGTTTGAAAGCGCCCTAATTTTTGTGGAACGTCATCCAACGTTGGTGAGCAAGATTCATGGTCTTGGGATTGCAAAGAGTCGAGCCTTTAAATCTTTGGATAAGTTGCAACGGCTTATTTCCAATACAACTGGATTTGTGTCCCATGATGGGGAGCCATTGGCAACGCTAGCTCCTAAATTGGCAGACACCATAAAGCGTTTTCGTATTGTTTCTAAGGAACGTCCAGCTGCTCCTAAACCAATTCCAAGCTCTGATGAATTGAGAGAAGAAAGACGTGAGAGAATTGTGAATCATCTGACGGAAAGAATAGAAAGGCGTGAATGTGTAAAGCCAGCAGATCTTGCAACACAGTTGGTTGCGCAATTGAATAATTATCTAAGATTGTTGGAAATTGAACTAAAAAAATTAAATAATGAAGATCCTTATACTTATATTTTGAAAAAAACGAGTAAAACAAGTAAAGCAAGTGATGAAGCCTTAGAGTCTTCAAGGGAATCAAGTTACATTGATGTTTTATATTATTGCCTCGGGGGAAAACTTGTTCTTGGAAGGGAGTTGATTAGACAATTCCATTACTTTAGCCGAGCAATGCTGTTTGTTGAACGACACCCCGAATTAGAAGGAATGGTAAAAGGACTTGAAAACGCAAAAATAGGTGTTTTGGAATCCTTAGCTGAACTGGGAGATTATATTTACTCAGGTGACGTTGCACATCTTCGAAGAGAGGACATTCCTTTGGACAAACTAGTCAAAAAATTGACTAGAAAAGGCCAGAAGAAATAGAAATCTGTAAATCCTTCAAATCTTGAGCTTCCTCTTTGACTTTTTGCGGCAATTTACTCTGAAGGTTTGCAATTTATCGAATTTCGAAACTATTGCGTCGGACTATCGCTAATTTTCCCACCACATCTTCGAAGCGTTTTTTTTGCTAAAAATTGATCGAGCGCCGCCATCAAAAGTGGTCCTGTTGTTGGAGCAACTCGCAGATAAAGAACTCCAAAACCAGATAGGGGTCTGAATTTTTCTGGGTGACTAAAATGACGGTCGGTTGTTATAAAAATCTGAAATTCTTTTTATTTTCATTTAGTGAATGGAGGTAACAAGGTTAGCAAACTTTAACGCCATCCGAATTCTATCCTTATTCAGGCTTGGGTAATCCTTCAAAATTTCTTCTACCGTAAACCCCTCAGCCAGATAATCTAGCACAATATAAACAGGTATGCGGGTACCCGCAAAAATAGGTAGCCCATCCATGATGGCGGGATCGCTGACGATATAGCGACGAATTTCAGAAATGTCTTCATCGCATTCTTTGGAATGGCCTTGTTTGAGGATTTCTAATGCATTCATATCTATTTAATTTGTAACATTAAAAAGAGAGATAAGCAATAGGCAGCTAGACCCCACCTTCTCTTTGACTTTTCGCGGCATTTTACCTATACAACCCCCACTTTATGGGAGCTCAAAAGATCTTCGGGACTGATGGAGTGAGGGGTTTAGCCAATCGAAATCCAATGGATTCCGAAATGGCCCTCAAGCTGGGGCGCTCTGCGGCATCTGTTCTCAAAAACGGGGCACACCGTCACCGCATCGTCATCGGTAAAGATACACGACTCTCCGGTTACATGCTGGAGACTGCCTTGGCCAGTGGCATTACCTCCGCCGGAACCGATGTCTTGTTGGTTGGGCCACTTCCCACACCGGGTGTTGCGTTCATTGCAAGAAGCATGCGTGCCGATGCGGGTGTTGTTATTTCCGGTTCCCACAATGATTATCGCGACAACGGGATTAAATTTTTTGATAAAGAGGGTTTCAAACTCTCCGACAAAGTCGAATCGCAAATTGAAGAGGCCATCGTTTCGGGAAAAATGGAAGAGGCAAGGGCGGCGCCAGACAATATCGGCAAGGCCTATCGTATTGATGACGCCACCGGACGCTACATTCAGTTTTTGAAAAGTTGTTTTCCCCAAGAGAAAACGCTGGATAGTTTGAAAATTGTTGTCGATTGCTCAAACGGTGCCGGTTATGCTGTAGCCCCCAACGTTTTGGAAGAACTGGGAGCAACGGTTTATCCAATTGCCACACAACCCGACGGAATGAATATCAATAGAGATTGTGGCTCACTCCACCCAGAGGTGATGTGCCAGCGTGTCAAAAAGGTTGGCGCCGATTGCGGGATTGCCCTCGATGGCGATGCCGATCGTGTCATTATGTGTGACTCCGACGGCGAAGTGGTGGATGGCGACGTGATTATGGCTTTGTGTGGGTTGCATTGGAACAAAAAGGGGAAATTAAAAAATAATGGTTTGGTCGCTACCGTAATGAGCAATCTTGCTCTGGATCACGCGATGGAAAAAAATGGGATCAAAGTGCTGCGTGCACAAGTGGGCGATCGCTATGTTGTGCAAGCGATGAGAGAATCGGGCTATAATATCGGCGGTGAACAATCCGGTCATTTAATCTTTTTGGATTACAACACGACCGGTGATGGTCTTTTGGGTGCGCTCCAAGTATTGTCTATAATGTTGGAGGAGGGAAAACCGCTTTCGGAATTGAAAAAAGTTTTAACCGCATACCCACAAGTTTTACTCAATGTGGTAGTGAGGGAAAAGAAGGATTTCACTCAGGTTCCCGCTATTTCCAAGGCGATGGAAGAGGCGAAAGGAACTTTGGGCAAGGAGGGACGAGTTTTGGTTCGTTATTCCGGAACAGAAAATATCGCAAGAATCATGGTAGAGGGACAGGATTCAAAGCAGATTCAAAAACTTGCAAGTCATATTCAATTGACGATTCAAAAAAATTTGGGGGATTGAAAGATGAAACGTTTGGGTGTTAACATTGATCATGTTGCGACGTTGAGACAGGCTAGAAAAACGCGTTATCCTAATCCTATTGCAGCGGCGGCATTGGTTGAAAAAGCAGGCGGGAATCAAATCACAATTCATTTAAGAGAGGACAGACGGCATATTCAAGATGTGGATGTTCGCGAGTTGAGAAAGACCATTCGCACAAGACTTAATTTGGAGATGGCGGCCAGACCAGAAATTGTGGCGATTGCTTGTGACGTGAAACCCGATACGATCACATTGGTTCCCGAGCGAAGACAAGAGCTGACCACCGAAGGAGGGTTGGATGTCACAAAGGAAGACGGCAATCTTTCAACAGCGATCAAAAAATTAAAACAGTCGGGGATCGAAATTAGCCTTTTTATCGAACCGGATTTAAAGCAGATTGAAGCGGCGGTTCATTTAGGGGCTGATCAGGTGGAATTTCACACGGGACGCTATTGTGAACTAACGGACAAGGGTGATAAAAAAGAGGTGCAAAAGGAACTGGCAAGGCTCAAAGAGTCGGCTCAATTTGCCAAAGAAAAGGGTTTGCAAGTTGCTGCTGGTCATGGTTTAAATTACGACAACATCGAAGATTTATTGCGAAACATTCCAGAGATCGAAGAATACAACATTGGCCACAGCATTGTTTCGAGAGCGATTTTTGTTGGTTTGGAAAAGGCAGTGCAAGAAATGAGAGAGATTATTCAAGGGGTGGGAAAATGATCTTAGGTATAGGGGTTGATTTGGTGGATGTCAGGCGTATGGAAGCCATCATTTTTAGGTGGCAGCAGCGTTTTTTAAGAAGGCTTTTCACCGAAAAAGAAATTCACTACTGCAACAAAAAGAAAAATCCGGCCCAGCGTTTTGCAACACGCTATGCCGCTAAAGAGGCCTTCATCAAGGCCCTTTATCCCAAAGGTCAGGAAGGAATTTCGATGCGGGATATTGAAATTGCTGAAAAAGAAAATCGCCCCTTCGTTAATCTTTATGGAAAAATCAAGGATCATGCTAACGATATGGGTGTTAAAAAGATTCACCTGATGCTCTCTCACGATGGCGACTATGGAATCGCCAATGTCATTTTAGAATCCTAAAATGGGTCCAAACTGGCTACCTGGCGCTGAGGGCGCTGAAAGTACTCGATATTTTTTGGGACGTCCCAAAAAATTCGTTCGTCTCTCGGCAATTTTGGCGTTCTATCCCGTCCGTGAAAATTGCCTCCGAGACGCCTTTCATCACCCTCATCGCCACGCCAGTTCGGATCAATTTATTTATTCTCATACTATGGGACTGGTGAAAAAGTCGCGCGAGGGATGCGTTTTGAGAAAAGCGTCTCGCAGCCCATTTTCACAAACGGGAAATAAAGATAAAATGGGCGAGAGCCGAGCGGCGATTTTGGGTCGTCCAAAAATCGACCGCGTCTTTTCGAAAAACCATCCCGGAAGTGACTTTTTCACCAGTCCCACCATTTAAATGCAGCTCGTTAATTCCCAACAGGCAAGGCAACTCGATCAGTTAAGCGAACAATTGGGTGTGGCTACCAAGCAACTGATGGAAAATGCTGGAAAGGCCGTCGCTCAGATTTTGATGCGCCAGACCAAGCCTACGGATGGATACGTCGTTTTTTTTATTGGAAAAGGGAATAACGGTGGTGATGGACTCGTTGCCCAAAAACATCTTCGTGAAAAAGGTTACACGACACTTCTCATCAAAGAGGGTGATGATTTAAAACCCCACACAGCGACTCTCAGAAAAGCAAGTTGGATTGTCGATGGGCTGTTGGGGACAGGCCTCAAGGGAGAGGTGAGGGGTTGGACCAAAGAGGCGATCGATTGTATCAACAATTCTGGCAAAAAGGTTTTGTCGATTGATATTCCTTCCGGTTTGTCAGCTGACAAAGGCTATCCTTTGGGAGTTGCTGTGAAAGCAACACTCACCGTGTCCCTTGGGAATGTGAAACTCGGCGTTGTTTTGTATCCTGGCTGCGACACTGCCGGGCAAATTGAGTGTGCCGATATTGGAATTCCAAAAAAGGCTTATGAAAAGTTGAATTTGCCTTATCATTTATTGGAACCTTCTTACTTCAAATCGCATTTTAAACCTCGCCCCAAAGATGTGAGCAAAAAAGATTTTGGACACGTTCTTGTGGTTGGTGGTTCCAAGGAAATGCCGGGGGCTGGCTTCTTGGCTTCTCTTGGTGCTTTGCGCTCGGGTGCCGGTTTGGTGACTTATGCGTTACCACAAGAGGCTTTTGAAAAGTTTGATCCCAATTTTGCCGAAGTGATGGTCAAACCGATCGCCGATGAGAAAGATGTTTTGAAAGCTTGCGAAAAAAAAGAGGTGGTTTTGATTGGGCCAGGCTTGGGTAGAAAAAAAGAAACACAAAAACTTGTTCAAACTCTGTTAGATAAAATCAAACTTCCGATCGTTTTGGATGCCGATGGGTTGAATGCGATTGCACTGAATCCTGGGATCTTGAAAGAAAGAAAGGCACCCACCGTTTTGACACCCCATGTTGGGGAAATGGCAAATCTTTTTGGCTGGCAACCCGCGGAGATTGAAAAGGCAAGAGTGCAGGGTGCACTGGATGGTGCAGCAATTTGGAAATGTCATCTCATCTTGAAAGGTTTTAGGACACTCATTGCGCTGCCCAATGGTGAACTTTATGTGAATCCAACGGGTAACCCCGGCATGGCGTCAGCTGGAATGGGGGATTTGTTGGCGGGCATCATTGCTGGTTTTTTGGCTCAGGGTTTTCCCGCCGATATCGCCTCCCTTGCAGGGGTTTACATTCATGGTTTAGCGGGTGATATGGCTAGAGAAGAGCTTGGTGAAAAAGGATTGATTGCGTCGGATGTTTCGCGCTATGTACCCCAAGCCATAAAATTGGTTGAAAAGGTAAATTAGATGAGTGTTTTTATTAGTCGATCTGCTGAGGAGACAAAAAAGGTTGCGGCCGGGTTTGCGCTAACGTTGCAAGCCGGCTCTGTTTTAGCCCTCGTTGGCGATTTGGGGAGCGGCAAAACCTGTTTTGTGCAGGGTTTGGCAAAGGGGCTTGCCGTTCCAGACACGATTCCTGTTTCCTCACCCACGTTCGTTTTGATTCATGAATATCCAGGAGGCAAGTTGCCACTTTTTCATTTCGATTTTTATCGTTTGGAAAAAGCGGAGGAGGCACAGGCGTTAAGCCTGGAAGATTATTGGGAGGGCAATGGCGTTTGTGTTATTGAGTGGGCCGATCGCTTTCCAAAACTTTTTCCAGAAAAAACCAAATGGGTTCATTTTAAATTTTTAGGCGAAAATGAAAGAGAAATACGATGCTGATTGTTCAGAAATTCGGAGGGACTTCGGTTGCCAACTTGGAAAGAATCCGCGCGGTAGGCGAACGGGTGCGCAAAACCAAAGAAGAGGGTCATGATGTGGTCGTTGTTCTTTCAGCGCCAGCCGGCGAGACCGATCAGCTCTTAAAATTGGCAAACGAAATTTCTGAAAGTCCCGATCCCAGAGAGTGTGACAGCTTGATATCTCTTGGAGAGCAAAAAAATATTGCGCTGCTCGGTTTGTATCTTCACTCAAAACAGGTTCCATGCATTTCTCTGACGGCGGCGCAAATTCCGATTTTGAGTAACAAAGATCATGGAAAGGCCCGCATCCTTCATATCGTGCCCGATCGGATTCGCAAAGAATTGAAGAGTGGCAAGATCGTTATCCTTCCCGGCTTTCAAGGAATCACCGATGAGGGAGACACAACGACATTGGGGCGCGGTGGCTCCGATACTTCTGCGGTTGCTTTTGCTGCTGCTTTGAAAGCCGATCTTTGTGAAATTTATACTGATGTGGATGGTGTTTATACCGCCGATCCTAGAGTTGTCGAAAATCCAAAGCTTTTGAAAAAAATTTCTTATGAAGAGATGATGGAGTTGGCCGATAGTGGTGCCAAAGTTTTGCAAACCCGTTCGGTGGAGGTGGCTGCCAAACACCGTGTTCCTTTAAAGGTTCGCTCTTCTTTCAATGACAAACCGGGGACAGAGGTGGTCGCCGAAAATGAAACATTGGAAAAAATCTTGGTGGCGGGAGTCACGTTGAATACACAGGAGGCCAAAGTGGCTATCCGGCGCATCCCATCTGAGGCAGGCGTGCTTGCCAAATTTTTTGCGCCATTGGCTGAGGCCGGGATTAATGTCGACATGATTGTGGAAAACTTAAGCAAAGATGGAACAACCGATTTAGCTTTTACCGTTTCCAAAGAGGATTTACGAAAAACTCTCAAACTGGCGGAAGGGGTAGCTAAACGTTTGGGAGCGGGAAAGGTAGAAGCTGCTTCTGATATCGCAAAAATTTCGATTGTAGGCTTAGGGATGCGTACCCATGCTGGAGTTGCCTATCAGATTTTTAAAATTCTAGCCGATTTGGGGGTTACCGTTCAGATGGTTTCCACATCGGAAATCAAAGTGTCTCTTGTGGTAGCTATTGACGACGCAAAACGTGCGGTAAAGGGTTTACACCAAGCCTTCGGATTGGATCGCAGTGAATAAAGATCAAAAAAAAGGAATACTGCTGCTTGTTTTATTTTGGATTTCCTCCGCTTTCTTCCTTAGAGATCAGGGAGAAATTGTTAAGGAATCCGTAATGCCTCTCGAACCCTTGACCGTAACGGAGAAAATTCTTTTTGGGTTTAGTTTGTCTTTGAACGGTTTGAGCGAACAGGACTGGGAGCTTTTACCAGGAATTGGCCCCTCCACTGCAAAAAAAATTGTGGAATATCAAACCATGAAAGGCTCCATTCAAACCATCGATGAGTTGGATGAGGTAAGGGGGATTGGCCCAAAGACCGTTCAAGCCCTGCGTCAGTTTTTTGACGCCCACCGCCTCTAATTCTCTCATTTTGATAATTTCATATGGGGTGAAAAATGAAGGGTGACAGCCGCGATGGGTCCGAGGGGTCCCTTTTTGGGGAGACGGACCCAAGCGACTGGCAGGATCCATCATTTTTCAGCTCCTCATATTCTGGCATCCAAATTGCAGACTAACACCCCTGGATGCGCCCAATTCTAACCATAGTGTTTATAACCTGCCTCTCGGTTTCTGCTTGGGGTCGCCTGGCCGACTACACGACGCCAATACCCCTGCAAGGCGAAGGAGGAGAGTCCAACGCAAACAATGTTGTTTTCTTTGTCCATCCAAACACCGGCTCCAGCCAAAATTTTCAAGAATTTCCATCAACCATTCGTTTCGATGACAATGAAATTATCGCAGATGATTTAGCAGCGGCTCCTGGTTTTGCGCCTCCTGCATCCTATTCCAATGCCAACATCGCTGATTTACTTGCTGATCCTTATGGTCTTTGCTTAGAGCCCGATTCGCTAATTATCAACCTGATTTGTTCCAAACAAGATTTGAGTGATCCCAATTTGAACGAAGCAAGTTGGGTGCAATTGATTGCCGATTTACGCAATACCTTGTCTGGGGAAACAGGCAAAGCCATTCCCGATGTCATTCTTTCAAACTACATCGATCAGGAACCCTATCGGCAACATCTTCTGGGTTCTGTGAAATCGCTAAAATCTCGACACACAGTTGGTTATGCAATTGCGGCTGCCGATGACTGGATTGCAATGCCCGTCTTTGACAAAGTTCTTCTTATATCAAAAGATGCACAAGGTTCTGGTGTTAAAACCTTTTTGCAAAGCCCGATTATTCTTTATCATCGTAGTATTAAAGAAAACATTTATAAGTTAGCCGGCTATTTAAGCATGCCTCCCTATAAGGAGATCCCAGGAGCTTGGGATGAAGATCCCAAACAGAAAATACCTCTACCTAGTCTTTATTTCCCTATGGCCATTGCCAATGGTGATTTTGTAGGCAGCGGGAAAGCACTGAATAGAGCCGATATCGCTGTCATAGGGACCGCCACACTTCCCCACAAAGAATGCGATGGTGTCTTGGAATTAGTTTCAACTCCTCCCAATAAGGGTGAGCTTCCGCACAGTCCTGTTTGCACTCGAGGATTTATCTGGATTCGCACGCAACAAGCATGGGGAACTCCCCTAGAGACTTTTTCGGAACAACATCTTTTGCACAGTGGCCCAGGCGTTTATGATCTTGCTTCAGGCAAAGATGCAGAAAAAACCGTTTTGTTTGCTCCCTCCAATTTGCCGACAAAAGATGGGAAGTATTATGTTTATAAATATTACGAAAAGGGATTTGAACCCTTTTCGCCTCCGTTTAAAGGTGAACTTTTGCCGCAAATAGCACCTCCGAGAGCTATTGAAGTGCAATCCCCTCAGTTGGATTTCGGTCCTTTCAAAATTGCTACGGAAGATGTGAACGGAGACGGCTTTGCTGACTTTGCCCTGACCTGGAAAAATATCAAAGATGTAAAGAGCGATCCCGCAACCAATCTCTGGGTCTCCACCTATTCACCCTTTGTCAGCGTTTTTCTTTCCCAGCGTTTTGGGGGAAAAATTTCTTATGAACAAGTTGATTTTCAGGTTCCCTTGATTGGTTCGGCCGGTTTTGATGATGAGGCTCAGTTGACAGCTGTTGCTTTTGGAAAACAAAACAATCAGCAATTTTTGGCTGTGGGTAATCAGAAGAAACCTTATGTTTATTTGTTGCCAATTATCGGGGGACTCATTGACAGCATGAATGTCAAAACGTTTCCGGTTAATTTTTTAACTGAAGATCCTAATGCGCCGGGTGTTGCTGATATCGCAGTTGATCATTATGGCAATATCGGCAGTGCCTTGAGGCAGCCTTTCATTAGAGCACCGGAGGGTTGCAATCAAGATGAAGGGGAGGTTTACGGAGAACCTTGGAGCACCGGTCCATTTTCAACCTACCAACCGGGAGTTGCAAACCGCTGTGCTTGTTTGGACAATGGCGGTCAAGTCATTCCGCCTGATTTTAACACCAATGATTCCGATTATGATGAATTACCTGTCCCTTGTGACAGTTGTCCCAATGGCATGAATCAAGGTGATTCCGATGGAGACGGGATCGATGATGCCTGTGACAACTGTCCAAGCATTGCCAGTCAAAACCAGGCAGATTCTGATAATGATGGTGTTGGAGACCTTTGCGACAGTTGCCCGGGCATGCAGAACAATCGTCGGGACATGGATGAAGATGGTATTGACGATGCCTGTGATAATTGTGGCATGAGCAATCCAGGGCAAGAAGATATAGATGGTGACCTATTTGCGGATGCTTGTGACAATTGTCCGAGTGTCAGAAATCCAATTCAGGAGGATAGGGATGCAGATAGAATCGGTGATGCATGCGATGCTTGTGCCTTCACAAATCTTGGAGATTCTGATGGAGATGGGCATGATGATGCCTGCGATAACTGTTTTAGTCATAGTAATCCCGGTCAGGAAGATGCAGATGGTGATGGCCTTGGCAATGTTTGTGATAACTGTACGAACGCAAATAGAGGCGATTTAGATTTCGACGGTGTCGATGATGCTTGTGACAACTGCCCTGCTTCATCGTGCCCGGGTAACCCTAGAGGGTGTGGTAATCATTTACAAATTGATCGCGATCAAGATGGTCTTGGAGATGTGTGTGACAAATGCCCCGATCTTTCTGGCAGTAACAATACTGATTCCGATTGGGATGGAGTGGGAGATGCTTGCGATAGGGAGCCCAATAATCCTGCTGTTTCTATGCGAATGCAGCAACTGCCCGACATGGTTTATGATCCAGAACCAAGGTTTATTGCTTCCATGCATGAGTTGCGGCTAGCGGAAGTTGGTGGAGCAACACCAATTCCACAAGGTGGCCCTCCAATCCCAGGCCAGCCTCAAGCAATACCTCCAGCGCCGGTTGGTGTTGCATTGCCCAAAACATTTCCAGGCCCCACACCCCCTGAAAACATGGGTCCAGGGCCTCGTGAGTTGACGGTGATTGTGCCACAGCAAGCTAAAGTGCCACTGCCACCACCACCGCTTCCTCCAGAAACGATGAATCTTAACGCCCCGTGTATTGGCAAGGTTGGAAGGGTTGATCCCAAAACCGCCGCACTGTTTGAATCGGATCGCAAAATAATTCGGGCAATTAATGATAAACTCCAATCGATCACCGGGATCAAAGATTTTGACCTCGTTGTCGGTGGCGAAGGAGGCATTGTTCACTGGGAGTGTGTTTTTGTCGGTGGTGCGTTTCCAAATGCCTCCAAAGCAACAGGTGTATTATCCGATGTTTCCGGCAACACGGCAGCCTATGGTATTTGGCAAATTTCCGGCTTGCCACCTCTGCATTACAAAAACAGACCGGTTGTGGAACCTTTAAGTCCCAACAAACCGATGCGTCTTGCCCCAGTAGGCAACACCGTCGAAGGCCAAGCCGGTGGTGCGAATGCCCAACTAGCCGCCAATATTGTATTGCCGACAGTGAGCAGCGCTGCCATTGCCATTCCCAATTTAAATTTGTCGGGTGAAATTCTGCCCAGCGAAGGTGTGCAAGCAGGAGAGCGTCGCTTTAACATCAATGGGCGCGTGATTGCCAAAATGTTGAATAGTGAAGATGACTTTGCGGCAGAAGGGACTTTTTATTCCGTCAATAATGTTGCCAGCCTGGTTAGCCTTGATTTAAAAACTTGGCCGGAGCCGGTCAACACAACTCCGATTGAGAAAAGGCAATATAACCTTCAAGCTGTCATCAATGAAGTGCAAAAAAGGTCCGATGCTTTAAGGGCAGCCGGCAAACCAATCACATTAGATGTTTATCGCGACCTGCCGTGGGAAATTCCGATGCGCGCCCAATTTTTAGTGGTGCAAAATACAATTCCTGAAGCTTTGTCGTTGGCCAAAAGTGTTTCACCAGATATTGCAGCCGGTCTTTCCGAAGGGGCCGTCAATCAAGTTGTTCTCCCAGCCTTGATTTTGCCTCCCGGAATGTTTGCCGCGGGTGGCGGTTGCGGCTGTCATTTTGGTTCACCCTTTGTCGCTTCGTGGATGTTGGTGCAATTGCTTTGTATTCTCACACCCGTCCCTCTTTTTCTCTATTATCGCCGCAGGAAAAAATAAATAACGATCAGAGAGAGTGTCTCCAAACTGGTACATAATGTGCCATTTTTAGTACAATCCTGATTTAAAAATTAATCGTCTATTTTTCTCATCAAATAAGTCTTTTTAAAACTATATATAAATCAATATGTTAAAAAACAAATTTAATGTGATTTATACTGTTTTTTATTTACGTCATTTGGCACGCCATTTGCCTCTCAAAAGGGCTAAGCAACTTTTGGAAAGAATTGACGAAGATATAATAGAGGTCGCCATTGAAACACCTATTTTGGATGGTTTTAAGTTTTTTGCTGACTCTCGTTTATTGGATCTCTAACCCTCTTTTTGCGCAGTCCCGCCAGGTTGGCCAGATTGATGCCACGAATTTTGTTGAGCGTGTTACCGTTTCTAATGATGGAAAGCTTTACGCCTGGGATAAAGAGGGCAAAATAATAGCCGGCTGGCCCAAGGATTTTTCACAGGAAAACCGCTTTTTCATCCTAACGCCCCGCCTTGTCGATACCGATTATGATTTGCAAGAAGAAATCGTTTCTGTTTCCAAAGCCAAAGATGGCGGTGATTTAAAACTGCATGTCTTCAAGGGAAATGGTCAGGAAATTCAAAGTTGGAGCCAGCCTCTTCCTGAAAACGATTTAACAGCCACACCTATTTTGGCCGATGTGAATCATGATTCTCTTTTGGACATCGTTTTTCAAACACAATCCAGGGTTTACATTTATCGACGGGATTTTCAAAAAATAAAAGATTTTTCATTTGAGCCCCAGCCATTTGTCGCCGTTGGTGATTCGGACAATAATGGTTTGGAAGATCTTTTTATCGTCATCGGAAGTGAGATTAAATATTGGTCTCCTTCTCCCCTTGAGGGAGAGGGTGGGGGTGAGGTGTTAAAGCAGTTACCTTTACCCACTGGCTCAGAGAAAATCATCGATGCGCCGATTTTTGTCGATGTCAATCGCGATTTATATCCTGATCTGATCTATACCACTCAAGCAAATCACCTTGTCGCTGTCGATAAAAATGGCAACCAACTTTTGAATATCTTGATGCCGGAAGGCCAAAAAATAATTTCCGGCGTTGTGGCCGAAGATATCGATTTAGACCGCGAGCCGGAATTGATCGTCCTTAGTGAAACCCAAGATATTCTGGCTTTTGAAACCAATGGCACTCAAGTTATTCATTGGCGCGAGCCCCTTCTTTATCGCCAACCATTGCCAACAGGTGGCGTGGTGGCCAATGATCTCTACGAAGGACTCTTTTCGACTGCCACCGGCTGGGATCTTTATTCGATTTATCGCAACAAGCTGGAAAAATATTCCCACATCTTATTGGGTGAAAACATCCATGACTGGGATTCAAAAGCCGATTTTAATTTTGTGGAAGGGGTGAAGATCACCGATGCCTTCGCCTTTCCCAAACTTTTCACTCCCAACGGCGATGGGGTCAATGACTCTGTTCAGGTTCATTACCGACTTTCGGATGAAGCGCTGATCTCGCTCGATCTTTATGATGCTCATGAGCGTTTTATTTCAAGGGTGATGACCAAACAGTCCCGCTCAGCAGGCGAGTATCAAGAAACATTTTCTGGAATCGATACCAAAGGAACTTTTACTCCCAAGGACGATACGCCGCTCGACACCGGAACTTATATCATCAAGGTTGTCGCCCAATCGAAAGAGGGTTTTATTACCAGTTCAAAAGTCAATGTGATCGTCAATGGGATCAAGGCGGAAATCGAATCGCCTCAGGAGGGAGCAGGAGTCTTTGGAAAAATCACCGTTAGTGGAATCGCAACGGATCCCAATTTTGGCGAAAATAATTTGGATGCCGATTTCAAAGCCTACAAACTTTATTATCGGCCGGGTGTCTGGAATATCACTCCTGACGAGGTCGTGGATGTTGGCAAGGTGGGTTCCGGGTGGTTGCCTCTGATTGTGCCTCTTCGCAATCAATGTCCCGACAACGCGCAAAATGAGTCCAATGACTTGGGCTTTCCCAATTCCAATGTCTCTTGCAGACCCGTTCAGCACGGCGAGTTGGGGACTTTTGACACCACAACTCTTTCCGAACCTGGAACTTCGAACTTAGAACTTAGAACGCAGTTTACCCCTAACGGTGATTATACCCTTTTGCTAAAAGTTCTGGACAGCAACGGCAACACAATTGGCAAAGTAAATTATGATACCACGATCGTCAGTGTGCATAACGCCCTGGCAACCGATCCGCTTTTAGATCCCAATGATCTCTTCGATCCCAGAAACCCGCTCAATCCCATCTATCAAGGCCCTCGTATTATAACGGCTCCGCTTTCGAATGCACTCATTTCGAGGGAAAACCCAAGCACGACGATCAGCTATACGCTCGCCAATGAAACTTCCAACATTCACATTGATATTTTTCCTTACAACAATGGTTCGCTTGGCGCTGCTGTTTCTGCTTATTCTTTCAACAAACAAGCGCCCGCATCTTATAATTTTGTTTGGAATGGAACGAACACATTGGGCCGCAATGTCGACGGGGGTCATTATAAAATCCGCATTACTGCCAACGCCATCGATGGAACGGGAGTGGCGATAGATGAATCTCTGGAATTTGATGTGGCCCGCGGGTTTTCAGCCAGAGATATTTTGGCGATCAATTCTTTTACGGCCACACCGGATCATATAAATCCCTTTGGATTTGGAGCGGATCTGGAACCGGAAAAAACGACCCTATCGTTTGCCCTGACTAAGGATGCCAAGGTTACATTGCAAGTCTTCAATGCCAAGCCAGAAGAAGGCGGCGTTTTACAAAAGACATTACTTGCGGATCAGATTCGAAAAACCGATTCGGTTTTGTGGGATGGCTCCGCGGATAATGGAATTATTCTGACCGCCGACCGGGATTATGTTGTCCGCCTGACCGCCACGGGTATTGACTTGGGCAATGATGAAAAAGCTATCAAAGATATTGTCGTTCATTTGGAGCAACTCGTTTTGGACTCAGGCCTTACCGCCAAGTTGAATGAATTAAAAGGGGATGAAAAGGAAGATTTTGTTAACAATGGCACTTTGTACTCCATGGCCGGCAGCCCTGATTTTATTTGGCGCTCTGTTGGGAGTGGTTATGTGGAGGTTCCCTTCAACTATCAGATTAGTGCGTATGGGGAGGAGAATTATACGCAAACGAACCCCAATACCGTCAAGCAGCCCGTATATCAATGTCGTAGTGGGTCTAATGGTGTCTGGGCTATTAATTATTCTCCTTTTACTGGTGGTCGTTCTGGCCCCGGTGGTGATGTTCGAGATTTAGCTTATCCCCCTGATTATGAATCGGCAACTCGAGCAGCCAATGATGGTTTCGGCGGGGTATTGTTCAGAGAAATAACAGTGGGGAACAGTCTTCCCATTCAGAGTTTTGATGTGATATTTCGGGGTAGCGGTGCCAGGATTTTTACATCTCAAGAGACCTATTCTCAAAAGGCACTCACTTTAGCATCTCAATATACGGGTGACCTGCGTCTTCCAAGCCGTTCCGTAGGGGAAATTATTGAAATGCCAGCAAACAGTTCCCAACTTTTTCCGAATGCCAGTGACTCTCCACTTTTTCAGAATGGGAGTGTTCGTTTTTATTATAATGGTACCGGTGGTGATGGTTCCGGATGTGTGAATACAGGACAGTCCTGCGGATATTTGTGCGGCTACTCCGATGGCGAAGTCCTTCTAGGCCCGGTCCCTGTCTATACTTCTTGTGACGGGGGCTTCTTTGGAGGTTGCCCTGGTTGGGTTCCTTATTGTCCTTCCCCCTTGTATCCGAATGGACCCAGACCCAATGACTGGAGAGATCAACTGCTGGCACTAGGTGGTTATATTGGTGGTTACTTACATCAATGCGGGGAAATTGAGGTAACCACACACGGTTCTGCTCAAGCCACCCGCTCCTGGCCCATTCCGGGTCAATCTGCACCGACAACTTCGAGCAACAAGACCTTGAATAGTTTGTCGCTTCCTCCTCCAAATACCAATCTGGTATCTTATAGTGCTTCCATTGGGAGCGGCCAAACTGATGTCATTGATTCCTGGATCACAGGCTATAATCTTGGTTTGAGTGACACCGTCAACGGCTATCCCAGTTCTAGCAGTTCCAACGGTTCAACCATTGTTTTGCCAGCTCTGGCTGGTTGGCTAAGTGGCGGCACCCTCCAAGCTGAAACGCGTGATAACTATGGCAATCGAATCACCGAATTTAAAAGTGACCGCGATGATCCCTACACACTTCCAGTTCCATACCGCAAAATCTGGGGTTGGCACCGGGGATTTAACAAGGATCAGTTTCACTATTTTACGCGGCCGATCAATTTCTATAATGATGTGAGCGAAGGATACCCAGCCCAGGGTTATGTTCCTAACGTTTGGGGGCAAGATCCTGAGCGAAATCTCTACACCTTTTCTAATGTCGTCCATTTGACCGACTGGCAGATTGAGGTTCGCTATCCCAATGTCTCTGTTGATAAAGAGGATGGGGACAATCCTCTCGATGCTGGCACCGATGCCCTGAACATTTTTCATGTTCAAGATGTTGCATATAATAGCGGCGTTCGCGAACCACGAAATGGCAACATCGAAGATACATTTCGATTAAAACTCCTTCCCGAGGCCCAGCCCAAACGCTTTGTGGAAATTGTGGGAAGCGCTTCGTCCAATTATGAACTCTATTATTATGATGCCTCAAAGGAAAACCCTTCATGGGTGAAAATTCCTCCGCGAACCCACAATGCCGTCGCCAATGATATCCTGGCCCACTGGGATGTCACCAAACTCAATGGCAAAAATTACACACTCGTTTTAAAGACCAAAGATCCCAACTCGGAAAAGGTCAATCAAGATACTTTCAATATCGGAATTGGGCACAAGGTGGACACCAGCGAACTCAACGAAGGAGAGTTTGCCCGTGTCGATTCAACATTCAAACGTTCTTCTCTCATTTTTGGCCCAGGATCACTTTCACAGCCGGAACTCATCACGATCAACCCCGTTCCCAAAAACGAGGCCGATTTCCGTTTGCCAAGCGGTGTGGCGCCCTTGGGTCCCATTTTTGATATCAAGCCGGACAACATCCAAATCGATCCCAGTTATCATGTCCAACTGGAATTGGTTTTCACCCCCGAAGAAATCCGTGATGTCTTTGGTGTGGCTGATGCTTCGGACCTGCAAATCTACAATTTGGCAGGTGATGAACTCCTTGAGGGCTTGGTGACCATCGCTCAACTGGATATTCGCAACGTTTCCGATCCCACCGATGATGTCTATCGTTTCACCGCAAACCTAGAGCATTTTTCACAGTACTTTCTGGCCAGAAAACAGTTTGCGAAGTTTAAAATTACAAGTCCCAGGACAGACGAATATCTAAAGGGCATCGTCAATATACAAGGCCAGGTGGAACAGGATGGTCAATTGGCCCCCATTCAAAATCTCACCATTCGTTATGGAGAAACCTTCATCCATACAGGAAATGAAGCCCAGTTTGATATTCCTTGGGATGTTTCCAATCTGGATGGTTCTCTCATACTTGTTTTTGAAGCTCAAAATGACAGAGGGGAAACCATTCGCCACGAGTTACCCGTCGCGATCGACAACAACGCCGGCCAATCCACTTTGCTGGTCAATGGGCAAGCTGTCGCTGATGGCGGCTCTATTACCGCAGGCCATGATTCCGTGGTGGAGATCAAGGCCTCCGATGAAGTGGCGGGTGTGGCAAAAATCGAATATGTCTGGGACGGCGAAACCTTTATTGATTATTTCCAGCCCCTCACCATTCCGTTCACTATGGGAACACACACCATCGTTTATAGGGCAACCGACAAAAATGGAAACGTGGAAACGCCACGGTTTGGGACCGTTAAAATTCAGGAAACTCTTGATTCTGAAGTGGCATCGCAAACCAGTCTTGCACTTTCGCTTTCTGGACCAAACTATGTACAAAACAATCAGCAATGGGTAACCGGTGAGACCCTCTTCACCATCGCTGCCAGCGGTGGCTCGTTAACCCAAATTAAGTATCGGGCAGGTAGCGCAACGTATCAGGCTTATTTGGAACCTTTTGACCTGTCAGGTGGCGATGACGGCCTCTACACGATTGACTATTACGCGGTAGATGCCAACGGGTTGCGGGGCGACGTGCAAAGTCGTCAAGTCGTTCTGGACTCCACACCGCCGGTCACCACCGTTGTTGCAGATGGCCAATACCAGAAATTTGGAAACGTTTTTATCGTCACTCCAGAAACACAAATTATTTTGAAGGCCTTCGATGACGGCATCCAACCTGTCGGTGTGGCCCGCATGGAATATCGTTTTGATAACGATCCCTGGTCCGTCTATCGCGACCCTCTTAGAACGTCGAACCCCTCGACTTCGCTCGGGGCAGGCTTAGAACGTAGAACGCTTTCTTATAGAAGCATCGACCATCTCGGAAATATCGAATTGGAAAAAAGCGTTGAGTTGAAGTTAGACGATGTTGCGCCGACGCTTTTGGTCTCCGGAGTCCCAAATGCCATCTCTCCCAACGGAGACGGCAGAAAAGACACGATTGAATTTTTGGTCTTTGCAACGGACAATTTTTCCAAAGAACTTTTTGTCAATTTTGTACTCGTTGGCAGCGATGGAACTCGTCATGTCATTTGGGATCGAAAGCCTTACGAAGATAAGCTCGTTTGGGATGGCTACTTAGAACTTAGTACTTCGAACTTAGAACGCAGTTTATTATCCGAAGGCCTCTACACTTATGAAATTAAAGTCTCCGATTCCCAAGGCAACCTATCCGAAACCAAAACCGGCAACTTAGTTTATGACATTACGCCACCACAAGTCACTTTGCTTGGTGGTCAGGTTTTGAATTTTTCACCCAATGGCGATTTGCTTTCCGACATTTTACAAGTGGGTTATCAAATTGGTGACAACCTAGCCAATCAAGACATCCAGACAGAACTTCATCTGGAATCACCGGAAGGATTTGAGATCAAGGAGGCCTCCGATTTAGTAGCGATCCCTCCCGCAGAGCATCAATTTAGTTGGGACGGGACCAATTTGGCGGAAAATCCGGCTTTTGATGGAACGTATCGTTTCAAAGTGATCGCGGAAGATCCGGCGGGGAACCGCTCCAAGCCTGTCTCAGGGGAGTCCCAAGAAGCCTCTGGAGAAATTTTTATCGATCGCCTGCCACCCAGAACTTTTATCGATGTCACGGGTCCCTGGTTTGTGGATAAGGAAAGGAAAAGCTGGCTTGCCAACGACTCTCGAATCCTTTTGAGTGCCACCGATCCTGTGCCTGCTTCCGGCGTCCAAAAGATTCAATACACCTTCGGGGATGCCGCCTTCCAGGATTTTGCGGGGCCTTTCAGGGTCCCCATGGAAAACATCGATTATACTCTCCGTTTTCTTTCTTTAGACAACCTTGGAAACAAGGAGCAGGAGAGATCCTTGCAATTCCGTCTGGATAAAACGGCGCCGGCCACAACGATAACAATCGGTGAGCCAAAGATTGGTGACTTCGATACCGCCTGGATTTCGCCAACCACGCCCATCACGCTGGAAGCCCAAGACCCGGATGGCGTGGGCATCAAAGATATTTTTGTCGAAACGCCGGAAGTGGATGAAACACTGGTTTATGACAAGCCTTTCAGTCTTGTGGGTTTAAGCGATGGATTAAAGTTTATCTACTACTGGGCCAAAGATCATCTCGATAACGAGGAATTCAAAAAGCTTTTCAACATCAATCTCGACGGCACACCTCCCATAACAAAACTCATCATTGGAGATCCCAAAGTCCCCGATGAAGGCTTTGTCTATGTCACCTCGGCCACACCTTTTGATTTTGAAACAAAAACGGAGCGGAATGACCTGGATAAGACGCAATATAAAATCAACGAGGAAGATTGGAAAATCGCGGGACCTTTCCAGATTCCAACTGAGGGGGACTTTCAAATTCACAATCGCGGCACAGACACTCTGGGCAATATCGAACCGACGAATACCCAGCGTGTCGTCGTGGATAACACGCCTCCCGACCCCTTGATGGCCTTGAATCAGGGAGATGGGGATCAATATGTAACCCGTCAGACCAAAATCTCCCTGGATGGAAACACCACCGGTGTTGGCAACGACATCACGGAATACCGCATTGATGACGGCCCTTGGCAACTCTACAAGGGGCCGTTTGATGTCATTCATCTGGGGGCAGGTTCCCACACCGTCACCTGGCGAGCCAAGGATAAACTTGGAAATCTTTCGCCCGAAAAGAAATTTGTGGCGCAACTGATCGATGTGATGATTGAGCGACAAGATTTCGCCATGCCGCGCACCTTAGTTTATTTGCTCCAGACCTTTGATTTGCGTCCCGAAGATCCGCGTCCGAATGCGGACTTCTTGGTGGATTTACTCAAAGAGATGGGAGGTTATTTCAAAATCACGGACAACCTTGACGAATTTATCCATGCGATGCGCTCCGATAAATTTACCACCTTTATCTTCGCAACCGATTCACTGGTTGTGAATTTTGCGGATGAGGATGAAAAAGTCATCCGAACCTTGAAGGAACTCAAGAGTCGCATCGACAAGGGAGAGGCATTTATCAATTTGGCAGGTTTTAGCCAAATGGATGGCAAGCCCTGGCAGATGTTTAAAGAAAATTGGAGTGCGGGGGATGGCGAACCCCTTTCGATGCTGAGCGTTGTATCTGATTTAAAAAGTGCCGCTAGGCACCATCGCTATGGTGATGGCCATATTGTTGAGGTGACGGCAAATGCCGGTCTCGTTGCCACAAACAATGATGCTGCGGCGAAGGCTGCGTTGGCGGATCTCATTGAATATGTGCGACCCAAGGAAGACAAACTCAATGCTGGCGAAGTGGTCGATTCAAAACTGACTTTCACAAACTCCGGTGATCAAGATGTGGTGGTCGACGTCAAAGAAATTTTCCCATCGGGTGGATTGATCGAAACGGCCTCGACCGGAAGCGAAACGCCGGTGGACACTCGCTCTTATAAACTTAAAATATCCGCTTTGGACAAGGTTTCGATCGATTATCTCTACCGAATGCCCTTTGAAGTCAGGGACCAAAAGATGGCCACCGAAATTGTCGCGACTTGGAAAACGGGTGTGATGGATAAAGCGATGCTGGAAGTTCCTTATAAGGTTGAGAAGGATTTGAACGCGCTGATGGCTTCAGTCAACAGCGTTCTAAGTTCTAAGTCCCAAGTTCTAAGTTCAAAAGCGGACAGCAGGATCGACATGTTGGACTCTTTGTTGGGAGCCATCGATGCGACGCCAAGAAATGAGAGGGAAACACAGCTTAATTTGGACGAAGCATTGGAGAGTGCGCAGCTTTCCAAGGCATTAGAGGAGGGCTCCGATAAAGAAAAGAGTGAAAATGTCAACGAACCGACTTCTTTCCATGGTCCCACGGCATCTTATGTCAAAGGAAATTGTCAGTTGAATGCAAACTACGTTCTAAGTTCTAAGTTCGAGGTTCTAGGTTTTATGCTCTACATCATTGTTGGATACGGCGTTCTGGTTTTTATGTTCTATATTCTAAGAAGACGGATGGGAAAAAAATATGGAAACATCAGGCATCAATAAATTTGAAGATTTGAAGTGTTGGCAACTGGCAAGAGGTTTGGTCAATATGGTTTATCAACTCACTAAGGAGGGGAATTTCTCCAAAGATTTTGGATTAAGGGATCAGGTGAGAAGAGCTGCTGTCTCCGTTATGGCCAACATTGCCGAGGGATTCGGTGCCCATTCCAACGTTGAATTTGCACGATTTTTGAAAATAGCAACACGTTCTTGCCTGGAAGTGCAATCCCATCTCTATGTGGCACTGGATAACGATCTAATCAATCAGGATGTTTTCAAAAAAACATACGAAAAGACCCAAAATTGTACCAACATGGTTCGCGGTTTTATCCGATATTTACGAAGCGAGGGTAAAAATGAAGCTTAGAACTTTGAACTTAGAACTTAGAACGCTTTTAATCATGCTATTGTTAATGTGTTCAAAAGGATATGCTGGAGATACCGGTTTAATGGGTTTTGACCGTCAACTCTTCAAACCAGCCGCCGATCAAAGTGGAATTTACAATGTCGTTGGAACAGAAATTCCTCCCAATTTAAAAGTGCGTGCAGGTTTTGCAACAAATCTTGGGAGTGATTCCAACACAGTTGTTGTCCCGGCCACCGGCAGGCAGGTTGAAGTTTTGGATTTTTTCTGGGGCGGTGATTTTCTGGTCGCCAGCAGTTATTGGGATCATTTCTCTTTTGGGTTGGGACTCCCCGTTCTTTTTGTTCAAAGCGGGACGAATTTTAATACACTTCAATCGTTTACGGCTTCTTCATTGGGTGATCTTAGGCTCGATCTGAAATATCGTTTGGCGAAAGAATCGAAAAAATTTCCAGCCTTGGCCCTCTTTTCGCGGTTTTCTTTTCCAACCGGCTCGCAGGCCAAATTCACGGGTGAGCGGGGGGTGAGTTGGGATTATCGATTGGTGGGGGATAAGGCGTTCGACGTTCTAGGTTCTACGTTCTACGTTTTGGGGAATGTCGGATTCAAGTTGAGAAAGACGGTGCGGATTCTGTCGAGTGAATTTGGAGACGCGTTCACGTTTGGAGTGGGAGCTCGCTATCAATTGCCCTGGCAGCAAAAAAGCTGGGCTGTGGAAACGGAATTGGTGGGGGAAAAACTTTTCACGGATACCAAGCAATCAACCGTTCCTCTGGAATGGCGCTTGGGGGTGAGAAAAACCGTTCTAGGTTCCAAGTCCAAAGTTCATAGTTCGAGGGACTTGGAACCTAGAACTTCGAACTTAGAACGCTGTTCCTACTATTTCGGCGTGGGCAAAGGTTTAACCTCTGCTATTGGTTCACCGGCTTTTAGAGTTTTCGGAGGATTCACATGGCAGTTTTAAATAAATTACTTCATAGTACATCGCACATAGTACACAGTACAATTCTGTTATCCTTGTTACTTATCTGTCCATTCAAAGCATTTGCCCAAACGCCGCAAGCGACCAACATAACGAACGGCGCTGGCCTCCAATCTTTTTCTTCCTATGAATTCTTCTCCAAGGGTGCTGCGGTCAACATGCAAAATGGAAATCTCACGTTGCAATCCCAGGATATTAACCTGCCGGGCGTTCTCCCCATGGGGCTTTCTACCAGTTTCAATGCCGGGATCGGCGATATGGTGCTCGAAAAATTCTGGGAAGTCTTTGATGGCGCCTTACCTCACACGGTGATCCAAACACGCTTGGACGGACAAAATATGCCGGTTATCGGAAACGTGGATCGAATTGTCTATGATAATACCGCCGTGGATCTGGGTGCGGTTGGCCTCCTCAAGGCTTTTTCAACGGGCGGAGAGCATGATCGGTCTTACAATGAAATTACATTAAGGGCTGGGAATAAAGGTTGGAACGTTGCCTGGTCCAATTATGTTGGAGCCCTGCTTCTGCTCAATGTCAGCCCGAATGCCTCCCAGAGACCGGCCATTGTTCTTCTGATCAATAAAGATGGCGGTGCCGAACCCTTTGATTTTTCGACGGGGGAAAGTTTATGGGACAAAACAGGCAGCAAGTTTGTCAATCCATTTGGTTCCACGATTGAAGAAATAGAACGACTCGATGTCCTTCGATTGGTGGATCCCGAAAATGTCGCCTACCAATTTCAAAAGACAGGGAGTGGAGAATTACCCTACACCGTTTATTATTCTTACCCTTGTGACCGTTGGGAACATTTTAGTGCCGGTGTTAGCATTGGAATTCCGCTCTTCAGTTTTACCCGCAAGACCTGCCATGCCAATTTTAGGCTGACCGGCTGGAAGATTTTTGGTTTTCAGTTAAAACGTATCGAAGATGCCCAGGGACATTTTGTTGAAACAAATGTTTTCAAGCCTTCACCCGGCATTCCCCAAACCATCACGGATGAATCCGGCCGCACCATTGCGCTTCGTGCGCTCGACAATGGTCTTGAGGAGTGGGAGGCTCCAGGTGTCCCTGATGCTTCTGGTCAGCGGCCATCTAGGGCCTGGCAGGTTCAGTGGGATGGGGAACATCGCATCACTTCGATGAAAGACCCTGAAGGCAATGCGAATGTTTACAATTATGATTGGGGAGCGACAACGCAATGTCCGATGTGTCTTTTCCCGAAAAGAAGCCTTGGCTGGAATTCTTTGCAGGAACCGAAGAAGTTTTTGGAAATTCGTTATCCAACAGGCGGCATCATGCGCTACGAATGGTATGGTGAAGAAGAAAGGGTCGGTGAAGAGCAGGCTGGTCACAACCGCTTTGTGATTATTACCGAATTCCCAGATCCCGCCGATCGCACGGTCTTTTATCAAAAATATCATTGGGTGAATGAAGTGACCCAGTCGCCAAGTGCAGAAGGCGGCCCAGCCATTACCAGCGTCTTGTATGACCTGGATGGCTCTGTCAAAGAGAACTTCTTCCATAAAATTAGTGAAAGCTGGCGGCAAGTCGAAGAACGCTTGAGTGGCAATGGCCTTTCAATCGTGAAACGTTTTTCCTGGAGCCTCAATCCGGATGAAAAGACAGTCGATGGCATCAGCAAGGTTGAGGTCACGCAGAATGGCGTCACCTATGTGGAATCCGAAAGAAATTATGATTCGCTAGGTCGGCTAGCCTCCGTTGTGGAGCCAAGCGGTCTGCATACAGAATATGAATATGTGGGGGGTGAGGGAGAACAGAAGAATCTCGTTTCAAAAATTAGTAAGTCGGGAGAGTCCGCCTCGGAAGTGGTCCGCTACGTCTATGGTGGTCGTGATGTCTGCGGCAGAGGTTTGAAAAATACCCAGCTCAACTATACCTTCATGATTGTCAATGGAGAGGAGCAGATTTTAAAGAAACATTGCTATGACCATCAAGGCCAGGTCATTCGCGAGCTGGATGGAAAAAGCTATGCTCTTCAAGCGCCCCTCCAGATTGCTTTGGACTCAGCGGCAGTCCCTCCGGAGGGAACCGAACAGATCGTTTATGATCGGGTGAGTGGCCTTTTACTCAAAGAGGTTGATGATCATGGTGTTTCGAGACGCTACATCTATAATAAAGTTGGAGCTTTAACGCGCATCGATTTTTCGGGCGGCTCTTTTGTCAAGCATGACTATGATGTTTCGAATAGAACCATTACGACAACTTTCCACGACACCACGACGAACAAGGATGTCAGCTTTTTTAGACGATTTGATGGACTGGGAAATCTCATCGAGGAAAATCAGGGCGGGGCTGTCACCCGCTATACGTATACACCCGAAAAACAACTCTCCCAGATGGCCTATCCCGATGGACGCTTTGTTCAATATACCTATGATGCCCTGGGAAGGATTTTGACACAGAATTTGAGCGGCCATCAGCCTCTGCAGTATAATTATTCAATGCGGCTTTCCGATGGGGCGCCTCTTAGTACAACCCAAGTCAGTGTGGGAAATGAAAAAGTTTTGAAGGTGGAAAACGACCTGAATGGCAATCCCGTCTTGATGGAAAAATATGACCGCGATGGTTCCGCGGTGACGACCCAGTACTCCTATGATCCTCTCGGCAATCTTTTGAATGTCACGACCCCATTGGGTCTCAATATTTCCGATTCAATCGATTATTCCTCGGGCAGGGTCAATCGGACCTTCCCGGGCGGGGATCGTCATCAAATGAATCTCTATGAGTCTCAGACTTCCGGAAGTATTGCCCATCTCGACGCGGCCGGAAATTCCGTGCGGGCGAATTTAAATTTTGCCTCGAATGGTCTCTTGCAAGACATTGCTTATCCGAGCGGTCATAATATCCGTTTGTCTTATGGCGCTGACAGGGCCAATCGTGGCCGCCTCACTCAGATTGAAGACAAGGGTGGGCATACCCGTTTCGCCTACAATGCGGGGGGTGGGGCAGAAATGGTCGAGCGCCACATTGACACGCTGAACACTGACTACACTTTTTATCAGGTCAGGGATGCCTTCAGCAATCTTGTTCGGCTGATTTATCCCAATGGTCTGATTGTCTATTATAAATATGATGAACAAAATCGTGTATCAGAGGTTCGTAAAGATTCGGAAAGGGGCTTGTTGCTCGCGAAAATCGATTACGCAGCCGATGATCAGCCGATTCATATTACCTATGCCAATGGAGTTGTGAATGAATATGCCTATGACACTGCCGGCCGTCTCGTTCGAATCGATGCCAGGAAAAAAGATGGAACGTTTATCCAGCAGGATCAATATCTTTATGACCAACGCGGCCGAAAAATTTCCGTCCAACATTTGGATGGGAGTAAAATCACTTATGAATATGATGGATTGAGCCGCCTGATTGCCTCCCGCTATTTCAAGAAGGGCGAAGCGACCGCCTCCCAATTTCAGGAATATACCTACGATCACGATGGCAATCGCATCCGTTACAAGGATTCCCTCAAGGAAATTCACTACACCTATGAAGAGGGGCAGTTGGTTGGCTATGAGATCAGACAGGGCGAGGATGCCATTTGGCAAGGTACGGTTGAATATGCGCTGGGAAACATTGTCTCCCAGCGTGAAACACGCGGTGGCGAAGTAACGTTGGAAAAACGTTTTGAATACGACCCGCAGCATCGTTTGGTGGCTGCCCATGTACAGGATAACAAAAACAAATTTGAAACCGACTCCAAATATCAATACGATTATACCGGCCGCCGGCAGCAGGCCACAGTGGATGGCAAAACCACATATTATCTCTATGGCGAGGCACTCGATCCTTTAATGGAGGCGGGAGACAATGGCGAGGTGAAGGCATTCTATATTTTTGTTGGGGGGCGGCGTCTGGCCAAAATCGAAGGGGATGAGCTCGATTTTTATCATTCCGATGAGATGGACAATGTTCTCAAGATGAGTGACGTCGATGGAAACGTTGTTCAAACGGTGCGCTATGATCCTTTCGGAAATATCAATTTCCTGAATGGCAGCGACCACAATCCTTTCCTATTTGCAGGCAAGCCCTACGATCAGGCAACCGGCCTCTACTATTTTGGCGCCCGCTATTATGATCCGACCCTTGGCCGTTTCCTAAGCCGCGATCCGCTCCTTCAGGGAACGAATCATTATGTCTATGCCATGAATAATCCCATTGGTGTGAAGGATATTTATGGCTTGTGGGGATTTCATCTGGATTTGGGAATTAATTTTGATTTTAAGAAGGGGCTTGTTCCTGGTGCCTCGTTGACTTTTACCGCAGGCAAATTTTCGTTGGGGATCAATGCGACAACTCTTCTTACAGGAGGTGCGGGTAGTCTTGCCAACAATTTTGCCTCTAGCCTTTTTGGATCGATTGATTTGGGACCGATTAAATTGGGAGGTAATTTTTCGGATCTTACACGGAATGGTTTGAAGTCCTTTGGCAGTAGTATCGCTAGTAGCCTGATGAATTCGTTTAAAATACCCGGACCGCTGGGAAAGTATATACGGCCGTTCCAGATGGGGCTGAGCTACGGTGTTGGTAAGGGTTTGGACGGTTTTCGGTTTCAAGATATGATGAGCGGCAAAGATCTTTTTGGATTGGAAGGTGTGTTAAACGTCATAAAAAATCCTGGAAAATTTCTCAAAAAATTAAACTTTGATGTGGGGGCGCTTTTGAACACGGGATTGAAGAATGTCGTCAGCAAAATTGACGGCTTCCACCTTTTGGCCATTGGTCAGAGAATTTTGACGAAGGATTTTACGATTTACGATTTTGCCGGGGCCGTTGCGAGCAGGGATCCGTACTCGAAGACGAATGGTAATGAGCAGCCCTCTGATGAGGAGAGTACCGATGTGGATCGCCAAGAGATAGCCTCCAATTTTCAAGAGGCCGATTCGGCCACGAGACCTGCCGAAGTAGCCGGAAACAAGCCAAACAATACGAATGAAGAGCCTGTAAAAGCTGTATTTGATAAAGAAGCCAGCAATGCAAACGCAGATAATACAACCGACCCCATTTTGTTGCATAGTGGTGATTTGTTGCAAACGAATACTGATCTCAAAATCCCCGGCCGTGGTCCTTCGACAGGCTCAGGACAAGGTTTGGATTTTGAATTCACCCGCACCTATCGCAGCCGCATCACGTTTGACGGGCCGTTGGGATTCAACTGGGATCACAATTATAACAAACGTCTGGTTTTGCGCGACGATGGGAATGTTGCGAGGTTCGATGGTCAGGCGAGGTTCGATATTTATGTGAAAAATGCGGATGGGAATCCTTCGACAGGCTCAGGACAGGCTTACACTTCGCCGGCCGGATATTTTGACACGTTGATTGTTGCACCGGATCCCGCCGATTCCAAAAAAATGCTCGGCGCTATCATCAAGGATAAGCACAGCACAGAAAATGTCTATGGGGCGGATGGGTATATTACACAAATCAAAGATCGCAATGGCAATACGATGCGGTTTGAATACAACAGCGTTCTAAGTTCTGAGTTCAAAGTTCTAAGTTCGGTAACGGACACGGTGGGAAGAAAGATAGAATATACTTATAATAGTTCTGGTAACCTGACAGAAATAAAAGACTTTTCTGGTCGCACTATTCAGTTCAATTACAGCCAGCAGGGAGATCTCATTTCTGTCACCAATCCCGCCGGCCAGACGATGCGTTATACCTATTCTTCCGGATATTTGGATGATCGCGAGGAGCTCAATCACAACATCCTCACGGTTGTTGACGCCAAAGGGCAGACTTATTTGAAAAACACTTATTCCATCTATGATCGTGTCATCAAACAAACCTTCGGCGATGAAGGGGCGTTCCTTATCGAATACAATCAGGTTGCCTCTTCCCTGGAGTGCACGCCCGATCTCATTGACAAAGTCTTTTATCGCACCAATGTGATCGATCGCATCGGCAACAAAATTGATTATGTCTTTAACTGCCAGGGAAATCCTCTGCAGATTATTCGATACACACGCGGCGTGCGGGCGGGGGATCCTGCAAAATTCATCACTCAGTATGCCTATAATAAGGATGGGTTGCTGACCAAACAAACGAATCCTAAAGGCAATGCCATCCAATATGAATATGACGCGAAGGGGAATTTGTTGGTCAGGCGTCAGTTACCTGTCACTGGTTCCAATGACGCACCGCTTGCGACAACGTTCACCTACGATCCGCAATTCAGTCAACTTACAAAGGTGACCGATCCTTTAAGCCATGTCACAACCTTCAAAGCGGATGAAAAAGGAAACATAACCCAAAAATGTCTCCCCGAACTTAGTACTTCGAACTTAGAACTTAGAACGCAGTTATGTGAGACCTACACCTACAACGACCACGGCCAGATTGCATCAATAACCGATGGTGAAGGCAACGTCGATACTTATACTTATAATGATAAGGGCCAATTGGAACAGATCACCCGCGATGCTGGCAACGGCCGCCTCAATCTGACCAATCAATTTGGCTATGATGCGGTTGGCAACATCAATTCGTTCACAGATGGCCGTGGGAACGCCTTTGTTTTTGAAGTAAATGCCCTGAATCAAGTCACACGCGAGATATTCCCCTCCTTTGTAAGGAGGGGGGAAGGGGAGGTAGATAGTGGGGTTATTGAACGCAACATTGAATACGATGCGAACAACAATGTGGTGCGCATTTCCGGCAACGCGGCTGTCGAAACAAGATTCACATATAATATTCTGGATCGGGTCACGACGAAACGCGAAACGATAGACGGAGTGCGAATTGCGCTGACGGAGTACCAATACGACCTCAATGAAAATCTCACGCGTATTGTACAGCCGGAAGGAAACTCAACTTGTGTTTCTCATGATGAGCGAAACCTCTCCTATCAAGTCACAAAGGGATGCAAATTGCCTGAGGCCAGTACGCAAACTTTCAATTACGATTCCAACGGCAATGTCTCTTTTATGAAGGACGGCAATGGCAACGTGATTGCGTATCAATACGATGGGTTCAATCGTCTCAAAAAGATTGCCGATCCGCTGAAGGGCGAGATGATCGTCGCCTACGACGAGGTGAGCAACATCACTTCCATTACTCGCCGCGGCCCACCCGATGGACTTGGAACTTCGAACTTAGAACTTCGAACGCAGTTTGTTTATGATACCCTGAACCGCCTTGTTCAGAAAACCGAAGAAAACGGCGATGCCGATGCAGTTATAAAGTATGCCTATGATAAGAATAATCGCCTGACAGAACTTCGCAAACTTAGAACTTCGAACTTAGAACTTAGAACGCAGTTTGTTTATGACGGCGCCGATCGCCTGATCCAAAAAACCGACGCCTTGGGCAACGAAACAAAATATATCTTTGATGGTAACGGCAATGTTGCAGAGCAGTTGGACATCGAACTTGGAACTTCGAACTTAGAACTTAGAACGCAGTTTTCCTACGATCCCCTCAACCGCCTTGTTAACCGAACCAACAACGCCGGGCACAAATATACTTACGAATACGATTCCAGAAATAATTTGATTACAAGCACTGATCCCAAAGACAAGCCAGGCTTAGATGATGGTGCCACAACAAGCCAGGGAAATAAGGTTAAATACAGTTATGATGGCCTCAATCGTCTGATCGAAGAGGTCAAGGAGCTGACGAACACCGGTGCCGGCGATGGTGCTGTTACCGACACAGTTTCCACACGCTACGGTTATGACGACAACGGTCGTCTCACAGAAATCACCGATGCCAACAACCATGCCACGCGGTTTGCCTATGACGCACTTAATCATCAAGTCGAAGTAAAGCTCCACAACAATCAGACCTACACCAAGCGCTATGATCGCAATTCGAATCTGATCGAAGAGATTCAGCCCAATGGGTTCAAGGTCGCTTCAATTTACGACGCTCTCAACCGTCTCACCAACAAAGAGATTACACTGCGGGGCTCGCCGGCAGGCCGCGAGACTTTTGCGTATGACGCTTTAAGTCGGATGATTTCGGCACAGAACGCTGATCCTTTTGGCGACGTTATTGGGAATGTGGCCTTTGGGTATGATTCTTTGTCCCGTGTTGTGTCTGAGTCGATCAATAGCCGCTCTATTACAAAGGAATATGACGGTGTCGGCAACGTGACAAAGCGCACCTATCCATCAGGTCGTGTGGTCGATTCGGCCTATGATTCCCTGAATCGGTTAACCGCCATCCAGCAGACCCCCACAGCAAGCGGCATTTTGGAAACGATTTTCGGCGCCGACACGGTCAACATTCTCAACGCCGCTTACATTGGCAAAGACCGTCCACAATCTTTCACCTTCGGCAACAACACCAAGACCGAGTTTGCCTACGATTCATTGAAACGCCTGACTTCTTTGAACTTAGAACTTAGAACTCAGAACCTAGAACGCTTTTCTTATGGTTATGACAAATCCGGAAATCGTTTATTTGAAACAAGAACTTCGAACTTAGAACCTAGAACTTCGAACGTTTTTTCCTATGACAGTCTATATCGCCTGGTTTCGGCCAAAAATCAGGTCCCCAGCCCAACCGCAGAGATCGCCAATCCCGGCTCCATGCCTTTCAGTGTTTCGAATCAATGGACCTTAGACGGTGTTGACAACTGGCTGGAAAAGGTGCGGACCGTTGCTTCCGATTCCCTTGGAACTTCGAACATAGAACTTAGAACGCAGTTTACCCCAAACGAAGTCAATGCTTATACCAATGTAGATGGTACCCCATATATTTATGATGAGAACGGCAACTTAATCGACGATGTTGTTCACACGTATCAATACAACTATCGCAATCTTTTAACCCGTATCGTGAGCAAGGTGGACGGGACAGAAGTAGCGAGCTACGGCTACGATGCCCTGGGCCGCAGAATCTTTAAGACCGTTGACGGCCAGACGAGTGGTGAGCGAAGTCGAACCATGACAAGATATGTTTACGAAGGTGTCCATATTGTTGCCGAAATCAACTCCGACGACAGCATTGCGAAGGAATTCATTTATGGTTCGACTTCGCTCACCACAAGCGGCAACTCCATCGATGACCCGATTGTGATGTTGACTCAGAACTTAGAACTTAGAACTTGGAACGCTTTTTATTACCACACCGATGGCCTCGGCTCCGTTGTCTCTCTTACCGACTCCGAAGGCCAAATCACCGAAACCTACAAATACGGTGCCTACGGTGAGGTGGAAATTTATGATGGAGGCGGCGCCTTGCTCGAAGACTCCGCTGCCGGCAACCCATTCTTATACACAGGCCAGATGTATGACGCCGAGACAGGATTCTACTATTACAAAGCCCGCTACTATCATCCAACTCTAGGACGCTTCTTGCAGAGAGATCCGCTCGGTTACATCGACGGCTACAACCTCTATTCTTACGTCAACAACAATCCGCTCAATTGGATCGATCCGTTGGGGTTTGCGAAAAATAAAAGTGATGGACAGCAAATATCGATGACCGGCAATGTGGATGAACTACTTGGCACCGACCCACGGCCAGGGCAAGTATATTTGTTTACGCATGGTGGGGCAGGGCCCATTACAAAACATATAGCAGTAGAAACTGAGCCCGATTTCTTAACATGGGAAAGACAAGTGTATTCTGCAGATGAGACGGGTACTTATATGAAACCTTTGAGAGTTGCATTAAGATATCGTTCTGGGGAAATTTATTACCCTAACCAATCATTTGATATTCAAAAGCTAACTCAATACGCTGAACAGAACAAAGGCATTCCCTATGATTATGCAAATTTAGCGAATGTTGTTAATTCACCCTATTTAGACAATCCAACAAAAGAGATTTGTAGCTCCGCTGTCGCTTCTTGTTTGTCCGCTGCTGGTGTAAAATTCCAAAATCATGGCTTCCAAATTACTCCCGGTGAATTGGCACACGATCCAGCGCTTACAAAAATTGGAGAGTTCAAATATGGTGGCTGGGGGGTTGACCGTGAAGGGCTTCAAAATTTTGTTAACGAACATTTTCAAACTCCTGTGGATTTCATTCCCCCACCTATGGGAGGCATATGAACCCGAATAGATTTACAAAGGAAAATTTTCTTTGGTTGCCTTTAGCATGCATGGTAATTCTGGATACAATTTATTTATTATTTGTAGTTTTTATGTTTTTTGTTGGCATTACTGACAAGAATCCAATTGCAATGGAATTGGTAAATGAAAGACCAATGCTTTTTATTGCTAGTACGTTAATAACCCGAGGCTTGGGAATTGCCATTATTTTGATATCCAACGCCATCGGAGTAGTTATTGGCCTTTTCGCTACCTTGTTCATGAGAAGGCCGTTTTCAAGGATTTGGAAAAGGCGGATTGGTTTTTTTCTGATCTTTTTTTATATTTTGATTTTTGGAACCTTTATTTTTTTAGTGTTGAGGTATTGATTTATACAAAAAATTCCGGAAATTCCGGGAAATTCCGGGGACACAGTACTTAATTCGTCGGATATGATCAGAAATCGTGAAAGGGTCGTAAAGGGGATAAAGAGGTCTTGCAATGTGCAAAGTGAAGCGGAGGAGGATAAGTAATTGACTAAAAAATCAAATGAAAAATCATACGGATTAAAAATTATTATCTTCCTGGCCACCTCATCTTTTTCACTATTTCCGGCCTCTCTACTTGGGGATAGGCCTAGGAATGTTAAATGGGTTTGTTTCAAAGATAAAAAAACTTTGGAGTCTAGGTGTATGCCAACCAATTCAACGGCTCCTCCCGGCGCGATATACGAGAAAGACGCAAAGGGTATTGCACAGAAATATTATAAGTCTCAAAAAGGAATGCCTGTAGAAGATGAATATTTAGAAAAAATTTGGAACAAAATTATGGAACAAAAGCCCCATTCTATCTCGACGAACAAACCACTTCGGGTAGCAGTCCGCGTTTTTATGAACGAAAATGGGGATGTAAAAAACGTAATGTTCAGAGAACCATCTGGTAATGACCGGTTCGATGCGGAGTTGGTAAGAACAATTTACAAAATTGGATCATTCGGTAAATTACCAAAGTATTTAGTGAAGAAGGCAAGAACAACTGGGTTTATTTTTGAATTTAAGTTTTAAAGACAAAACATCAAATCCATCAGACAAATCCATCAAATCCATCAAATCCATCAAAATCCATCAGACGGAGCAAAATCCATCAGACGGAGTACGGAAATTGTTCATTTTTTGAGAGGTGTTGAATTATGAAACATGCGCCGGCAGGGCGTGAGGAATTTAAATACGATGGGTTGAGCAGAATTAAATTTTGAGAGGTGTTGATTATGAAACATGCCCCAGCGGGTCATGAGAAATTTAAATACGATGGGTTGAGCAGAATGGTGGAGGCCAAGAATTTTGATCCGTTTGGGAATGTTTTGGGGACAGTGGGTCTGACTTATGATATGTTGTCGCGCGTGACGGCGGAGACCCAAAATGGCCGGACGATTTCAAAGGGCTATGATGGAGTGGGCAGTGTCACCAAGCGCACCTATCCATCAGGGCGGGTTGTGGATAATGCTTACGATGGGCTCAACCGCCTGACTGGCATCCAACAAACCCCAACGGCGGAAGGAATTATCGAAACCATCTTCGGTGCTGATACGACCAACATCCTCAATGCCGCCTACATTGGCAAAGACAGGCCATCTCAATTCACCTTCGGCAACAACACCAAGACCGAGTTTGCTTATGACAATTTAAAACGCCTCACCTCTCTTCGAACGCTGAACTCTGAACCCGTGAACCCTGAACAAATTGCTGGTTTTGCCTATGGGTATGACAAGGCTGGCAACAGGCTTTATGAACAACACTTGCACAACGACGGTATTGCCAATGTCTTTAGCTATGACAGTCTATATCGCCTGGTTTCGGCCAAAAATCAGGTCCCCAGCCCCACCACAGAGATCGCCAATCCCGGCTCCATGCCTTTCAGTGTTTCCAATCAATGGACCTTAGACGGTGTTGACAACTGGCTGGAGAAGAGAACCACCCTCCCCCTTGTAGGGGGAGGGGAGGGAGGGGTAGACCGTGTTCAACAATTCAATCCCAACGAGGTCAATGCTTATACCAATGTCGACGGTCAGCCTTATGTTTATGATGAGAGTGGGAATCTGGTTGATGATGGGGTTCACACCTACACGTACAACTATCGCAATCTTTTAACTCGCGTTGTCGATAAAGCCACAAACAGAGAAGTTGCAGCTTATGGTTATGATGCTTTAGGCCGACGCATTTTCAAAACTGTCGATGGCCAAATGACGAGGTATATCTTTGAGGGTATCCACATCATCGCCGAAGTTGCTCCCGATGATTTCATCGCCAAGGAATTTATTTATGGCTCGACTTCGCTCACCACAAGCGGCAACTCCATCGATGATCCGATTGCCTTCTTTTCGAACTTAGAACTTAGAACTCAGAACTTAGAACGCCTTTATTATTACCACACCGACGCCCTAGGCTCTGTGGTTGCTTTAACGGATGCAGACGGCGCAATAGCGGAGAGTTACAAATACGGCGCCTACGGCGAAGTCGAAATCCAAGACGCCTCCGGAGCATTGCTCGAAGACTCCGCCGCCGGCAACCCATTCCTCTACACCGGCCAGATGTACGATGCCGAAACTGGCTTCTACTATTACAAAGCCCGCTACTATCACCCCACCCTCGGCCGCTTCCTCCAACGTGATCCTCTCGGTTATGTCGATGGCTACAACCTCTATTCGTACGTCAACAACAATCCGTTGAATTGGGTGGATCCGATGGGATTTGGGAAGGAAAAAGAGTTTTGGGGTAGAACTTATGACAAGATACAAGATTACATCCAGGGCAACATTGAAGAAGCAAATCAGCGTTTTGAACGAGAGAAGGAACTTACGCAAAAGTGGTTGACTGGTCAGACAACGCAAGCAGACCGCGATGAATTAAATCAAATCCAATTTGATCGCGCCTACGAAATGGCGACGGGAATGATGGGTGGGGTTAAGTTTGTTGGAAAAACCATTGAAGCTGGTGCGGGCGCATTAGGTAAAATAATTCCCAAGGGATCTTTTGGAAAAATCAAGAGAGAAGGTTTTTTGCAAAAAGACTGGCCAAGTGTTGGGAAGCTTAAGGATCTTAAGAAGGTTGATTTAAGCAATCCAGATGATATAATTCAAACAATTTATAATAAAGAGCTTCAACAAAATCCATTTTTTAAAAAGTATTTTCAGAGTGGGGGAGAATTGATTGAGGTACGACCTTCTGCGCTGGTTAGGCCAGCGGGAGTAACCAATATGGGTCCAAAGGGGATCCCACAATTTAAAGTTGAGGGACACATTCTGCCAGATGAGATATTGAGGGTACAATAGAATGAAATTCGAAGACTATAAAAGATTGAGTGAGGCTCAGAAAGTTGAATATCTTTGCCGTAGCCACGGTGATGAAGGGCTATTTCAAAAAATTCAAGAGGAATTTTTACGAGAGTTTAATCAAAATGAGTCGATTGAAGTTGTCGTTGGTGGATATGGAATTGGAGAGGTGCCTGCAATTGTTGTGATTTTGAAGCAGCGCGCCAAATTGCATTTGCCGAAATCTTTTATGGGTTTGCCGGTAATCAAAAGAAATAAAAGGATCACCTCTGAATAAAGGGGTCAAAGAAAATTCCGGGGACACAGTACTTAATTCGTCGTAAAATTCCGGGGACACAGTACTTAATTCGTCGGATATGATCAGTAAAGGGGTCAAGTCTTGCAATGTGCAAAGCAAACATAAAGGGGTCACCTCTGAAAGGTTGAAGCAATAATTTTATTGGATTTTTTTAATAATTAATAAAGGGGTCAAGTCTTGACATTTGACATTATGGAAGAAAGTCTTGGAAACAGTGAAATATTTGCCTCCGGTTATGATGCTTTAGGCCGGAGAATCTTTAAGACCGTGGATGGGAGCATGACAAGGTATGTTTATGAAGGTGTGCACATCATCGCTTCTGCAACATGGAACATGGAACTTGGAACTTGGAACAATGAAAAAGAATTTATTTATGGCAACTCCATCGATGACCCGATTGTGATGTTGACTCAGAACTTAGAACTTAGAACTTGGAACGCTTTTTATTACCACACCGATGGCCTAGGCTCCGTGGTTGCTTTAACGGATGCAGATGGCGCAGTTGCCGAGACCTACAAATATGGAGCTTACGGTGAGGTTGAGATCCACGATTCCTCCGGCGCCTTGCTCGAAGACTCCGCCGCCGGCAATCCATTCCTCTACACCGGCCAAATGTACGATTCTGAAACCGGCTTCTACTATTACAAAGCCCGCTTCTATCACCCCCAGCTAGGCCGCTTCTTGCAGAGAGATCCTCTCGGATATGTCGATGGCTACAATCTCTACGCCTACGTCAACAATAATCCCCTCAATTGGGTGGATCCGTTGGGGCTCGCTAAGAATAAAAACAACCAGCAGCAGATATTAATGACTGGCAATGTGGATGACCTCATCGGCACAGAGCCACAGCCGGGACAAGTTTATTTGTTTACGCATGGGGAATTTGCTCCGTGGGTTAGTCTGTTTAGTATAGGTGGACCTTATGGTCACAGTGCAGAGGAAATTGGTCCTGACTCAATAACGGGTGAAAGGCGGGTTTACTCAGCCGATAATGAAAGAGGTACCTACATAGATTCGTTGAAAAATGAATTGCAAAGACGTTCGGGAGGTGTTTTTTCTACACTGATGACTGTTGACCCAAGGGTTATAGATAAATTTGCTGCACAAAATGTAGGCAAACCTTATGATCGGCCGAATTTGGTTGGGATTGATATTCCAGGGCGTGAAATTTGCAGTTCCGCTGTGGCCTCTTGTTTATCTGCTGCTGGGGTTAAACTACAGAATCATGGATTGCAAATAAGTCCCAATGATTTGGCAAATGATCCTGCTCTAACTAAAATCGGCGAATTTAAATATGGTGGGTGGGGTTTTGATTGGGAGGGCATCAAAAATCTCTATAACGACAATATTGATCCTTATTTTAGATCACTTCAATTTGTTCCTGGAGGTGTGCCATGAGAGGGAGCTCCGGGAAATTCATCAGAGAGAATTTTTTTTGGGCACCCCTTATTGGGGTCGCTATTTCCAATGTCGCTTGCTTAATAATAATATTATTTTTTACGATCCTCTCTTGGTTAAATGGTCGGATTATTATTCCTAAACCGCTTGTTGGTTTTTTATTGCAAGGTTTACTTGCAGAAGGGGTTGTAATTTATACGGTCCTTTTTAATTTAATTGCGGTTGGTGCGGGGCTTTTTATTTTTAGAAGGAAAGCTTTTCCATTGAAGCTCAAATTGGGAGCAGTCATCTTTTTGATCATTTTCTATGGTGCGATAATATATGTACTAAATTTTGTGGCATAAAGGGGTCAAGTTGGACTTTTTACAATATGAAGGAAAGTTCTGAAAACAGTGAAACATTTGCCTCCGGTTACGATGCTTTAGGTCGCAGAATATTCAAAACTGTCGATGGCCAAATGACGAGGTATATCTTTGAGGGTATCCACATCGTCGCTTCTGCAACATGGAACTTGGAACTTGGAACAATGAAAAAGAATTTATCTACGGCAACTCCATCGATGACCCGATCCATCAGACGGAGTACGGAAATTGATCAGTAGGGACGTAAATCATGCAGTGGGCATTTTTTAATTCGTTGATTTGTTTGGATTTTTTCTTGGCACGTTTCTTGCTTTGTTTCAATGCATGGCCTATTTGCCCCGCAATCAAATTATTTGGGATGGAGCCATCTTTCACGTCACCTGGCAGTGTCACAACCATAGCTGGTTGCTGGAAAAAGATTGGGCCAAACAGCTCTATTACGATTTATTGCTGAAATACAAAGACCGCTATCAAGTGGTTTTCTACTCCTATCACTTCATGGACAACCACATCCATCTCTCCGGAAAAATCGAAGGGACAAAAGAGGAGTTTTCCGGTCTTTTTCGGATCGTCAACGCCCTGTTTGCCAAGGGGGTGAACAAACGCTTCAAAAGAAGAGGTCAGGTGGTGATGGATCGCTTCAAATCACCGGTGATTCAGACGGATGAAAGTCTGTTACAAGTGATGCATTATCACGACCTCAATTCGTATCGGGCCAGGAAGGTCAAGCATCCCAAGGAATACAAGTGGTCCTCTTACCGGTTTTATGCACACGGAACACAAGATTGTCTCATTGCTCCCGCTCCCTCCTATTTGGCTTTGGGCAATTCTGCCAAGGAAAGACAGGAAGCTTATCGAAAGCGGGTGGAGCGCATTTTGATCGAAGAGGGGTTTGAAAAGAAGCGTTATTCAAAAAATCAATACATCGGTGATCCGGACTGGGTTCAAAAGCGATATTCCGAAATACAGGAAAAACGAAAGTTGAAACGATTCGCCTACCTCAAACGACAGCAGCGTTTTTATCGGCAATTGCAAGGGGCGCCCTAAAAGAAAAATCCAAACAATGATTCTAAAAACCCCCAAACTCGATGCTGGGGTGTGTCCTTAAGGGACATTTCAAGCCTCAGCACACTCTTTGATGTGACTCTGGACATGGAAAAAGTTCCACTTTGGGAGTCGTTTCACATCTTCATCAAAAACGACCCCAAACACCCATTGCTTTGGGGCCTATTTTCCATTAGTACTCCGTCTGATGGATTCTTTACTTTAAATGGCTGGATAGTGCAATACGAAGAGGAGATCAAATTTATTTAGCAACGGACCGAACCGCCCATAGCAAACTTATGCAAGAACTTGGTTTGCGATCTGCATTTACAAATCTTGAAATTCCTTATCTTGAATTTAAAGGTTATACACAGAGTGGAATGTTCATGGTTCCAAAAAAATAGGTTTGTATGCATATTAAAAATAACATTGTTAAAATATTTCAAGATTCTGTTATTAATGTTTTTAGTGAAGTACTTAAAAAACATGATTTGCAGCTTCGAATAATTGACGAAAGGACTTTCAAACTTTTTTTGGGTAAATTTTGTGTCAAAATTTACTTGGATGAAGGGCATCTTCCAATCGTTTATATAACGATTTCTCTAGAGGCTAATAAACCAGAAATTGGAATATTGAATTTCGTGGAATATCAAAATCCGACATTTGAATATATTGATTTTAGAATTATGAAGCCGGAAGAAATTCCGCAAAAAGTTATGCTACTTGCCAAATTATTTCAAAAATATTGTGGCCCATTTTTACGTGGTGATTTTTCTATTTGGCCGAAGGTCGTCACTTTTGTAGACGAGAAAATCAAAAGAACGGAAAAGAAATAATGGCTTGGTGAAATCTCACTTGAGGGTTAATTTGTGTTTTAAATTCCGGGGACACAGTACTTAATTCGTCGGATATGATCAGAAATCGTAAAGGGGTCAAATCCTTTGTGGTTAAAATAATTTTACGTGTGAGGAAAACTAGACGAAGACAGGAAAAACCTCAGACGGAGGAAAAATAAGCTGAAATCTAAATGAAGGAATACTGACTATTTAGAAAGGAGGTGATGATATGAAGAAGATGTTACTGGTGATTTTGATTGCACTTGTTTCCAAGGCAGCCCTCGCAACAATCTACGATATCAAATGTTTAAATCAAAAAGGAAAATTTTCGGATTGCAAGGTGACCATTGATTCCAGTCAATTAGTCATCGAGTACAAGTCGAAGAAGGAAAAAGAATTTAATGTGAAAATTCCCAAGGGCAACATTAAGGTCTTGTCGGCCGGCGAGTATTCAAGGCGGCGTGTTGCAGAGGCCGTGATTTTTTCTCCATGGCTTTTGTTTAGTAAAAAAACACGTGATCATATTGGCATTGAATATGTGGATGAAAATAGTAGCTCCAAGGCAACCATGTTTGAAATACACAAAAAATATGGCATGGGATTGAAAACAGAGCTGAGGGCCCTCTCTGGCAAAGCCATTGAGGAAAAGTGATTATCAAAAAAAGGAGATTTTATGTATAAAAAATTATGTGCGTTCATTGTAATGATTGCATTTTTGGGCAGTACGTCCTTTGCGGCTGTTTACGACGCAGAATGCCTCAATACAAAAGGGAAAATGGCAGAATGCAAAGTAGCTATTTCCAATAACACGGTGTCGATTCAATCCAAAAGAAAGAGAGATGCGGAACTCAACCGAACAATCGCCGGTCAGAAAATCTCCAAGATTACTGAAGGAGAATATGCAAGGCGGCGAGTCGGAGAAGCAGTTGCTGGAAGCATTGTTTTTCTTCCATTAGCACTGTTTGTTTTTGCAAAAAAGAAAAAGGATCAATTTGGGATTGAATACACGGATGAAAACGGACAAGCAGGGGCCGCGTTGATTTCCGTGAAGAAAAAATACGGAATTCCGCTTGCCAGAGAACTCAACTCAATTAGCGGCTTGGAGATTGTCTTCGACGATTCTGGAAAGAAAAAAATTTCCAAAAAAGAACTCAAAAGAAGAGATCTGATGAATCAACCGATGGAGGCAACCGCGGGAAGTGTTCAGAATAAATAAAGGCAAAGGGGTCTCGACCTTTTCATTTTTTGAGAGGTGTTGTAAAGTCATAAAGGGGTCAAGTCTTGACCTTTTCATTTTTGATGAAAAAATTCCGGGGACACAGTACATAATTCGTCGGATATGATCAGAAATCGTCATTTATCAATCGGCTATTTTTGGGGACTTTATTATTTATCAAGGGGTTAGGATTTCGGTTGTTTTGGCATGGTATGTGCATTGCCAATCAGTATGGGACGATTGGCACGGATTGTGATAGATGGTTGTCCTCACCATGTTATTCAGCGAGGCAATCGGCGCCAGAACGTATTTTTTAATGACGACGATAAAGAGGAATATTTACGTTTAATAGCAAAGCATACAAAAATCGAAAATCTTGAAATATGGGCGTACTGTTTGATGGATAATCATGTGCATTTAATTGTTGTTCCAAATGGACAAGAGAGTTTAGCTAGAGGTGTTGGCGAAACTCATAGGCGATACACTCGGTATGTGAATTTTCGAGAGGGGTGGCGTGGATATTTGTGGCAAGGTCGTTTTCAATCATACCCAATGGACGAAAGGCATCTTTTTATGGCGATCAGATATATTGAGCGCAATCCTGTTCGTGCTGGTATAGTTAGGAGGGCTGAGGATTACCGTTGGTCTAGTGCGAAGGCACATGTTTATTCTTTAGAGGATCCTTTGCTTACGCATCGTGCTAATCTGCTTCAAATGGTAGGGGATTGGGCCAGTTATTTGTCGAACGGGGATTCGGATGAAGAAAAAGGGTTGTTTAGAAAGTCTGCTCGAACAGGCAGGCCATTGGGGAATGATGAATTTATTGAAAAACTTGAAAGAATTACAGGACGCACTTTAAGAAAGCAAAAGTCTGGACCTAAACTGAGGAATTAAGTATTGTGTCCCCGGAATTTTGCGGTTTATCCAACAAATGCTGGGGCATGCCTCCTTGGAGACGACCCAGCTTTATACGCAGGTCAGCATCAAGAAGCTCAAGGAGATTCATCGGGCGACCCACCCCGCAGGGCTTGCCAGATCGCCCAAAACGGGGGGAGAAGAAAATTTAAAGAAGACAATTGATTTAAAGGGGTGTATGGGGGGATAATCATGAGCATGGCAAAGACGAAAAATATTCCGGGCATTATCTATCGCAATGGTAAGCCTTCCGCTGTGGTGCTGGATATCGAGGATTACAAAGAGCTGTTGGAAAAGCTGGAAGATATCGAAGATTTGAAAATGCTCTCCGAGATGAGAAGCGAGCCGTTGGAATTTACCAAGCTGGAAGATTATCTTGGAGAACGTTAAGGTGTATGCGGTCTATCTCGAAAAAGCGGCGCAAAAAGATTTGGACAAGCTGCCGAAAAATCGTTTCGATCAAATCATTTCCAAAATAAAATCCCTTTCTGATAATCCCCGTCCCACTGGGTGTCGCAAAATAACAGGCTCACAAAATGATTGGCGTATTCGGATCGGGGATTATCGCGTCGTTTACGAAATAGATGACAAGGCGAAAGCTGTCCGAGTAATGCGCGCGAGACACCGGCGTGAAGTGTATCGTTAAAAAATAAGGTGGCCCTTCGGGCGGCATTAAATCCCCCGCCCGCCCCAACAATACGGCGGCCCAACCACGAAAGTTACTTGGGGGTGAACAAGGCGCTTTCGCTCGGCACATCGCATAATGCGCATTATGCAACGTGCCCCTCAGGCATGCGGCTTGCAAAGCAACTAAAAAAAGAGAAGTCAACAACGGTGGCAACCCGCATGCCTTCGGGGTCCCCTCGCGAAAGCTTTTACATAACCAGCGTTATGTAAACTTGTTCACCCCCGGCGAGGTGTCCAAGTGGGCCGCCTTCCAACGGTGCCCACGGCCCGTCCGCCCCCAAAGGGGGCTCCCCTCCAGAACATCCGTTTTCATCCCCTGACAATCCATCAGATCCATCAGACGGAGTACGGAAATTGATCAGTAGGGACGTAAATCATGCAGTGGGCATTTTTTAATTCGTTGATTTGTTTGGATTTTTTCTTGGCACGTTTCTTGCTTTGTTTCAATGCATGGCCTATTTGCCCCGCAATCAAATTATTTGGGATGGAGCCATCTTTCACGTCACCTGGCAGTGTCACAACCATAGCTGGTTGCTGGAAAAAGATTGGGCCAAACAGCTCTATTACGATTTATTGCTGAAATACAAAGACCGCTATCAAGTGGTCTTCTACTCCTATCACTTCATGAATAATTCCGGGGACACAGTACATAATTCCAATATCTTGGAGCTTTTTATCATGTCATGAACCGTGGAAAACTCAGACGGACGTGGATTGAAGGGGTAGGCAGGGTTTTGGAGATTTTCTTTTCACTCTCCGTCTGAAGATTCTTGTTAGCTCGCCTTTTTTAAATTCTGTCTTTCTTGCAGTTGTTTCCAGAGTTTTGCAACTGGGCTTTGTGATGATTGAAGTTTTTGCCAAGAATGTTTGGCGGCTTCATCCGTTTTTATCCCCTGATATTCTTTCAAGAGTTTACTTTGTATTGTATTTTTGAGTTCCACACAGTCAAAAGTTTTTTTGTTCATTTAAATCACCTCCTTTGGTGAACGGATATCAATAAAGGGATAACCTTCACGAAGATTAACGGCATTGAAGGCACGTATTTTGTCGAAGTGAACAATATGTTTGAAATTCCAACTCACAATCAAATCTGCTTGTGCCACTGTAGCAATGGCAACATGATGGGCGTCGTTGCTATGGGTGGGGGCGACAACATTAGAAGCCAGGTAAACATCTCGAAGCCGTTCCGTTTCTTTAGAGCGGGTGATGGTTTCAAAACATTCTGGAGGCAGAGCAGTAAGCTCATTTTGAATTTCCAGTGGGGCTAATTCCAATTCCTCGATTAGAAGGTCAGAAATAAGGAAAATAATTTTTTCCTCTCGGGCCATAGTAAAAAGGGTTTTGCTTTCTAAAACAAATTCCTCGTCAAAACAGCCGCCAACGACGGATGTATCAATATAAATTCTTAATCTTTTCACCTTGCCTAAAACTATCATGGAAAAGATGACAAGGGCAATGAAAATATGACCCCCACTCTGATCGGTCATTCCATCTATTATCGCCGTCGCAGATAGCGCTAACCGGTACGTGGTAGCAAAGTATGTGGTAGCGCAGTACGTGGTAGCAAAGTGCTAGGTAGTTGCCCCTAAGCTCCGTTCGGTATCGCAACCTATGGATATTTCCCCTTTATTCCACCCATCAGTTGTGATAAAAAGCCCACCTAGTGAAAGGAATCGCCACAATTTTTGTTGCCCTCTTGATAGGGCAAGTTGCTTTCGCTTCTCCAATCGATTTTTCAAAGGGGACTCTGACCTTTTCAGAGGGTATAAATAACAAATCCATCAGACGGAGTACGGAAATTGATCAGTAGGGACGTAAATCATGCAGCGGGCATTTTTTAATTCGTTGATTTGTTTGGATTCTTTCTTGGCACGTTTCTTGCTTTGTTTCAATGCATGGCCTA
>Ga0209542_10000383_pt1 | contig 108271 bp, 127 predicted proteins | sample RifCSPhighO2_01_FD_184028 | JGI IMG/M metagenome (GOLD analysis project Ga0209542, IMG submission 184028) | Soil microbial communities from Rifle, Colorado - Rifle CSP2_plank highO2_0.1 (SPAdes) (version 2) | ecosystem: Environmental > Terrestrial > Deep subsurface > Rock core/Sediment ...
TTGGCAATACTTACATTATGAAACTGATCCACATGGTTGAAGATAAAACCCACGCCAGAAGTACCGGGCCATACTCCTTAATTACCCAGCAGCCACTGGGCGGTAAAGCTCAAATGGGTGGTCAAAGACTTGGAGAGATGGAAGTTTGGGCACTAGAGGCATATGGGGCTGCTTACTCTTTGCAAGAAATGTTAACTATTAAATCTGATGATGTTGTAGGTCGCGCCAAAGCCTTTGAAGCAATCATCAAAGGAGAGGAGATTCCGCAGGCTCTAATTCCTGAATCCTTCAAAGTATTGGTTAAGGAATTAAATAGTTTAAGTCTTAATGTGAGCACAATTGGTGCCAAGACCATTGAGAAAGCCAAAATTGAACCGCAGGAAGAGGAAGAAACCAAACGAGCCCAAGAATTTGCAAAAGTTGCCGGAGCGCAAATGATCGCCCAAAGTTCGGAAATCGCCAAAAGTGAAAGCGCTATGGAAGTTGAAGAAGTAGGAGGAACTGCTAGATGAATGAATTAATTGATTTTGAAGCACTGAAATTGACACTGTCTTCTTCCGAGGATATCAAAACCTGGTCTTTTGGTGAGGTTACTAAACCGGAGACAATTAACTACCGAACCTTAAAGCCCGAAAAAGATGGTCTTTTTGATGAACGAATTTTTGGGCCAACAAAAGATTGGGAATGTTATTGTGGCAAATATAAGCGAATTAGATACCGGGGGATTATTTGTGACAAATGCGGTGTCGAAGTAACCCAATCGCGAGTAAGACGTGAGCGCATGGGGCATATTACTCTGGCCGCTCCGGTTGTCCATAATTGGTTTTTCAAAGGAAGTCCTTCTAAATTAGGTTTACTTTTGGATCTTTCTCCCCGAAGCTTGGATGCGGTTATCTATTTTGCTTCATATTTGGTAATTGAAGTAGCTGACGAAGTCAAGAAACAAGTCATTAAAAAATTAAATGGAGAGCTTGAAAAGAAACGCAAAGACCAACAGATGGAACTCAAGAAGAAGTTGGAAGAGCAGGAAAAAGAAGCCCAAAAGGAGATTTTAAAAATTAAGGCTGGGGGTAAGGTTAAAGAACAAACGGATTTGAAGATAGAAGAGGCTAGACTGTCGATGCGCCAAAGACAGGCAAAACTCCGTGATGAGAATACTCAGGAGATCTTGCGGCTTGAGGAAATCTACAAAAATATTACCGATATGGTTTCTTCGATTAAACCCCTAGATATTCTTTCGGAGGAAGAGTATTTGAAACTAGCCGATTATAATGCCGAAGGTTTCCTTAAGGTTGGTATGGGGGCTGAAGCTTTATATCAGGTTCTTGAAAAAATCGATTTAGCCGAGCTTTCCATAAAGCTGCGTGAAGAAATACTCAGGGCAACCGGCCAAAAGTACATTAGAGCTACCAAAAAACTTCGGGTTGTCGAAAGCATGAAAAAATCCGGTATTTTGCCAACTTGGATGATAGTCAAAATTTTGCCGGTTTTACCGCCGGATTTAAGACCAATGGTCCAGCTTTCTGGGGGCAGATTTGCCACTTCTGACCTTAATGACCTTTACCGAAGAGTTATTAACAGAAACAACCGACTCAAAAAATTAATTGAATTGGGTGCACCGGAAATAATCTTGCGCAATGAAAAAAGGATGTTGCAGGAGGCTGTTGATGCTCTTATTGATTCCCAGCGCATTAAATCAACCAGAGCATCTCAGGAGCTGAGATCTCTTTCCGATATGCTTCGGGGTAAACAGGGAAGATTTAGGCAAAATTTGTTGGGTAAACGTGTCGACTATTCAGGGAGATCGGTAATTGTAGTTGGACCAGAATTAACCTTAAATCAGGCGGGTATTCCTAAAGAAATGGCTCTCGAGATGTTCAAACCGTTTGTTCTTCGCGAAGTCATTGCCAAAGGGTACGCACCAAATGTCAAAAGCGCCAAACATTATCTTGAAAGAAGAAGTGGTGAAGTCTGGGATATTTTAGAGGAAATTACTAAAAACCATCCTATTCTTTTAAATAGAGCACCGACTCTTCATCGTTTGGGGATTCAGGCATTTTACCCGATCTTAATAGAAGGTGATGCTATTAGAATCCATCCCTGTATCTGTGCCGGTTTTAATGCCGATTTTGACGGCGACCAGATGGCTGTGCATGTGCCGCTTTCCTCCAAATCAAAAGAAGAGGCGGCTAACTTAATGGTAGCAGGCAAAAACTTACTGAGACCTGCTGACGGTTCACCAATAACCCTACCCAATAAGGAGATGGCGCTGGGAGTATATTACCTGACATCTCAAGACTTTGAGATTTCTGAGTATCAGAATGTCTTCGCAAGTGAACTGGATGTCATATTGGCTTTGAATTTCGGTAAGATCAGGCTTAGGCAGCCGATAAAAATGAAAGCCGTAAAAGAAGTCATCGAGACAACAGCAGGTAGGGTTCTATTTAACATGCAGCTGCCCGAAGTCCTTCGTTTTATCAATGAAGCAGTCGGCGCTTCAACCATCAAAAAACTAATTTCCCAAGCTATTGATCGGCTTAGCGAAGATGAAGTTATTGATCTCATTGATAGACTCAAAGGTTTTGGTTTTGAAGGAGCAACATTCTCTGGCCTTTCGGTATCGGTTTTTGACTGTATGATTGTCGATGAGAAAAAACAAATTATTCAAAAGGCAGAAAAAGAGGTTGAGGCTATTGAGAAGAATTTTAGACTGGGACTAATCACCAAAGATGAACAAAAGCGCCTCTCACAAGAAGTTTGGCTTTCAGTTACCAATAATTTGGCAGATTTAACTTGGAAGAGCTTGCCAAAGGATAACTCAATTAAAATTATTTCCGATTCAGGCGGTTCTCGGGCTACTGCCGAACAAATAAAACAGTTGGCAGCAATTCGTGGTCTAGTAACCGATCCGTCAGGCCAAATTGTACCCCTTCCAGTAAAGTCAAATTTTAGAGAAGGGCTTTCAGTTTTTGAGTACTTTACTTCTGCCCGAGGTGCCAGAAAAGGTTTAGCCGATCGGGCTATTAAGACTGCCGAGAGCGGATATTTAACCAGGAGATTGGTTGATGTAGCTCATGATGCAATTATTAGAGTGGAGGACTGCGCAACTCATGAAGGAATTATTATTTCCAAAAACGACCGTCGCTTGGCATCATTTGTTGCAAGACTAGCAGGCAGAGTAACAGCCGCCGACATAACTTTTTCAAAGACTAAAAAAGTTTTGGTTAAGGCTGGTACTCTTATTGACGAGCAAATAGCATCTGAAATAGAAAAAAACGGTTTTGAAGAAATTCTGATCAGATCTGTTCTTGCCTGTGAAGCTAAATACGGTTTATGTGTAATGTGTTATGGAAAGGATTTGGTTACCAGAAATTTGGTAGCAATTGGAACACCGATTGGGGTCATTGCCGCCCAAAGTATTGGTGAGCCGGGCACTCAGTTGACAATGAGAACATTTCATACCGGTGGTATTGTCGGTTTAGATATTACTCAGGGTTTACCGAGAGTCGAGGAACTTTTTGAGGCCAGGATGCCAAAGTTTGCTGCAGCTATTTCGGAAATCACCGGTAAGGTTAAAATTGAAGAATCTCCCCAAGGATTTCTTATTAAAATTAAAAGCACTAATCTTAAACCGCCGGTTGAACGGGAATATTTTGTACCGCCAACCTCAGAACTAACGGTAACTAATGGCCAGCTTGTTTTAGCCGGAACTCCTATTTCCAGTGGCTATTTGGATGTTAAAGAAATTTTGGCAGTTTCTGGACTGCGTGCTGCCCAAAAATACATCACCAGTGGAGCTCAAGAGGTTTATGAAAGCCAGGGAGTGACTATTAATGATAAACATTTTGAAGCCATTGTGCGAAAAATGAGTGAAAAAGTTAAGGTTGAATCGCCTGGCGATACGGTTCTATTACCCGGTGAGTTAATTGATAAAAATCGTTTTAAGGAAGAAAACGCTAGGGTTCTAGCAGAAGGCGGGGAGCCAGCAACTGCGCAAGTAATCATTCTGGGAATTACCAGAGCAGCTCTTTATACTGAAAGTTTCCTTTCGGCCGCTTCATTCCAGGAAACAACCAGGGTCTTAACCGATGCCGCTGTTGAGGGCAAAGTGGATAATCTTCTTGGTCTTAAAGAAAACGTCATAATTGGCCGATTGATTCCAACTAGCCCAGAAAGGGCAAGGATTCAGTAAATAATTTAAAAGTGAGGATCGAGAACTCGCCAATTACTTGATACAAAAACTGGTTATTTTTGGTATAATTCTTGGACAATTTTCATTTTTAATTTTTAAATTTTAAATTAGAAATTGATACTATGCCGACAGTTAATCAACTTATAAGAAAAGGTCGAAAGTCAAAGCCAAAAAGGGTTAGAGCAACGGCGCTTCGCCGTGCTTTTAACACGCATAAAAATAGGTATGTTTATTATCCTTCCGGTCAGAAAAGAGGCGTTTGTGTCATTGTTAAAACAATGACACCCAAAAAACCCAATTCGGCTCTCCGCAAAGTTGCCAGAGTCCGTCTTTCCAATAAACAAGAAGTAACTGCTTATATTCCGGGAATTGGCCATGAACTGGCCGAGCATTCAGTTGTTTTGATTCGCGGTGGTAGGGTTAGGGATTTACCCGGAGTTAAATACCATATAATTCGGGGTAAATATGACACCACCGGTGTTGTTGGCAGAAAACAAAGCCGATCTTTATACGGAACTAAAATATCGGGCGCAGTTACGGGAGCCCAAGCGGCAGCAACTGTTGGCGCAACCGCCGCAGCAACCCAAACCCAACCCCCGACTCAGCCAGCAGAATAATTTCAAATGTCAAATTTCAAATGTCAAATATATACCAATATTGAAAAATTAGAAATTAGAAATTGGAAATTAGAAATTCTCCGAAGGAGGTCATATGCCTAGAACCGGCAGAGTGGAAAAAAGACAAGCCCCCCAGGACCTCGTCTATCAAAGTCCCCAAGTTGCAAAATTAGTCAATAAACTGATGGTTTCCGGTAAGAAAGCTTTAGCGCAAAAAATTGTCTATGAGGCTTTTAAATCTATTGCAGCCAAAGATAAAGATCCACTGGCGACATTTGAAATGGCTTTGGAAAATGTTACACCCAAAATGGAAGTTCGGCCAAGAAGAGTCGGTGGAGCCTCTTATATGGTTCCGATGGAAGTCAGAGGTCCAAGAAGAATATCACTTGCCATCTCTTGGCTTGTTGTTGCAGCTAGAAGCCGTACTCCCAGTGAAGTAGAAAAGTTTAAGAATAAACCGCTGATGATTTCTAAACTTACAGCCGAGATTTTAGATGCTGCCGAAGGCACTGGAAAGGCAGTTGCCAAAAGGGAAGAAATGCACCGCATGGCCGAGGCGAATAAGGCTTTCGCTCATTTTAGGTGGTAATGAGCTCAGCCTTGCGATAGCTCCGCGCTTTGCGCGTAGTAGCTATCTAAAGGCGTTTGCCTACTTCCGCTGGTAGCAGATTGCTTACCACAAATTCACCTAATGTGCTATAATCTCCGCTTAGTTTTAATTATTGTCAACAAGGCTATTTTTCTGCTTAAATGGAGGGTTAGAAGTAGGAAGTTGGAAATGGGAGGATGGATATTGAAGTCAGATGTGAGAAAATCTCACTTCCCACTTCGTAAATCCATATTTCTCACTTCACACTTCTCACTTCAATAAAAAATATGGCGCAAGCTAAAGCTCAAAAATTAAAACAACTGAAAAACAGGCTCAAGGAGCTTGAAGAAGTCAAGCTCAAAGAGGCGCTGGCCAAATATGGTGAGGCCTACCAAGAGTCCGGTTCGGCCTGGAATGAAAATGCTGCCTGGGAGCTTGCGGATGAAGAAGTTTCGGTACTTCGTGCAATGATTACCGAAATCAAAAATGAAATCAGAAATCTTGAGCATCCGGCAATTTCCCAGCTTAACGTTGAACCTCAAACTTCAAAAGCTGGTAAAAAATATTCCAATTCCAAATAACTAGAAACTGCCATGGTACAGAAACAAAACAGACTGTATCCGCTTGACCGAATTCGCAATATATCAGCAGATCGCCTTGGCACCTTGCAGTCATGCCAATGGCGCTCCTCGGATATATTTCTGAATCAGTTTGAACAAAGAAGGGAGTGATCTTATGGCAAGTAGTTCAAATTCACGACTATATCCACTCGAAAGAATCAGAAATATTGGCATTATTGCCCATATTGACGCGGGTAAAACCACCACTACAGAACGAATCCTTTTTTATACAGGCAAGACTTATAAACTGGGCAACATTGATGAAGGGACCACCGTTACTGATTGGATGGTCCAGGAGAAAGAAAGAGGTATCACCATTGTATCGGCAGCAGTTACCACCTTTTGGACACCAAAAGTTGGTCCCTTTGCCGGTGTTGAAACTCGGATTAATATCATTGATACTCCGGGTCACGTTGACTTTACGGCCGAGGTCGAAAGGTCACTTCGCGTTTTGGATGGTGGCGTAACGGTTTTAGATGCCGAGGAAGGCGTTCAATCGCAGTCGGAAACAGTTTGGCGTCAGGCCGATAAATACAAGGTACCCAGAATTTGCTTTATCAACAAAATGGATAAACTGGGGGCAGACTATTTTGCCACCTTAAAATCAATCCGTGAGCGCCTACAGGCTCCGGCCTGCCCGTATAATTTGCCCATCGGCCGCGAAAATGATTTTAAGGGAATCATTGACCTTTTGACTCAAAAGGCCTACGTCTGGAAAGACGAAACTGGTATGAAATTTGAAGAAATTCCCATTCCAGAGGAGGAAAAGGCCAATGTTGAAAAATATCGGCATGAGCTTGTGGAAAAAATTGCCGAAAATGACGACACCTTACTCGAAAAATATTTAAAAGGCGAGCAGATCGAGACCAACGAACTTAAGAAAGCTTTAAGGAAGGCAGTTATTACTTATAAAATCGTCCCGGTTTTAGCAGGCTCCAGTCTTCGTAATAAAGGAGTCCAGCCGCTTCTTGATGCCGTTGTTGATTATTTACCTTCGCCTCCTGACATTGCCGAGATTCAAGGTATTAATCCGAAAACCAGTGAAAAGGAAGTTCGCGAGCAAAATATCGATGCTCCTTTCTGCGGTCTGGCTTTCAAAATCCAAATTGATCCGCATGTCGGCAAACTTACTTATGTACGAATTTATTCCGGTACTTTAAAATCCGGGACTTCGGTTTTAAATGCCACCAGACATGATCGTGAAAGAATTGGCCGAATTCTTTTGATGCATGCCAATACCAGAGAGGAAATTGCTGAAAGCTATGCCGGTGAAATTATTGCTATTGTCGGACTCAAAAATACGGCTACAGGCGATACTCTTTGCAATGAGGCCGTACCGATAATCTTAGAAACTATTTCCTTTCCCGAACCGGTTATTTCCATGGCAATCGAACCTAATACCAAGGCGGATCAAGAAAAACTAGGTTACGCCTTAGGCAGACTTAGCGAGGAAGATCCTACCTTTAAAATTAAAAGCGATTTTGAAACCGGTCAAACGATCATTTCCGGTATGGGTGAACTTCACCTGGAAATTTTAGTTGATCGTATGAAGCGCGAATTTGCGGTTGACGCCAAAGTCGGCAGACCTCAAGTTGCCTATAAAGAAACCGTTGCAGGGCAAGCAACAGGTGAAGGTAAATACATTAGGCAATCCGGAGGCAGAGGTCAGTACGGCCATTGTTTCTTGAGGGTTGAACCTAAACCTCGCGGCGAAGGCTACGAATTTAAATCCGAAATCAAAGGCGGAGCGATTCCACAAGAATTTATTCCATCTGTACAAAAAGGCGTTCGCGAAAAAATGGATATGGGTGTTTTAGCGGGTTTTCCCATGGTTGATATGAAAGTTGCTGTTTATGACGGAACTTATCACGATGTCGATTCTTCGGATATTGCCTTTAAAATTGCAGGAAGCTTAGCGTTTGAAGAGGCCGCCAAAAAAGCAGGTCTTACTCTTCTTGAGCCGATTATGAAAGTTGAAGTAACTATTCCTGAACAGTTCATGGGAGATGTCATTGGCGATTTATCGGCAAAACGGGCTCAAATTCTCGCAAGCGAACATCACGGCAAAAGTGTAATCATTACTGCTTTAGTGCCACTTTCGGAAATGTCCGGATATGTTACGACACTTCGTTCCATGACCCAGGGTCGGGGTTCAGCCTACATGGAACCTTCTCACTACGAAGAAGTTCCTCAAAACATCACCGAAAAGATCGTTGCAAAAGCGAAGGGGGAAGGTAAAGAAAGCTAGATCCGAATGTTTCCGAATGATATTAGTCCAAATTAATCCTAATATTTGGATAAATTAGAATTATTCTAATTTGGACTTATTCGTGTTTATTTCAGGTCTTGCATTTTACTATTAGAATCGTATAAACTATGCAATACAATCAGTCTAATTGACTGATGTTTTCTTATAACTAAAATTAGCCCAAATTTCGAAGAAATTTGGATTTGACGACATGGCAGAAAAATTTGAAAGAACTAAACCGCATGTTAATATTGGAACTATTGGTCACGTAGACCATGGTAAAACCACGCTAACTTCGGCTATCACCAAGGTTCTTTCCAAAAAAGGCTTGGCTCAAGAAAAAACCTTTGAGCAAATTGACAACGCCCCGGAGGAAAAACAGCGCGGCATCACTATCAATATTACTCATGTGGAGTATGAAACCGAGAAGCGCCACTATGCCCATATAGACGCTCCAGGTCATGCAGACTACATCAAAAACATGATTACCGGCGCCGCCCAAATGGACGGCGCAATTTTGGTGGTTTCTGCGCCTGACGGCCCCATGCCTCAAACCCGCGAACATGTACTTTTGGCAAGACAGGTCAACGTCCCGGCAATTGTCGTCTATTTAAATAAGGTCGATATGGTGTCTGACAAAGAACTTTTGGATCTGGTTGAATTGGAGATTCGGGAGTTACTTGATAAATACCAATTCGACGGTAAGAATGCGACTATCATTCGTGGTTCTGCACTTAAGGCTTTGGAAGACGATACCGAGGCAGTCAAATCAATTGAGGATTTAATGGCCGCGGTTGATGAAAAAATTCCAACTCCCATTCGTGATCTTGATAAACCCTTTTTAATGCCAATTGAAGATGTTTTTTCAATTAAGGGTCGGGGAACTGTCGTTACCGGCCGTGTTGAGCGTGGCGTGGTTAAAGTCAATGAGGAGATTGAAATCGTCGGAATTAGACCCACCAAAAAGACGGTCGTTACCGGAGTTGAAATGTTCAGAAAGCAACTTGATCAGGGCCAGGCCGGTGATAACATCGGCGTTTTACTTCGCGGAGTTGAAAAAGATGATGTAGAACGCGGCCAGGTTTTGGCAAAGCCGGGAACCACTACTCCTCATACAGAATTTGAAGGGGAAGTTTACATTTTAACTAAAGAAGAGGGCGGCCGTCATACGCCGTTTTTTACAGGTTACAGACCTCAATTCTATATCAGAACCACCGATGTTACCGGCGAGGCCACTTTGCCTGAAGGCACGGAAATGGTTATGCCCGGCGATAACATCAAAATGAAAGTTAAACTTATTGCGCCGGTTGCCCTAGAAGAAGGCTTAAGATTTGCAATTCGCGAGGGCGGCCACACGGTTGGCGCCGGCGTGGTTGCCAAGATTCTTGCCTAATGCAGGAATCGACCCCTAAGCTTTGCCTCAGGGGTCTTTTTTTTGATAGAATGACGCCTTAGTGTCATCCTGAACTTGTTTCAGGATCTGTTATTGTTCGAGCAAGAGTTTACCTGAGGGTAATCGAAGGGTCGAGAACAACCAAAGTATGTCAATAATCAGATTTTACTTCAAGCCTAACCGCTTAAGAATCTAACTTCTCGACTTCACTCGAACCGTATTTGTCATCCCGTACTTGATACGGGATCCAGATACTAGATTCCCGCTTTCGCGGGAATGACAAGTAAAAAAAGTCATTAGTCGTTTGTCGTTAGTCATTCTCTGTCCGAAAGGAGGCACATTTAAATGCCGGAGATTGAACCAAGAAGACTTTCGCCGGATGAGAAAGTGAAGTTTCTCGAGTGGTTTAAATCGAAGGGAAGTCTAATTATTTTAGGTTCGGCAGTTCAGCAAGATGGAAGCCGAGTTGATGCTTATTCAATTGATGGAGAACCAATGGTGGTTGTCGGTCATACAATGGCTAATTGGCTTCATTCAGAAAATGCAAAAATTTATTTAAGCGCAAGAATTGGTCAGGAATTGGAAGAAAGGGGCATTATTGACCAGAGGCTTGAGTTTACAGAGGAACAAATCCAAGAGTTGATAGGTCTAAGAAAACAAGAAAGAGCCAATAGCTAAAAGCAAAAAGGATACTCTTCGAGCGAAGATCCGCCAGGCGGATCGAAGTCGAGAACTCAAAGATTGGAACTTCTCGGTTACACTCGAACAGTAAATAAAAATTAAATTAGCACATTAAAACAGAAAAACCATGCCAAAGGGAAGAATTCGGGTTAAATTAAAAGCTTACGATGCGCGGGTTATTGACGCGGCTTGCCGGGATATTATCAATACGGCCTTATCAACTGGAGCCAAAATTTCCGGGCCAATTCCCCTGCCGACCAAAATCCAAAAGTTTACGGTTTTGACCAGTCCGCATACCGATAAAGACGCCCGTGAACAATTTGAAATGCGCATCCATAAGCGCTTAGTTGATATTATCGAGCCGACTAATAAGACAATTGATTCTCTGACACATTTAGAATTACCGGCTGGGGTCAACATAGAGCTCAAGATGTAGATACGAATGTATCCTAATTTGATTAGTCCGAATTTACGCTAATATTCGGATCTATTCGGAGTAATTTTATTCGGATAAATTCGTGAATCAGGAGGTATTAAACAATTTAATAATTTAATAAACCATTAACGATAAACGATCAGCGATCGACGTTAACGGTGGGACACCTGAAAACATCTAAGGTGCCCTACCTTTTTGTTGGCTATATGATTAACACAATACTTGGTATTAAAAAAGGGATGACTAGCCGGTTTGATAAACGCGGCCATCAGGTTGCGGTCACCCAAATTGCAGCTGAACCTAACGCCGTGGTTTCAAAGAAGGAAGACGAAGTGCAGTTGGGTTTTGGCCGAAAAAAGAAATTTAAAAAAACCGAGAATGCCTATGTTAAGAATGTCGGTTATGCCCCGAAGTTTATTAAAGAGGTAAGGATTGATAAAGACCAACAAGAAATCAAAATCGGAGACAAAGTGACTGTCTCCATTTTTGAACCCGGCGATCTGGTTAAAGTAACCGGTATAACCAGCGGTAAGGGATTTACAGGAGTAGTCAAAAGATGGGGTTTTGCCGGCGGGCCAAAAACTCACGGCCAATCGGATCGTCATCGGGCACCGGGTTCAATTGGTCAAACCACTACACCCGGTCGAGTTTTTAAGGGCAAAAAAATGGCAGGGCATGTGGGTGCGTCCCAAAAAACGATAATCGGCCTTGAAGTTGTCGAAGTTGACAGTAATAAAAATTTAATTTTAGTCAAAGGTGCAGTACCAGGCAGCCGCAATGGTTTTTTGATTATTGAAAAGACCGGTAAGATTAAGAGCTATACTCCAGCTCCACCACCGAAAGAAAAAGAAGAAGAACCTGCAACTTCACCCCGCACAAGTAATGGTGTGGGACAAGTCAAAGACACTGAAGCCGAGTCCAAAGTACATGAAGAACTAATTGCCAGGGATACTCACAAGTCTACTGTGCCCGAGTCCAATGAGGAAAACCCTGTAGCTACTAAAAATACCGAGGTGAAACAAAATGCCCAGTAGAACAATAACAGTAAAACCAGTTAAGCCAGACCACATCAAAAAACCAAGAAGTAAAACGAAGATTGCAATGGAATCAGTGGTTACCAGAAAAGCTAAAGCAAAAACCACAACTACTATGTCCAAACTTTCGGTTCCTCTTTTCAACATTGACGGAGGATCGCAAGGCAATATTGCCCTTCCCAAAGAAATTTTTGGCCAAAAACCTAATAAAAATCTTCTGGCACAGGCCATGCGTATCTACTTGAGTAATCAAACAGCCCATTGGGTTTCAACTAAAACTCGTAGGGAAGTTCGAGGCGGCGGAGCCAAGCCACATCGTCAAAAAGGTACTGGCAAGGCAAGAGCTGGATCAATCCGCTCACCGCTTTGGGTAGGCGGCGGTGTGGCACATGCACCCAAGTATCGAAAAGTCAAGCTAACCTTGCCTAAAAAAATGAAAAAGAAAGCCCTAGTTTTTGCCCTTTCTTCAAAAGCGCAGGCAGGGGATATTAAGGTAATTTCCAATATTGAAAAAATCCAGGCAAAAACAAAAATAGTTGCTAGTTTACTAAATAAATTAAAAACAAAGGGCAATACACTTTTAGTGATTTCTGACAAATCAAAGGATCAAAAGAATTTGATTTTGGCGTCACGCAACATCAAACAAATTTCGGTAAGTCGCGCCAACAATCTTAACGCTTTTGAAATAATTAAAAGCAACAATCTCTTGTTTTCCAAAGAGGCTTTGGCCGCCTTAGTTGGCGAAAAACAGCTAAAACAACTATGAAAAATATAATTTTGAAAGCGATACTCTCGGAAAAGGCTTATAAATCAATGGAGAAAGGTATCTATACATTTCTGGTTGATGCGCGTTCAACAAAAAAAGAGATTGCCAGACAAGTGGCCTCTCACTTTGCAGTCGATGTAGTAAAAGTCAATGTTGGTAGGGTTGCAGCAAAGTCAAAAAGAATTGCCAAAAGCCGAAAACAGGTAACAACGGGCGGAGGCAAAAAGGCCATGGTTTATCTCAAAGCGGGGCAAACGATCGCAATGCTTTCGCCAAAATCAGAGGCCAAAAGTAAAAAAACCAAAGAGAAAGGCAAAAGTAAAGAAAAGGATATCCAGAAAATATCAGCAGAAGGTAAGGAGGCTTAATGGCAATTAAAGTTTATAAACCAAAAACCCCGGGTCAAAGATTTAAAAGCGGTTTGGTTTTTGGCGAGATAACCAAGACGAAACCGGAAAAATCACAGATCGCACCTCTTACAAAAACCGGCGGTAGATCAATGGGGCGAGTTACGACCAGAGGCAAGGGTGGCGGTCATAAAAGAAATTTTAGATTAATTGATTTTGTTCGTAGCAAAAAAGATATTCCGGCTCGTGTTGCCGCCATCGAGTATGATCCCAATCGTTCGGCCAATATTGCCCTTCTTCATTACACGGACGGGGAGAAGAAATATATTTTAGCGCCCCAGGATCTTAAAATTGGCGACCGACTTATTGCCGGTGAAAAAGCTGAAATTAAACCGGGCAACGCCCTGCCTCTTGGGAAAATGCCGATTGGTACTGTCGTTCATAATATTGAGCTAATTCCCGGAGCCGGAGGCCAGATAGTAAGATCCGCCGGTGCCGGTGCGATTATTGCCGCCAAAGAAGGGAAATGGGTACATCTTAAGCTTCCTTCTAAAGAAATAAGAAAGATTCACAGTCTAAGTTATGCCACTGTTGGTCAGGTTGGCAATGTTGATTGGAAAAATATTACTTTTGGCAAAGCGGGAAGGCTGCGTAATCTGGGTAAGCGACCAAAAGTTAGAGGTGTAGCCATGGATCCGGGATCACACCCGCATGGCGGCGGCGAGGGTAGGTCCGGTATCGGCATGCACCCGAAAACGCCTTGGGGCAAACCGGCTTTCAAAAAAACCAGAAACAAAAAGAAACCGTCAAGCAAATTCATTTTATCTAGGAGGAAATGAAATGACGACTAGAGAAAATATCAGAGGAGCGACATTGCGAGGGCGAAGCCTCGCAAGACGACTTGCTGATATTTTGGAGCGAAGGAGAAAATAACTATGTCTAGAAGTTCTAAAAAAGGTCCGTATGTGGATCAAAAATTATTAAAAAAGGTCATGAGTCAAAAAGAATCCGGCAAAAAAGAGCCGATAAAAACTTGGGCTAGGGCAAGCCAAATTCCGCCGGAATTTGTCAATCATACTTTTTCTGTCCATAACGGTCGGATTTTTATCAATGTTTTTGTATCCGAGCCGATGGTTGGCCACCGACTTGGAGAATTTGCACCGACCAGAACTTTTCGCGGTCACGGTAAGATTACAGAGAAATCTAGCGCCAAAAAATAGAATGCGAATTTGTACGAATGCAGTTACACGAATTGAAACGAATTTTTTTTCAGCGAAGATCAGTCATCAATCCACGGTAATCAATTGCTGATTGATCAGACAGCAAAAGTCAATTAGGAGGTTGTATGGAAATAACGGCAGTAGCAAAAAATGTCAGGATATCACCGCAAAAGGTTAGGTTTGTAGCAAGCCAGATTAAAAAAATGAGGCCTCAGGAAGCAATAAAAATGCTGGATTTTATCCCAAAAGGCGCATCAACCATCCTTAAAAAAGTTATTGCTTCGGCAATAGCCAATGCCAGGAATAATTTTAATCTATCTGAGGATACCTTGATCTTTAAAGAAATTTCAGTGGCAAAGGGGATTGTTTTTAAAAGGTATAGGGCAGTCTCGAGAGGCCGCGTCCATCCAATTCTAAAGAGGACAAGCCATATAAAGGTAATTTTGGAGGGCGAGCAGAAAAAAGAAGTATCAAAAATATCACAAGTACCAGAAGTATCACAGGAATCAAAAGATCAAAAGGAATCAGATAAATCAAAAGTTAAAAATTAAAAGGCAAAATGGCAAATAATAATTTTCAATTTTCACTTGCCGAAGGCAACGCAAAGCTTTTCAATTTTCAATTTTCTGCGACTGAAAGGAGCATCTGTGGGCCAGAAAGTTAATCCAGTTGGTTTTAGACTTGGTAACCTCTATACTTGGAGCTCGCGATGGTTTGCAGCCAAAAACAATCTTTTTGCCCAGTACCTTTTGGAGGACCAAAAAATCAGAAGGTTCTTAATGGAGGTTCTCAAGGCAGCAGGCATTTCCAAAGTAGAGATTGAGCGCTCGTTTGACAAGAGAATTATAACAATTCATGTTTCAAGACCGGGGGTTGCCATCGGTCGAGGAGGAACCGGACTTGAGCAATTAAAAGATGCTTTAATGAAAAAATTCAAAATTACTGATTCTGGCAAACTGGACATTAAATTTGAAGAAGTAAAGTCACCCGATTTAGATGCCTATCTTGTGGCAACGAACATTGCCGACCAGCTTGCTAGGCGCATCCCTTTTAGAAGAGTGATTAATCAGGCTCTTGAACGAGTCAAAAGATCCGGAGCCAAAGGCGTGAGAATTTCTTTGGCCGGCAGGCTTGGCGGTTCGGAAATTGCCAGGCGCGAGACAATCAAAGATGGGTCTATTCCCTTGCAGACATTAAGAGCCCAGATAGATTTTGCCAAGATCGATGCCAAGGTGCCTAGAGCCGGCATCGTTGGTGTTAAAGTATGGATAAATAAGGGGGAATCATGAAATGATTAAAATTTTCAATTTTCACTTTTTAGTTTACCAAAAATACGCTTTGGTATTTTCAATTTTCAATTGATATGCTTGCGCCCAGACGTGCGAAATATCGAAAACAATTTAGAAACAGGATGAAGGGACTAGCTACCCGTGGCAGTAATTTGGCTTTTGGGTCATTTGGCTTAAAAAGCACCGAGACTGCTTGGGTTACTGCCAGACAAATCGAGGCGGCTAGAAGAGCGATGACCCATTACACCAAAAGAGGTGGCCGTATTTGGATAAGAATCTTTCCAGATAAACCGGTAACTAAAAAACCGGCGGAGACAAGAATGGGTTCAGGAAAAGGCGATGTCAACGAGTATGTTGCCGTTGTAAAGCCCGGCACGATCCTTTTTGAAATGGGAGCACTGGATGCAAAAGTTGCCCAAGAAGCAATGAGACTGGCAGCGCATAAGTTACCAATCAAAACTAAGTTAGTATCAAAATAGGAAAAAGAAAGGACGTAGTTATGAAAAAGAAAGAGTTAGACGAGATAAAAAGTAAAAGCATAAATGAGCTTAAGAACAAAATTAGCCAGTTGGAAAAAGAGAAAATTAATGCTGTTTTGGAACTTAAAATGGCTAAAGTTAAAAATGTCCATATCGCTAGGCATATAAAAAAAGATATTGCTAAGGCAAAAACAATTCTAAACTTAAAACTTTTTCTGGAAAAGAGCCAGGCTATGGCCAATAAGCCAGAAGACAAGGGGAAAGAAAATGCCACAAATTAAAACGGGAGTTGTGGTTTCTAATAAAATGCAAAAGACAGTTGTGGTTAAAGTTAGCACTAAGGTTAAGCATCGACTTTATAAGAAATTAATTACAAAAACTAAAAAATTCAAAGCTCATGATGAAATAGGCGTCAAAATTGGCCAAAAGGTAAAAATTATAGAAACAAAGCCGATTTCAAAAGACATCCATTTTAAAGTCATGGAGGTTTCAAATTAGATGCTTATTAGAAGATCAATGTTGACTGTTGCCGATAATAGCGGCGCTAAAAATCTTAGAATTATTGGAATGGGTAAGGGTTCTGGCAGGCGCTTTGTCGGACTTGGCGATGTGGTAACTTGCACAGTATATGGTGCAAGTCCGACTGGTCAAGTTAAGGATCATGAAGTTGTTCAGGCCGTGATTATTAGAACAAGAAAAGAAACCCGTAGGAAAGATGGTTCATATATAAGATTTTCCGATAATGCGGCAGTTATTATTGATGCAAGTAAGGCGCCAAGAGGGACAAGGATTTTTGGACCAGTGGCTCAAGAAATAAAAAATAAAGGATTTAGTAAAATTGCATCTTTGGCTAAGGAGGTAGTTTAAAAATGTTTAAATTCAAGGTTGGCGACGAGGCGTTAGTTACTTCAGGTCGAGACAAGGGCAAAAAAGGCAAGGTCGAAAAAGTGTTTCCTTCCGAATATAAACTCGTTGTTAGCAAAGTCAATATTTATAAAAGACACAGAAAGGCGACCAGAGAACGAGGTGCAGGTATTTATGAGATTGCCCGACCGATTTCCGTTTCTAAAGTGGCTATTATTTGCCCCAAATGCGCCAAAGTGACAAGAGTCGGTTTTGCTGTTGATGGAAAAACCAAAAATAGGATTTGTAAAAAATGTAAAGGAAGTCTATCATGACAAATTTAATTACCAAATATCAACAAGAGGTCTTACCAAAATTAAAAGAGGAATTTGGACTTGTCAATAATTTGGCCATGCCAAGAGTTGAAAAAATTGTTCTAAACAGTAGTGTGATTGAGGCAATTGCAAATAAAGAAGCTCTCGAAAAGGTAAAAGACCAACTGGCGACAATTTCTGGCCAGAGACCTGCAGTCAGACGCGCCAGACAATCGATTTCCAGTTTTAAATTAACAGAAAAAGATCCCATTGGTGTAGTAGTGACCTTAAGAGGAAAAAAAGCCTGGAATTTTTTGGAAAAATTGATTGCGATTGTCATACCCAGAATGCGTGACTTTCGAGGACTTTTACAATCTAAGTTCGATAAAAACGGCAATTATAGCTTGGGAATTTCTGAACAGATCCTATTCCCTGAGATAGATTATTCTAAAATCGACAGAATTAGAGGCTTAGTTGTAACGATAGTAGTAAAAAATAGCAATAAGGAAAAATCTCAAAGACTGTTGGAACTTTTAGGAGCACCATTTAAGAAAAACTGAGGTTACAGTGGCCAAGAAATCAAAAATTGTAAAAAACGAAAAAAAACCAAAATTTGAATTAAGACACAGAAATCGCTGCAGGCTTTGCGGCAGACCTCGAGGTTATTTACGGAAATTTGGGATTTGCCGGCTTTGTTTTCGCGATTTGGTACATCGGGGTGAGATACCCGGTGTTCAAAAAGCATCATGGTGAACATTAACGAGTATAAACGAATCAAATTAAATCTAATATGAACGAATATTCTCACAAATTAGTAAAAATTAGTTTAAATTCGCAAGTAACCGGAGGTTACCAATGGATCCAGTAGCTGACATGCTAGTGACAATCAAAAACGGATATATGGCTAAGAAGGCACAAGTAATCATCCCTTATTCAAAGTTTAAATTGGAAATAGCCAAAATATTAGAAAAAGAACAATTTATTGATAAAGTCATTAAAAAGGATTCCCGCCTGCCGGCAGGCAAGGCAAAAATCGAAGTGGAGCTTTTATACGATAGACAAAAGCCTAAAATTTCTGAAATTAAACGTGTTTCAAAATTGGGACTTCGCGTTTACACAAAAAGTAAAAATATCAAAGGTATTAAGGGAGGTAAAGGAATAATTATTATTTCAACACCCAAGGGCGTCATGACGGGAAGCCAGGCAAAAGCCAAAAATCTTGGAGGGGAAGTCATCTGCCAAGTTTGGTGAAAATAACAAAAATCAAATGACCAACCAAAATCTAATATTGCAAATTTCAAAATTGGATCAGGCTTCGCCTGGACAATTTTTAGGCCCGCAGCGCTTAGCGAGGACCGCAAGCTTTGCTTGTCCACTTCAGGAAAGGGAATATTAAGGGAAAACCGTATGGTTTGTCCTTAAAGTCAGTAGTATGTCTAAAATCGGTAAACAACCAATAATAATTCCACAAGGCGTAAGTGTTAATATCGTGGATTCTCAAGTAAATGTTTCAGGACCTAAAGGAAATCTTTCTTTTAACTTCAGGCCTGAAATAAAAGTAGAGGTTGAAAATGATAAAGTTAAAGTAATTAGAAAAGCAGAAAACAAATTCTCCAAATCACTTCATGGTTTAACCAGAAGCATAATTGCCAATATGATTAAGGGAGTAGAAGAGGGTCACCAAAAAATTTTGGAGATAGTGGGAGTTGGCTATCGCGCCGTCAAAGAAAACGATAATTTAGTCCTAAATGTTGGTTACTCTCATCCAGTGGTGATTAAGTTTATAGCCGGAGTTCAAGTTGAAACCAAAGAAAATAAAATTATTATTTCAGGCGCAGACAAAGTTCTGGTTGGCGAAACGGCAGCAAGAATTAGAAGAGTTAGACCACCGGAACCTTATAAAGGTAAGGGAATTAAATATGTTGATGAAATTATTAGAAGAAAAGCTGGTAAAACTGTTAAGGCTGTTGGTGGTGGTCTATGAAAAATAAAAGATTGCAAAGGGTCATACGGCATCGAAGAGTCAGAAAAAAAATTAGTGGGACACCCAAGTTGCCAAGACTTAATGTATTTCGGTCAAATAGACATATTTATGTACAATTAATAGATGATCAAAGCGGTACTACGCTTATCTCGTCATCAGATTTAAATTTGTCGGCATTTCATAAAAAATCCAAAGAAAGAATTCAAAGATTGAATACGGCTTTTGAGGTTGGTAAGATTTTAGCCCAAAAGGCAATTAAAAAGAATATTAAAAAGATTATTTTTGATAGATCTGGTTATAACTACCATGGACGAGTCAAGGCATTTGCCGAAGGCGCCAGAAAAGGAGGATTAAATTTTTAAAATGGCTGCTACCGAAGAAGTATTTATGGGGCAAGCAAGAGAGTTTGAGGAAAAAGTCATACAGGTAAACCGTGTTTCCAAGAAAACAAAAGGGGGCAACAAAATTGGATTTTCAGTTCTAATTGTTGTGGGAGATAAAAAAGGTCGAGTTGGAGTAGGCTTGGGAAAAGCGCGAGATGTAGCTTCAGGTATTAGAAAAGGTGCCAACTATGCCAAAAAGCACTTAATTAATGTTCCTATCATAAAAGGTACAATTCCCCATGATGTTTACCTCAAAAGGGGTGCAGCAAAAATTCTTCTCAAGCCGGCACCAGAAGGTTCTGGCATTATTGCTGGCGGCGCAGTTAGAGCAGTTGTTGAAGCAGCCGGAATCAGAAATATTTCAAGTAAGGTTCTTGGCACTAAAAATCAAGCATCCAATGTCTATGCAACACTTAAGGCATTGCAAGGATTTATAAAATGAGACTTGATACATTACCGAAAATAACGACAAAAAGCGCAAAAAGAGTTGGCCGAGGTTTCGGATCTGGTAAGGGTAAAACAAGCGGGCGTGGGACGAAGGGGCAAAAAGCCAGAGGGAAACTTCCAATCACTCATCCGCATTTTGAAGGAGGTAGTCGACCGCTTATTAAAAGACTTCCTATAAGACGTGGCAAGGGCAATCCGAAAATTTCCAAGAAGCCACTTATCGTTAACATTGAAGCTTTAAACATTTTGCCCAAATCTGTAGCGGAGATTAATCTTGAGACATTAACTAAATTAGGTATCGTTGATGAAGGTGATGCAAAAGTTTACGGGGTCAAACTTTTGGGTGGTGGTCAGGTCGACAGACCATTTACCATTAATCTTCCTATCTCAAAAAGTGCAATTTCCAAAATTGAAAAGTCCGGTGGAAGGATTATCTCACTTAGTCAAACCAGTTTGGAAAAGAAAGTTAATAAACTTCCGAGGGCTAAGAGCCCTCGGTATTGATTTTTAAGTTTACATGAGCGCAGAAAACATACAACATTTAGTGCTTTTATCCTTCGAAAGTGTGTATTCGCTTTTATGCATTCATCCGTGGACTGAGAGTCCACGGTTTTCTGCAAGCGAATATAAAATCGAAAGAAAGGCCAAAAACAAATGAATTATTTAAGAACAATTTTAAAAATATTTGAAATCAGAGATTTAAGAAAACGAATCCTATTTACGTTTTTTATTTTTCTGATTTTTCGAATTTTTGCACATATACCAGTACCGGGCGTTGATATTGCTTCTTTGAAAAGACTTTTTGCCGAAAGTCAGTTACTTTCACTTTTGGATGTTTTTTCTGGCGGAACTTTGGCAAACTTTTCTGTAATGTCTCTAGGTTTAAATCCCTATATTAACGCAAGTATTATTATGCAACTCTTGCAAATGGTATTTCCGAAACTGGAGGAACTGGCTAAAGAGGGAGAAGCGGGACGACAAAAAATTAATCAGTATACTCGTTATTTGACTGTTCCCTTAACCACTATTCAAGCCTTTGGAATGTATGTTTTGCTAAAGAATTCCAATATAATTTCTCAAGTTAATCCTTTAACTCTTCTATCTCTTGTGGCTACGATTACCGCCGGAACTATTTTTCTGATGTGGTTAGGTGAATTAATTTCGGAAAATGGTATTGGTAACGGAATTTCTATGGTTATTTTTGCAGGAATTGTCGGAAGACTACCGATCGGTTTTGCACAAACAGTATCGGTTTTTGATCCAACACAGGCCAAAAATATCTTAATCTTTGTCATTATGGCTCTTGTTGTGATTGTTTCTATTGTAGTTGTGACTGAAGCAAGACGTCCTATTCAAGTTAATTATTCAAGAAGAGCCAGTGGGCAAGCAGCGGTTGCTAGTTATATTCCATTTAGGGTTAATCAGGCAGGAGTAATTCCGATTATTTTTGCTATTTCCCTGATTTTACTGCCGACTACTTTTGCCAGATTTTTTGAAAGATCGCCCAATATACTTATTGCCAATTTGGCGCAAGATATACAAAGATTTTTTTCTCCCGATGGTATTGCCTATAATGCAACTTATTTTTTATTGGTTGTTGCTTTCACATATTTTTATACGACGGTTGCCTTCAATACCAAACAAATTTCTGAAATGCTGATGAAACAAGGCGGTTTCTTACCGGGAATCCGGCCAGGAAGTCCTACTAAGGCCTTTTTAGATTTTGTTTCTATGCGCGTTACATTTTTTGGAGCAATATTTTTGGGACTGATTGCCATTTTGCCCTCAATCGGTCAGGCCTTTACTGGTATTACAACGCTTTTAATTGGCGGAACCGGGATTCTAATAGTTGTGGCTGTAGTTCTTGAGACATCGAAACAAGTTGAATCTCATTTAGTCATGAGAGACTACGATGCGTTTTTAAGAAAGGGATCACCAAAACTTTAGTCTTGGGGTATTTCTATGAAAATAATTTTTTTAGGAAGTCAAGGATCTGGAAAATCGACTCAGGCGCAATTTGTTGCCAAAAAGCTCAATTTGTCCTGCATTGAAATGGGTCAGCTTTTTAGAGATAAGGCAAAAGATAAAGATTCTCAAGCGCATGAGATAAAAAGGGCACTTGACGTTGGAGAATTGGTACCAGATGAAATTGCCATAAAAACCTTACATGACAGACTTTTAAAAGCCGATTGCGCTAAGGGTTATGTATTGGATGGTTATCCCAGAAATTATGCTCAACTGGAGGGTTTAGAAAAAGACATCAATAAAGTTTTCAATATTAAACTATCAGATCATGAGGGGATAAAAAGATCAATTGAAAGAGCCAGAACTGATGATAATCTGCAAGTTTTGACGCGAAGGCTTGAGCTTTATCATCAAAAAACAGAACCTCTTCTTGCCTATTTTAGGCAAAAAGGGATTCTTGAGGAAATTGATGGAAATCGAAGCATCGAGGAAGTAGCAAGGGATATTCAAAAAGCGTTTAGAAAATGAATTTAATAGGAGATTATCCTAAGTTAGTAAAGAGCGAAAATGAGATAGAGCTTATGAAAATATCGGGAAAAATTAGTGCGCAGGTCCTAAAAAAAGTTTTGGAAAATGTTAAGATCGGCGTTACATGTTTTGCGCTTGATAAAATTGCCAGGCAGGAAATTGAGAAAAAAGGAGCAACTCCATCTTTTATGACGGTCGATGATTATAAGTGGACCATCTGTACTACAGTTAATCAGCAGGTTGTTCATGGTATTCCGAATAAACAGCCCCTTAAAAATGGTGATATTTTAGGAGTTGATATCGGAGCACTTTACCATGGTTGTCATAGCGACATGGCCATTACTATACCAATCGGTAAGGTTTCGCCAGCTGTAGAAAAATTTTTAGAAGTGGGCAAGAAGACTTTAGAAAAAGCCATAAGCTGTGCCAAAATCGGAAATCGAATTGGCGATATCTCGGCAACTATCCAGCAGGGTATAGAAAGCGCCGGTTACTCAATTGTTAAAAGTCTGACTGGTCATGGAATTGGCCGCGAGCTACATGAGGAACCGATGGTGCCGGGATTTGGTAAATCAAAAACTGGACCAAAAATTCTACGAAATATGGTATTGGCAATTGAGGTAATCTATACCCAGGGTTCTGGAGAGGTTAAGTTAGAAAAGGACAACTGGACAATATCAAGCGTTGACGGTTCATTGGCAGGGCTATTTGAACAGACTGTTTTAATAACCGCAGATGGTCCCATAGTATTGACGCCCTACCTATGATTATGTATAATATAGTTTTAAGAAAAACATATCTAAAATTAAATTTGAATCAAGCTTCGCTTGTTCAAATTTGTCCACTTAGAGAAAGAGGAATTTTAAGGGGAAAACCGTTAGGTTGTCCCCTTAAAGTATGAAACCCGGCGTAATTGAAGTCGAAGGAGAAGTAACCGAAGCCCTACCAAATACTATGTTTAGAGTTAAGGTGGCCTCTGGTCAACTACCGAATGTTAATGAAGATAAAATTGTTTTGTGTCATCTATCTGGCAGAATGAGAATACATTACGTGCGAATATTGCCTGGTGATAAGGTAAAGCTGGAAATGACGCCATATGACCTTGCTAAAGGGAGAATAACGTTTAGATATAGATAATAATAACCAATATGAAAGTCCAGGCAAGTATTAAAAAAAGATGCATTGATTGCAAAATCGTTAAAAGAAAAGGCAGACTGTATGTGATCTGCAGCAACCCACGTCACAAACAGCGCCAGGGATAAAATGGCTAGAATTGCAGGTGTAGATTTACCAAACGAAAAAAGAATTGAAGCGGCCCTACCGTACATTTTCGGTGTTGGGCCAACTTTGGCTAAAAAAATTATTGCCGATTGCAATCTAGACCCTAACATAAGAACCAAAAATTTGAGCGAGGAAGAAATTAATAAAATTGCTCGGGCGGTAGAAAAATACAAGGTTGAAGGAGATTTAAGAAGGGAAATTCAGGAAAATATCAAAAGATTACAAGAAATTGGTAGTTATCGGGGAGTTCGACACAGCAAAAACCTGCCGGTAAGGGGCCAAAGGACAAGAGTTAATGCCAGAACCAAGAGGGGTAAGAGGATTACTATTGGAACAGTCAGAAAAGAGATAGCTGAAAGAATGGGTAAAACTACAGCAGCAAAGCCCACAAAGGAAGGAGTAGCTTCTTAGATAAGCCGCAATCGTCATGACACAGAAAATTAAAAAAACAAAAAATCAAGCTATATCCTTGAAAAAAAAGGCTGCAGATAAAAGTATTACCCATGCCAGGGCATATGTAAAGGCAACTTTTAATAACACTCTGATTACAATCACCGATACCAATGGTTCAACCGTCGTTTGGGGTTCGGCAGGCGCATCCGGTTTTAAAGGTGCCAGAAAATCAACTCCTTATGCGGCAACATCTGCTGTTGAAGAAGTTGCCAGAAAAGCTAAAGAAAAAGGCATTAGCAGCATCGAGGTCTATGTTAAGGGACCTGGTCCAGGAAGAGATGGCGCCATTAGGGCTTTTAAGGCAGCCGGACTCGTCATCACCATGATTGCCGATGTCACACCGATTCCGCATAACGGACCACGTGCATCAAAAAGGAGGCGCGTCTGATGGCCAGATATGTTGGTCCAAAACATAAGCTTTGTCGTGCAGAAGGAGTTGCCCTTTGCGGCTTACCTAAGTGTCCGGTTTTAAGAAAAAATGCCCCGCCACCTGGTCAACATGGTCAAAAAGGGCGCAGAAAGCTGTCGGAATATGGAGTGCAATTAAGAGAGAAACAAAAAGTAAAAAGGATGTATGGACTTTTAGAAAGGCAATTTAAGAAATATTATCAATTGGCGTCTGCTAAACGAAGCTCAACGGGAGAAGCACTTCTTGCGCTTTTGGAAAGACGTCTTGATAACGTTGTTTACAGACTTAATCTGGCCAGAAGTCGCGCTCAGGCAAGACAGTTAGTTTCTCATGGACATATTTCGGTTAATGGAAAAAAGATGACTATTCCTTCATATAATGTTAAAATTGGCGATGTTATTGCACTTTCCGCACAGACCGCTAATTTGGATTTCATCAAAAAGCTGACAGAAGAAACTAAAGAGACAAAATTGCCGTCGTGGCTAAGAAAGAAAGCAACAGTTGGTAAAATTGAGGCAATGCCCAAACGCGATGAATTAGAGGCCGATATTAATGAGAAATTAATCGTTGAGTATTATTCAAGGTAAAGATCATGCAGAATAGGAAACAGCTAAAGATTGAAGCTTTAGCAAATAATTTAAAAATCAATCAAATTCCGAAACTAATCGGGATCCCCAATGCGTAAGCATTGGGGTGATATTAAAGGAGGTGAAATTTGAGTGCTTGATTTATCACTAACTGAAATTAAAACAGAAAAGGAAACACAGAACTTTGGTAAGTTTATTATCGAACCGTTGGATCAAGGTTATGGCCATACCATCGGTAATTCTCTAAGGCGTGTCCTTTTGACATCTCTACCAGGTGCGGCAATCACCCAAGTTAAAATTTCGGGTGTTCGTCATCAATTTACGTCTCTAAATGGCATGACCGAGGACGTTGTCGAATTTATCCTAAATCTTAAAAAAGTAAGATTGATAGTCTCATCTGACAAATCGGTTAAATTAACCCTTGATGTCAAAGGACCAAAAGAAGTTAAGGCAAAAGATATTAAGAAAGCTGCTGGTGTTGAGATTATTAATGGGGATTTAACACTAGTCCATCTTGCTGATTCAAAATCAAAATTAACAGCACATTTAATAGCTGAAAATGGAACAGGTTACTCCCTATCTGAAGAAAGAAGAAGCGGTGAAATTGGGGTTATCCCAATTGATGCAAATTTTTCACCCATTTCCAGCGTTAATTATAAAGTTGAGGCAACCCGTGTCGGCCGGTTGACAAATTATGACAAATTAACACTTGAGGTAACAACTGATGGAACTATCAAACCGTCTCAAGCCCTAAAGCAAGCGGCGAAAATATTGGTTGATCATTTTTCGACAATTCACCAACCGCCAGTTGCAGGTAAACGCCAAAAAGTAGCTGAAAAAACACCAATCCCTGATGATCTTTTAAAGACTTCACTTGAGGAATTAGATTTGCCGGTAAGACTAACCAACAGTTTGAAGTCTGGAAAAGTTGAAACAATTGGAGATTTTCTAGTCAAGGACAGAAAAGATCTTCTTAAAATGAAGAACATGGGACCAAAGTCAATTAGTTTAGTTGAAGAAAAATTAAAAGAGAAGGGAATAAGTGTAAAGTGAGACATTTAGCCTTTGGTAGAAAACTTGGCCGTGACACCAATGCACGCAAAGCACTTCTTGCCAATTTGGCAAGTTCATTATTTATAAATGGTGCTATTGTTACCACGCTTGTTAAGGCTAAATTTGCTAGGCCTTATGTTGAAAAGCTAATTACCCAAGCCAAGAGTAACAAGCTTACATCTAAAAGGCTTTTAGCTTCGGTCTTGGCCCGTCAGGCATTTATAAAATTAAACGCTGAAATTGCTCCTGGTTTTGCCCAAAAGACAAGTGGTTATACCAGAATTATTAAACTTAGACCAAGAGCCGGCGATAACGCACCAATGGCCAGAATTGAACTCTTACCTTGGGAGAAAAAAGCAATCATAGAAAGCCCTGAAAAAAAGAAAAAGGTTTCAGTGACTTCTGCGGTCACAAATCAGCGTCAATCGTTATTAAAATCTGCGCAAGCCAAATCAGCGAAATCGAAAAATGAAAAACATTAAAGCAAAAGATATAAATAGAAAGTGGCATTTAATTGATGCCAAAAATAAGGTGCTGGGCAGACTAACATCAGAAATAGCTAAAATTTTGATGGGGAAAAATAAGAGCTACTTTACACCCAATTTGGATACTGGAGACTGCGTTGTAGTAATCAATGCTAAAGAGGTTCTTTTGTCAGGTAAAAAAGAGAATCAGAAGCGATATTTTCGCCATTCCGGTTATCCCGGAGGGATGCGTATTTCAACAGCCGCTCAGGTGCGGGTCAAAAAACCAGAGGATTTAGTCAAACATGCAGTTGTCGGTATGCTTCCCAAAACAAAACTGGGTAAGTTAATGGTTAAAAAGCTTTTTGTTTTTCCAGAAGCAGAACATTCGTATAAAGATAAATTTAAAAGTTAAATTTAAAATGTAAAAATTGCCAGCCATGCCAATAACAGAAAAAGATCAGACATCGGAATCTGTCAAAAAAAACAAAAAGAGTACCACCGACTATATTGTCGCTCATGGCCGTAGAAAAGAAGCGGTGGCCAGAATTAGGCTTTACAAAGGCAAGGGTGAGATTTTGGTCAATCAAAAGCCAATTAGTGACTATTTTCCTGGAGAGGTTGCCAAAATCAAATGGCAAAAGCCATTTGTCCTAACTAATACTTCCAATCAATATGATGCGATTATCAAAGTTACAGGTTCTGGCAAAAGTGGTCAGCTTGACGCGGTTGTTCATGGTCTATCCCGTGCTTTAGTTTTAACAAATCCAAATTTTCGTCCGGTATTAAAAAAGGCAGGTTTTCTAACTCGAGACCCCAGAGTTAAAGAGCGCCGCAAATACGGCCTGGCTCAAAAGGCCAGAAAAGGTAAGCAATCACCAAGGCGATAATTTAAGCAGCCGGTTTGCGTTCTTTGGAAGCTACTGGTTCTCTTGGACGAAATGGTATTGGTTCTTTTGCTGCTTCATTTCTGAGCCGGGCCTCTACCTCCGCTTCAAGCTCCTCAGTTAATTGCTGATGAGTGGCATTGGCTTCACGGGTAGCAACAATTTTCACTTTTCGACGGAATTCATCATCATTCATTTGCCCAAGCGTCGCAAGTCTATTTAATACCCTTTCTTCCGCAACATCATCTTCCGCTTTGCCTTTACCAATGTCACGTGCGTGTTGAATATTAGGAAGAATTTCTTCTCTAATCTTCCTGACTTCTTCTTGGATCTCCGCTTGTCTTTGCGCCTCAGCCTTTATCCTCTGACCTTCCTTGATTCTTTTCAAAAAATTTAGCCGATCAAAGATTCGGGGTTTCTTAATTGCTTCGCCAGTTTCAGGTTTAGAACCAGGCTTAACTTCTCCAGCCGGTACCGCTTCAGTTTCCGCGACATTAGTTGCCATAAATTAATTATGGAGAAAAAGGGTCTATTTGTAAAGAAACTAAATTTACCCTAACGCTTTGACCTCAACAACTTCCTCACCTTATCCTTATTTTTTTCTAAATCCACCCGTAGGGTATGTTTGCCTTAAAAACTCGTCTGACAAAAAGAGCAATTAAAATAATAATTGCCACATTGACTGTCAGTGCCAAGGGTTGTCTTATTTGAATTGCCAAAAGAATCACGGTTAGTACCACAAAAAGACAAGTCGCCGCCAACATTTTTCTTTGCAACCTTAGGGCAATAATCTTTTGGGAAATATTTTCCTTTAATTTTGTCTTTTTTAATTGACCAAAGAGGCCATCAATTCTTGGCTGAAGATAAAAAACAACATAGGAAAGAAGACCCATTAAGACAAAAAGTCCGACTGTTTTGCCCAGAAGTCGAAAGTTGCTAATTACAGGAGTGAGTGTTCCCGCATGAGCCCAAACGAGATAAAGACCTGTCGCAAGTGCTGTAATCTGAAAAATATAACAGCGTCTGGCGTTTTTCTTAATAATTCCTTCCATGAAGTCGTCAAGCTTGTCACCGACAGGTGCATTCACTTTCGGTCTTTCATTGACCGTAATCAAAGCATAGAGAGGCCAGGCCATAAAAACGGCGGTGATTATGTGAAGAAGCAGAACAATACTTTCGACTGTATCAGCCATTTGGTCGGGGTGGGCGGACTTGAACCGCCGACTTCCAGACCCCCAGCCTGGCGTTCTAGCCAACTGAACTACACCCCGCAAAGTGATATTTTATCAGGTATTGTAATTTTGGCAAATCTGTAGTAAAACTAGGCCGGAATTTAAAGTGGGGTCCCCAATGCAAAAGCATTGGGGTGACTATATGACTACGGACGCCAAAAAACAAGCCATCATAACTGCCATTTCCCAAATTGAAAAAGCTTACGGTAAAGGCTCCATCATGAAGATGGGCGAATCAATCGGCAAACTGGAGATTGATGTTATTTCTACAGGCGCAGTGCCGGTTGATTTAGCTTTGGGTGTCGGCGGTCTTCCTCGCGGTCGAATTGTTGAAATTTTCGGACCGGAGGCTTCAGGCAAAACAACCCTGGCTCTTTCAATGATTGCTCAGGCTCAAAAAAACGGTGGTCAAGCCGCGCTAATTGATGTCGAGCATGCGCTTGATCCTGCCTGGGCTCAGAAAGTCGGTATAAATTTAGATGATCTTTTGATTTCCCAGCCCGATACCGGTGAGCAGGCATTGGAAATAACCGAGACTTTGATTCGCTCCGGAGCGATTGATGTAATTGTCATTGATTCGGTTGCCGCACTGGTTCCGCGTGCCGAAATCGAAGGCGAAATGGGCGATTCGATGATGGGTGTCCAGGCAAGACTGATGTCACAGGCACTTCGCAAATTAACCGGGGCGATTTCGAAATCCAAAACTATTGCAATCTTTACCAATCAGCTTCGCGAGAAAATCGGTATTATGTTTGGCAATCCGGAAGTAACTCCTGGCGGACGTGCCCTCAAGTTTTATTCATCGGTGCGTCTTGATATCCGCAAGATTGATAATATAAAGGACGGTGATAGGGTAATTGGATCGAGGCACCGAGTAAAAGTTGTCAAAAATAAGGTAGCTCCGCCCTTTAGGATTGCCGAGTTTGATATTATGGGCGATGAAGGAATTTCCAAGGAGGGCGGACTCTTGGATGTAGCAGTAGAGCTTGGTCTGGTTTCCAAATCAGGAGCCTTTTTTCGTTGGGGAAACAAAATGATTGGTCAAGGTAGGGAATCCGCCAAAGCTTATCTTGCTGAGCATAAAAAAGAGGCGGCTGTACTTGAAAAAGAAATCTGGGCCAAGGTCAAGAAAGGTTTACCTCAAAAAACTCCAAAAGTCAGCAATTCGGAAACAGAAGATGAAGAGATTCTGGAAGAGCTAGCTGCAGTATAAATGTGCCTCGGATAACTTCTATTAAACCCCAGAAAAGAAAAGAAAGATTTAATATTTTTTTGGACGGCAAATTTGCTTTTGGAGTAGATGAAAATATACTCGTTAAAAATCATCTAAAAGTCGGTCAAATATTAACTGGAGATCAGATCGAAAAACTCATCAAAGAAACAATACTCGGAAAATTTCTTGATCAGGCCCTTCGCTTTTTATCTTATCGTCCAAGAAGCCAAAAAGAAGTTACTATCTATCTGACCCAAAAAATTGCTAAAAGAGAAAATATTAAGTTTCGAGAAGCCAAAGAAAGTCCGCTAATTGGCGCCGTTGTTGCCAAACTCAAAAGGTATAATTACCTTGACGATCATGAATTTGCCAAATGGCTAGTTAACTTGCGAATCAAATCGGCTTCACGTGGTCTTTCTCTTATAAAATGGGAATTGATTCAAAAAGGTGTAGACAGAGATATTATCGAATCAATTCTAAGTATTCATCCAAACCAGACACTTATAGCTAAAAAAGCAATTGAGAAAAAATTAAAAAGGTGGCAGGGACTTTCAGAGTTGGATCTAAAGAAAAAAGTCTATGCTTATCTTGCTTCCCGCGGTTTTGATTTTGAAACAATTAAAGAAGTATTTGCCTTTTTGCTAAAAAGACGCTAAAATCAGAAAAACTGGAAAGAAAACTTAGCAAGAAGCGAGTTTTTAAAAGATGAAGTTTTTAACTAAAGCTGAGAGATTCGCGTTAAACTTTACTTAAAAACCGTAGATTCGGTTTTCCTCTTGCTGTTTCTTTCCCGTAAAATTGAACTATGTCGCCACTTGGATTTTTTGGAGAACAAAAACAAAAAAAAGGCCCTAAAAAGTTACCTCAAAAACCTAAAAAGGTGGTAGTTTCTATTGGCAGACAAGTCGGCGGTACAAGTTATCCGTCTGATGCAAAAGTTACTGCCCGTGAGATCATCCAAGATGCCAGAGACGAGGCCTTCCGCCTTAAAAAAGCTGCCGAAGAAGAAGCCTCAAAAATTAGACAAGAGTCACTAGAACTTGAAAAAAGACTGGCTCAAAAAGAGGATTCGCTGGATGAGCGGTCTGTTCAGGTCGAAAAGCAGGAAAGACAGGTGACTACCCTTAGAGAATCTTTATCCGCCCAAGAAGAAGAACTCTCAAAACTTAGAAGTGAACTCGTCAATAAATTAGAAAAAATCAGCTCATTAACGGCTGAGGAGGCTAAGAAGTTAATTCTGGAAAATTTACAGTCTCAACTTAAAAATGAAATTGCCAAAAAAATTAAGGAAGCCGAGGAAGAAGTAAAAATTAATGCAGAGTCTCGCGCGCGCGAAATTTTAGCCAATGCCATGATAGCCGGTGCCACCGATTGGGTTGCCGAATATACTGTTTCTTCTGTAAAGTTAGAGTCCGACGAAATTAAAGGCAGAATTATTGGCAAAGAAGGACGAAACATTCGGGCTTTTGAACTGGCAACCGGAGTTGATGTTGAACTTGATAGCGAAGATACCCATGAAGTAAGACTTTCTTCATTCGACCCAATTCGTCGCGAAATCGCCAGAGTTGCTCTTGAATGGTTGGTAAAAGATACCAGAATTCAACCAGCAAGAATAGAGCAATTGGTTGAGAAGGCAAAAGCACTAGTAAATCAAAATATGTCAGATGCCGGCAGGCGGGCAGCAGCTGAAGTTGGCCTTTATAATCTAAGTCAAGGGTCGCTTGATGGTTTAGGCAGACTGAAATTTAGATATTCATATGGCCAAAATCAATTGATTGCCGCAGTTGAAACGGCTAAAATTGCCAAAAAAATAGCTGTGGAATTAGGTGCCAATGCCACAGTTTGTGCAACAGGGGGACTTTTTCATGACATCGGCAAAATCGAAGTTGAAAAAGAAGGCACTCACGTCCAGTTGGGAGTCGAACTTGCCAAAAAATGGAATTTCCCCAAAGAAGTTATTAACTGTATCGCCCAGCATCATGAGGACGAACCCTTTTCATCTACCGAGTCGGTCATTGTCCATATTGCTGATGCCGTTTCAGGGGCTAGACCCGGCGCTCGACATGAACCGGTTGAAGAGTATATCAGAAGATTATCCAATATTGAAAATATTGCCACTTCTTTTGCCGGTGTTGAAAAGGCTTACGCAATTCAGGCTGGCAGAGAAGTTAGGGTTATTGTTGAACCGACAGCTGTCGATGATGCGGGCGCGGTCAATATATCTCACCAGATTAGGGAAAAATTGGAAAAAGAATTGACTTATCCCGGCCAGATTACGGTCACAGTTATTCGCGAAGTCAGAGCAATTGATGTTGCCAAATGAAATTAGGCTCCCTGCCTAACTTCATTTGACAATTATTTTTTTTAAGATATAATTCTGTTTGTTAGAATAATCTTTACCTCGTTGAAAGATTTACAGAGATGACTAAAAAAGAACTCACCGAAAAACTTTCCAAAAAAGTAGGCCTGACCAAAAAAGCAGCCTTTGAATCGGTTAATTCGATTTTTGGTCTAATTCGAGAAGCTCTTTCAAAAGGAGACAAGGTGGTTATCACCGGCTTTGGAACTTTTGAAGTCAGAAATAGAGCAACAAGACGTGGCAGAAATCCCCAAACCGGCGACACAATTCAAATTGCCGGCCACAAACTTCCAGGCTTCACTGCCGGCAAAACCCTCAGACGATTGATTAAATAAAAGCTACACCTTGTCATTCTGAGCCCTTCGATTGTCACTCTGAGCGAAGCGAAGAGTCTCAGGGTAAACTCCGCGAAGAATCTTTTTAACTTGGAGGATCTTAAGCAGCTTTTTTCCCAAGACGCCTCTTGCGAATTAAGTTACCAAAGGCAGAGTCATGATATTTCAATGATTCAATATTAGCAGACCTGTTTTTAGAAACTGATCCATTGTCAATAGCAATCGGCGGGGTAATAGAAATTGGAGCTAATGGCTCGCCTTCAATAATTTCTTCCGAACTATTTAATCCTCGAATTTCACGACTTAATTGAGCAATCGTGGCCTCAATTGCCTCATCCGAGCTGCCAGTGACTGTAGTCTCACCGGAGATTAGCCGTTCTTGTTTGTTGACGTTGTGTTCTGGCATTTTGACCTCTATCTTTAGCTGAAATATACGCTCATTGAGCCTAAAAGTCAAACTGAGCTGAATCGGTCAAAACCAAAAAAAGTCTTATGCTAGAATTATCCAATATGAAAGTTATCGATGTTAAAAATTTAAAAAAGACCTACCTTGTCCATCAAAAGGAACCAGGACTTTTTGGCACCTTTAAATCTCTTATTCGTCGAAAGTATCAAAAAGTTAAGGCCGTTGACGGCATCTCTTTTGAAATTACCCAGGGCGAGCTAATTGGTTTTATCGGCTCCAATGGCGCCGGCAAAACAACAACCTTAAAATGCCTTTCTGGCCTTCTGTATCCTACCTCTGGAGAAATTTCCGTTCTTGGCTTTAAACCCTGGGAGCGAAAACATCAGTTCCTAAAACAAATTGCCTTCATCATGGGTCAAAAGAATCAACTGTGGTGGGATTTGCCTCCGATGGACACTTTTCTTCTCAATAAGGAAATCTATGAGATTTCCGATGCCACATTTAAAAAAACCTTAAATGGTTTAATCGATCTCCTTGAGGTCAAAGATATTCTGAAAATTCAGGTCAAGAAATTATCTTTGGGGCAGCGAATGAAGTGCGAACTAATTGCCAACCTTCTGCACTCTCCCAAAGTTTTGTTTCTAGATGAGCCAACCATTGGGCTTGATGTTGTTATGCAGAAAAAGTTGAGAGAATTTATTAGTCATTACAACCAAAGGTATTATTCAACAATAATTTTGACTTCCCATTACATGAAAGATGTAGAAAGACTTTGCAGACGAGTTATTGTCATCAACCATGGCAAAATTATTTTTGATGGCAAACTTGCCGATTTAGTTAAAAAATACGCACCCTACAAATTAATTAGGGCCACTTTAACTAATAATGTGGATCGAGAAGAAATTGAAAATTTGGCCGAAGTTAAAACTTTTGAATATCCAAAAGTTATTTTTAAAGTACCAAGCCAAAATGTCAATGAAATAATCACCAAAATCACCAATAAATTGTCTGTTGAAGATTTAAACATAGAAGATACTGAAATTGAAGAAGTTATCGGCAAAGTCTTTGGATTGCCAAAACAGTGAAAAAATACTTACTAGTTGCTAAAAATACCTGGGATGAAACAGTTACCTACAGACTGAATTTTGTTATGTGGCGAGTTCGTGTTGTTTTGCAACTTTTAACCATGTATTTTCTCTGGCTTGCCGTCTTACCCCCAAACACCACGGTTGGTCCATACAATCAATCGTTAATTCTCACCTACATTTTGGGAACGTCTTTAATTAGTTCACTGGTCCTTTCATCTCGAAGTTATGGTGTCGGTGACGAAATTAATCAAGGAAACCTTTCCAATTTTCTAATTCGTCCAATCAATTATTTTTTGTATCAATTTGCAAGAGACCTTGGCGATAAAGCGATGAATATCGTCTTTTCAGCAGTTGAACTAACCATCCTCTTTTTAATTTTACGTCCGCCGTTATTTATCCAAGAAAATCCTACATATCTTATTTTAGGCATTTGCTCTGCTGCCATCGCCATGATTATGTATTTCTTTATCAACTTTCTGCTTGGTCTTATTGGTTTTTGGAGCCCGGAAGTTTGGGCACCTCGATTTATCTTTATCACTGTCTTAACTTTTTTTGCAGGTGGACTTTTTCCGCTTGATATTTTGCCGAAAAATTTATTTTTAATCTTTAAATTCCTACCTTTTACATATCTTCTTTACTTCCCCCTAAAAATCTATCTTGGGCAATTGGCCATCCCAGAAGTTTTGCAAGGACTTTTTATTTCTTTGGTTTGGGCCATTCTTCTATATTTAGCAATGAAAACCGTCTGGGAATTAGGTCTTAAGATTTATACAGCCCAAGGGAGATAAATGAAGATTAAAAAATACTTGAAGGTATGGTTTTTGCTAACCATTAATGTTTCACAAATAGCCTTTCTCTCTCGTTTTGGGGCAATTTTGTTTATTTTTGGTAAAATTCTGCGTTTTTCATTTTTTTTGATATTCTTAATTTTGTTACAAGCCAAAACTCAGTCAATTGCCGGCTATTCTCTTTGGCAGATCATCTTTTTCTTTGCCACCTTTAATCTTGTCGATACTATTCCTCAGTTTTTCTGGCGTGAGGTTTATCGTTTCCGCTCCTATGTAATCTCTGGCAACTTTGATTATTTTTTGACCAAGCCGTTTTCACCGCTTTTCCGTTCACTTTTTGGTGGTAGTGACATTCTGGATATTCCGATGCTTTTTTTATCAATAATTTTGATAGTTATCTCCGCGACAAAAATCGGCGATATTTCTGTTATGGGAGTATTGTTTTATTCAATTCTTATTTTTAATGCCTATCTTATCGCTCTAGCTTTACATATCATTACAATTTCAGTTGGAGTTCTGACAACAGAGGTTGATAACACGATTATGCTATATCGGGATTTAACCCAAATGGGACGAATTCCTGTTGATATCTATCGAAGGCCACTAAGTTGGATCCTAACTTTTATGATCCCAGTTGCCATCATGATGACTTTCCCGGCAAAAGTATTGATGGGTCTTCTTTCCTGGCAATGGATCATTTTTGCTTTTCTGATAAGTGGAGTCCTCTTATTGTTAAGTCTCAAGTTTTGGCAATTTGCCCTCAAAAATTATTCTTCTGTTTCTTCATGATAAGATTGATATATGGATAAGCGAGATGGGCCAATTTTGCATGAGCAAAAAAGTTTCGGCTATGCTATTGAGGGTATTGTTTATAGTTTTAAAAAAGGAACTCATTTCAAAATTCATGTTGCTGCAGCCATCGTTGTTGTTATCTTGGGACTTTTCTATTCCATCAGCAGCTTTGAATGGTTGACTATTCTTTTAATCTCCTCAGCTGTGATTGCTGCCGAAACTATTAACACAGCCATTGAAGAAACTTGCGATCTTTTACACCCCAATATTCATCCACGCGCCAAATTAGCCAAACACTGTGCAGCTGGAGCGGTCCTGATTTTATCAATCGCCGCAGTTATCATCGGACTAATGATCTTTATCCCCAAGATTTTCGCCTAAAATTTTGTAAACAACATGCTTTAGCGCATATGATAAAATTTCTTGTTATCAATTTAACAATTTAGCAATATAACAATTTAACAATGCTTTCTAAAACTTTTTTCATCAAAACCTTCGGTTGTCAGCAAAATTTGGCAGATAGCCAGCGTATTGCCAGCTATTATTTGGCACGGGGTTTCAGACCCGCAAAATCAATAAAGTCAGCATCCGATATTGTCATCAATACTTGCATGATTCGCCAGTCCGCCGAGGATAGAGTTACCGGACTTGTTAAAAACATCGTCAAGCAATCAGCTCTCCGAGCCAAAGGTTCTCGCTCCGAGTCAGAGACGTCTCTGCGTCGGCGACCGAGCCGGAGGCCCAAAATCGTCATCACCGGTTGTATGGTCGGTATGGCGACTCGTGACGATACTGGCAAGTATCTAAGAGCCCTTCGAAAAAGAATGCCCGAAGTCGATGAGTTTTTACCACTTGAGGAAGTCGGTTTTGACTATCCGGCACTAAGATCCGACATTACCCACGCTTGGGTGCCAATTTCCAACGGTTGTAATAATTTTTGCACTTTTTGTGTTGTTCCCTTTACTCGCGGCCGCGAAATCTCAAGACCCTTTGCAGACATCATCAACGAGATTAAAGAATTAGCATCAAAAGGTTGCCAAGAAGTCACCCTTCTTGGTCAAAATGTCAATTCATACGGCGCAGATCTTGTCAAAAATGCAAAGAGCCTGTCTGTCGGCAGGCAGGGATACAAACTTCCCAGTGGCCGATTCGTTAAACCGGTGATGGTTAAGCACCTGGGGCGCTATCGCATCCCGACTCTTTTCCCGTATCTTTTGGAGGAAGTCTGCAAAATCAAAGGTATCAAAACTGTCAAATTTATTTCCTCCAATCCTTGGGATTTTTCGGATGAATTAATTGATGTTATTGCCGCCAGTTCCAAAATCGACAGAAACCTTCATCTTGCAGTGCAATCTGGAGACAATCAAATCTTGAAAAAAATGAATCGCTGGTACTCTCGCGAAGAGTATTTAGGCCTGCTCAAAAAAATTAGAGCAAAGATTCCCAATGCCCAAATCTCAACAGACATCATTGTTGGCTTTTGCGGTGAAACCAAAGAACAATTCCAAAATACTGTCAAACTTGCCAAAAAAGCTAATTTTGCTTATGCATATATTGCCAAGTATTCAGCCCGTCCCAATACCGCAGCTACCAAAGCATTTGCCGATGACGTGCCTTATGCGGAAAAAGAACGCCGCTTCCGTATTCTAGATCAGTTGATCAACCATAAAGGCATACCCCGGAGTGTTGTCCATTGACAATTGACAAAGCCCCAAATTTCTGTAATACTGTTATTACTATGATTAAACGTAATACAGCAGTTGTTTCCTTTTCTCTACCTCAACAGGTTCTGTCTGATCTGAATCGATGGGCAAAACTTGAGAGGAAAAGTAAAAGTGAATTAATTCGTTCAATCTTAAAGTGGTATAAACTTTGGAAATTTAGAAGAGATTGGAAAGAGCTTCGAAAATTAGGCGAAGAGACTAGGCGTAAGTTTGGCTTTAAGACAGAAGACGAACTCTACGAATACATCCACGGTGATTAGGGCTTGCCTGGATACAAACGTTCTTATCTCAGCCGTTCTTTTCGGAGGGAAACCTGCAGAAATTTTGGAATTAGCAGCTAAAGAGGAAATCAGCCTGGTAATTTCGCCAGAGATCTTAGCAGAAATGTCCAAGGTATTGAATAAGAAATTTAACTGGCCCGAAACTAATATTCTAAAAGAAATAAAGGCTATAACTTCCATCTCAATTATAGTTGTACCTAAAACAAAAATCCATAAAATTTCGGATCATTCAGACAATCGGATTCTTGAATGTGCAGTCGAAGGCCAAGCCAACTACATAGTCACCGGCGACAAAAAGCACTTGTTGCCATTAAAAGAATTCAAAAATATTCCAATAATTACTCCAAATAATTTTTTAAAAATATTTAAATAAAGGTTCCTCAAGAACCTTCACTAGGTTCTTGAATGCCCAAAGTAGAATCTATAATATAAAGCGGTCTTCGTTTTACTTCTTCATAAACTCTACCCAAATATTCTCCAATAATCCCAATAGAGATTAGCTGTATACTTCCTAAAAAAAGTATGATCACGGTAGTAGAAGCCCAGCCTGGAACAGTTTGGCCAGTAATAGTTCTGTACAGAGAATAAAATATTAACAAAATCAAAATTGCGACAGTAACAATTCCCATCATGGAAACAATTCTTAATGGTAGAAGAGAAAAAGATAAGATGCCATCAAGAGCGAATTTGATCATTGAAAATAGCGGATATTTTGTTTTTCCTGAAAGTCTTTTACCTCTTGTAAATTCTATACCACTTTGAGAAAAACCAACCCAGCTTACCAGTCCTCTCATGAATCTTTGGTATTCTCTTGTTCTTCTTAAAACTAAGATAACTTTTTTGGAAATTAATCTGAAATCACCTGTATCAAGCGGGATTTTCGTTCCGGATAAAACTCTCATTAGTCTATAAAAAATAGAAGCCGTAAGTTTTTTTAAAATACTCTCGCCTTCTCTTACCTTTCGTATTGCGTACACGACATCAAACCCCTCTTGCCATTTTTTGATCATTAAAGGAATTATTTCCGGGGGATCTTGCAAATCCGCATCCATAATAACCGCCGCGTCGCCTTGCGCGTAATCTATTCCACAGCTTATGGCAATTTGGTGTCCAAAATTTCTGGACAAATTTATAAGTTTTACATTTCTATCAGTGTCTATAATTTTTTCGATAGTTTCTTGTGACCGGTCATAAGATCCGTCATTCACAAAAATGATTTCATATTTAAAATTTTTAAGATTTTTTTTAATCCCTTGGTACAATACGAGGATATTATTCTCTTCGTTTAAAACTGGTACGATAACGGAGATCAATGCATTTTTTGATTGAGTATCAGCCATTATATTAAAGAAACATTAAAATATTTACTAAAAAAGTATACCATTAATATTTCAACGCCAACTGTTTAACCAAAAATAAGAATTATTAAAAGTGTTTGATATCGGCCAAGCTGCCACGTGAGGGTAAAAGTAGATGAATGTGGTTATTACAAGCAGTAAATATGCTATGGCCAAAATCTTTCCTGTCTTATTCCTCCAAAATTTTTCTAAAACAAACGCAAGCAGAATTGCCAAAAATGGTATTGATGGTAAGTAATGATATAGAAACATTATTCTTGGAGAAAGAGACCAAGGCAACCAAAAAGCCAAATACCCAGTCAAAATTAAACCCAGATTAAATTTTCGATCTTTTCTTAATCGGTATATGGCGAAAATAACTGCCAGAATGCCTGGCCAAAAAATCGCCGGATTGCCAAATGCGTATATTTGGGCGATTTTGTCGCCAAAGTTTCCAACATAATAATAAACCGGCCTCAAATCTAGAGGCCATGTATACCATAATGACTGATAGCCATGGGTAGCTTTAAGACGGGTATGATACCAGTACATCTGTTGATTGACATTCCAGACAATTGCCAACTTGTTGCAAAAATCGCTAGAAAAAACAGGCTGACATAAAGACTGTTCAATCTTCACCACTTTACTTCTTGGGTCTATATGTTCCGAGATATTAGGATCATTGAGGAAGAAAAAAGGAGAATAAGACAATGCGTATATAATAAGCGGTAATAGGATATAAAAAACAGGGATTACTAAAATCATTTTCCTTATGAACAACCTTTTTTCCAGCTTAGATTTTTGTAAGAATTCGTGGATGAAGAAAACTGCGAATATAAAAATTGTATAAACAGCTGCCCATTTTGCAGCTAAAGAAAAACCCCAGAAAAGACCAGAAAAAAAATACTTTCTAGATAGCAAAAAATACAAAGATAACAGCATAAAAAAAATAAAATATGCATCATTCATACCAATCCGCGACTGGACAAAAAGTAAACCCTCAAAAATTAACAGGAGAGAAGCCGTAACTGCTATAAATTGACTAGCAAAAAGTTTCTTAGTCAGAAAATACACTAATAAGATAATTCCTACTCCTGCCAATGCGCCGAAAAATCTCCAGCCAAAAGGGCCGATTCCAAAAATCATCATCCCGAAAGCCATAAAAAGTTTAGCCAAGGGCGGGTGGCTCCATTCATAGGCAAAACCGGCAGGCGGCGTGTTCCAAAATTCCCAGGCAGCCGGATTTCCCAGAAGCATTTCTTTGGCTGTAAAAGCATGGTAAACTTCATCAAAATGGTAAGTATCGGGAATACCAAGTCGCCAAAATCGGGTGAACGTTGCAAGAAGAAGAATCAGGACAATTGGCAGGAATCTAAGTAGTTTACTTTTTATCAAAGCTAAGTCTCCCTTTTAATAATATGATAAGTAGTATTTTTTTGCTTAAAAAGCTTTTTTAACATAATTTGATTTTAAAATTAAAATAGTTATTAATATAAAAAGCATCATCAACGCTAGTGATATTAGTCTAATATTTCCCTCTAAAAATTGATAGAGAGAATTTAAATAATTTGGGAGGATAAATAAGTGGCCATTATATTTTATATAAACATGTAGTAAATTTAGAAAATGAAACAGACTTAAAATTATGAAAAGAGTGAGTAGAATTTTGCTCTTTGATATTAGACTACTAATTAGTAAAAAAACTAAAGCAGGGTATAAATATCTTTCATGAACTCTAGTGGGCAGAAAATAAAAACTAAGGGTGGCCAATGATGAAAGAGTATAAATATTTAGATTTTTCTTCATATAGGAAAAAATAACAATGGCCCAAAAGGTAAGATACAAAAATATTCCCCATGATTTATAAACAATATTTAAGAATCGATTACTATCTTCGATCCAAAACCCTAATATACCCCATAAATTATAAGCAGATAAAGAATTATATGGATATTCTCTCGCTGTGCGTTGAACGTGATTTAAAAGATCAAAAAACACATCGTTTCCAAAAAAGGGAAAAGAGAAAAAGAGCACTAATGCCAATGATATAAGAAAAATTTTCAAAGAACTAATCTTTGGAAAACTTTTAAATAAATATAGTGATAAAGCAGGAATAATTGAAGTAGCTTGGAGTTTAATTATAATTGAAGTCCCAAAAAATAGGGCAGTTAAGAATTGTTTATTTAAACTAATTGCATATATAGCAAGAAGCATAAAAAGTGTTAATAATCCATCGATTTGTCCCCAAACTGCACTGTTAAAAATTAAGGCAGGATTTAAACAAATCAGCACCAATCCGAAATTGGCAACTTTTAAATTTTTAAACTTTAACAATACTAAATAAACAACAGAGGATAGTATTAACTCCGCTAATATACCAGGAAGTTTTAGGAAATATAGATAGGTTGAATTATCCAAGTGTAAAAGATTTTTGATATTACCCAATATATATAAAATATATAAATATCCAGGCATATAATCAGTTCTCTCAGTAGGGGTGTAGAAATTACGGAAACCGACTTGCTGGAGCCTTTGGGACCAGTTAACCCAATAGTCCATGTCAAAGGTTAACCCAGGTAAAAATGCCAAGCTTAAACGAACAATCAAACCTATGGAGATTATCAGTAAGAAAAATCTGTTATTAAAGTAGCTCCATCTCATTTCAGTTATGTCGTTTTAATATTTTCAGATAGTAACTTAACAATGCTAAAAAAACTAAAAAGGACAAAATTGAAAATTGCTGAGTGTAACCTGACAGATCACTGCTCAAGATTAATGAGATGTTAAGTTGTTTATTGTAATAAGTATAAGGTACATAAAGATTAAGTGAGTAGATAAGAGAAACGAGGACGTAAAAAAATAACAGTACGCGTGACTTTAATAATATTGCTCCTATTAAAAAAAGAATAAAAAAAGGAAAGAGATAGCGCTCATGCATTCTGGTTAAGAGGCTAAAAAAAGCAAAGGCTGACATAGCTGCGGTTATAAAAAAGAATGGCGAATTATATCTTTTTAGAAAAGGTTTAAAGAAAAATATCGAAACCAACGATATTAAATATAAAATAAAAGCCCAGTATAAATATTTAATTCCTAAAAATGACTGAAGATCACTTTTCCAATTTCCAAACATGCCCCAAAAATTAAAAGCAAAACAACTGGTGCAATTATAAAGAGTTGTGGATCCTAAATTAACTGAAATCAAACCAGCTAGAGGATTGTTTGGGGAAAATGGAAAATATATTAAAATCGTTGTGACTGCCAAAGTTATGGTAGAAGTTAACCATTTTGCTGGAGAATATTTTATTAGCATAAACAGCCCAATAAATGGCAATAACATAATGGCTTGTGGTTTAAAAGTCCACGCAAGAGAATAAAATACAAAAGCCACTTCAGGCATTTTTCTAAATTCAAGTAAATAAAATGCGGCGAGTAAAAACAAAGCAACTATTCCATCATATTGGCCCCATATTGAGGAGTTAAAAAATATAGCTGGATTAAACACATATAAGCAAAACCCTAAAACTGCCAACTGATGATTTAATTTTTTTAAAATTATTTTGAAAATTAATATCCCAGTCAGAATGTCTGCTAGGTTGGCTGGCAGTTTAAGCAGTAAATCAAAAAATTGGTGGTTACTGTTAATCCATGGTGCAAAGTGAGTGATAAATGAACCAACTATCCAAAGAAGATAAAAGAATCCAACCGGATTATTGGTAAAAAAATCACTTGAATAAAAATTGGATAGGCCATGTTCAGCAAGTTTGATGCTCCAAAAACGGAATGAATTTTGATCATATTCAAAGGCTGGCAAGAGCGATAAAATAATGCGAAAAATAAAAGCAACTAATACTACGAGTAAGAGATATTTTTTCAAAAGGCCCACCTTCCCTGAGTATAAAGATTAGTTAAGTAAAAAAGTAAACTCAAGAATATGGCGCTAATTAAAATTATCAAGGTCTTTTGTTTTATCATAGCCAAAGCAATATAAACTGGAAATAGCAACAAGGCATACCTAGGAGTGCTTAAAATAAAGTTGGTAGATGTAAGGAGAGCTAAGTTTAAAAACATATAAATACCATATGATTTTCTTACTCTAAAGAAAACAAAGGTTGTGAATATTGCAATAAAAATAATAGCTACTATTTCAGAAAAATAGATATAAAAATTTGGATTTTGGAAATCGGGTATAGAGTTAATTAAGTTTTGTATTCCAACCCATGGATATTCCAATTTTTTATACCAGTTAGATTGGAGTGGTTTTTGAAAATAAAAAAAATCACCAAAGGTTAACTTGTTAATCAAAAGATAGGACAAAAACCCAACTGGCATAAGTAGAAATGCAACTGCAGATCGTCCAAGCCTTTTGGTTTCTAATAATAATAGCGGAAAAAGAAAAAGCCCATTTATCCTTGTCATAGTACTAAGTGCTCCGGCCACCCCAGCTGAAACAAACATGCCAGTCCTGTAAAAGTATAAACAAAGTAAAGATAGACTCAAAAATAAACTTTCTGTGTAACTTGCCTGAAGAAAATAGGAAACTGGGAAAATATTTAGAAACCAAACAGCCAGTAGAGCTGTTTTCTTATTGAAATCAAGGAGGATTAGCTCATAAAGAATAATTGCGGCGACGATAGAAAAAAAAGTTGAAATCAAAATGGCACCCATTTGAAATTCAGCAGTTATAAAGCTTAGAATTCTTATTAAGAGAGGATAAAAAGGGTAAAAAACTATAAATAAAGCTGGTTCTCCTTGTGTTTGATAGCCATTTTCGGCTATTTCAATATAGTGTGGCCCATCCCATCTAACCCAACGAGAGAAAAAGCTTTCTAGATTATTATCAAAAAACAAAGGAAAAATAAAAAGTACTGTTCTAATAAGCAATGTTAAAAGGATAATTTCTTTCCATCTATTTAAGGAATTTTGTATAAAATGCATATTAACATTCTAACAAAACTTCAGGGTAAGTTTTTCTACAAGGAGACGAAAATAGTGAAGGTAATCATTTTGCTTGTGATAGTAGTAACTTATTCTAGTTTTTTAACCTTATCCCCATCACACTTAAATCAGGATGAAATGGGAGTATTTTTGCATGCTTATTCGATTACCAAAACAGGTTATGATGGGAAGGAGAATCGGATAAGTTATATCAACATTGGGTCGAAATGAAATCTTTGATACCATTTTTAATCTTTATAGTTGTTTTTCTGGTTTACTTTTTTTCTAATTTACATCCTTTAGGTTGGTATAAACATTATGTGTTTTTAGCCGACTCTTTTCTTAAAGGAAGACTGGATGTTCCTCAATTACCTGAATATTATCAAGATGTTGTGTTTTTTAATGGCAAAAAATTTTTACCGTTTGCCCCAGCTCCAGCAATCTTTTTGATGCCACTTGTTGCGATTTTTGGAACCGATTTAAACCAAGTAAGAATAAGTATGATTATTGGAACAATGAATGTAGTTTTAATGTGGTTAATTCTTGGAAAATTGTCACTCAAACCAATTATTCGTTTGCTTTTAATCCTAGGTTTTGCATTTGGAACAGTACATTTTTATGCAGCTATAACCGGAACTACTTGGTTTTTCGCCCACATAATGGCAGTGTTTTTTCTTTCGTTAGCTATTTTAGAAAGATTTGGAAAATCAAGGCCTTTAATATTAGGTTTTTTAGTAGGTTTAGCTTTTCTCTCTCGTGAGCCCACAATTCTATCAGTTCCATTCTTTGCTTGGCCCTTTTTTAAAAAGAGACGGTTTGATGCGCTAATATATTTCTCAGTTGGAATTTTGCCTCTGCTTTTTTTTCAGGGCTTTTATAACCATTTTCGCTTCAATGATATTTTTGAAATGGGATATATTTTTGTTTATCAAAGAGCTGTTGCCAATTCCTCCTTGCAATACAGTTTATCAAGAATTTGGTGGCCTGACTTAGCTGCTTTTGGACAATTTGATATTAGAAATATTCCTTTACATTTTTATACAATTTTTCTGATGCTACCCAAATTTAGTCCTGCTTGGCCATTTTTATTTCCATCTCCATATGGTCTGAGTGTTATTTTAACTTCACCGTTCTTGATATACTCAATTTTTTCAAAAAATAATTTGTCCAAACCTTGCTGGATTACTATTCTATTGATATCAATCCCAATTTTTCTTCATTTCACCCAGGGATGGATTCAGTTTGGCTACCGTTTTATTCTCGATTTTTTACCTTTTTTGCTAATATTAACGGCTCTTGGCTTTTTTCATAAGGGTTCCTTAAGACTAAAAACAATTCTCGTTATGTTTTCAATTGTTGTAAATGTCTGGGGTAATTGGTGGGCTAGAACCCTAGGATGGTAATAAATGGGGGAAATTTTAGTTATTTACGGTCCAACAGCTACCGGAAAGACTGCTCTTGGCATCCATCTTGCCCAAAAGTTTAACGGAGAACTGATATCCGCTGATTCCCGCCAAGTTTATAAAGGTTTGGATATCGGCAGTGGCAAAGTCAGTTTCGACTCCAAAGTTGAAAAACATAAAGGGTATTGGATTGTTGATGGGGTCAAAATTCACGGCTTCGATTTAGTCAATCCACCTATTCATAAACCCGACTCGCAAAGCTATTCCAAACCCGGTTCGGAAGAACCCTTTTCCGTTGCTGATTTTTTAAAATTCGCTTCTGATACTATGATTCAAATCATGAAATCAAAAAAAATACCAATAATTGTTGGTGGAACGGGATTCTATATTAAGGCATTAACTAGCGGAATTGAGTCAATCGGCATTGCGCAAGATCGAAAACTTCGCCAAAAGCTTGAAAAACTATCAGTTGGCGATCTTTATCAAAAACTCGAATCGATCGATCCAAATCGCGCCAGATCAATGAACGAGTCGGATCGGGCTAATCCTCGGCGTCTGATCCGAGCAATCGAGATTGCATTAGCTTTCACCTCCGAGGAGTCAAAGCCCACCTCGGAGGTGGATAGATGGAACGAGGAGTCCCGCCAGAGGCGAGGCTCGCCAGAGGAGTCAAAGCCCACCTCGGAGGTGTTTTATGGTCAGTTGTCAGATGTCAATTGTCTGATCGTCGGCCTGACTGCGCCTAACGCTTATCTTTACACTCGCTCTGACAAATGGCTTAGCAAACGTCTCTCCCATGGCCTGATTGACGAGGTCAAAAATCTGCTCGATCAAAAGGTCAGCCCGAAGTGGCTTGAAAGTCTTGGTCTTGAATACCGTTGGCTTAGTCGATACTTACTTGGGCAAATCACAAAGGAAGAAGCCATCAACCGTCTGAAAGGTGATACTCACAGTTTTATCCGTCGCCAAAAAACTTGGTTTAGGCAATTCCCAACAATCAAGCTTTTCGACATCTCAAAACCTAATTGGCAAAGAGATTTGGAAATATCAGTCCAACATCATTTAAGGTAAGTTCTCGACAAGCTCGAACAATAAGAGGGACTGGAAGGTCTGTCTTACCTCTGCTATACTCATACTCAAATAAATGCCGCAAGATAATTCGCCAACCAGAATTGAAATTTCCTACAAAACTGTTATCTTTACTGTGGCTGTTTTGGTCGGGCTTTGGTTTATCATCCAAATTCGCCAAATTATTATCTTAGTCTTCTTATCAATTATTCTACTTTCGGCGCTGCTTCGACCAGTCGAATGGCTAAATACCAGACGCATCCCAAGAGTCCTAAGCGTTCTTTTAGTTTATATTATTCTTATCGCTCTTATTGCCTTTATCGTTGGTATTATTATTCCGCCACTGGTTGTCCAAACTTCCGATTTTATCTCCAAACTACCGCAGATCGTTTCAACGATAAATAACTTTCTTGTTTTTAATAAAATACCAATAGAAAATCTTTCAAGCGTTATTGCCGGGCAAATTCAACAAATTGCCCAAAATTTCCTAAGCATCTTTAAAGCCATTTTCTCAAGTATTTTCTTGTTAATTACAATCTTTGTCTTCACTTTTTATCTTCTTTTGGAATGGAAAAGTTTTGTGAAGTTAATTGGCTCACCCTTTTCTGGTAGACAAGAAAAAAAAGTAACTAGCATTATTGCTAAAGTTGAAACTGGTTTAGGAGCATGGGTAAGAGGCCAAATCACTTTATCTTTAGTTGTTGGCATTCTGACATTTGTCGGTCTGACTATTCTGCAAATTCCCTTTGCCCTGCCGCTGGCCTTAGTTGCAGGCATCTTAGAAATTGTGCCAATTGTCGGACCGATCATTTCGGCAATTCCTGCTATTCTTGTCGGCTTAACAATTTCCCCCATTGTGGCATTGGCAGTGGCTGCCCTATTTTTTATAGTTCAACAGCTTGAGAATCATTTAATTGTGCCGATGGTTATGTCCAAAGTTGTTGGTCTGCAGCCTCCGGTTGTCATCATTACCCTTTTAATCGGTGCAAAATTGGCTGGCATCGGCGGAGCATTTTTAGCCGTCCCGACCGTTGTTGTTGCCAGAATTATTTTCAAAGAATTATTAACAGAAGATCAGAAGTTAGAAGACGGTTTAAAAGAAGAATAAGCAAAGCTTGCGGTCTCGTAAACTGTGGGCCTAAATAATAAATACTTTCGGGAAGAGAGTAAGCCAGATTCTGTTCTAACGATCATCTATCTCGAAATGACGTTTTACCTCACTTCGCCCGCCTTTTTGGCGAGGTGCCCCTACTTTGGATCTTCCTCAAGCATGGTAATAACGATCCAATTCTGGGTTGCAGCAAGTGGGATTGCCTTTATTCCGCACCGTCTGGTGCGGGGCGTTTCACTTCGATCCATATCTTTCGACTTAGGATCTAATCGTCACTGTGGCTCTTGAGTCCTGTCAATTCAGAACCCATCCCTTTTCCCTTTCGGTACTTGGGACACCAGCGCTTGCGCGTCGGAGCTTACGCTCCGTCCCTTGCTTGATGCTGTCTGGACTTTCCTCCCCGCCTTTTCTAAAAAGGGCGGGGCGATCGTTCTTCTTCCCGAAAGCACCATATTTTACCAAAAATTTGACTCCCAGTGCAAAAGATGTAATGATAATTCCATATGGCAAAAAAATCAGGATTACTCCGATCCAAAAATAACCCACTTTCGCAGGTTTTGATCGGGGCAACCGCTATCATCATTTTAGTGGCTGCTTTTGAGTATGTCACTCAAAATGACATTACTTCAGTTGCCCCAACCCAGCTGTTTTTAGTTGCCGGCGTTTTGGGCGTTTTGGGCCTCTACCTCAAAGACGAAAAGTAATCTCCAGGGGTTTGACATAACTTACCCAAACTTACTATATTGAGCACAATTGTGAAGCGGATAGTCGTTTTAATTTCCAACAAAGGTTCGGGTACAAACTTGCAAGCAATCATTGATGGAATAGAGAGTGGCCAAATTAATGCACAGGTTGCTGCTGTCATCAGCGATACCGAAGAAGCGCTAGGATTACAACCGGCCAAAAAACACCACCTACCAATCGAAATTTGTCCCCAAAAAGAAAACTTACCTTTTCTCCTAAAAAACCTTAACCCTGACTATATTTGTCTTGCCGGCTGGAAACAAATCATTGAAGATGCGGTGATTGATACATTCCCAAACCGAATTTTAAATACCCACCCTGGTCTTATTCCAAACACTTTGCATGGAAGTGTTAAAAATCCTGACAGCACAGTCGGTTTATGGAATAAGGGCAAAATGACAGAAAAGGCAATCCAGAATTTTTTTGATAATAAGGCTACATACGCCGGTTGCACTAACCACTTTTTATCTTGCGAGTTTGACTTCGGTCCGGTTCTTGGCCGCTGTTTTGAAAAAATCCTACCAAAGGACTCAGTTGAATCCCTCTATGGGCGACTCAAGAAAAAAGAAAATGCCCTATATGTGAAAGTTCTGCATAAACTTTGTAAAAGTTAGCCATGAGGAAAGCAACTATTTTGGTAATTGACGGTGCCGGCCGGGGAGCGGTTTTAGTTGATAAATATTCACAAAGCTCCCATGTAATTAAGATTCTGGCAATACCAGGTAATGACTTAATGTTAGCCAACCAGAAACCTGTCAAAATTTTTCCACAGATCAAAACAACCAATATCAAATCCATCATTAAAATCGCCAAAGACCAAAAAGTTAACTTTGTCGATGTTGCTCAAGACGATGCTGTTGCCTCGGGGCTAGTCGATGCTTTGCAAAAAGAGGGTATCAATGTCTTTGGTCCCGCTCGTGCAGCTGGCCAAATCGAATGGGACAAAGCCTGGGCCCGTAATTTTATGAAGAAATTTAAGATTCCTTCTCCGGAATTTGAAATCTGCAAATCTCAAAAAGAAGGCATCAACTTTATCAAAAAACAAAAAGATGCAGAGTGGTTTATTAAAGCCTCCGGTCTTGCCGCCGGCAAAGGTGCCCTCTATGCCAAAAATAATCGCCAAGCCATCGAAAAAATTCATCAAATGAAAGACTTTGGCAAAGCAGGCCAAACTTATCTTATCGAAAAGAGCCTTCGCGGTGAAGAATTTTCGTCCTTTGCTATTGTTGATGGTAAGAATTTCATTATTGTCGGTCATGCTCAAGACCACAAACCGGTTTTTGATGGTAACTTGGGGCCAAATACCGGCGGCATGGGTTGTTCTTCACCGCCAATGGCCATCACTCCAAAAATTGAGGCGCAAATAAAATCAATCTTCGCCAAAACTGTCAAAGGTTTAGTCTCAGCCGGCCGACCCTATCGCGGAATTTTATATCTCGGCGGCATGATTACAGACAAGGGCCTGCCTGCCGGTAGGCAGGTTTATGTTATTGAATTTAATGCCCGCTGGGGCGATCCCGAAGCTCAAGTTATTGTTCCTGCACTTCAAAATGATTTTTATGAACTGGCAAATCAAGTTCTAGATGGCAAGATTAAAAAGATTAAAATAAAAAAAGATAAGTTATACCGAGTTGTCGTCACCGCCGCCTCCAAAGGTTATCCGGGTGATTACTCTAAAGTCATTGGCAAAAAAATCATTGGACTTGAGAAAATATTAAGATTAAAAAAGGTTAAAGTTTTCGGAGCGGGAGTTAAAAGGTCAAACAATCAATATTTAGTCGGAGGTGGTCGCCTTTTCTATGTAGTTGGAGAAGGCAAAAATGTTGCACAAGCTCGCAAAATAGCCTATAATGCTTTCTCTCTGGTTAATGTCGAGGGCGATAACTTACACTTTCGCACCGACATCGGCTATCGAGACCTTGAAAGGTATTACGAAAGGGGGTGACGTAATGTCAAATAAAGAAAGAACGGAGCTTTTTCGAACAGAACCAGATCCGATCAATCTACTCGAAAAACCAGAAGCGGAGGTTACATTGAGAGATAGAATACCCGCCCCTGGAGATTATTATTTTGTACCTGGGACTAACCAGATAAGACCTGCGATATTGGAAAAACAGCGCCAGATAGCTCAAGGAAGATATTAAAATTATAATCTGATGAACTGTTTTTACCTTTACCATAGAAACTTACTTCTGTTGTATCATTACCCAAATGATTAATGAAGTAAGAGTTGCCTCAAAAGGCGAAAAAGACCCCAAAGGGCAGGATTTGCTCTCCGAAATCAAAAGAACCTTAGGTGTAAAAACCATCAAAAACATCCGCACTGCCAAAGTTTATAGGCTTGAAGGGACAAGTCAATCAGCCGCCAAAGTTTTTACCCAAAAAGTCCTTTTTGAACCAATCGATCAAAAAATGTCCTTCAATCGACCAATTTTCTCAGGGGCCGATCATTTAATCGAAGTTGCTTATAAACCCGGCGTGATGAATCCTGAAAGTCAGTCGCTTTTAAAATCCGCCTCCGATATCGGCATCAAACTTGCCGCTGCCGATTCATCATTTGAGTATGCTTTTTTTGGCAAACTTGCCAAAAACCAACTTGAAATCATCATCAAGAGACTGCTTGTTAATGAAACAGTCGAGCATGTTGTCGATAAACCACCAAAAACTCTTTTAATTTCCGGCAAAGCCGGCCGCGTCCAAACAATTCCAATTAGAAAATTAAATGACAATCAATTGATGGAGCTTTCCCGTGACAAGCTTTTTTTGAATCTTGATGAAATGAAAATTATCCAAAATTATTTTACAAAAATCGGCCGTGACCCGACAGATTGCGAAGTTGAAGTTTTAGCCCAGACTTGGAGCGAGCATTGCGTCCACAAAACTTTTAAAGCCAAACTCGTTATTGACGGTAAAGTTAAAAAACCCTTGTTTTCGCGAATCAAAGAAACCGCTAATTTCAATCAAAAATTAATTCTCTCCGCTTTTGTTGACAATTCCGGTGTTATCGATTTTTACGAAGGTTTCGCAATATGTGGCAAAGTCGAAACCCACAATTCTCCTTCGGCGATTGAACCTTATGGCGGTGCTATGACCGGCTCGGGCGGAGTTTTTCGTGATATTTTAGGAACCGGTCAAGGAGCAAAACCGATTGTCTCAACCGACATTTTTTGTTTTGCACCGCCTGATCTTTCCCCCAAACTTCTTCCCCCTGGTTGTCTGCCACCAGACTATCTTCTTCGCAAAGTTGTTGCCGGAGTGCGCGATTATGGTAATCGGGTTGGCATTCCTACAAACAACGGCTCGATTCACTTCCATGATGATTTTAGGGCTAAGCCAACTGTAGCTGTCGGTTCCTATGGCCTAATTTCCAAAAAACAGGCCAAGAAACAGTGGTCCAAAAATGGCGATTTAATCTTAACCATTGGTGGTGCAACCGGTCGGGATGGCATCCACGGGGCTACTTTTTCTTCCGGCGAAATGACGGCTTCCACCATCGAAGTTTCCGGCTCGGCAGTACAGATCGGCAATGCCATTGAAGAGAAAAGAATCATTGATTGTGTTTTAGCACTTCACCACCAAAATCTTATTCGCACATTAACTGATTGTGGTGCCGGCGGTTATTCTTCAGCCATTGGCGAAATGGGCCAAAAAATCAGTGCGAGAGTTTATCTTGAAAAGATACCCCTCAAATATACCGGTCTTGCCCCTTGGGAGATTTTTCTTTCCGAATCTCAAGAACGCATGGTTTTGGCCATCGACCCCAAAAATCTTAAAAAAGTTTTGAAAATCTGCAAACTCTTCAACGTGCCAAGCTTTGTCATTGGTAAATTCGACGGCAGCAAACGCTTAAAAGTTACTTATAACAATCAATTGGTCTGTGATCTTTCCATGCAATTTATTCATCACGGCTTGCCGCAGCGCCAAATGGTCGGTCGGACAAAATCAGCAAAAATTCCGGACCACTTCCCCAAACAACCAAAAGATCTAATATCTGTTTGGCAAAAAGTTCTCTCCCATGGCAATGTCTGCTCCAAAGAACCGATTATTAGAATGTATGATCACAATGTTCAGGGTTCAAATGCGCTCCATCCATTAGGAGGTGTTAATCTTGATGCGCCAAATGATGGGGTAATTGTTAAGCCAATTCTTGATAAGCCTTATGGTCTGGTTGTAACCCATGGGCTAAATCCAATTTTAAATCAAATTGATCCTTATTGGGGCAGTGTCTGGGCAATTATTGAGGCGGTTTCCAATTTTGTGGCAATTGGCGGCAAGATTAAAAACGCCGCTTTAATTGATAACTTTATTTGGCCATTTCCAGACAGCGAGTCACTTGCCGATCTTGATCAATCTGTCAATGCCTGCGTCGCTATGGCCAAATTACTCAACATACCTTTTGTTTCCGGCAAAGACTCTCTTTCCTCAACCTATCGCTATCCCGCAGGTCCTGAGCAAAGTCGAAGGGCGGAAGGCAAAATTTTAAAGATTCCACCGGTTCTTTTGATTTCGGTCTTTGGCAAAATTGCCGATATCGAAAAAACCGCCAGTTCCGATTTTAAATCAACAGATTCAACTATTGTTCTGGTTGGCAAACCGGATCTTAATAATTTTGGCGGGTCTGTCTATTTTGACATTACTAAAAGCACATCCTCAACCATTCCAAAAGTTGACCTTAAATCACTCAAATCAGTTTTCCAATCAATAACTGATGGTATCCAAAGCAGCCAAATTCTTGCCTGTCATGATATTTCCGAAGGAGGGTTAGCAGCTACTCTTACTGAGATGTGCTTTGGTGGTAATTGCGGTGCAGAAATTGACTTAAATGTCATTCTGAAGTCCGCCAGCGGGCGGACGATAGAATCTCGTCCGGACTTCGTTATTTTTTCCGAAACCGCTGGTACTTTCTTGGTCGAAGTTGAAAGTCCAGTGGTTGCTAAAAAACTTTTCGCCAAAGTTCCGCACGCTATCATTGGTCAGACAGCAAGCGATAAAAATATCCGCGTCAATCAGGGTCCTAAAAATATCTGTGTTCTATCCGTGGATCGACTCAAAGAAGCCTGGCAAAAACCTATGAAAGAGATTTTTCATTCATGAAGCCGAAAGTTTGTATTCTTCGAACCGACGGAACCAATTGCGACGAGGAGCTATTTTATGCCTTTGAAAAATTTGGTGGTGCACCGGAATATGTCCACGTCAACCTGTTGCGAATCAAAACCAAGAAGTTAAAAAACTACCAAATCTTAGCTCTGCCTGGCGGTTTTGCCTATGGAGATGATGTTGCCTCCGGAAAAATTTTAGCAGTTGAGCTTGTTAGTTTTTTAAAAAATCAACTTCAAGAATTTATCATCAAAAAAGGTTTAATTCTGGGAATTTGTAACGGCTTTCAAGTTCTTATTCGTACTGGTCTTTTACCAAATGGCCGACTAGGTAAAATAGATGCTACTTTGGCCCAAAACAAAAGTGGTCATTTTGAATGTCGCTGGGTCAAAATAAAAATTGAAAAAAGCCAAGCAAAATTTCTTAATCCCTACATCGGTCAGATTATAGATATCGCAGTTAATCATGGAGAAGGCCGATTCTTTGCAGAACCAGAAGCAATCAAAACTATTGAGGATAAAGATTTAATTTTCTGCCGATATGTTAGTAGTATCGGCAAACCCACCCAAGAATATCCCGCAAATCCAAACGGTGCAATTAATGCTATTGCCGGTATCTGTGATCCTTCAGGTCGCATTTTAGGTCTGATGCCTCATCCAGAAAAGATCGTCGATAGCACTCAGCATCCCAATTGGCGTCGCGGTGGTGTTGAGGCAAAAGGGGGCATCATTTTCAAAAGTTTGATAAAATTTGCAAAACAATCATGAAGAAAAAAATTACCTACGGCCAAGTCGGTGATAATTACACAACCAAAGACCCTATTAAAAAGATGGCCCAGTTTTTCGCCCGCCAAACAATCATAAAAGAAAAATCCGGCTTTAAGGAAATTTCTGACAGTCGTGGTGAATCAGCATTTGTTTGGCAACTTGATAATACTTTAATAGCCTCCGTTGTTGAAGGTCTTGGAACCAAAAATTTGGTTGCTGATGCAATACGCTTGGTTACCAAAAAAACTTACTACGATGTCATTGGTCACGATACGGTCGCAACAATCATTAATGATTTGATAACAGTTGGCGCTAAGCCCCGAGTGATCCATGCTTATTGGGCGATTGAAGACAATAGTTGGTTGCAGGATCAAGAGAGGATGCGCGATTTTATAACCGGTTGGCGCGATGCGTGCAAGATGTCCATGGCAACATGGGGAGGCGGAGAGACGCCTACACTAAAAGGGATCGTCGAAAAAGGGACGGTAGACCTTGGTGGAGCGGCGATAGGAATCATTGAATCGAAAAATAGACTTATCATTGATAAAAGTTTAAAAGTAGGTGATAAGATTATACTTTTAAAATCAAACGGTATAAATTGCAACGGATTGTCACTAGCTCGCGCTATTGTCCCAAAATTGCCAAAAGGCTACGCAACAAAACTTAAAAACGGCAAAATGTATGGAGAGGCGATTTTAACCAAAACTAATATTTACGCCAGACTTATTCAGGAGCTTTTAGATAGCGGTATCAATATTCATTACATTTCAAACATCACGGGTCATGGACTAAGAAAAATAATGAGAGCCAGAGAAAACTTTACTTATGTCATTGACAAAATCTTCTCACCGCCGGAAATCTTCAACTTTATCCAAAAGTGTGCCAATCTTTCCGATTACGAAATGTATGAAACTTTTAACATGGGTCAGGACTATGCTATTTTTCTCCCATTACGAGAGGTAGTCAAAGCCCAAAAAATTATTGCCCAAAATAAATTTCAGTCAATCGACGCCGGTTATCTCAAAGTCGGCCCCCGCCGCGTCATCATTAAACCCAAAAACATAATTTTTAAATCAGAGACTTTGGATTTAAGATAGAAAATTCCATAATCGGTCAAAAGGGGATCGTAGTCCAAATTAGAATATAATTTGGACTGATGAGCAGAATTGAAAGATTAAAAGAAGAAATCGATGAAACTCTTTTTTGATTTAGAAACCATTCCTACTCCCGAAAACCTTCGCGAAGTCGCTATTGAGGCCGAGCGCAAAAAAATGCGCAATCGCGAAATTGCCAATGACGATGAAGCGCTCTATAGATCAAGTGCAATTTCCGGCGATTTCGGTCAAATCTTTTGCATTGGATTTGCAATTGATGACCAGCCGGCTCAAATAATTCACGGCAAAGAAGATGAAATTTTAAAAAAGTGGTGGCAGGTCGCCCGCGATGCCGGCGTTTTTATTGGTCACAACATTATCGATTTTGATCTGCCTTTTCTTTATAAACGTTCAATCGTTCACAAAATAAGACCTTCACAACTTCTGCCAATTAAAAAATTTCCAACAGAAAATATTTTTGATACATCGCGCGAATGGAGTCGTTGGGATAATTATTCCCAAACAAGTCTTCACAATCTGGCGCTGGCTTTAGACTTACCTTCATCTAAAGACCAAATGGACGGCTCGCAAGTCTACGATTATTATCTTAAAAGGCGTTTTGAGGACATATACACTTACTGCAAAAAAGATGTTGAACTCACCCGAAAAATCTACAAGCGAATGCTTTTTATTACTTAATGAATTTTAAGAAAAACTTTAAAAAACTGGGTTTTCGAACCCCCCTCTTCATTCCGAGCCAGCGTCGCATTTATAATTGCAAAAAATCTAACCAGTTGCGTAAAAAGCAAGAATAAGTGACATGGAAAGATGGCGAATTATCGTTGATAGAGCCTTGAATACTTTTAGACATATGCTCAAATATGGTGGTAATAATCACAGGTTCGAAGATGGCCAAATTGAGTTTAATCGTTCAGATAATGTGCTTTGGGCAAAATTAACAACGCTTTCAATTAGTGAAGAATTTAAACTTCAAGAGATTTTTGGTTTATCAGCACAGGAGACAAATTTACTTCGTCTAGCTTTAGCAGTGAGAGTTGTCAAATCGGGCCTTTTAGATTTTGAAAGGAATAGAAATCAGAATAAAGAAAAGGAAGTTGGATTAGTCCGCGCTGGTGAGAATCTTCGCCAGGAAATTGTTGATTTAATAAGCGAAGATCCTGGGACCAATTTAAAGGCCTATTATACATTGGCCCAAAATGTCTTTGCCATCTATACTCTGCGGGATGGACAAGAAAGACAAAAACTCTGGCAAGAAGAACTTCCCGGCCTAAAGTTTCGCTTTGAGAGAGAAAAACAAGTTTCTTCTCCTTAACTTATCAGTTATCTCAAAAGTTCAAAAACCCCCTAAAATAATTTTCAAAGGGAAGAACACACCAGGCAAAAATATTGGCGAGACCGGAAACATCGGGTTTGGTACGAAGTCATATTAGATGATGATAATACTTATTACTTGTATTGGGATCGAGGCACCTACGGTAAGAATCAAGATTGGATTTTGTTAAAAAAGATATAAAACTTCTTCTCAATTTTGCTTTTTTCACAAATTGTGTGTAAAATACCTCAATGGCGGCATCAAAAGGCTATAAAATCGCCACTTTAGGTTCTCACTCTGCCCTCCAAATTTTAAAAGGTGCTCACGACGAAGGTTTTAAGACAATTTGTATTGTCATACCTGATCGCTACCACCTATACAGCCGATTTGATTTCATCAATAAAATTATTCAGATTCCGACATTTGCCGATTTTCCTAAAATCGAAAAACAATTAATTGCTGATAACGCAATTATTATTCCTCACGGTTCCTTTGTTGCTTATTTAGGTCTTAGCGAAAATAAAAATATGAACGTTCCCTATTTTGGCAATAAGCAAGTTTTGGATTGGGAATCCGATAGAATGAAACAACGCCAATGGTTGCAAAAGGCAAATGTACCTGTTCCCAAAAGATATTCCAGAGCTTCTCAAATTGATGCTCCAGTAATAGTTAAGTCCTATGGTGCAGCCGGCGGTCACGGTTACTTCTTTGCTAAAAACAAAAAAGAGTTTGCTGCCAGAATTAAGAACTTTAAAGCGAAAGTTTATATCATCCAGGAATATGTTATCGGAGTACCACTTTACATCCATTATTTTTATTCACCTCTTGACAGTAAGTTAGAAATACTTTCGATTGATAAACGTTATGAAACTAATGTTGATTCTTTAGGACGAATTCCCTCACAGAATCAGCAAGGTCTTGGTATTGAACCTTCATTTGTTGTTGTTGGCAATATCCCATTGACTCTCCGCGAGTCATTGCTTTCCGAAGCATTTGAAATGGGCGAAAGAGTCGTTGCTACCTCTAAAAAGTTAATTTCTGGGGGTATTTGGGGCCCGTTTTGTCTTGAAACCATTATTACACCCGAGCAAGAATTTTCAATTATTGAAATTTCCTGCCGGATAGTTGCCGGGACCAATTTATTTATAAGTGGCTCGCCCTACAGTGCGCTTTATTATAATGAGGAAGTTTCTACAGGCCGAAGAATTGCTATGGAGATAAAAGAAGCGATTAAAACTAATCAACTTAAAAAAATTCTAAACTAGTGGACAATAATTCTTTAAAACACTGGCAAGGGACCCTTTGCGTTATTGGAGTTGATTTTGGTGATTCCGGTAAAGGCCGAATGATTGATGATCTCGCCTCGCGTGCTCAGATCGTTGCCCGCTATGGCGGTGGTTCCAATACCGGACACACCGTCAAAAATGAATACGGAAAATTTGCTATGCATATTATGCCCTCTGGTATTTTTAACGGGCGTGCAACTTGTCTAATCGGCAGAAATGTTGCCTGCAATTTAGAGTCATTAACAAAGGAAATGAAAGCTTTACAAGACGCCGGTGTTTCCTATAAAAATTTGGTAATTGACAAACAGGCCTCCATGACAATGCCTTGGCATATTTTACGTGACAGTCTTCGCGAAAAAATCAGCAAATCAAAAATCGGCACGACCTTAAACGGTGTCGGTCCAACTTATGCCGATAGGATAGAAAGAGTCGGACTAAAAATTAATGATTTGATGTCTAATGATTTTGAAGAGAAGCTCTATTGGGAAGTAGCAGTCCAGAATAAATTTTATAGATTGAAGTTAAATGCCAAAGATATTCACCACAAATATTTGAAATTTAGAGAAATAATAAAGCCATATGTTGGCAATACCGTCTCGGTTTTGAAACAAGCCCAAAAGTCAGGCAAAAATATTTTATTTGAGGGCGCACAAGGAACCCTACTTGATGTCGATTTTGGAACTTATCCATATGTTACTTCATCAAATCCTGGAGTTTTGGGTATCTGGCGCTCATTTGATCTCCATCCGTCAGAGTTAAATTATATTATTGGTATCACTAAAGCCTATACGACTAGAGTTGGGGAAGGACCAATGCCGACAAAAATTAAGGGGAAAGATGCCGACTTTTTAGTTGAAAAAGGCAATGAATACGGAACGACTACCGGCAGACGAAGAGATGTAGGCTGGCTTGATTTGGTCTTAGTAAAAGCTGCAGCTTGCTTTAATAAAGTTACCGGTCTGGCAATTACCAAACTTGATGTTTTAACTGGTCTTAAGAAAATCAAGATTTGTACCGCTTACAAAATAAATGGTAAAAAAGTGGATTACCTTTCAGGTGATGCCAAGTTTTTAAGCAAATGCCAACCTGTTTATGAGGAGCTTCCGGGATGGAGTCAAGATATTACCAAAATTAGGAATTTTAGCAAATTGCCCAAAAATGCCCGAAGTTATGTTAAGCAAATTGAAAAAACTATTAAGATTCCGGTTAAGTTTATTTCTGTTGGGCCGGGAAGGGGAGAAGTGATTTATAGATGAAAGTCAAAAGTTATAAAGATTTTACAATCGCCGTCATTGGATCACACTCTGCTCTAGACGTTTGTCGAGGGGCCAAAGATGAAGGCTTTAAGACCTTGGTAATTGTTCAAAAAGGCCGCGATAAAACCTATGCCAACTATTTTAAGTCAGCTCGTCCTTCGGCAGGCTCAGGACCTTTGGGTTGCATCGATGAAGTTGTCTATGTTGATAAATTTAAGGATATACTTTCCGAAAAAATCCAAAAAATACTTGCGCGCAAAAATTGCATTTTTATTCCCCATCGCTCTTTTGAAGTTTATATCGCCGATTATGACGCCATCGAAAATAAATTTGATGTCCCCATTTTTGGCAACCGCTATCTTTTGCGCTTTGAGGAAAGAAACGAAAAACCTAATCAGTACGATCTTTTAGAAAAAGCCCTCATCAAATTTCCCAAAATTTTCAAAAACCCAAAAGAAATTGACAGATTAGTAATAGTTAAAGTACAGGAAAAACAAAGAGGTTTTGAACGATCTTTTTTTCTTGCTAGTTCACCATCTGCCTACAATCATACATCGGCAAGATTGGTAAAAGAAGGCAAAATTACCAAAGAGGCTCTTAAAAAGGCAGTTATTGAGGAATTTATTTTAGGAGTTCAAGTCAATTTCAACTTCTTTTATTCGGCTTTAGACAATCGTCTGGAGTTAATTGGTACCGATACCAGAAGACAGACTAATCTTGATGGATTACTGCGCCTGCCCGCAGGTTTTCAAGAGATAGTCACCATGGATAATAAAGTTGAACCGAAATATGAAGAAACCGGTCACATTGCGGTCACTGTTTTGGAATCACTTTTAGAGCAGGCGTTTGAGATTGGTGAAAGATTTGTGAAAACCGCAGAAACAATGGTTCCACCGGGAGTCATCGGTCCCTTTGGACTTCAATCGGTAATTACCCCAGGCCCCCCCAAAAAAGAAATTGTCGTTTTTGATGTTTCACCCAGAATGCCCGGTTCGCCGGGGATATCTAGCACACCTTACAGCGGCTATCTTTATGGAAAGACAATCAGTATAGGCAGGCGGGTTGCGATGGAAATTAAAAAAGCAATCGCCATCAAGAAACTTTCAAAAATAGTCACATGACAAATAAAGATTTACCTTTAAACCAGTTAACTGCGATTAGTCCTTTAGATGGGCGCTACCGCGACAAGGTAGCAGAGCTTGCCGGATATGTTTCTGAGTACGCTTTGATTTATACCAGATTTGAAATAGAGGCTAAATATTTGGTGGCTCTTTCAGATATTAAAGTTATCAGAAAATTAACTGCCAGCCAGAGAACAAAACTCAACTTGCTTGGTTCAAAGATTACTTTAGCTGATGCCGTGATGGTTAAGAAAATTGAGGAAGAAATCAGACACGATGTCAAAGCGCTGGAGCGGGCATTTCGCCAAATGGTTAAAGGCACAAGTCTTGCGGATATTGCAGAAATGATTCACTTTGGGTTAACTTCCGAGGATGTTAACAATCTTGCTTACAGGTTGATGTTAAAAAGAGCAACTGATAATGTTTGTGTTCCGGTTTTAGATGAATTGATCGATCAGCTAACAGAGCGGGCACAAAAATATCTGTCCACCCCAATGCTGGCACGGACTCATGGTCAAGCGGCTGTACCAACAACCGTTGGTAAAGAACTGGCTGTTTTTGCCACAAGGTTAAATTGGCAAGTTTTAAAACTTAAAGAGTATCAATTTATGGGAAAACTAACCGGTGCTGTTGGTAATTTCAACGCACTTCAACTAACTTACTCTGCTGTCGATTGGCTGAAATTTTCTTCAGATTTTATAAAACAGTTTGGTTTTAAGCCAAATTTGGTAACAACCCAAATAAATCCTTACGAAGACGTTATCGAATATTTCCACATATATCAAAGGATTAACTCTATTATCATAGACTTTGATCAAGATATGTGGCGCTATATTAGTGATGATTGGTTCGTTCAGGAAGTAAAGCAAGGTGAGGTCGGTTCTTCTACTATGCCCCAAAAGGTCAACCCAATTGATTTTGAGAACAGCGAAGGAAATTTAACAATAGCAAATGGACTTTTAGAAACACTCGCAAGAAAGTTGGGAGTTTCCAGACTTCAGAGAGATCTATCAGACAGCACTACAATCAGAAATATTGGGACGGTTTTAGGATATTCTTTGATTGGTTACAAAAGTGTGATTAGCGGACTCTCAAGGGTTAGACCAAATGAACAGCGGATTGAAAGTGACCTAAATCAGGACTGGGCAATTTTATCTGAAGGAGTTCAAACTCTTCTGCGAAAAGTTGGTGTTGAAGATCCTTACACCATAGTTGCCTTTTTGATGAGGGGTGAACATATTGGAGAAGATAAATGGTTGAAATGGGTTGATAATTTACCAATCTCTCAAGATCAAAAAGATCAGCTGAATAAACTTTCACCCAAAACTTATATCGGGTTAGCCGTTGAACTTACAAAACGAGCAATTAAAGCAATAGAATCATCAAGGAAAAAATGAAAAAAGCTCAAGTGGCGATTATCATGGGTTCTGATTCGGATCTTAAAATAATGTCTGAAGCCGCCAAAGTCCTTGACGAGTTAAAAATCGAAAATAAAGTCTTTATTCTTTCAACTCACCGAGTGCCCCAGGAAACGGCAAACTTTGCCAAAAGCGCCAAAGATCAAGGTTTTAAAGTGATTATTGCCGGAGCCGGAGGAGCGGCTGCGCTACCAGGCTCCTTAGCGTCATTAACTAGCTTACCGGTAATTGGGGTACCGATTAAATCAAAATCTCTTGGAGGTCTTGATTCTTTACTTTCAATTGTCCAAATGCCGCCCGGCGTTCCGGTGGCAACCGTTGGCATCAATAGTGCCAGAAATGCCGCACTACTTGCGGCAATGATCATTGGTGTTTGTGACCAAGCTGTAGCTTTTAAAATTAATAAATATAAAGAAAAGATGAAAAAAGAAGTATTAGTCAAAAACAGTAAGCTTCAAAATATCAGTTGGCAAAAATATTTAAAGGAATTAACCTAATAAATGATTGATCAAAGAATAATTACTAAAAATATTCCAAATGCTGTCGATAGAATTTCTTTCCCGAAACTCGGTAAAAGGTATAGCGGAAAGGTGCGGGACTGGTACAAACAAGAGCATTTCAGGATTTTGATTGCCACAGATAGAATCTCTGCCTTTGATAGAGTTTTAGGCCTGATTCCCATGCGCGGCGCAGTTTTAAATAAACTTTCCCAATTTTGGTTTGAAAAAACGCGCGATATTATCCCCAATCACATGATCGGGGTGATTGATCAAAATATCATGCTGGTGACCGAATGCCAAGCTTTGCCCGTTGAAGTTGTAGTCCGCGGTTATATTACCGGAGTTACCAGTACATCACTTTGGAAAAAATATTCTGAAGGAGAGAGGGTTATCTACGGAATTAAATTTCCCGAAGGTTTAGTTAAAAATCAAAAGCTTAAAAATCCGGTAATTACTCCGACAACCAGAGCAACCGGGCCTGGCGGTCACGATGAACCGATAACCGCTGCGGAAATTATTAAGAAAAAATTAGTGCCTCCTTCACTCTGGAAGCAGATCGAGAAAGTTGCCTACAAACTTTTTGAAAGGGGCAGTCAAATTTGTCAAAAAGCCGGTTTTGTTTTAGCCGACACCAAGTACGAGTTCGGTTTAGATAAAAAAGGCCGCTTGACACTTATCGATGAAATTCACACTCCGGACTCGAGCCGGCTCTGGGTCAAAAAGACCTATCGTCAGCGTTTCAAAACAGGGGAAGAGGTTGAAAATTATGATAAAGAGTTTATGCGACTCTGGTTTGCCCAGCAGGGTTATATAGGACGCGGCAAACCACCCAAAATGCCTAATGATTTAATTGTTAAAATAGCCCAGCGCTACCTTGATGTTTGTGAGAGAATAACCGCTGAAAAATTTATCATAGATTTATCCGTTCCCCCAAAACAGCGAATTTTGGAGAGTTTATCTAAATTGATTTGATGTGGTGTTTCTATGGTTGCTGTATTTAATTTCGGTGGACAATATGCCCATCTTATAGCCAGACGTGTTAGACAGTTTGGTGTAAAAAGCGAGCTTGTTTCTCCGGAAACATCAGCTGTCCAACTCTTAAAATGTTCGCCTCAAGCAATTATTTTTTCCGGAAGTCCCGCATCTGTCTACGAAAAAGACGCTCCCTTACCTGATCCTCAAATTTACAAGCTTGGTTTGCCAATTCTCGGCATTTGCTACGGGCAGCAGTTAATGGCCGCACAACTTGGCGGCAAGGTTAGTGCGCACCAATCAAAACAATTTGGCAGGGAACTCCTAAAAATTACAAAATCCGCTCTATTTGGAAATCTTAAAAGTTTGCAAACGGTTTGGTTTTCTCATGGCGATCAAGTCGACAGACTTTCCACAGGTTTTAAAATAATTGCTTCAAGCAAAAATGCCAAGATTGCCGGCATGGAAGATTCATCAAGGCGATTTTATGGAATCCAATTTCATCCTGAGGTAACCCACACTCCAAACGGTGAGGCAATCCTTTCGAATTTTCTTTTTAAAATTGCCAAGGCCAAAAAAGATTGGGATCTTATCCAAGTTAAAGAAGAATTAGTTAAAAAACTAAAGGGGAGACTCAAAAATCAAAAAGTAGTGATGGCTCTGTCCGGCGGCGTCGATTCATTGGTTGCCGCCACAATTTTAAAGGGAATAATTGGCAACAATTTATTTCTTGTATTTATTGATACGGGACTCTTGCGCAAATATGACCTTGAAGATCTTAAAAATGTTGTCAAAACTGTCGGTTTCAAAAAGGTCAGGATAGTTAATGCACAAACTCGCTTTTTAAATATTCTTAGAGGTGTTATTGATCCAGAAGTTAAACGCCAAAAAATCGCCATGCTCTATTTTGCGATCCTAGAAGAGGAAGCCAAAAAAATCGGCCAAGTTAAGTTTTTAGCTCAGGGCACAATTTATCCGGATCGAATCGAATCAGCAAAGCCTTCCAAACATGCCGATAAGATCAAAAGCCACCACAATGTGACTTTGCCGAAAGGTCTTAAATTAAAAATCATCGAGCCTTTGGGCGAATTTTACAAAGATGAAGTAAGGATTCTGGGTAAGCTACTGAAGATCCGACCAGAATTTCTCAACCGTCATCCCTTTCCAGGCCCCGGTCTTGCTATTCGCATCTTAGGAGAGGTGACCGAAGAAAGACTGAAGATATTACAAGAGGCTGATGACATTTTCATTGCCGAGCTAAAAAAGTCAGGTATATATAATAAGGTAGGACAAGCTTTGGCTGCTCTTTTGCCAGTAAAGTCAGTCGGCGTTATGGGTGATAGCCGTACCTATTCTTACATTATTGCTTTGCGATCAGTAGATACTATTGATTTTATGACCGCTGACTGGTCTAAAATTCCAAGTGAAGTTTTGGAAAAAGTCTCCTCCCGAATTGTCAACGAAGTTCGCGGCGTCAACCGTATCGTTTACGACATCACCCAAAAACCTCCGGCCACCATTGAGTATGAGTAATTATTGACAAATAAGTAACTTATAAGTTACCATATGAAAAAGAACATATTTTTAGATAAGAATGCCGAAAAGGAACTAAGAGAATTTGATGAAGAAGTACAATTGGAGTTTGAAGCATATTTTAAAATATTAGAGATAGAGGGTAAGCTTGATTTTCCTTCGGCTAGAAAAGTTAGTAAAGATGTATTCGAAATTAGATTCAAGTTAAAAGGAGAATATCGCGGATTTTATGCTTATATCGGAAAGTTAGATATTGTAATTTTGCACTTTTTTAGAAAGAAAACACAGAAAACGCCAATAAAAGATTTAGAACTAGCCCGAAGGAGGCTTAAACTATATGAAGACTAAAATTAATCAAGCTGTTAAAAAAGGAGATCTAGTTGACTATGATAATCTTTTTGCCAGCTATTCCCAAAAACGACAACAGGAAATTCTAAAGAGGGCAAGATACCTTAAGACCGCTATGGAACTTAAAAAAATGAGAAAACAGCTAAAAATCTCTCAGCAAGAACTAGCGCGTAAGATGAAAGTAAAACGAGAGTTCATAACCAGAATAGAAAGTGGAGAACAGAATATAACAATAGAAACTTTAAATAGAATAGCTAAGGCAACGGGTAAAGAACTTGAGTTTCATTTTAAATAGATATTTAACTTATTATCAAAAATTTACCCCAAAAACCCCCGGCCACTATAGAGTACGAGTAATGATAAAAGCAATTATCTTTGACCTTGGAGGCGTAATACTCACCCATACCCATGAAGTGACCATGAGTACTCTCGCCGAAATTTTTGGGGTTACTGAAGATAAAATTCAGCAAGCCTTTTTAGACATTGAAGATGATTGGGTTACTGGCAAAATTACAGCAGAAAAACTAGCCAAAAAATTCAAAAGGAAATTTAAATCAAAAAAATCGATCGAGAAAATCATGCAATATTGGATAGCAATTTATGAAAAAGAGACCGAAGTAAATAAAGACCTATTACAATTAATCGACAAGTTAAAAGGTAAATATGAAGTTTATCTGCTAACCAACACTACGGATATTCATCATAACCTCAACGCCAAAAGAAACATCTTTAACCACTTCAATAAGATCTTTGCTTCATTCCTTATAGGTAAAAGAAAGCCGGACCGAGATTTCTATTTAAATGTCTTAAAAGAAACCAATTTACAACCTAAAGATACTATATTCATAGATGATCGAGAAGAAAATTTAAAACCGGCCAAAAAGCTCGGAATGAACGTAATTTTATTCCAAAATAATAAAAATTTAACCACGGAATTAAAGAAACTAAAAGTACAAATTATATGAAACTTTCAGATCTGGTTGTGGTTACAACTAACGAGAAAAAACTTGCGGAAATAAATCAGATATTAGGCACAAATCATCAAGCATCCGCCATAGATATCCCCGAAATCCAATCATTAGATCTTAATGAAGTTATTACTCAAAAAGCCAAAGAGGCCTACAAAAAACTCAAAAAGCCGGTTTTGGTGGAAGATGTTAGTTTAGAAATTAGAGCGCTTGGAGGACTGCCTGGGCCTTTTGTCAAATTTTTCCTCAAAACTCTTGGGACCGAAGGGACAGCCGCTTTAGTTAAAGGAAAAGATACTACCACCAAAGCAACCGATGCAGTTGCCATTTACGACGGCAAAAGCCTAAAAATCTTCAGAGGTATGGTCATTGGAACTTTGTCATCAAAAAACAGGGGAACCCACGGTTTTGGTTTTGACAAGGTTTTTATTCCCAAAGGTTACAAACAAACTTTTGCCCAAATGCCAACAAGTCTTAAAAATAAAATTTCCCACCGGGCCCGTGCTCTCAAGAGAGTTAAGATTTACCTAATGGGCCGACATTGACTGTAAATGTTTTAAAGATAAATCAGACAACGAGTCTAAGACTAAATCTACTTTTGAAAGATCTTGCTTTGGGGTGTGGGGATTTTTAATCGCAATGCAAAAACAGCCGGCGGCTTTTGCGGCGGTGATTCCATTAGTAGCGTCCTCAAGGACCACAGCCTGAGATGACTTGATATGTAATTTCTTTATTGCGATAAGATAAGTTTCGGGATCCGGTTTTCCGCGCTTGACATCATCACCGGAAACAATAACATCAAAATACTTTGTTAGATTAAACTTTGTTAAAACCAGATTAATGTATTCTTTTGTTCCGGAACTTGCCAAAGCGATTTTAATCCCATTCTCCTTAAATAACTTCAAAGATTTTTTAAGTCCTGGCATCAATTTCAACTTTTTCTCAACTAATTTTAAAAATAATTCTGATCTTTCCTTGCGTATCTTTTCAAAATTGACTTTTAAATCGAAATACCTAATGATTTCCTTCAAAACGTCAGAAACCCTCATCCCAATAAATCCTGCCCTAACACCACTTGGAAGTTTGCCAAGATCGACTCCATATTTTTCAAACACGTAATTCGATGCTTCAGCATGCAGAGGCTGCGAATTAACCATCAAGTCATCCAAGTCATAAATTACCGCCTGTATCATAGGATCAATTTTAACAGTTCGGAGAAAAGAAGGTTATCTTTTAAAGACTATCAGTTTTAGCCCCGCAGTCCTGAGTTTATCGAAGGACGAGGACCGCAAGTTGGTTTCCATTAAATATTTTATTTTTTGAATACCACCAACTTATAGCCTGTGAAATTCCAAATTAGAGAAAGTAAAGTTGCTGCTACTTTAGCTAAATTTGCCCAAAGCGTCGGGGAAGTAACCAAAATCGGCTGGATATAAGTTGTCAGAATGTAGACCACGCCGGTGTTAATCGAAAGACCAATCAAAGTCACTACCGCAAAAGTTAAAAATTTACTTTTTTTAGTCTGGTCAAAAACCCAATCTCTATTCCAAAAATAACTGTTAACCAGAGCTGTCGAAAAAGAAGTAGCATTAATTAGAATTATGCCCGCACCGCTGGTGACTTGGGTAATAAAGATGAAAAAATTTAATATGCCAAAATCAATAGCCGTATTTAAAACGCCAACCAGTGAAAACTTAAAAAGCTGCCAGAGCAATTTAATTTTCTTGGCAATATACCAGGCAATATAAATTGCGATTAGCGTCAAGATTGGTAATGCTACAAATAATAACAATAATGGCTGGGGGATTTTAAAAATGAGGTTAGTATTAATTAATGTTGGTAATAAATAAAGTGCGATTAAGAAAGCTGCCGCTAGACTAAGCAATAAATCGCGCCGTTGCATATAAATTGGATTACATCTAAATAATAAGTATTTACTAGGGTATAGTACAAGTAGTGATATGATTTGATTAGCCATTTGTAGAACAAAAATGTAGAATTACAGAATAAATATACTCAAACCTTCGCCCAAATGCCCAAGGAATTAAAAAATCAAATTTCCCACCGAGCCAAATTTTTAAAAAAGTAAAAAAGTATTTCGCGGGTCAAAGAGAATAATCTAACCGATTATGCAGAAGCTAACGCAGAAAGATCCCTAAAGCTGGTCTCTGAAAGTAGCTTCCTTAATGTCTTAATAGCCCGATGCTGAATTACTCTTACACTAGCTGGGCGGATTCTCATTATGGTAGCGATTTCATCGTATGATAAGCCTTCAACAAATCTCAAATGAATTATTGCACTTTGATTTGCCGGTAATTGAGCCATATTATTAAATATTTGTTCACCCAATAATTTGTTTTGAACGGAATTATGGACACCATTATCCTCATCAACTAATTGATTTTCAAAGAGTGACACGTCCAACATACTCTGTCTTTCTCTTGTCAGATTAATTGCTTCATGATAGGCAATTTTGTATAGCCAACTCTTAAATGGATACCCCCTAAATTGATATTCTGGCAGCCCCCTGATCATCTTTACAAAAGTATTGCTTGTCACGTCTTCCGCATCAGAGGAGTGGTTAAAGAGAAATTTTAAACAAAAAGCGTAAATTCCAGGTCTAAAATGTTCATAAAGAGCCGATACTGCCTCGTTATCGCCCGTTTGGGCTCTGCGTACCAAAGCACTTTCTTCTTCAAGGGAAAGCCTGTAGTGGTTTCTTTCTTCAGTTGCTGCACTAAATGATGAAGAGCTTTCTAGTGTCTCTACTTTTAAACTCATAGTGTAGGACTATATCATTATTCATAAGTTATGTCAATCTCTTTGGAAAATTCGCCTATTTAAAACAAAATATAGTTTTTAAACTGGATTTATCTTAAAATTGTTAAAAATAATCCATTCCAGGCAATAAACGCATGAAATCAGTTTTTAGAAAAATCATTATAGCCAGTATTTTGGTAATTTTGCTTTCAGCTCTTTTTCTGATCGCTTTTTTATCTTCCAGATCAAAACCACAAATTCCTCAATCATTTAGTCAAATAGTTTCCGTAAGCCAAGTTGAACAAACTCAGAGTCCTTCGTCGCAAATGCTTGCAGAAAATAGGCAAGGCGCTAAGGTTATAAGGGTTATAGACGGTGATACAGTTGAAATCGAAGGCGGCCAAAAAGTCCGCTATATTGGCATTGATACTCCGGAAACAGTCCATCCCGATAAAGCAGTCCAGTGTTTTGGGCGAGAGGCCACAGACAAAAATAGAAAACTAGTAGAAGGTAAAACTGTTGAGCTTGAACAAGATATTTCTGAAACCGACAAATATGGGAGACTATTGAGATACGTATATATCGATGATTTATTTGTTAATGATTATTTAATAAGACAAGGTTTTGCTCATGCCTCCTCATATCCGCCCGACATCAAATATCAAGATCAGTTTCGTCAGGCCGAACAAGAAGCCCGTCAAAACAATCGCGGATTGTGGAGTCAATGTAACCTTGCTTCTCAGTCTTCTCAACAGCTAGGTCCATCCCAGTCTTCGGATTGTCTAATCAAAGGCAACATTTCATCATCCGGTGAAAAAATTTACCATCTGCCTGGGCAGTATTATTACGATAAAACCGTGATTGACGAATCTCGTGGCGAAAAATGGTTTTGCACTGAAGAAGAAACAGTCTCAGCCGGTTGGCGAAAATCCAAGAAATAATTAAAAAGATCTAATCTATTGCATTTTTACTCTATTTTATATAAGTTAGAGTGAAGAGATGAAAATAATTCGACTATTAACCTCGATAGTCTCGATCACTGCCCTTATATTAGTAGTCACTAATACCTCTTTTGTTCAATCCCAAGATGCAACTTCCACCCCAACCCCAACCGTCAGTCCTTCGCCGGAAGCCCAAGCGACCCCAACCCCTACACCCACGCCTTCTCCTTCAGCCTCCGAAAGCCCATCCGCATCACCAACTGCAATTCCTGCCGCCGGATCGGCTGACAAAGAAAAAGTTTTAGGGGCAGCGACTAAACTTGGTTCAACTTCAAGGGGCAGAGAAGTAGCTAAGTGGTTTTTGGCATCGAGCCTCGGACTCTTGGCACTCCTGATTGGGCTTAAAGTTCTCAGGAGCAATATTGAGGAGTGAATTTCTTCTACAATTTATAATCTTTGGCTTAACGGCAACAATTGTCTCCCTACTTGTTGCCAGAATTTACCCAACAAAACTTATCAATCAGTTCAAGCAATCAAAACAGAGCCAAACCAGCCAGGTAGTCGCCAAACCCACAATTCTTCCCCCAACTTCAATTACAATTCCCCAACTCACCCTTAATCTTTCTGTCGCTCCTGCCAAGATCGTTGATAATCAATGGACCCTTTATGATGATAAAGTTTCCTGGCTAGCAACATCCCAAACCCCCGGTAAAGGCAATGTTATCCTCTTTGCCCACAATAGAGATAATCTCTTTGGCAAATTAAAAAATCTTGCGATCGGTCAAGAGATAACCATCGGTGATGGAAGCAATCTATATACTTATGAAGTTACCCAAAGTAGAAGAGTTACTCCGAATGACGTTGATGCTGTTCTTTCAGATGAAGATCAATTAACCCTTTATACCTGTGATGGCTCCTTCGACCAAAAACGCCTCATTGTCATTGCCCTGCCCAAAGCGAAGAATAAAGTATAATGTTTTTGATCTCATGCTTGCCAAAGTCACTTCTGCCGCAGTTATCGGACTTGATGCAGTACCAATTACTGTTGAGGTTGACATTGCCGCCATGGGTCTGCCTTCTTTTACAATTGTGGGCCTTCCAGATAAAGCCGTTGAGGAGTCAAAAGAGAGAGTTCGGGCAGCACTCAAAAACTCCGGAGCCGATTTGCCCCCCAAAAGAATCACTGTCAATCTAGCTCCTGCCGATCTGCCCAAAGAAGGTCCGGCATACGATTTACCAATTGCACTGGGAATTCTAATTGCCTCCGAGCAATTACCGCCACCAGATCTTTCCAGCTCAATGTTTATGGGGGAGCTTTCACTTGACGGATCAGTCAGCAGAATCTGGGGAGTTTTACCTTGTGCGCTTCTTGCCAGAGAGAAACAATTCATTAATTGCTTTATACCCAAAGACAATATTGCTGAAGCGCAAGTTGTTGATAAAATTAACATTTTTCCAGTTGCAAGTCTAAGACAACTCTTTGATCATTTTTCAACTTCTCACTTACCAGAAATCAATCGAAAGCAAATCTTACCTGCTAAATTTCAAAAACAAAAATTCACAAATATACACGATAGCGAATATGATTTTGAAAATATCCGCGGTCAGGAAAGTGCCAAAAGGGCACTCGAAATTGCAGCAGCCGGCGGCCATAACGTTCTAATGAAAGGCCCACCTGGCGCCGGCAAAACTTTAATGGCAAGAAGCTTTGCCACAATCCTGCCAAAACTGACTTTTGAAGAAAGTCTGGAAGTAACCAAAATTTATTCGGTCGCAAACCTGCTGAATCAGTCGAATCCAATAATATTATCAAGACCGATCCGCAGTCCTCATCATACAACCAGTCATATTGGTTTAATCGGTGGAGGTAACATCCCCAGGCCCGGTGAAATTTCACTGGCCCATCGCGGAGTTTTATTTTTGGACGAGTTCCCAGAGTTCCCAAGACATGTTCTTGAGGCTCTTCGCCAACCAATGGAAGATGGCCATGTCACCATTTCCAGAGCAGCTGGCTCAGTTAAATTTCCATCAAGGTTCACTTTAATTGCTGCTGCCAATCCCTGCCCTTGCGGCTATTTTGGTGATGAAGTACGTAGTTGTATCTGTATGCCGTATATGATCACCCGTTACCAAAAAAGAATCTCCGGACCGATTTTAGATCGAATCGACATGCACATATCAGTTCCTGCAGTCAAAGTCGAAAAATTAACCAGCAAGTTTCAGGCCGAATCATCATCAACAATTCAAAAACGATCCCAAAAGGCTCGTGACATTCAACTAAGACGATTTAAAGGTTTAAAAATCACCTCGAATTGCGAAATGAACAACAAACAACTTAAACAATTTTGCAATCTCGACGAACAATCAATCCTTCTGCTTAAACAGGCAATAACAAAACTAAATCTCTCAGCACGTGCATTCCATAGGGTGATTAAAATAGCCAGAACAATTGCCGACCTTGAAGGGTCTCTCAAAATAAAATCAAATCATGTCGCCGAGGCACTTCAATATAGGCCTGCAGATAATTAAGTACTCAAGATCCTGAGTATCATCGAAGGGTTGCAGAAGCGCTCCAGTACCGTCCAACGGAATCACTTAGCTTAGCCTGAGAATTCTCGAAGGGTTATTTACGCTGGGTTGTCGAAGTGACTATATTAGAATCTATTATCTGCTTAAAAGTGCTATTGCACCATACAAACCTATATCATTTTGATATTTAGAAATTAAGAACTGAGGAGCTTGGAATATTTTCAATTTGTGACGAACAATAACTTCTATATTTTCTAATTTTTTCTTTTGGTTTAAAGCAACGCTGCCAGCGAAAATAACAAGATTGACAGGATTAATTGTCAAAACATTAAGTAGTCCGTGAGCAAAACGTTGTTCCACTTCCCGCCATTCATTTTCTGACAGGTTTTTTGCTGACTTGCCGTATAGCCTTGCAATTCCATTTCCGCCACAATATGCTTCAAGACAGCCGTGTTGCCCGCAATTGTCAAAAATACCCTGCCACTGCACAATCTGGTGTCCAAGTTCACAGGGTACGGTATAGACCTGGTTGTTTATCAAACGAACACACGTTCCTCCGATGCCTGTTCCCCAAATTATGAATATAAAATCTTTACCTTGGCCATAACCAAATTTAGCCTCACCTAAAGCTGCACAAGTAGCATCATTTTCAAGAACAATTTTACACTTAAATAAGTTCTCTAAATCATTTTTTAAAGCTTGCTTCTCCCAGCTTTTAATATTATTGGCTTTTAAAATTTGTGTTTTGTCCTCGTCTAATACTGCTGCAATACCAACTCCTATACCGCTTACTTTTGATTTTGCTAATTCAGAAATAGCCTTGGCAAGATTATCAAAATCGTTTTCATAGTTATTCTGAGTTTTAAGCTCAATTACTTTAACTGCTTTGGGCAAGTAGAGAGTTTTAAAAGAAGCCAATTTTATCGAAGTTCCGCCTACATCAATTCCTATATACATGTTTTATGAAAGTATATCAAAAGTTCCAGCATCCTACACCAGACATCTTTGGATAGGTGGAAAATGGCCGACCTTAGTATAATCTGTTTTGCACTTCAGTTTATGTTAAATTATACTTCGTATTCGCAGAAGCTTGCCTTTTGCTCCGCAAAAACGTATTCATTATACGAAGTGTAAAATGATTTAGGAATGGCTAATAGTATGGTAAAAAGAAGATTAAGAATAGCGCAGTTAGCAAATATTGCAGAAAGAGTTCCGCCACAAAAATATGGAGGAACAGAAAGAGTTGTTTATGCGCTGACTGAGGAGTTAGTTAAAAGAGGTCATAAGGTTACTCTGTTTGCTAGTGGCGACTCTATAACCTCTGCTAAACTCGTTTCGATTTATCCAAAGGCGCTGCGTTATTCCAGGGTTTTGGATAATGTATATGGTGCGAATATCCTATCCCTGCTAAATATAGGTTATGCTTATCAAAGACAAGATCAATTCGACATAATCCATGATCATAACGGTTATCTAAGCTTACCAACAGCTAACTTTTCCAAAACTCCCGTAGTAATGTCTATACACGGGTATTTTGGTGTAAATGAAAAAAGAATCTTTGAAAATTTAAAAAACCCATACTTGGTTTCTGTTTCAAAAGCTCAAGCGGCTTCCGCTCCCAATTTAAAATTTATGGGGAATATATACCATGGTTTAGAGATGAAGCATTTTCCATTTTCGAAAAAACCAGGTAAATATTTACTTTTTGTTGGGAGAATATCCATGGAAAAAGGAGTACATTTTGCGATTGAAGTAGCTCTTTACTTAGACATCCCTTTGATAATTGCAGCCAAATTAGATAGTGCGGTAGATGCTCCTCATGATGTTTCATATTTCAAACAATTTGTTGAACCTAAATTATCCGACCAGATCAAATGGGTTGGAGAAGTGAATGAAACGGAAAGAAATAAGTTGATGAGCGGAGCACTTTGTTCCCTGCATCCGATTACCTGGCCGGAGCCGTTTGGACTAACTATGATTGAATCGATGGTTTGCGGAACTCCGGTAGTGGCATTTAACTTAGGTTCGATACCAGAAGTAATTGAAAATGGAAAATCAGGATATATAGTTGAAGACGTCTCTTTAATGATAGAGGCAGTTGCTAATATCCAAAAAATCGACAGGCAGTATTGCAGGAAATACGTTTTGAATAGATTCAATGTCAAAAATATGGTCGATGGGTATGAAGAGATCTACAACAAAATTTTAAGTCAATAACAAACTTAATTTTCTAACATATCTACAATTAAGCCCCCCCATGTAAAGTTTCTAGCACCATAGCCCTCGCCAGTAAATGGATTATACTGTTCCCTAAAGCCAGATTTTTCTAATAATTTAATAGAACAATCAAGTAGATATTTAGCTTCCATCTGAAACCCATAATTTTTTAATCCTTTAAAAACTATCCAGTTCAGTGACATCCAAATTGGACCACGCCAGAACCCCTTCGGATCAAAAGCCGGGTCAGACTTTGAAGTGGTTGGAAGGATAAAAGGTAGATAAAATTCATTTGGATTTAAGAAATAGTTTTTAATTAAACTCTTTGCTTCCGAATCAGTCGCAACTTTAGCAAATAAAGGGGAAAAAATTGCCCAAGTTTTAACTTTAATTTTTTTATAATCCTTTCCATATGTTGACCAAAAAATTCCGTCTTCAAGCATTAAACTTCTCATCGCCCTCTTTATAAGCGATGCCTGATAATAATAATATTCGCTTTCTTCATCAAAGTTTAATTTATCAGCTATAGATGACAAGATTTTTAAATTTTCAACTAAAATGGAGTTGAATGGTACATCTTTAGCCCAAAAAAAGTTTTTCATACAAAAAGGTGCATCAAAATTACATTTATGATTTTTACTAATTAATTCAAGCCTTTTTTTATAATTTTCTTCAATTGTTTGTTTGGGCGGTAGATTCAAAGGAAGATCAAAACGAGGAGAGTTATCCTCTCCAGATTCATCTGGGTTGATAATGCTGGCTAGGTGATGTCCTCTCGGATCTCTCTCTTTTAAGAGGTAATCATAAAAACGTTTTATATGACCATATATGTTAGATAAAAACTCTAAGTCTTGATCTTTTTGATAAATCTGCCAGGCTGCATACGCGAGCAATGGTGGCTGAGTAATTGATGAACTATCTTCTTTCCCCCAATCAATCTTAGGGAAATTCGTTTTTTCAGGTTCTTGCCAATAATTCATATGAGGTATCATTCCATTGGTAAATTGTTTGGCTACAAGAGATAATAATTCTTTTTTAGCATCATCAGTATTGTAATGGGTGAGAATGATAGCATGAAAGCAGGAATCCCAAAGCCATTGATAAGGATAGGAGTCAGGTGAAGGGATTGTGTATTGATACTTACCTTTCCGTCTCCTATTAGAAAGCATTAATTCGTAAACTTTTGTTTTAAAATCCTGCATTAAAATGTAATTTAACTTAAGTAATACTACATTAACATAGTGCTTTAATATTTAGGTATAGCGACTTGGAATTTTTTTGTAAGCTCAATTACCAAATCCATCTCTCCCAGGTTAATCTTTTTTATCATTTACGCTTCTATTCCATGGCTAGTCGTAAAGAATATGTTCCCATCCCAGGACTTCAGAGGAAGAGAGGGTGTATCAACGAAGGATAAATGCAGCATTTGGTATTCTCCTTGAAAAAGTTGAAAAACTAATGCGTGAAGAGAAGAAAAAATCGCAACAAGGGGACTGATATTCACATTTCAGTCCCTGCAGTCAAAGTCGAAAAAAAGATGTAGCGTTGTCAAAATCTCAAGAACCATCTCCGACCTTAAGGTATTCGATAAGATCAAGTCAAACCATATTGCAGAAGCGTTACAACATAGACCCCAAGACTCAATAGAGCTTTCTGAAGCAAGTCCTAAAAGTGAACTTTGGATTGTGCCAGAGGCTGGACATGTCAAAGCTTACCAGACAAACCCGAAAGAATATATCAGAAGAGTAACCAATTATTTTAATGAGGTCTGTAGATAATTAAAGTCTCAAAGACCGTAAATGCAGGTAGTTGAAGGAGGATTCATGCTTTTTATATCTATAGCCTTCCTTGAGGCTGAACTCCAGACCCAGTAAGTTCCGATTGATTCAAGCTTGGCAAAAACCGCTGCTTCTTTACCATTGGCGCATCTTAGATATCCGTAATCTTCACCGGATGGGGATTTTGGAAGAGTCGTCAAATAATCAGGGACTAAGTCATGCAAAGAATTTGGGTAAGTTCCTTTTCCTTTGTTTGCTTCAATAGTAAAGGAAGCTTGCAGGACCGTTGAAATTTGACGAATGTCGCTTTTTCTTTGGGCATCCCTTGACTGTACAGCATAGATAGATGAACCTTGAAGGTCTGATTTTCCACTAAAAACCCGATCCAATGCTTCTTCAACTTTTCTTGCCTCATCTGCCTCAAGCTCTTCAATATTTACAAAAGTACTGGAAATTATTGTTTTGCCTTCTTGAGTGGTCGTTGTTCCGATCGATTTTAAAGCCTTAAGATAACCTCGAAGAATTACCATCCAATCTTCATCTACGTATTCTTTGTACTTCTGCTCTTTGGAAAGAAAATAATCAGCGACCCCCATAATATTTTCGGGAACAATGTAGACAATGGCACCGATATTTTTTGGACTTTTGGCAAATTGCTCCTTCCATCGCGAGTCAGAAGCTAGAGTATTGGTATCAGTTTTTTGAAAATCAATAATATCTTTTAATGATTGATCAGAAGCTCCGACAGAAAAAATTGCCAAATTGTCAGTTACCACATAGCGCAATGCAAACTTATCTCCCTGGTAATCATAGATGGGAATCGAGAAGATCCTGTTGTTTTGATAATCTTGGACGGCTGGCTCAATTATTGGCATACTCTTTTGATTTATCCCTGATGCTTTTGCCATGACATCAAAGTTACAGTCAGTCGGAGGACTAGTTTGATTAATGTAACCTACCTTTCCCAATTTGGAGCTGAAGGCCCAATAAACTTCAGTTTCTTCTAGTCTTTGGAAAACCGCAGCCTCCTGCCCATTATCACATCTCAAGTAACCATAGTCTTTACCACCGGGTGCTTTTGGTAATGTTTTCAACTCCCCCGAAGAAACTAAATCACTCAATGAATTAGGATAAAGACCTTTTCCGCCAGTTGTGTAATAAGCCTGAAGACCAGTTGCAATTTGCCCGACGTCACTTTTAATAAGGGAGTTTTTTGCCTGTTCTGATCTTGAACCAATAACGTTCTTCATTCTTAGCTTTGAGAGTTTTGACTCAACAGTCTGAGGGTCCTTCACCTCAAAGACAAAAAGAGCTTCCGGTGCCTTACCCCCGAAACCTGGAGCAAATATTAAAGCTGCATTTTGGTCCATCCATAAAAGTAAATCGCTGTCAACATCAACCCCAAAAACATCCTTAACTTGTTTTTTCACCTCCTCAATTCCTTTTATTGCATCCTCAAACGCTTTCTTTTGATCTCCATCACTCGAGTTTTTGGCAACATCCGCAAGATAATCTAATTGATCTTGGATAGACCCCTTGATATTTTTAACCTCGGCATAAAACAGTGGCTGTTTTGTATCAAAAACCGCCGGCAACTTATTGGCTAGAGACGTTTCAATCGTAAAGCCATGTTTTAAACCCTCTGTCACTCCGGATTTTTTGGTCAGTTGATAAGAAGTAAAATCTACACCATTATCTTGGGCAACAATTGTTAAACCCCTTTTTGTAGTAAAAACGTTGTCTCCCTTAGAGTTTCTTTGCCGAGTATCATATCTTTGACCAAATAAGAAATTTTGGGGTAGAGTTGTGCCGGCAGTTATATTGGATAATGGGTCTAGCACTTGCCTTTGGTAAAATTTCAAAAGATATTCTTTTGGGAAATGGCTAACAATTTCATTATGTTCCTTATCGGTGGTAATACTCTTAAATTTTTTATCTTTGGCACCGGTTGCCAAATCGATAATCTTCTTAATATCGTTTTCTTTTTCAGCTGCGATAACAAACTTATCCATGAAAGTTGCAAAAATTGATTTAGAAAGCGGCAAAGTTACTTGATAGGGCAAAGGACCAGTCGAAAATCTTTCAAGATTCTCATTCTCCTTTTGGCTTTTTTCCTCAAATTTGGCAATCTGGGCGCTTGCATAGGCTTCTTTGGTTGTTGTGATATTTTCATTGTTCTCTAACTTCTCAAATTGATCCGTGGCTTCTTTTGAATTTTTAAACTGAACGATGTTGACTAACTGTTCTAGGGTATTGACGCCAAAGCTCCGGTTACTTTGTTCGTCTTCTGAAATTTTGGCTAAAAAAACCTCCGTCTCTGCCAGATTTAAAATTTCTTTGAAAGGATCCTTACGGGTTCCAAAAATCTCCGATCTGTACTTGTCAATTTGCTTAACCATTTTCTCCCCACCTGGTAATTTTTTGGATAATGTCAATAGCTTTTGTACTTGAGGATGTTTTTTAACAGAGAGCCCCAAGTAAAACTGAGTATCATCCGGAATCAAAGTATAGGTAGTTACTCTTTGGTTCAAATAGTAAAAAACTCCACCACTGCCTATGCCGATTATTAAAATTGCCGCTAAAAGGATAAAGAAGATTTTCTTTTTTAAAAAACTAAATCTAGAAGGAGGTTGTTGCGCTGAAACATTTGCCCCCAGTGGTATCACCGAGGGTATTGGAGGAGCTAGAGGTGGCGGCGGATCAATCGGCGGCAGCGGTTCTGGTTGTGATTGTGGCAAAGATTCAACGGGAGGCAGCGAATCTCGATTAATTTGTGGCAGGCTATCTTCCTTCAACCTAATTTAATCATAAACGTATTCATTTAGCCTTGTCCAGTAAATCCAACTGGATGTTAGAATAAGATAGTGAAGAAATTTGCCATAATTTTTGCGGCAATCGTTGCCATATTTTTAATTAGTGCGATAGCTGCCGGGATTGTTATTAGCTTTACGGTTGTCAAGCCAACAACCAAAGCGATTAATCAAAAACTTGTCGAGCATTTTGCAAAAATCGTGCGTATTCCCCAAGGAATTCTACCTCCAAATGTTGGGTTTGATTTAACAAGTTATTCCTGGGAAATGGAAACAATCGAGAAAGAAGTAACTGGAGTTAAGTTCAGTTATAACCCTGTTTTTGTCAGGAGCCAAAACGTTATCTTAGCTACTTTAGAAATGCCTGAAGGAGGGGACGTCAGCATTTTTAACAAAGTTCTACCGGCAGTTGTTGCCGATAAGCAATCGGTAGATTCAGCCATTAATGTTGAGAAAGCAAATTTATCGGCAAATCAGGATGCCGGATACAGTAAAATCAACCTTTCGGTTAAGCCGGAAACTAAACAAACAGTCAAAATAACTTGGGAATACGATAAAAGTAAGCTAGGCAATGATCTAAGTCAAGACTATGCTAAACTTGCTAAATATCCTCCATCGCTCCTGAGGATATTTTACGGTTTGCCCCACTTAATCATCGGACTGCTTGGAGGCTAATTGCTTCTAGAAAAAACCCCACAAGATCACTTTCGTAATTTGTCTTGGGGCTTTTTCTATATCTATGCTTGAAGATTACTAACCACCAATTTTGAACATGGTCGTGCCACAAACTGGACATTTCCCTTTCATTGCTGGTTTGCCGTTCTTCATGGTTACTTTTTGAGCATTGGGGTCGTCTCTCTTTTCGCGGCACTTAACGCAGTACATCTGAGTCATTCTTTTAATCACCTCCTTAGACAGTCAAGTTTTGAAGTTCTAGGTTCATTCTGAGGCTACCTAGCTTCGATTAGCTTCAACCATAGCACAGGCTTGAAGCTAAAGTCAAGGGAGCGCAAAATTGGGCAAAAATTGACGAAGTAGTACAAGGGCAACTTGAACAGCAATTATTACGGCAGTCAGGACCATAATTTTTAAAAGATCGCCCCTAACGTAGCTATAGTCACCCTCAATTTTTTTGGTTAAATTGTGAGCTTGGTTTGGCAACAGGGAAGCTTTTAATGTTTCCTTTTCAATTACTTCTTGAGTTAAGTTGGTACTGGTTTTAGTTTCGACAAAAGTAAAACGACGAGCAGCGGCAGCAATTTTCTCTCTTTTAGTCCTAAACGGCATCTTATTTTAGATATCTTAACACATTATAATGAGTCTCCTTAATATTTGTAACTCGGCACCGTGGCGATCTGAGTTTCTTAAAACCCTGACTGCGGGATTGACAATTTTAACGTTTGCATGGTAAAAGAAGGGGTACTAAATTTATCCAACATGATATTCGGAGTCCCCAAAAGAAGCTTGGCGTAAACAAGATGTGGTGGCAACAGGTAGGAGCCACTGAGTATTTAATAACGGGATTGGGAATCTGGCTTGCGATTTTAAGTATTTTTCTATTTAAAACAATCAGTCATTACCGAAAACTTACAAAAGGGGTAAAAGGACAAACACTGGATAAAGCTTTAGAAGAGATTATCGACAAACTTAATTTACATGATCAGCAGAAACAACAGCTTTCAAAACATATTCAGAAACTCGAAGATTTACAAAAGATTTGTTTTTCCAAACATGCACTCATCCGTTTCAATCCTTTTGAAGACACCGGCGGTGATCAAAGTTTTGTTTTAGCCTTACTTAATGGGGCCAATAATGGAGTGGTCATCTCATCTTTGCATTCAAGAGGAGGAACCAGAGTTTATGCCAAAGGGGTTTTTGGTGCCAAACCGACAACCCACCCGTTTTCTAAGGAGGAAAAAGAGGTAGTTGAAAAAGCTGCCCGCCAAGTGTAACCGAGTCTGACTCGGTTTGACTTAGCAAAAAATAATTTTGAATAAGAAAAAACTGCTACTTATTATTGCCGGAGCGTTGGTTTTATATTTAGCCTCGGCTGGAGTATCTTATATGGTTTTTAATACGGTTTTAAAAGGACCGGTCAATATCGTTACACCTTTTGGCAGTCTAACCGATGTCACTTCCCAAGAAGAAGAAGGTCCTAAGGATAAGCCCTGCCCATTGAACGGCACCCTTTATACCAAAAGTAGGGAAGAGAAGTGGCAGGAAAGAAGACCGCTTAGCGTGATGGTTGAAAACCATGTGGATTCAAGACCCTCACTCGGCTTATCCAGAGCCGATGTAATCTATGAAGCTGTTGCCGAAGGCGGTATCACCAGATTTTTGGCACTTTATCTTTGCCAAGACGCCGGAGATATCGCACCTGTCAGATCCGCCAGAACTTACTTTTTGGATTGGGTATTGGAATATAATGCGCTCTATGCCCATGTCGGCGGCGCCAATACACCGGGACCGGCCGATGCTCTTTCTCAAATTAGACAATACGGAATTATGGACATGGATCAATTTGGTTTAGGATTCCCAACATTCTGGCGAGGTACGGATAAGCTCGCTCCCCACAATGTTCATTCAACCACCAAAAAACTTTGGGAAGCAGCAGAGGAGCGGAGTTTTGGTCCAAAAGACGAAAAAGGCAATCGTTGGGACAAAAACTTTATAGAATGGAAATTTAAAGATGATGCTTCACTTAATGACCGTGGTGATCAAAAACCGGTGGTTGTGCCATTTTGGGCGCAAGCTCCTGATTACACGGTAACCTGGCAATATGATAAAAATGCCAATTTATATCGCCGATTTCACGCCCAAGCAGCTCAAAACGATCCGATCACCAATGAACAGCTTTCCGCCAAAAACCTGGTTGTTCAGTTTGAGGTTGAAAAGACTGCCAATGACGGTTATCCTGACGGCCATCTTCTTTACGGCACGACCGGGTCTGGCAATGCGCTTATCTTTATGGATGGTAAAGTAGTCAAGGGAAAATGGATCAAGAAAGACAGAACGTCTAGAACTCAATATGTCGACGAGCGCGGCAAAGAAGTCCAATTTAATAGAGGACTTATTTGGATCGAAACTGTGCCTGTTGGCAATGTTGTCGATTATTGACCTCAGCCTGTTTAAAAATACTTGCCCAGTCAATTTTAAGTTTTAAATTTGAAATTTTCATTGAAAATTAAAAATTATAAATTGTAAATTTAATAATTTTATATGTTAATCGACATTTTAATTTCAAAAGTCAGGGTTAAGGTCTTAGAGCTTTTTTTAGGAAATCCCGGTCAAATCTATCACGTCAGGGAAATAGTTAGAAGAGTCGATGAAGAGATTAATGCCGTAAGGCGCGAATTGGCAAGGCTTGAAAAAACAGGACTATTAACAAGTGAATGGCGCGCCAATCGCCGATTCTATGCTACCCGCCGCGAGTATATTTTCTTTAACGAGCTTTTATCGATTATCAATAAAACCGTTGGACTCGGAGGAACAATTATTGCCAATAAACAAAAAGTTGGCAAAATAAAATATGCAATGCTTTCAAGTTTCTTTGTCAAAGGTAAGCCTTACACTCAAAATGATGTTGATTTATTTGTAGTTGGCACCATTGTTTTGCCAGAATTAAGTGCAATTATCCGCGAAGAGGAAGCCAGACGAGCAAGAGAAATAAATTTTACACCGATGACCGAAGAGGAATTTAATTTCCGCAAGAATCGTCGTGATCCTTTTGTGATGGGGATTTTGGCAAAACCGCGTGTGATGTTAATCGGCGATGAAGAAGAAATGGTTAAGCTTTAACTTTAAGATACACTTTCCCAAATTTTAGTATAATTTTGATTAATGCTAAAAAATCCCAGAAGGATTCTGCTTTTAATTATTTTTTTAACTTTATTTGCCGTCTTTGTCGATTTACCAAAATTTATAATTAAAGGCAAAGAGGTTTCCCATCCCAAGATAAATACCAAGTTCATCAAGCGTGATTTGGAACCAAAATTAGGACTTGATCTTGCAGGCGGAGTTCAACTGACGATGTCTGCAGATATGCAAAATGTCGAGCAGCGTGATCGTGATGCTGCTCTTGCGTCCGCCAAAGATATAGTCGAAAATAGAATTAATTCCCTAGGCGTTGCCGAACCGGTAATTCAAACTGCCAAAACTCCCAGTCAATACAGACTTATCGTTGAAATTCCCGGGATCTCCGATATCGATCAGGCAGTTGCCACAGTTAAAAAAACAGCTCATCTTGAATTTAAAACCATCAAAGTCGATGCCCCACCAGAAGCTACTTTTGCCGCTATACCCGAACACTTTGAGGCCTCGGGACTAACTGGCAAAGACTTAAAAAGGGCGACCGCTGCTCCCAGTCAAGATCCTCAAACTCCTGGTTATGTGGTTAATTTGCAATTCGGCAGTGATGGAGTCAAAAAATTGGAAGAGGTAACCCGTGACAATCTTGAAAAACCGATGGCCATGTATCTCGATAACCAACCGATAAGCTGGCCGCCACCGGTAATTAAGGCGGTAATCACAGACGGCAACGCCCAAATAACCGGCAACTTTACATCAAATGAAGCCAAACAACTGGCAGTTGAGCTTAATGCCGGTGCCCTGCCGGTGCCCTTAAAGATTGAAAGCCAAACTCGCGTCGGGCCGACCATCGGCGCAGGTTCAATTCAAAAAAGTATTTTTGCGACGATAGTTGGTCTTATATCCGTTGCGGTCTTTATGATCATTTATTATCGAACCCTTGGTATTTTTGCAGTTCTAGCCCTTTTTATTTATACCCTTATTGTATTTGCAATTTTCAAAATAATTCCGGTTACTTTGACCTTGGCAGGCATTGCCGGTTTTGTTCTTTCTATTGGTATGGCCGTTGATGCCAACATTTTAATTTTTGAAAGAATCAAAGAGGAAGTTCGTTGGGGAAAACCAAAACACGATGCTCTCTTTGCCGGCTTTAACAGGGCTTGGTCTTCAATTCGCGATTCCAATGTTTCATCGCTAATTACCACCGCCATTCTTTTTAATTTCGGCACTGGCCCAATTCGCGGTTTTGCCTTAACTTTGGCCATTGGCATTTTAATTTCGATGTTTTCGGCAATTACCGTGACTAGAACTTTTATTAGAGTATTTTGGGTACGCAACGTCTAATGTACATATCAAAATGCAAAAATCAAAATTATGGAAGTTCTCAACAGATTCGAACAATAATGAAAATGACGGGTGGCATGACTGGAAGGGCTCCCGACAGCGCGCAGCTGGACTTACGGGCTATTAACCTAAGCTGATTTACCAGAAAGCGAGCACTGGCGGGAGGGGAAGTCATGACAGGACCCGTCGAGAATGGAATCAAAAAATGAACATTATTAAATATCGCAACTGGTTTTTCGTTTTGTCTTTTTTGATTATTATTCCTGGAATTATTGCTCTTGCGGTTTGGGGTCTTCGACTGGGTATTGATTTTGCCGGCGGGACGCTTTGGGAAATGAAATTCGAAAAGGGAAGTATCGAGACCTCGCAAATTTATCAAGTTTTAAATTTAGAAAAAGCCGAAGTTTCTTCTATCGCTGCAACTTCCCAAAATTCATTTTTAGTCAGATTAAAGGTTACTGATGAGGCAAAAATTAATGATCTTAAAGATAAACTTACAAAAGATTTTGGTAAAGTCGAAGACGTCCGTCTGGAAACTGTCGGGCCGATAATATCCAAGGAACTGACCAGAAAAGCCGCAACTGCCGTATTAATTTCAATTTTGGCAATTGTTGCCTATGTCACTTGGGCTTTTCGGCAAGTTCCCAAGCCGGCGACATCAATTGCTTTTGGTATCACCACCATTATTGCTCTTGTTCATGATGTTGTTGTGGTGGTGGGAATTTTTGCAATTCTTGGCCATTTTTTTGAAATCGAAGTTGATTCGTTATTTATAACAGCACTTCTTACAATTATCGGTTTTTCGGTTCATGATACGATTGTTGTTTTTGATAGAATCCGCGAAAATCTCAAAAAATACGGCGATTTTACTTTTGAGGAAGTTGTTAACCATTCGGTTGTGCAGACTTTTGCCAGATCCCTAAATACTTCACTGACCGTTGTATTCGTACTTTTGGCACTTCTTCTATTCGGCGGCGCATCAATTAGAAATTTTGTCCTTGCTCTTTTAATCGGTATAATTTCCGGCACCTACTCTTCAATTTTCAACGCCTCGCCACTTCTTGTTGTATGGCAAAATTTCAGGGGTAAAAAAAGGTAATTAACCAGCGTTCACATGACCATTGGCTGGTTTAAATTGAAGAAAATCTCTGTCTAGTACAGCCAAAAGAACTTCTCGAGGAACCTCAGCTTCGATCGCTCTTCTTAGGTAGATCATAGCATTAACAAAGAATGCTCGATTATTTTCTGGGTCAAGGATTGGGTCCGAAGCAAATCTTTCCGCACGGATTAATTCTCCTACAAGATTTCTGACTGCCTGTTGTTGTCCCTCAGGCAAATGTTTCACAACTTTTAGATCTGAAACTTCCTGCCGAGCTTGAACAGGACTTTCGGTGATTATCCTGAATATTCTATCGCCTCTTTCTGAAGAACCAGACATTTGAGGCAAAAGTATACCTTGGAGGTACTTGAATGTCAAGTCTATAGGGTTCTTATTTGAGACTTTTCAATCTTCCAAGCAAATATTTCCGATCATTCTTTTTTGTATCATCAGCTACTTCTTCAAAAAGCTTATTTAAAATCTCTCCGACTTTAGGACCGGGGCCAATGCCTAAAATTTTCATCACATCATGGCCGTCAACTTTCAAATCGGCGACGGTAAATGGTTTTTTCATTACCTCCTTCAGTCTTTGTCTAAAAAGCTTAAGTCTCCAAGACTCCGGCTGCTGCAAACCGCCTCCCAAGCGATCGCCGATTCGCAAATCCATCATGTCCTCAACATTTTCCAATCCCACATTACGAATAAACCGCCGTAAGGCATTGTCTGTTTGATTTTCATTAACAGAAAATTGATGCCAGCGGACTAATTTAAAAAGTTTCTCTCTCTGGATGTGTGATAAATTCCATCTTTTGGCAATTGCCAGAGCTTGTCTTGAGCCAATAACCTCATGATTATGGAAAGTCCTTATGCCTTCCTCGGTCACATCTGCCACCTTAGCCTTGCCAATATCATGAAGAAGCGTCGCAAGTTTGGTGATTGAATCTTTCGATGGACAATGCTTTAAACTCATCACACAATGTGTTCCTACATCATAAATGTGATGGCGCTTTGGACTTTTTTGTTCAACCTCAAAAGATTGGTCAAGCTCCGGTAAAAAAACTTTCAACAGTCCTGTTTTCCTTGCTAAGAAAATTCCTTGAGCCGCATTATCACCCCCTAAAATTTTAAAAAGCTCATCACGGATTCTTTCGCCGGAAATCGCCAAAAGCAGATTGGCGTTTTTGGCAATTGCCGCTTTGGTTCTCTCCTCAATCTCAAATCCCAAAGTCGTGGCAAAGCGGACTGCCCGTAGTAAGCGCAAAGCATCCTCACCAAAACGCTTGTCTGGATCACCGACTGTGCGGATGATTTTATTTTTTAAGTCCTCTTGTCCACGGAAAGGATCAAACAAAGTCAGGGTATAGAGACTCGATAGGGGATAGGTCTTTTGTCTTTGGCTAGACGCTAGACCCTGATCGCTAGACACTACTTTTAATGCCATGGCGTTAATCGTAAAATCGCGTCTTGCCAAATCCTCATCAAGCGTCTTTCCCCAGACAATTACATCCGGATGCCGTCTGTCCGTATATTTCTCTTCCTTTCTATAGGTGGTGATTTGAACTATCTGATTTTTGACTTTAATCGGTATACCGACTGTCCCGAATCGATTGTTATAAAAGACATTTTTAAAAAGCTTTAAGATTTGTTCGGGTTTGGCATTAGTTGTCAGATCCCAATCTGTTGGGGGTTTACTTACAATAATTTGCCTGACCGCACCGCCGACGATGGCAACTTCAAAACCGGCGCGAGTCAAAGTTTCAAGAATTTTATTAACTTCTGAATCAATATCCATACAGTCAGCTTCCTCAAATAGATTATAGCAGAGAGATAGGCAAGGTAATTTCATAAGCAGTTGCTAAAATTTCCTGATACAATATTTTTGTGCAAGAGAATATTTGGAAAATTAAGGCTAAAGCTCCCATTCACAAAAGCCAAAATTGGCTGACCTTGCTGCTTGCCAAAAATAGAGAATTAACTACCAAAGAAAAGCTTAATCGGTTTCTAAATCCCAAGCTTGCGGACATATTAAAGATTAGCCTTAGCGATACCCAAAAGGCCATCGAGCGTATTAAAAAGGCCGTCAAAAATAGGCAAAAAATAATCGTTTATTCAGATTATGACGCCGATGGCATTTGTGCAACCGCTATTATGTGGGAAACTCTTTACGATTTAGGTGCTCAAGTTCTTCCCTATGTACCACATAGAATAAAGGAAGGATATGGGCTTTCAAATCCTGCAATAGATAAGCTTGCCAAAAAGGGAGTAAAGCTAATTATCACCGTTGATCAGGGAGTCACCGCCAATGATCAAGTAGCCCATGCCAAATCCCTTGGTCTTGACGTTGTCATCACCGATCACCATATCTTGCCCAAAAAACTTCCTCAAGCGCATGCTTTGGTCCATACAACCGATCTATGCGGAGCAGGAGTTGCCTGGCGTTTGTGCTGGGAAATTGTCAAGAAAGTTTCGCCCAGCTACAAAGAAAGATTAGTCGAAAAGTTAGAACTGGCGGCACTGGCAACCATCGCCGATTTAGTGCCTTTACTTTCTGCAAATCGGGCAATTGTTAAAATTGGCCTTGAAAAACTGCAAAAAACAAGGCGGCCTGGAATTAAGGCACTAGTGAAATCATCCGGCTTTAATAGCCAGGTGGGAACTTATGAAATAGGCCATATTTTGGCTCCCCGCATTAATGCCATGGGTCGACTTGAACATGCCATGGATTCGCTAAGGCTTCTTTGTGCCAAAAATCAAAAACAGGCACAAGAACTGGCACAGCTTCTTTCAAAAACTAACAGCAAAAGACAGGATCTTACAAAAAAAGCAATTACTCATGCTATGCAAATGGTTGATGGGGAAAATCAGATTGGTATTATATCCCATCATTTATGGCACGAGGGAATAATCGGTTTGGTAGCAGCCCGTCTTGTTGAAACCCATCACAAGCCGATGATCGTTATTTCTCGGGGTGAAGTTTACTCAAAAGGGTCGGCCAGGTCGGTGCCGGGCTTTAATATAGTGGAGGCAATTCGTTCCTCTAGCGAATTATTGGTTGACGCTGGTGGCCATCCGATGGCTGCCGGATTCACTATCGAAACAAAATATATTGAGGAATTTACTAAAAGGTTAACTTTCTATGCCCAAAGTCAAATTAGCGGTGAGCTTTTAAAACCGATTATAAATATTGAGTGTGAACTAGATAAAAATGATATAAACGGCAAGACCCTGACAACCATCAAACTTTTTGAACCTTATGGAGTTTCCAATCCCCAGCCGGTTTTTTTAACGAGAAAAATGTTAGTTGAAGATGTGAGATGTGTTGGTGCCACAGGTCAACATTTAAAATTGCAACTGGATGGCTTTGGCGCAATCGGTTTTAACATGGGAGGGATAAAAACAGAAATGAGGCCCGGTTATTTAGTTGACCTAGTTTATATTTTAACTGAAGACAATTATAACGACAATGGAAAACTCCAGTTAAAGATTAAAGATTTGGCCATCGCCCCAAATTAGTTTAGAATAAAGATCATGACCCGAACTTTAGCCCTTGACTGCAAAGGCAAAGTTGGCCAAAAGGTTATTCTTTTTGGCTGGATTAATACGGTCAGGGACCATGGCAAAATTACCTTTTATGACCTAAGAGATGCTTCCGGCATTATCCAGACAGTTGCCAAAAAGAGATTCGATGTTTCTTCAGAAGACGTAGTCAAAATAGAAGGGGTCGTCACTAAACGCCCTCAAAATCTTATTAATCCTCAGCTTGCAACCGGAGAGATTGAAGTAGCAGTAGATTCCCTAAAGATAATCAGCAAATCAGAAACTTTGCCTTTTCCAATTGATGATTCCGGTCTTGATATCGAGGAAACACTCAGACTCAAATACAGGTATCTTGACTTGCGCCGAGAGCGTTTAGTTGCCAATCTTAAACTTCGCCATCAGATGATTAATTTCATGCGCCAATATTTAACAAAACGCGGTTTTGTTGAAGTCGAGACGCCAATTTTAACCAAAGCAACGCCCGAAGGCGCGCGCGATTTTATCGTTCCATCCCGATTGCAGCCGGGCAATTTTTATGCCCTGCCGCAGTCCCCACAGCAATATAAACAGCTTTTGATGGTAGCCGGTTTTGAAAAATACTTCCAGATAGCCCGTTGTTTTCGAGACGAGGATCCAAGGGCAGATCGTTCTTACGGTGAGTTCACTCAGCTTGATATTGAGATATCCTTTGTAAATCAAGAAGATATTCTTCAATTAATTGAAAAACTGTTTGCCGAGATTACCGAAAAAGTCTTCAAAAAAAAGGTTTACAAATTTCCTTTCCCGAGAATTAGTTACCAAGAAGCAATTACCAAATATCAATCAGATAAATTTGATTTAAGAGAAAAAAAAGATCCAAATGTGTTGGCATTTGCCTTTGTTGTTAACTTTCCGCTTTTTGAGAAGACCCAAAATCAGCCGATTTCACCAAGTCATCATCCATTTACCGCTCCCCAAGACGAAGATATTCCGCAACTTTTTAAAGACCCGATGAAGGTAAGATCATGGCAGCATGATTTGGTCGCCAACGGTCTTGAAATAGGCGGCGGCAGCATCCGAATTACCGATCCCGATATTCAGCGAAAAATTTTTAAAATTTTAGGATACCGAGAATCTGAAATTGAGGAAAAATTTGGACATTTGTTCGGAGCTTTTACATACGGAGTACCTCCTCATGGCGGAATTGCCCTTGGATTGGAGCGAATATTAATGGTGGCAACCGGTGAGGAAAATACCCGGGAAGTTACCGCTTTTCCGATGACCGCATCCGGACAGACTGCGGTTATGGATGCTCCCTCAAAAGTCGATGAGAAAACGCTCAAAGAATTAAAGCTGAAAAAGTTGTGAATCTTTTGCGTTTCCTCTTAATATTTTTAATTTTAATCTCACTTCTTGTATACCTTTTTTTATCTCGGGCCCCCTTAAATAAAGTGACAACAACAGGCGAATTACCCAAGCTTTATCCTTATCCCATTATTGTCGAAAATCCCCAGGAACCTGCGGAAATTTCCGCAAAATCCGCCATCATCATTGACGCCAAAACCGGCGTTTCACTTTTTGAAAAAGATCCGGATACTCGTCATTTGCCCGCTTCAACCACCAAGTTATTAACAGCCATAGTTGTGCAAGAGCGATGCGACCCCCAAAAAGTAGTTAAAGTCGAAAGAGTAGTTAAAGAAGGTACCCAAATGGGACTTTTTGAAGGGGATTTAGTAACCGTTGGAAATTTGCTTTACGGTCTTTTGGTGGCATCGGGAAATGACGCCGCCTTTGTCCTTGCCGATTCCTGCTCGGATTCTTACATTCATTTCATTGTCTCTATGAACCAGAAAGCCAAGGAACTGGGAATGAAAAATAGCCATTTTGTCAATCCCGCAGGTTTTGATGATCCGCTGCAATACTCAACAGCCAGGGATTTGGCTAAACTTGCTAAAGTTGCTGTTGCCAATTTGCAAATTGCCAAAATTGTTGCAACGAGAAGTATTGTTGTAACCGACCAATTAAAAATTAGAACTTACTATCTTAAAAATATCAATAAACTATTGGGAGAGGTCGAGGGAATCGAAGGGATTAAAACTGGTCAAACAGAAGGCTCTTTAGAAATTCTGGTAACTAAAACAACAAGACGCGACCATACTATTATTACGGCTGTACTGGGATCATCTGATCGCTTCAACGAGTCAAAACAACTAATTGAATGGGCTTTTGCAAATCACCGCTGGATCAGTCCACAGTAGTCCAAGAATCATCCACCGCGCCAACATAAGCTACTTGTCCGTTGTCGCTTTTGAAAACGTAAACTGGCTGCAAATAATTTTGGTATTTTCTTGTTTCAAGATAAGCCAAAACTACATCCCTTACCGGAATTGTCGAAGTAGTTGGAACTTTGTTAAAAGCACCCATGCCTGCTTTTAACTGTTCAAACGCTTTATCTATCCCTTTTAAAGGATATGTTGCAAACTTGTTGGGTCTTATTGAAAGCCTTGAAAGCTCTGCAGTAACAATCTTCCTTTCGGAAACTTGCGCCTTTGCCGATGGGTTATTTTCTTGTGGACTAGTGACTTCAAGACCATCTAAACTATTTCTTTGAAAATTCACTTGTACTAAATTGGCAGATGAAAGGGCTGGGGTTTTCGTTAAGTTGCCCCCATCCAAGCGAAAATAGGCGGTTTGGATTTTATCCTGGGGAAAGTCATCTCTTGTAACATCAAAGTTGTTAAAGAAGTCTCGTGCCAAATCAATTGCCGCCTCAAGAGATCTTGGCCGGGTCGAAATAATCTGAGGGTCGTTTTGATAATTACTCTCTAATATGAAATTACCACTTGCGATATTAATTGTAATACTGCGGTTTTCTTTAGGATCTTGAAATTTAAATGTACTGCCTGCAACTTCTTGTGGTTCCTCCTTAAAACCGATTTTGGAAACTCTAATTTTAGCTCGCTCGAGTGCCCCGAAAGAAGACTCATCAGTATCTATCGCAAAAACTTTGGCCTTATCTACCAAATTTGGTAATTGACCGCTGATTGTTTCAATTGTAAAACTGGTAGTCCCTTTTATCTTAAAGCCCTCGGAAAGGTCAAGCTTCGGCAATTTTCCGAATGCAACCGTTGCCGGTGGAGGTTTGGCGGGAAAGATCGTGCTGATGATAGTTTTACCAAGGACAATTAGAAGTACCAAAACTAAAATTATCCCAAAACCCCAAATGAGCCACTTAAATGCCTTCTTGGAAAAAAATGCGGTTTCAGTTAGAGATGTCATTGGATTCCTATGATACAATTTTACCATGTCGCGCGTGGTAGTCAGATATGCTCCGTCTCCAACGGGCATTCCCCATATCGGCAATATTAGAACCGCCCTTTTTAACTATCTCTTTGCTAAAAACCAAAAAGGCCGCTTTATTCTGCGAATTGAAGACACCGACCGCAAAAGATTTATTCCTAAGTCTATCCCTAAAATTAAAGAGAGCCTTTTAATTTTGGGCTTGAAATGGGATCAAATCTTTGAACAATCCAAACGCCTGCCTCTGTATATTAAAAATTTAAAGATACTTCAAGAGAAAAATTTAGTTTACGAAGATGATGGCTCCTGGCGTTTTAAAGTTCCCAATGGCCTGCCTGCCGGCAGGCAGGGAAGAAAGATCAAGTGGCATGATTTGCTTCACGGTCCTATCGAGTTTTCATCGGATGTTATTGAGGATTTTGTAATTATTAAATCCGATGGTTTTCCGACTTATCATTTCGCATCGGTAGTCGATGATCACGAAATGCAAGTTTCTCATGTCATACGCGGTGACGAATGGATTTCTTCTACCCCAAAACATTTGATTTTATATCAAGCATTGAATTGGCAACCGCCGGCATTTATCCATTTACCGCCGATTTTAGGCCCAAACCGCCAAAAACTTTCCAAAAGAGAGGGAGACAGATCAGTCATTGAATACGTAGAAGATGGTTATCTTCCCGAAGCTTTAGTTAATTTCTTAGCACTTTTAGGCTGGGCCCCCAAGGGGAATCAGGAACTTTTTACCCTCGATAAACTCATCCGCGAATTCTCTCTTGACCGGCTTAATAAAAACAGCCCGATTTTCAATATTGAGAAACTCAACTGGTTTAACAAAAAATACTTGCAAAAATACACGAGTGATGAACTTATTAAAAAAATCAGAAATTTCTCAAAACTGGCCAAAACTATTAATGATCAACATTTGGCCAAAATCAGCCGTTTGGTCTGTGATCGCCTAACGACTTTGGCTGATTTTGATTCGATTGCTTCAATTTTTTTCCAAAAAGGCAAAGAAAAACCACCGGAGAAATCAAAAATCGAAAATGCCAGAAAAGCCATCGAGTCAATCATTACCTGGGACGAGCATTCAATCGGTCAGGTACTGGACAAATGGATAGCAAATAATCATTTTGAAAGCTCGGATTTTAAAAATACTCTCCGCCTTTCTGTCTTTGCTGATAATACTCCGCCAATCTACCAAAGCCTATCAGTTTTATCCAAAGAAGAAGTGATAAACCGAATCGATGATGCCATCAAAAAAGCAAAATAGGGTAGTCGTTGCCATTTTTGCCCACCCGGACGATGAGGCCTTTGGCCCATCTGGTACAATTACCAAACTTGCCAAAACTCATGACATTTATGTTCTCTGTGCAACACGCGGCGAAGCGGGTGGCAATCTTAAAAATATCGGCAAGGTGCGCGAAAAAGAATTGCGTTGTTCCGCCCAAATTTTAGGCGTTAAAGAAGTTTATTTTTTAGGATTTGCCGATGGTACTCTTTCCAATTCCTTGTACCATCGACTGGCTGCAAAAATCGAGCAAAAACTCAAGCTGTTAAAACCCCAAACTGTCTTGACTTTTGAACCCCGAGGAATTTCTGGCCACATTGACCATATTACTGTCTCACTGGCGACAACCTACGTTTTTTACAAGCTGCCATTTGTTCAAAAATTACTTTATTTTTGCATTTCAGAAGAAGAAAGAAAATTAATCAAAGATTATTTCATTTACTTCCCCCCGGGCTACCAAAAAAGCCAGATTGATCAAATAGTCGATGTTTCCGATGTCTGGGACACAAAAGTTGCCTCAATGCTCTGTCACAAATCGCAAATTGCCGATGCCAAACGTATTCTTAAAATGCGCCAAAAATTCCCCAAAGTTGAATATTTTTTGGTTACCAATAAGTGAATCTTTTCAACTCCTTCACCGAGAAAAAAGAAACAGTCGATCTTCCCCAAAAAATCGGCATTTACGTTTGTGGTATCACTCCCTACGATACTACTCACCTAGGCCATGCCTTCACTTTTTTGGTCTATGATATCTTGGTCAGATATTTACGATTTTTAGGATGCCGGGTTACCTATATCCAAAATGTCACCGATATTGATGATGACATTTTGATTAAGGCCAAATCCCTTGGTACAACTTGGCAAGCTTTAACTCAGACTGAAACTAAAAAGCATTTTAAAAATATGGCCGATCTTAACGCTCTTGCCCCGGACATTATCCCTTACGCCACAGGTCATATCAAAGAAATGATTAGTATCATCAGGGTTTTAATCGCCAAAGGTTTGGCTTATGAGAAAAACGGTTCTGTCTACTTTGAAATTAAAAAAGACCAAAATTTCGGCAAGCTTTCAAAACTTGGCGCAAGAGCGATGCTTCAAATCGCCAACGACCGGGGTAATTTCCCTCTTGATCCTAATAAGCGCGACCCCTTGGATTTTGTCCTCTGGCAAAAAGGAAAAAAGGGCGAGCCATCATGGGATTCCCCTTGGGGGAAAGGCAGGCCCGGCTGGCATATCGAGTGCTCGGCTATGAGCTTAAAATACTTGGGGCCGACAATCACCATCCACGGTGGAGGAGAAGATTTAATCTTCCCTCATCATGAGGCCGAAATTGCCCAAAGCGAGAATTACACTGGGAAAAAATTCGCCAAAGTCTGGATGCACACTGGCATGGTCTATTCTGACCAAAAGAAGATGAGCAAAAGCCTTGGTAACATGGTTTTTGTCTGCGATCTTGCCAAAATCTATTCTGCCAACACATTAAGACTCTATCTTCTTTCCCACCACTGGCGCCAGTCTTGGAATTATAATGAAAAAAAGCTAGAAGAATCGCAGAAGACAGCCAAAATTTTAGAAAAATCAGCCACCAAATCAAGTATGGATGATCGAGAAGTTCAAAAAAATCTACCGGTCTTTTTTACAGCTCTCGATGATGATTTAAATATCCCAGCTGCGATTAAGATTTTAGTTGATCTGGCAAAATCAAATAGTAAAAATAAAGGTCAATTAATTACAAATTGCGGCCAAATCCTTGGTTTAGTTTTTTAGATCCTTTTTCTTTACGATTATATTACTTGTTAATTTTGATTGATGATTATAGTTGACAATAATTAAGAAATATTGTTAAATATTAACAACATGGCTACTTTAACAATTTCATTGCCAAAGCAAATCGCAACTAAAATTGACTCAGAAGCTGAAAAGCTTGGGTTTGCAACACGCTCAGAATTTATTCGCAACATACTACGTCAATACTTTTCTGAAAATGAACTAAAATTTGAGCCTTTCGAGATTCGTCCCTTAGAGCAGATTAAGCTTGAACTAGCAAAAACTGGTAAGTACAGCCAAGACTTTATTGAGAGCGTGACAAAAGGATTAGCTAAATCATCAAGATATGGTCGTTAAACAGTTGCGACCCGACCTCGCAAGATATCTTCAGAAACATAACATTACAAAGCAATACTTAAAGCAAGCTAAAATCTTTGAAGATAACCCCCGCCATCCGTCACTCAACACAGAAATACTAGAACCAAGATACCTCAAGATTTACTCATTTCGGATTGATCGAAAATACCGTGCCATTTTCATCATAACTAATCATAATGAAGTTGAAATCATCGACATTAATTTACATTACCATTAATCGATTTAGCTGGCTCTGGTTGATGATTCCCGAACTTTTTGGTGGTCTTGCCAAAAGTAATAACAAGAAAGCAGGAGAGTTAATCACCAAGTGTGGCCAAATCCTTGGACTAGAATTTTAATTATTATCAAGTTTCTTCCTTTTGCATTGCAGCCCGAGCCATATTAGTCATTTCTTCTTCTGACATTGCTGGGGGCTTGCATGACATTTAGAACCTATTTCTTCACGTCCGCTTAGCTCTTTTCCATAAATTTAAGATATTCTTGAATAGTTCTTGAAGTGAAACTATCAATGTCCAATTTTGAAGCCTCTTTAGGGTCGACCCAAATGTAGTCAGTAATCTCCCTACCATCAATCTTAACCTTCGTGCTATTTGTCATGCAGTAGAAGTCAAAAAATATGAAATGTTTTGGTTTGTAAAATTCTTTTGAATAAATTGCTTCTTGCCAGTTGAGAAACTCCTTGACTTTAATATCAAGTCCAACTTCTTCCTTAACCTCTCTGATAAGTGCTGTTTCTAAATCCTCACCCAATTCAGCATGACCGCCTGGGATGGTGTATTTATCAAACCATTTCGGAGACTTTACAAGAAGAAATCTTCTTTTTTTATTGAAAATTAAAGCACCAACAGTTGGTTCTGGATATATTTGTTTCACAATACTTGACCTATCTTCGCCATTCTTTAATAGCTGGTGAAAAATCGACTTGGTAATCTGGTATCCCCAAAGAAATTCCGTAATCTGTTGCTTGTTTATATTCCTCCGATTTGCTTCTGTCAATTTTAAAAATCTTATCTTTGAAGATTATGTAATGGTAATTGTCATTCTTAAAGTCCGCATACCAAGCTGAACCATAAGAATAATCAAGAGAGTTTGAGATCTCGATGGCGACCTCGTCTGCATTTTCTTCTGGAATCTCAACTGAGTGAAGAGTCCACTGCTTTAACCAAGGGGTCTTATGCTTTGGGGTCACCCTTTCAACTTTGGTCTTGAGAGTTAGTATCTTTTTTAAAACTTCCAAACTCGTCAAACTTTCTTCGATTATTACGCCCTGGTAATTCATATTTTCAGTTTTATAACGTTGAAGTTTTTGATACGGGCTTCCAGGAAATATTAACAAAATCAAGAAATTTTTCGGGAGGTAAATTATCCATGTCGTGAGCAAGCCTTCCAGTCTGTTCGTTTGCTTTCTCCGTCTTGTCTATTATTAAATACCCTCTGCCAAGAGTGTCGATTATTTCTTCCGCTTCTTTAACTTTGACTAATTCATCATTTTGAACCATGATACAGATGACCTCTGTGGACTTAGGAATCAAATTAGCCTCACTGTGAATCTTTTCATAAGCATCCATTAAAATTTTAAGATTATCGTCTGTGTCCCCAACAATAACTCTCTCGTTTGTCGCACCTCTTCTTAGATAGTCGGACCATTGCTCAATAATTGGATCGTTTTGATCTTTAACTTTCCCAGATGTGCCGGCAAGTGATATTAACCGTAGAACCTTTTGGGCTTTATCGGATCTTTTTTTGGCAAACTCAATAAGACTATAAAAGCTAGCCAGTCCACCAAAAGAATGACCCATCAAGAATATAGCATCGAACTGATCCTCCAAAGCCTCCAGTGCAATAAGTGGTTCTATCAACCAATCTGCAAGTGTGTAAGACTCTTTCTTGCCAAGAAGAATCTGGTTGTGTTTCTTTGACCAATCCTGTTTTTCCGGACAATTAAGATAGTTTGCCGAATGCTCGCCATTGATAATAGTTCCGTTGTGACGTGCGGCAAAAACTGTAAAGTTGTGTTTGAGGAGTTCGTTAAGCCACAATTTTTCAAGTCGAGTTGATCCGTCCCCTGGAAAACCTGGTTCAAATATAATTAACTGTTGGCCACCTGCACGATGTAGTTTTCCTTCTACATACCCACTTTCAGATTTTAGAGTAATCCAGTTTGAGTTCTCGGTAAGTTTAATAACACTTTCGGTATCAAAGAAGTCGCCAAAATTTCGCGTACGCATTTTAGTTTACTTCGTTGCTAGGAGTACCTTTGAGGAAATGCTCAATGTTTGAGACAAACATCTCCTGTTTGATTACTCTCGCTTCCCCTGTGATATAAGCCATTGGGGGGTAAATAATACAGTTTGGGTACTTTGATAATTGCTTTAAGTCTTTAGGGTCGGTTTCGTCTGAATGGTCAAAGATAAAAGTAATATCTTTTTTTGCGAGTCTTTTTATTAAAGCGTCTATATCTACTAACTCCATTGGAGCAGTATTGATAACCACAACATTTTTCTTGAGGCTGTTAATTCTTTTCGCGTTAAGAAAGCCTTCCGTTTCTTTGGTTTGTGCAAAGTTTATGGAAATGAAATCACATAGTGGAATAAGTGAATCAGCGTTTTGGTATTTTATTCCTCTCTTATCCGCGTCTTTTTTGCGATGTTTTGACCAATATCTAACATCAGCCTCGAAACCCAAAGCCAATTCTGCTACACGTCTGCCGATACTTCCTAGACCGAGGATTCCAAACACTTTATCTTTTATTTCCCAGGCCTTAATTCCGCTTTCATCCACATTTAGTTTTCGTCCCCTCTGCTTGCCAGTTTCCAATCCTCTGATTGCCTCTAGAATTGCAGCTAGAGTAAATTCCGCCACAGACTCAGTACTGTACCCTGCGAGATTGCAGACTGGAATACCTTTTTGTCTTGCATAGTTAGCATCCACTTTTCCGAATGCGGTTGAAAGCGTCCCAATATATTTCAAATTAAGAGCGGAATCAATATCATCCTTAGTAAACGGCACTCCAAAATTAACAAGAACACCGTCCGTATTGGGTAACTCTTTCGTAATTTCAGCACTATCTTTGTCTACAAAAACCTTTTTCTTCGTTAGCCTATCAATCTTTTCCCAGTAAGAATCTTCCAATGCAAACTTGCCTATACCTATAAAAAGAAGCTTCTTGAATTTCATTATGGTATTTATAGCACTTTGAGGCTGAAAGTTCGAATCCAGTTCACCTTATCCCAAAAATTGTCTAATTTTGGTAATTTTTGAGGCTAACACTATGGCCAAAATTTGGCTGGGAGTAGTTGATGATTTCCGAACCGCGAACTGGGTTGAAATTATCAAATACCCAGAACTAGTTTATCAGAAATCACAACAATTCCTACAAAACTAGGCCAACTTAAATTTTCTTTAATTTTCCAAGTAGGCAATAGTGATTACCTTTATCTTTGTGAATGTCGAGTATTGTAAAATGACTGAAATCGCTTTTTAGCAAAGTTTTAGTGTATATAAAATGAGGAACTCCTTTTTCTTCTCCGTCTAGCGAAATATAAGTGTGCAGTTGGGGCATTTTAAATTCAGTTGCCCCTCTTTTATATTTTGTTGCGGGAACAGTTACAAATAGTATTCCCTTAGGTTTTAATACTCGCTCAATTTCAGAAATACAAAACTTTACTTTGTCATGGTAATTATGATGGATAACTTGAGTCGAAATTATTGCATCAAAAAAGTTATTTTCAAATGGAAACCTGTCATAACAAGAAGTAATTATTGTCTTAGCCTTGAGGTTAGATTCCTTAAGCCACTTTTTTGTTAACCTTAATGCCTCTCTGGATACATCTGTTGCATATACCTCAAATCCTTCTTTAGCTAACATAACCGTATGTCTACCTGAACCACAACCCAAATCAAGAACCTTTTTGACTTTTTCTTTTTTCATTAAACTAACTACATTCCCTATATTTTCTTGAGGTTCAAAGAAGACTTTCCCACTTTTTTTAAAAATTGATTCCCAGCCTGTCATGAGTAACTAATATTATATATAAAAAGTTCGAGTCCTCTAGTTTTTGAAAATTTGGTCGTACTCTTTAGTCCCAAATTCCCTGTAAGCTAAATTTTCTTTCGGGAAAAATTCTTCTTTGATTGTTTGAGCTACTTCGAGGCTTAATTTGGCAAATTTGAGGTGCTTTTGTTTCAAGTCTCTAAGTGGTTTATGCCTGGAAAGGGCAAGTGCAGCACGGCTATTTCTTTCAATGGCGACATATGCCAAAAGGGCAGATGTTTTAGAATCTTCTGTGTCATCTTCAGGGTCTTGCTCTTCGTACCAACGGCTAGAAAGAGCGCGGCCGATTTTAGCGATTATGTAGTGTCTTGAGTGCGAAAATACATCCATCGTTTTCTTTAACACCTCCATGTCAGTATCAATGGGGACCTCCGATAGGTTATTCATGATTCTTTCTACGTGATCAGCATATTTCGTTATCAACTTATAGATTTGATATTTCTTAGCCGTTGGCGGCTCCTTGTAATCGTCATCTAAATTGTCAAGGTCAATACCTAAGCGTTTTGCCTCTTGGTGAACCATGACCATAACTTTTGCTAAATTATCCCCAACCTCTTTAAAGACATTTTTCATATCATAGGGATTTTTACCTTCTTTTTGACATTTACCAAGATAATCCAATTCTTCCTGACAAATCTTACAGATAGTAGCAAGTCTTTGTTTGTCTCCGAAATGGTCGCAATAATTAAAGAGGCATCGTCTAAACCACTCTTGAGAAGTCCATGGAGGTTTAATTACTCCCATGAGGTTATTTTACTAAATAATGTAAGTGTCCAAAGATTTTGCAAGATATTTTTTGATAGCCTCATCTACTTTTCTTTTTGATACGCCCTCATCAATGCATTTTTGGGCAGTGACTGCCAAAGCCTCCATGATGATCGCCAAATTCTCCCATGCGGAGAAATTACTTAAAACCATAGTTTTTTGATTTTTGAGATCAACTTGAATAAGGATGTTTCGAAGTTTATCGTTGTCACTAATTATTATTGGCGTCGGTTTTATCATTATTTTCCCCTTAAGTGTTTGAAGAATTCAACCTGCCGAAGTCTATTTTTAGCTTCATCCATCGTCTTGTATGGCCCGCCTAGACTACGTCTACGCGAGGCTGGCCCGCCAAGATTCCGCCCTGTCTTTTCCGAAAGCACAAAATAACCCTCTTTCCGTTTTACGATCATATGGATGGTGGCACTGGTTGACTATGTTGGAACTTTTTACCTAAACAATCCTAGCATTAAGTTTTTGCGGATTTAGCAAGTTTAATGTATCCAAGAAAAAGAGAAGCAACAAAAGCAATCGAGACTATAATAAATTGAAACTTATTATTACCGCTACCAAATCCTCGAATTATACTATACAAAATTGTTAAGACGCCCCCAAGAAGTAGGCCGTCCGCAATAAGAAGAATTTTCTTAAAAAGCGTTAGACTAACCACTAAAGTAATAATTGAGGCTATAATCGCTACGATTGAAACATTCCTATTATATATCTCCATCTTTTCTTGAAAAGTCTTCTCAAGTTTATCGTATTCTTCTTGCTCTTTTTTCAATTCTTCAAAAACAGGCTGATTGAGCCCTCCTTCTCTTGGAATTTTCAACGCAGAAGGATACTGGGGAGGTTGAGGTTCAGGATAAAACGCTGCAATTCCTACTCCAACAAGCGTAGCAAAAAGGACGCCAATAAATATCGTATATATAAACTTGAGAATCATAAACCTATTTTCAGACTCAATTCTTGTATAGCTATTATTGTATAAGACAAATAATACTATTAGAACAACTAATATAAATATTATTCCTATTCCAACCATAATGAATTAATCTTACTCTAAACTTCATGATGAATTTATATCATGCTAATGCGAACTTTACAATGATGTTACTTACATAGAGATTAAAAGAGGTTATGATATAGCTTGTTATATTAGTGCTGGCACTGGTTGACAATGTGGGAACTTATTTTAGGGAAAGGATAACTCCGTTAATATCAACGTAAATATTTCTTGGCAAAAACTTTCATATTTTACCCAACGAATGTTAGGGCGACGCCCTTTTTATTTGCTCTACCTGTCCTGCCTATTCTATGAATGTAGTCATCATAGGATGCCGGTAAATCATAGTTAATAACATGACTTACATCTTCAATGTCAAGCCCTCGCGAAGCAAGATCGGTAGCCAGTAGTATCCGGATTTGATTTCTGCGAAACATCGCGAGCATTTTCTGTCTTTGACTTTGGCTTTTATTTCCATGAATCACTCCCGCCCTAAATCCCCGGCTCGTAAGCTCGTTTGTAAGTTTTTGGACACCGCGTTTTGTTCTTCCGAAGATAAGTACTTTATTAAATCCTTCCTGAATCAGTAAATCGTGGAGTTTATCTACTTTATTCTGATTACCATCAACTTTAACTACGTCTTGATTTATATTTTCGATATTATCACTCTCTTTTACGGAAATAGTGACGGGGTTTTTTACAAATGTTTCTATAATTTCTTTTACCTTTGGCCCAACTGTTGCAGAAAAGAAAAGCGACTGGCGGTTTACGGGAAGAAGTGAAATAAAATACTTAATATCGGCAATAAAGCCAATATCGACCATTCGGTCTACCTCATCCATTACAACATTGCCAAATTGCGACAAATTTAAGCACCTTTGTCCAATCAGATCCTTTATTCTTCCCGGTGTACCTATTACAAAACTGGGATTTCGCGAAAGGTCTCTTTTCTGATTAAACAAACTTGTCCCGCCAATACATAAAGCACTCCTAATTGCCAGTCCTTGCGCGAATTGTGCAAGCTCGTCATGAATTTGCAGCGCCAGTTCCCGCGTCGGTGTAATAATAAGTGCTTTTTGCGACCTATCCATGAAGGCTTTATTGATTAAGGGAATTAAAAATGCAGCTGTTTTGCCTGTACCGGTATTTGCAATACCAATAATATCCTCACCGGCAAGAATTGTCGGAATTGCCCTGTCCTGAATCGGTGTTGGGGAAGTATATTTTTTGCTTGCGATATTTCTTTTGATTTCGGGAGCAATAGCGAAATCTTCAAACTTATGCTCGGGAATATAAGGATCCCTAGCATTTACACTGCTGGACGTATTTAGCTGTCTGCCTGCTGTGATCGCCCACATAAGATCCTGGTTGGACTTCACCGCAGGGAAACGTCTTTTTAAATTGCTTCTTGGTCTAAATCTTCGCCACATAAAATTAATGATTGCTGCTTAAAATAAATTAAAGCAATAAATCTACTTAATTAAGAAATTGTATATGAATAGGGGAAAAAGATACTTATGTGAGATTGATATAAAACAGACTATCTTTACCTTATCTAATCAAAAACTATTCAAAGTTAAGCAGATTTACTGCTTTAACCTGTTATTTACAATTCAGTATAGCAAAAAGCACGGCTAAAGTCAATAAACTATAAGTTAATCGGACAAGACAAATTGCAGTGTGAATAAAGGGAATCCACTATATTTTTTCCAGGGTAAAGAAATTATTGAATACAGTTTGGCAGGCTACATATATTAGCCTTCGACTTCTCGAACAGCTTTTCTATACTTACAGAAATCACAATCGCCGCCAGGTTCAGGAAGTTTATTATTCTTTAAACATTCGATAGCATCCAGAATTGTTTGCTCGACCCAGGAAGTATCGCCATTGTAAGGAATTATTTTTATTTCAAATTCAAGTTTTGAATCAAAAGCTTCTTTGTCTGTATTACCGTTGCAATAGACAAAGTAGCCAGTAGAAGAAACTTTGTGGCCGTTTTTACGAAAAAGCCACTGGTAAATTTCCATCTGACGTTTATAGCCAATTTGCCACTCTGCATCCAACGTTACTTCTTCCTCTTTAGAGGTAGCTTTGTAGTCGACAATGAGTAGTTCACCGCCTGGATTTACCCAGACGTCATCAACACCACCGGTGATAACCACATTTGTGCCGTCCATTCTGAATGTTATCCCGCCCCGCAGCGAATCACGCCACTCGTCAATTTTTTTGTGGGCAAGTGGTATTGCGTCAATTCCGTAATGTTTCATTAGCGGATGGGTTGTACCGTTTGCTCGGTGAATGTCGAATTCTTTTTTGAGGAGCTTATCTACGGCAGAGTTTAAGGAAAAAGGATACCCAGGCGGTTGAGCGACTCCGAGTCTTCGATCCAAATAAAAACATCTCGGACAATTTAGATACAAATCAATCTTTGAACGGCTCAGACGAAACAAATCACTTGATTTTGGATCATAAATATTTCGTTTTCGGTTTGGATTGTAATATTGGGACATTATAATCAGCCTATTATAGCAGCTTGGTCTATATCAGCCATTCACTTCAAGCAATGACCAAAAAAATACAGAAACTTTTGAAAATTCGGGAAGCTACCGAAATTTTAAAAGTCAACCCAGAAACTTTAAGGCGTTGGGACAGGAGCGGAAAATTCAAAGCAATTATAATTAGTAAGCGAGGCGGGCAAACGCGGTGACAGACGCTATAGAATTGAGGATATTGAGAAACTAATTAAAATATGAGAAGCTTTAAATTATGACAACGAATCGCATATCTACATTTATAAGTTATTCCTCGGCGGAAAAGAAAATTGGTGGAAGATTTAAATCTTGCCTAACAACTTATTGCGGATATGAAACATTTATCGCGCATGACGATATTCCTGGTTCTTCTGTTTGGGAGCCAGAAATTTTAAAGGCTATACCAGAAGTAAACTCTACGCCTCCATCCTACTCCGCCAGCTCATACTGAACAACGTTGAATTGCTTACCCCGAAGTTGATTGAGGGGGAGAGTCCTATAGTTGCTTTTGCAAAGAAAGAGTGTTAATATATACGTCAGTTTAAATCAGAAGCGTTTTAAAAGTTTTCGATACTTCAAGAAATTAATTTTTCCCATATCTTTAAACTTCTAAATTCAAATCTTATTTAAATACCCAAGAAAGGAGGTAGATATATGGCAAAAAGATTATTCGTTGGAAATCTTACCTACAGTGCGACAAGCGCACAACTAGAGGAACTTTTTTCTCAGGTAGGGAAAATTACCAGCCTAAGTTTAATTACAGACAAATTTTCTGGTCAAAGCAAAGGTTTTGCTTTTGTGGAATTCACCACAGATGCAGAAGCCGATGAAGCGATTAAAAAATTCAACAATTTTGAATTGGATGGTCGAAAAATGGTCGTTAACGAGGCACGCCCTCAAGAAAAGAGAGACGGATCAGGCGGCGACAGAAGATACGACAAACCAAGAAGTTGGTAAGCCCCTTTAATAAAGTAGGCATTTTTTGCAAAGTGAGTGCAAACTCAATGCGTTTTCGTTGCTAAAAGATAGGGGACGGTTCTCAACGAGCCTGCCGCAACAAACCAAAATTGACACTTTTTCTCGAAAAATTCTAAGATCCTGCTTATTTTCCAAAATTAGCCTCAAAACTCTGGACAAATTCTAGTCAAATTCTCGAAATGGACCCATTTCGTAAATGGATATAGTCTGATATGGTAAAGAGGTTGTTACAACAATCCGGAAATGGATCCATTTGAGATAATTTTTAAACAAAATGGATAGTTTTTTGAGGCCTTACAATTTTTTAAGCAACTCCAAATCACCTTTTACAAGTGCTTCCTTTTTAATTCTTGTCCACTTCTTGACCTGAAATTCCCGATTCATAGCAATTTTTATATCAGGATATGTTTCTGAGTAAACTAAATTCACTGGCTTCTTAGCTCTTAAATATTTTGCACTTTTTGAACTGCTTGAATTATGTTCTCTTACTCTCTTGTCTAAATTCGAGGTCATGCCGCAATAAAGAGAGTCGTCTGAACAGCGGAGAATATAGAAGTAATACATTGTTTCTTCGATTCTGGTTCGACTTCGCTCACCATTCCTCAGGACATTCTCCTGCTCATGGCTACAGCCCTTTCGATAGTACTCAAGGCCATGGCCCTGAGCGAAGTCGAAGGGCTGAGCGTACCGCTCTGGGCCCCTTCGATCATATAGTCCCGCAACTGCATTGTCTCATCTCCAGGCTAAATGAGACAAATGAGACAGTCCTGAAGGCTATGTCTCAAAACTTCTGGTGATAGAGTTTGATATATTTAGGTTTTACTTCAGTAAGAAGCTTATTTACCCAATGCATACAAAATTGACTTTTGTACCAATTTGTACTAATATGTACAAGTGTTCCCACGAAGGAGGTGATTTGAGCAAGCTAATTTTATGACACAAGTAATGAAAGCATCAGAAGTAAGAGCGCAGTGGAGCCAGCTTTTAAACAAAGTATTTCGCGACAAAACCAGAGTAGTTGTTGAAAAGAGCGGCATTCCAGTCGCTGCCGTAATTTCTGCTGAAGACCTGCAAAGATTTACTCAAATGGAAGAGCGACGTGAGAAACGTTTCAAGGCTCTTGATAAAATGCGTGAGGCATTTAAGGGTGTTCCTTCTGAAGAAATTGACCGTGAGGTCAAAAAGGCAATATCTCAAGTGCGAGCAGAAAATCGAGCGAAAGGTAACTAAAATAAGCAGAGCACATCTAGCGAATAAGCATAGCTTTTCTATGAATAAAAAGTGATTTCAGCAGTTTTGGACACAAACGTTTTGGCATCTGGTACTGTTAGCGCGGCAAATGCTCCCGGTCAGATAATAGACGCTTGGCACGCACGTAAATTTGAACTAGTAACTTCTACACATATCATTGGCGAACTTTCTCGAACATTTCAAAAACCTTATTTTAAGAATCACCTGACCAACAAAGCGGTTACCAACTTCATCGATTTATTACAAAATGAAGCCTTTGTTACCCCTATTACTGTTCAAGTTCAAGGTGTTGCTACACATCCGGGAGATGATTGGATAGTTGCCACCGCTTTAAGTGCAAAAGCCGATTATTTAGTAACAGGAGACATGCCACTACTTAATAAAATAGGAAACTCATATAAAGGAGTAGCTCTTACCATCCCAAACGATTTTCTTAAAATACTTCAATAAGCAAGTAGAATTACCTACTTCGTCCCAAAACTCCTACAGGTGATGCAGTTAACTCTTAACTTGCTTTCTTCTTCGTTTGACAGACAAGTCTGTTTGGCTTACCATAAGGTTATGAGTAAAGCTCAGATCTCGGACTCGGCAAAGGTACGGATTTTAAAGACAGCATCGGATCTTTTTTACTGGCAGGGTTATCGCTCTACCGGAACAAACGAAATTATTAAGAAGGCGGGGGTGGCTAAAGCAAGTTTTTTCTATCATTTTCCAACCAAAGAGACCTTGGCACTTGCTTATCTTAAAGACCTTCATGCTCGGGAGGCGGGGAATCTTCTTGACTTCGTTAACAAATGGCAAAAGCCTTATGACCGTTTTCTTGCGGTAATCAAGTGGATTGAACCATGGATCAAATCCAATGAACTGCGCGGTTGCGGCTTTTTAAACATGGTTTCTGAAGTGCCCGATAAACGAAGCCAGCTTCGCAAAATGGCAAAAAATCATTACGAATCCCTCGGCGGCTTGATTGCACAATTGACGCAGGAGCTTATTGATTCCGACCCAAAACGCTACCGCCATTTGGACGTTTCTGCCATCACCGATGGCTACCTCGTGATAGTCGTAGGGGCGATTGCATTTAGTGAAACAAGCCAGAATGCCCGGCCCAGCCGCAGGGCTGTGGAGGCAGTCAAAGCCCTTATCAGTCCACAATAATTTTTAACACAACCTCTTAAGTAGCTCCTCAGTCCTGTATCTCAACTAATGGAACTTTCTTTAAATTTGCCTATTGACAGACTGGTCTGTATATACTATCTTTAAATAAAGGTCAGAAAATTAACTAGAAAGGAGGTGAAAATAATATGGCAAAAGTAAATGGTTTAGAGGTTAATGATATTGTGAAATTGGTTGAAGGTGTTAAGGCTAACCCCTCCGCATTCAAAACGACATTCTACGCCAATAGCACCTGGAAGAGTGGTTTTAATGTCGTAGCAGAAACCAGCGACTTCGCAGTTGGCGGGACAAAGCTTAAGCACGAGACATTCAAGATTGAGGGTGACCACCCTAAAGAATTCCTCGGTACTGATAAGGGGCCATCGGCAGTAGAGATAACCCTCTCTGCTTTGGGTCACTGCATTGCTGGTGGCTGGGGTGTCAACGGTGCCGCTCTTGGCGTTCCACTTGAAAGTGTAAGAATAGAAGTTGAGGGCGACCTTGATCCGCAAGGTATGCTTGGATTACCGGAACCGAGTAAGGTACGAGCGGGATTCCAAAACATACGGGTAACTCACTACGTAAAAAGCACAGCTCCAAAAGAGAAACTGGAGCAAGTCAAACAGATGGCTGAGGATCTATCGCCAGTGAAGGATTCTTTAAGGGCGATTAACTATTCTTCTAAGTTGGTGATTCAGTAGAAGAAGCAAAAATGACCCATTCGGGCGGCTGGAGCAATTCTTACCGAGCCAGCCTGACGGGTTATTTTGTTGCAGCAAAAAACATTTGGTTCGAATCCTTGCCCCGGCAGGCATAAAATAAGCCCCTATACATTCAATTGAAATGCTATTATAGGCACTAGATACTTAAAATTAATGGAAACCCAAGATTTAGAACCCATCAAAACTAAAAGCAACAACAAGAAAATTCTAATAACGACTCTATTTTTATTAGTTATAACAGTGGTTTTAACAATACTTTA
>Ga0209542_10000385_pt1 | contig 107904 bp, 101 predicted proteins | sample RifCSPhighO2_01_FD_184028 | JGI IMG/M metagenome (GOLD analysis project Ga0209542, IMG submission 184028) | Soil microbial communities from Rifle, Colorado - Rifle CSP2_plank highO2_0.1 (SPAdes) (version 2) | ecosystem: Environmental > Terrestrial > Deep subsurface > Rock core/Sediment ...
AATCTTTATACTTTACCCAAGCCCCAGGAGGACGAGCTGTGCGATAAGTGCAAAGTAAAACTGGTACAGCGGGTGGACGATACCGAAACGGCGGTGCGGGAGCGCCTGCAGCAGTACCACGCGATCACCGAGCCGTTGATTAAACATTATCAGGATCAAGCGGTAAAAATTAACGGTGAGCAAACTATCGAGCAAGTAGCGGCTGATATTGCCAAAAGCGTCGGGAGATTGCAACTTAATCAAATGTTAGATAATTAGTTATTTGTCATTCCCGCGAAAGCGGGAACCTCACGGTATTAATAAAGATGAGATTCCCGCTTTCGCGGGAATGACAGACAGAATGAAGTTTAAGTATGATAAAACTAAAAACCAAAGAAGAAATAGCGATTTTGCGGGAGGGGGGTAAGATATTAGCGGAAATTTTAGCAACTCTTAAAGCGATGGCAGTGCCCGGCGCCAATACCGCCGAACTGGAAAAAAAAGCGATTGCTTTAATCAAGAAGGCTTCCGGGCAGCCTTCTTTTAAAGGGTACGCCGGCTCCCATAACGATAAACCATACCCAAGCGCGCTTTGCGCCTCCATTAATTCCGAAGTAGTGCACGCGCCCTCTACGCCCGCGCGTTACTTAAAAAATGGCGATATTATTTGTTTGGACATCGGGATGCGATATAAAAAATTATATACCGATACGGCGGTTACCTTGGCCGTAGGCGAAGTGGACGCTAAAACGGATAAACTGATTGATATTACCCGCCAGTGTTTGGAATTGGGCATTCAACAGGCAAAACCCGGCAATAAATTATTAGATATCGCTCGCGCGGTCCAAATCAACGCCGAAGCGAACGGCTTTGGCGTAGTGCGCGAACTGGTCGGGCATGGCGTTGGCTATGCCGTGCACGAAGCTCCGGCCGTGCCTAATTTTTACGACAGCCGGGAAGAGGAACTGGAATTGGAACTAAAGCCCGGTTTAGTAATCGCGATTGAACCGATGCTCACGCTCGGCGACTGGCATGTTAGAACCGGCGCAGACGGATTTACCATTTTAACTAAAGACGGCTCTTTAGCCGCCCATTTTGAACATACGGTGGCGGTTACGGAGGAAGGGAATATAGTGCTAACGGAAAAATAATAAAATTTTTAATTTTATAATTTTTAAATAAATCTTAAATCTTAATTTTTAAAAATTAAAAATTATGATTAGGTATTTAGGCATTGATTACGGCACTAAGCGCATCGGTTTAGCCATTGGCGACAGCGGGACAAAAACCGCTGTCGTTTTTGGCGTGGTTAACAACGCGCAAGCAATTAAAGAAATTATTGAGCGAGAAAATATCAATGTTATCGTGGTCGGCGCGCCGTATTCCGTTGCTAATGTAAATTATGAGTTGCCGGAAAATTGGCAAAAATTTTTAGCCGAACTTAAAGCCGCGTTGCCCGGCGTGGAAATAATATTGGAAGACGAGCGGCTATCCAGCAAATACGCCGACTCATTAGCAGGCGACAAAAAAACTAAGGCCGGAAGAGACGAAATCGCGGCTATGTCAATTTTACAGGGGTATTTGGATAAAAATTAAGTTTTTTTGTTTATTATGGAAGTTACCTACAAAACTCAAGGCATAATTTTGCAGCGCGAGCAATACGGCGAGAACGACTCGCGCGTTTTTGTTTATACCTCTGATTTCGGTAAATTAGAACTGGTGGCGCGCGGCACGCAAAAATTATCGTCCAAACTCGCCGCCCATCTTGAGCCGCTAAATTTATGCGAGATAATGGTAGTGCGCGGCAAGCAATATGATTATTTAGGCACGGCCATCAGCGAAGAAGTTTTTGCCGGGATTAAAGATGATTACGATAAGACAACGGTGGCGGGAGAAATTTTAAAGTTGGTGAATGAAGTTACCAAAGAAAAACAGGCGGAACAGGCAATATTTCTATTGCTGAAAGAGTTTTTTAGTATTTTAAATGATGTAGAGACGCGACATGGCGCGTCTCTACTGGAGATTTTATTTTCCGCTTTCACTTTAAAATTTCTCTCTTTACTCGGCTACGCGCCGCAGTTAGAGAGGTGTGTTGTCTGCCAGAAGACAATAGAACTGGATAATAATAAATTCAGTTTTTCTCACGGCGGCATGGTATGCAAAATGTGCAATGCGCCAGATAGCGTCGCCATCTCCAACGAAGCCGTTAAAATAATGCGGCTAGCGCTTACGCCAAATTGGCAGGAGATTTTAAAATTAACGATACCAAATGAATTAAGGACGGAAACGGGAAGGCTCGCTACCCAATTCAAAGAATATTGTTTAGTTGATTTTTTAAGGCAAAAGCGGTAAAGTATTATTATAAATATTAAACTTGTGCATTTATGCTTCGTACCCATACTTGCGGCGAATTAACCAAAAAAGACGCTAATAAAAAAGTAACGCTCTGCGGCTGGGTGCACCGGCGGCGCGACCACGGCGGCATTATTTTTATTGACCTGCGCGACCGCTATGGTTTGACGCAACTTACTTTTGACCCGGATAAAAACAAAATTGCTTGGCAGGTAGCTGACGCGTTGCGCTCGGAGTGGGTGATACAGGCAACCGGCACGGTGGTGGCGCGGCCAAAGGAAATGGTAAACAAAAAATTATCCACCGGCGAAATTGAAACGGAGGTTGATAAGTTAACAGTATTAAGTATGTCAAAAATCCCGCCGTTTGAAATTGACGAGGAAAAAGCGGGGGAAACGAATGAAAATCTGCGGTTGAAGTACCGCTTTATAGATTTGCGCCGGCCAAAATTGCAGGCGATGTTGAAAACGCGAGATGAAATGATTCGTGACATCCGCGAGTATTTCCACAAAGAAAATTTTATTGAGGTACAGACGCCGATACTCGCGAATTCTTCGCCGGAAGGCGCGCGCGACTGGCTCGTGCCTTCGCGCCTGTATCCGGGAAAATTTTACGCCCTGCCGCAGGCGCCGCAGCAGTTTAAGCAGTTATTAATGGTCGCGGGGTTAGACCGCTATTTTCAAATCGCGCCCTGTTTCCGCGACGAAGACCCGCGCATGGACCGGCATTACGGCGAATTTTATCAGTTGGACATGGAAATGAGTTTTGTGGAACAGGAAGATATTTTTAAAATAATGGAGCCGCTGATGATTCAAATAACGGAAAAATTTTCCGACAAAATCGTAATGTTCAAGCCGTTTCCGCGCGTTTCCTGGCGCGAAGCCATGAATAAATACGGTTCGGATAAGCCGGATTTGCGCTTTGCGATGGAAATCAAACCGGTAACGGATTTAATAAAAAATTGCGGTTTCAGCGTTTTTACGGACGCGGTTAAGACTGGCGGCGTAGTACACGCGCTTAACGTTTCCGGCGGGGCAAAATTTTCGCGCAAGGAAATTGACGAGATAACCGAAGTTGCCAAAGCCAAAGGCGCGGCCGGGCTTGCGTATATCATTACGGAAGACGAGCCAAAATCACCGGCCTTAAAATTTTTAAAGCCGGAAGTTGTCAGCGCCTTAATTAAGGAAGTAAAAGCTAAAAAAGGCGACATCATCTTTTTTGGCGCCGGGCTTTGGCGAATAGTGTGCGAGAGTTTGGGGGCGGTAAGAAACGAATGCGGCGCGCGGCTTGGTTTGAAAGACAATAAAAAGGCCGCTTGGCTTTGGGTAACGGATTTTCCCATGTACGGCATTTCAGAAATTGAAGAGGGTAAAATTGACTTTGGGCATAATCCATTCTCCATGCCGCAAGGAGGGCTAGAAGCGTTAGAAACCAAAAATCCGCTGGAAATTTTGGCGTACCAATACGATTTTGTTTTAAACGGTTTTGAAATTACTTCGGGCGCGATTAGAAACCATGACCCAAAAATTATGTACAAAGCGTTTGCCATAGCCGGATACAGCAAGCAAGAAGTGGACAGCAAATTCGGGCACATGATTCGCGCGTTTGAATACGGCGCGCCCCCGCACGGCGGCAACGCGCCCGGCATAGACCGCCTGCTAATGGTACTTTTGGACTGCGCTTCCATCCGCGACATTTACGCTTTTCCCAAAGACGGACAGGGGCGCGACGTGATGCTGGACGCGCCGAGCGAAGTGGAGGAAAAACAGCTAAAAGAGCTACATCTAAAAATAAGCGAACGGTAAAAATTTTATTTTTAGCAATATTTACTTTTTTAAAAATAAAACAGGGGGAGAGAGTTATGCGGTGTAGAGGCTAACTCTGCTCCCCCTTCTTGTTCCCGCCGCTCACTCTAAGAGATACTCAAGTGACGGCTGGTTTTGTGGGCGTGTAAGGTTATTCCTCCCCTTCCCATGCCCCTTGTTGGCGCCCGGTCCTTTGACCAATCTCGGTCAGGACGCGGGCGGGTTGCCGGTATTCGCCGTGTTGCCGTTGTTCCCGTTGATGATCGCCGGGTGCATCATGTTTCGATTCAGGACATTGTTGTTGGGGAATGCATTCATAATCGTTTTTTCCTTTCGAAAGGAAGGAGTTCAGATGAAAAAGAACGATTTCCTGTCTGGCGGGCAGGCACGCTCCCTTTGTTCACGGAACAAAAAGAATAAGCCCGTCCATCTTTTTATTCTAGGAGGCGCTGGAGTTCCCCCTGTAAGTTTGCCGCTGTCGCTTGTTCTGGCGGCTAGAGAAAGCGTAAGCAATCTCTTTTTGACCCTAAGGCCTTGAAATATAGAAAGATCACCCCCCTTTCTATGCAGTTTTGTCTGGTACAATTGTTACCAGACTTTCATTTTTTCTATAAACACTTTTGTATATCTCTTATTTTATCCACAAGCCGATGTCCTGTCAATAATGTGTCAAGAGATGCTAAAATATTGACAAAATTAATTTTTTATTGCTTTGGCGGCGGCGGCATGCTATAATGTAGTTAAATTTAATTTAACCTTTACTCTTATGTTTGAAAAAAACAATTCCGCCAAATTTGCGTTCTTTTATCTCTTGTCGCTCGTATCTTTAGGGTTTTTAGCGGTGTCGGTCGGCATCGTCATTTTTCAAATCATCAATAAAAACATCGTGGACATCGTGGAAGAATGGCAGATGCGCTACGACCTGAACGCCCTGCGCTTTGCGATGTCGGCGATCATCGTGGCGGCGCCGGTTTATTATTTAAGCGCTTGGCGCATCAACAAAAATTTGTTTAGCGGCGCGCTGCCGAAAGACGCGGGCGTGCGGCGCTGGCTGACTTATTTTATCCTCTTTGCCGCCGCGGTCGTAGTCATCGGCTACCTCATCGCTTTAATCAATGTTTTTTTAAACGGCGAATTGACTTTAAAATTTTCGCTTAAAACGGTAACGGTGTTGATAATTTCCGCGGTTGTTTTTTCTTATTATCTTTACGACATCCGGCGCGAACAGGCGGAAGGGCAAAAAAATAAAGTCATCACCGTTTATTTTTACGCCACGTTAGTGATGGTATTGGCGGTTTTTATCGCCAGTTTCTTTTTTGTGGAGTCGCCGGCGCAGGCGCGGCGCCTGCGCCAAGACGGCGAAGCGTTAAACCGCCTGATGAGTTTAGCCGCCGGCGTTGACGCTTATTACCGCGAGAAAAAAGTTCTGCCGCGCGATTTATCGGCATTATTGGAAGACAATTTGTACGTCATTGAACGCAACGCCGCTAACCCGGTAACTAAAAAGCAATTTGAATATAAAATTATCAGCGGCAACAAATACCAACTTTGCACCGACTTTCAGACTTCTAACAAGAAATCCGACACGGAACAATACGATTATTATCTTGACCCGCAGTGGCAGCACGACGCCGGCTACCAGTGTATCTCCAAAAAAGCGCAGGATGATATCGGCATTAAGGGGGTAGTGCCAGAGAGAGTGCCTGTGTATTAAATTCAAGATATTGGGATATTGGATATTTGTAGAGACGCGCCATGGCGCGTCTCTACTTTTAGATTAAAAAAGTCCAGTATTTGCTGGATTTTTTTGTTAAGTAAAAATGTCAAAGTTTGTCAAATAAATGGTAAATCAAGGGTAAATTGAGTATTTTGCCCGAATGGTTAAAGTAAGATATAATAATATTAGTTACTTAGTTAATTAGTTACGCAAGTCATCCAGTTAGTCGGTTAATTTTTTTATATTCTTAATCAACAAAACATATGTCTAAACCAAAAGCCAAATTACCCAAAAAAGTCATTGCATACTTGGAGAAAGCCGGCGTGCCGCATAAAATTTTAGAGCACAAAACCGTGTATACTGCTTATGACGCCGCCCAGACATTAAGCAAAAAGCTGGGAGAAGTGGCGAAATCTCTTTTAGTCAAAGCGGACAAGGATTACTATGTCGTTGTTTTGCCCGCCGACCGGCAGGTTGACTTTAATAAACTGGGCAAATGCCTGACGGGAGCTTACGGCAAAAAAGCCAAGACGATTAAAATTCCGGGCGAAAAAATCGTGCAGGAAATTTTAAAATTAAAAAACGAAACCGTGAGCGCTTTCGGGCAGCTGCACAAAGTGCCGGTAGTGGTGGAAAAAGAATTGGTAAAATTAAAAAAAGCCATTTTTGCGTCCGGCGGCTTTAACCATTCAATTGAGATGGCGGTGAAAGATTTTATGAAGATGGAGGGGGCGAAGGCGGGAAGCTTTGGGGTAAGACGAAAGGCAAAAGTAAAAAGTAAAATATAAATTCATTAATGCATATTAAATTACAACAATTTGAAGGGCCGCTGGATTTGCTGCTAAAAATGATTGAGGAGCAAAAACTTGACATTACCGAAGTAAGTTTGGCGGCTATCGCCGAGCGGTACGTGGAGCGGATAAAGCAGAACGGCATTGACCCGGAGGAGTTAGCCGATTTTTTAGTGATTGCGGCCAAGCTGTTATTAATAAAATCAAAGACATTATTGCCGTTTTTGTTGCCCGAAGAGGAAGAGGCGGAAATTAAGGATTTTGAGAATCAGCTGAAAATTTACAAAGATTTTTTGGAGGCGTCTAAAAAAATTACCGGCCTATTAGGCGAGCGGCGTTGGATGTTCGCGCGGCAGTTTAATAAAAAATTATTAACCGAAGAAAAATTTTTTTATCCGCCTAAAAACGTTACGGCGCGGGTGCTCAAGCAAGCCTACCAAGGATTAATCGGCCGGCTGAAAACGGAAGAACAGTTGGAGGAGAAAACCTTAGCGGCGGCAGTTAACATTGAAGCCAAAATGTCCTTAATCCAGAGTTTGCTTAAGAAGTTAAATAAACTTAATTTCAGCCGTTTGCTTAACGAGGCGGCGACTAAAGTTGACGTTATCGTTAGTTTCTTAGCGTTGCTGGAACTGATGAAGCAGCGGACGATATTAGCCAGGCAAGGGGAGTTGTTTGAGGAGATTCAAATTTTGAAAATTTAGAAATATTATGTCCACAAGTTTAAAATCTCAAATAGAATCCCTTTTATTTATCGCCGGCAAACCGTTAGCGGCCAAAGACATCATTAGGTTAGTGGAGGAAAAAATTTCCGTTAAGGACGCGCATGCCGCCGTGGACGAATTAATTAAAGATTATCAGGACAAAAACGGGGGAGTGCGGATAATTAAAAGCGCGAGCGAAGCGCAGATGGTTACGGGCGGCGATAATGCGGCCGTTATTCAAAATTTTATCAAAACGGAAACCACCGCGGAATTGACCAAGCCTTCCATTGAAGCATTGACGATTATCGCTTACCGCGGCCCGATAACGAAATGGGAGTTGGAACGCATCCGCGGGATCAATTGTTCGCTTATTTTGCGAAATTTGATGTTACGGGGCTTGGTGGAAGAAATGGCCGACAGCCACAAGAAGGAAACGTGCTATACGGTTACTCTGGATTTTTTGAGGTACTTGGGGATGGCCGACGTAAGGCAGCTGCCGGATTATGAAAGTTTAAGGAATAATGAAAATATAGAAAAGTTTTTAAAAGGAGAGAATTAAAAATTTTGTATCTATGGTTCTTATCGCTACTATATTAGTCGCTATTACTTTAATCGTTACTAACACTAATCCGGTGGCGCTCGCGCGGAATAATTTTTTTATCTTTAACTCGCAGGCATCCACGCCCGTGAGCGTCGCCTCGCCGGCGGGGAGGGTTATGGGCGCAAGCGAAACGGGTGGCAAAATTGGCGTCCAGGCAAACGCGGCGGCCGCAGACCAAGCGTCTCTTACGCCGCTCCCCGAAGATAAGCCGATTGCGCCCGTACTCAAAAGCGTCTACCGCAAAGCGCCGGAAATTGCCGCGCGCGCCGCTGTTATCATTGACGTTAAAAGCCAGAAAGTTTTGTATCAGAAAGATGTCAACGAACAGGCGGCGCTAGCCAGCATCACTAAACTGGTAACCGCTTTGGTCGCTTTAAAGCACCAGCCGGACTTTGATCAGGAGTATGTGATGCAAGCAGAAGACAGGCGGGAAGGGGGGAGAATTAATTTGTTCTGGGGGGATAAAATTACCGTCAAAGATTTATGGTACGCGAGTTTGGTTGGTTCGGACAATACGGCCACGATTGCGCTGGTGCACGCGCTCGGATTCGGCGAACAGGAATTCGTTGCCCAGATGAACCAGCAAGCGCAGGCCTTAGGTTTGCGAGACACGAATTTTGTTGACCCGGTTGGTTTAAGCACTAATAACAAATCAACCGCGGCCGAGGTGGCTAAAATCGCGGGCGCCGCTTTAGCCAGCGAAGAAATACGGCAGGCGGTTACGCAGCCGCGTTATGTTTTAAAAACTAAGCAGGGCAAAACCAGAGTGATTGAGAGTACGGACGATTTGTTAGGCGGGGCAAAAAGTTATCAGGTTTTAGGAGGCAAAACCGGCTCCTTAGGCAGCGCGGGGCTTAATTTTACCGGCAAGTTTTCTCAAAACGGCCGTGAAATTATATCCGTAATTTTAGGCAGCAACGGCGTGGACGCGCGTTTTGCCGACACGGACGCGCTGGTGAACTGGGCGTATGAGAATTATGTCTGGCCGAAATAGATTTTAGATGTTGCCTTTTGTTTTCGTAAGAGCTATACTGCCAGCGGGTAGTATTAACTAATATATATGGTTAAACAAAAAATCATCATCGCCAACTGGAAAATGAAGTTAGACATGCCGGCCAGTTTAGCTTTAGCCAAAGAATACCAAGTTAAATTTAAAAGTGGAACAGAAGACAAAGAAGTGGTCGTTTGCCCGGCAACGATTGTGATTGCCGAAATCAATAAAATTTTAGCGGGCGGTAAAATTTGGTTGGGCGCGCAGAATGTTTTTTGGGAAGAGCGGGGGGCATATACCGGCGAAATATCGGTTAAAATGTTAGAGCAAGCCGGCTGCCGTTACGTTATTATCGGGCACAGCGAGCGGCGGCAGTATTTATTAGAAAATTATCAGATGATTCATCAGAAGTTAAAAGAGGTTTTATCCGACAGCCGCTTAATTCCCATCGTCTGCATCGGCGAAACCTTAAAAGAAAAAGAAGCCGGCAAGCGCGATTACGTAATCGTGGACCAGTTGCAGCAAGCTTTGGGCGGCATTCAGCTTTTGTCCCAGCAACAGGTAATTATCGCTTATGAACCGGTCTGGGCGATTGGCACGGGGCAGGTAATTACGCCACTGGATGCGGAAAACATGCACGAAATAATACGCGCCTCTTTGGTTGATTTATTCGGCATTGATATCATTAACAAGCAATTTCGGATTATTTACGGCGGCAGCGTGGATAGTGCGAATGTGGCCGGATTTTCTGAATTAGATAACATTGACGGGCTACTCGTAGGCGGAGCAAGTCTAAAGGCAGAGGAATTTTTACAAATAGTTAAAAAGTTATAAAGTTGAAAGTTATAAAGTTTATGACTTTAGACTAATTTTTATGTTAGTTCACATCGAAGACATCATCTCCAAAGCTCAGGCGGGCGATTACGCCATCGGCGCTTTCAATACGCAAAATTTAGAAATCACTTTAGGCATTATTCGGGGAGCGGTTGCCCAGCACTCACCCATTATCATTCAAATTTCGGAAACAACGATAAAATACGCCTCCTTGAAAGCCATCACCCATGTCGTTACGACTTTAGCTAAAAACGAATCCACCAACGTGCCGATTGCTTTGCATTTAGACCACGGCAGCAATTTTTTAAGCGTAACCGAATGCATCAGCGCCGGTTTTTCTTCCATTCACATTGACGGCTCCAAACTGCCGTTTGATGAAAACGTTAATTTGACCAAACAGTCGGTAGAATACGCGCATGACCGCAATACTTGGGCGCAGGGGGAAGTCGGCACCATCTTAGGCAAGGAGGGGTTGGTAAAAAAAGAAAAAAATTTAATCAAACCGGACGAATACATGACTGACCCGGAGCAAGCAGCCGATTTTGTCCAGCGCACGAATGTTGACACTTTAGCGGTTTCCATCGGCAACATGCACGGCATATTTGCCGGCCAGGAACATTTAGATTTAAAGCGCCTGAAAGCCATTCGGGAAAAAGTCAAGCTTCCTTTAGTATTGCACGGCGCCTCGGGCGTGGACGCAAAAGAAGTGGCGGAGGCAATCAAGTTAGGAGTAAAAATCATTAATATTGATACGGACTTGCGGTGGGCGTTTACGAACTCTTTGCGGCAAACCTTACAGGCGAACCCGACCGAAACGGACCCGCGCCAAATATTATCGCCCTCAATTGACGCGATTCAGGAATTAGTGGAAAAACACGTTAAAATTTTTGGCTCGGCAGGGAAATCCTGAAATAAAACGACTAATTAGGAATTTTAATGTATGTGGTACAATCTTATCCCCCTATTATTAATATTAGTTTGCGGCAGCGTAATTATTTACATCATCAAGAGAAAACTGCCGGCGGTGGCTAACGTAGATTTGACTAATTTGCCTCAAGAAAAAGAGAAGCGGGTTAAACAGCGAATTATTACCAACCGCTTGAAGCGTAATTTTGGCCGCTGGTGGTTATGGCTAAGGAAAATCGGCCAGCCGATATTCAGTAAAATTAGGGAATGGGCGGCCGGTTTATACGGCCGGCTCTTGGCCGCTCGGGAAAATTTAGCGCGCGAAACGACTAAAGTAGAGGAAAACGTTTCAGAAATTGACGAATTATTTTTAGCGGCGGAAGAGGCGAAAAAAAAAGAAGACTATGACGAGGCCGAGCGATTATATATTCGCATCATCAGCCTCGACAGTAAAAGCGCTGCTGCCTTTAAAATGCTGGGGCAGCTTTATTTGGAAGCGGGGAAGCTGACTGAAGCTAAGGAAACTTTGGAACACGTTTTAAAACTCACCGCCGAAGACGCCGAAGTATACGAAAAATTAGCGACGGTAGCCAGGCAGAACAGCGAACTGGAACGGGCGCAGGAATATTACACGCAATCGTTAAAGTTAAACAACACTAACGGCCAGAATTATTTTAATTTGGCCGAGGTATACGAGGCGCTCAATAAGCCCAAAGAAGCGGCCAAATGCTTAAAAGAGGCGCTTAAAATTGAACCCAAAAATCCTAAATATCTTGACGCGATGTTTAACTTAGGTATACTGAACAAAGATAAAGCCGAAGCGCTGGACGCTTATAAGGCGCTGAAAGAAATAAATCCGGAAAACGGGAAACTGGGGGAGATGAAAAAACAAATTGATGAACTATAGACAATTAGCAATTACGAATTAACCATTACGAATGAGTCCTGGAAGTGTGTAATTTGTCATTCGTAATTTTTAATTGATAATTGGATGAGGGTGGATACCGAAGCGGTCAAACGGGACAGACTGCCACCGCCTTTGGTCACCGCATATTGCGGGGGCCCGCTGTAAGCGGTAACGGGGTGCCGCCAGCGGCGGCATAAATCTGTTGGCCATTATGTATAAAGTTTATATATTGTTTAGCGAAAAAACTAAGAAGTATTATATTGGTCATACAGAAAATTTAGATAATAGATTATTAAGACATAACAGCGGTCTCGTCAGATCAACAAAGAGTGGAATACCGTGGGTTATTATATATACAGAGAATTATCGAAGCAGACAAGAGGCATATAGAAGAGAGTTACAAATTAAATCTTACAAAAAAGGAGAAGCTTTTAAGAAATTAATAAGGGTGGATACCGAAGCGGTCAAACGGGACAGACTGTAAATCTGTTGGCCTTGTGCCTTCGTAGGTTCGAATCCTACTCCACCCACTAAATCAATCAACAACAGACTGCCACCGCCTTGGGCGGGGTGCCGCCAGCGGCGGCATAAATCTGTTGGCCTTGTGCCTTCGTAGGTTCGAATCCTACTCCACCCACAAATATAAAGCCACCCGTGCAATTTTTAGCCGGGTGATTTTTGTATAGTAGTAATATTGACAGTTAAAGCTTTTTGTCCTATGCTCTGGGAGTAGACTAATTTTAGAATAAATCCAAACACTTTCACCGCAGGGTATTCCCCCACACCAAAATTTGGTGTGGGGGTATTCTGGAAAGTGTATGGATAAAACTATATGGAACAAGAGCCACTTATACCTGGTTTTAGCGAACCAGTGCAATTTAACGAGGAACAAGGAGTCGAGGTGCAGCCGCCAAAAAAAGACAGCAAAACCGCGATAATTATCGCGGCTATCGTAATAATCGCGGCCGCAGGGATAATTTACGCTTGGCAGAAAAAAACTCCGCTGGAGCAGGAAACGGAGCAGCCAACTGCCAATGTGGACGCGGGCGTAGAAGGAGAAATAAAGGCAGATAAGCAACTGGGGTTTGATAACGCGCCCGTATCGGCAGCCGGGGGAGAAACCTACGATGTTTATTTCAGCAAAGGCGGGGAAGACTGCAGCCGCGTTTATCCGCTGGAGCGCGAATTAAAAGAGGGCGAAGAGCCGATTTCCACCGCTTTAATTAATTTATTTTTTGGTCCGAGGGAAGCGGAAAAGGAAGCTGGTTATAGCTCATTTTTTTCTAAAGACACCGACTATATTCTGCACTCGGTAAAAGTAAGAAAAGGAATGGCGTATGTTGACATTAAAGACATCCGTTCTATTGTCCCCAATGCCAGTTCCTCCTGCGGCAGCGCGCAACTGCTCGCCCAAATCCGCGAAACGCTCCAGCAATTTTCCGAAATTAATGATTTCCGCGTTGCCATCGACGGCGACCCGGCGCCATTTTACGAATGGCTGCAAATCGGCTGCGCTGATGACTTGTGCGCTAAAGCGCCGTTTGCGAATTAAAATATAGTTTCAGAGAAATATTCGTAGAGACGCGGCATTGCCGCGTCTCTATGTTATTTTTGGTAGTTTCCAGTAAGTAAATATTTTGTTATACTGAACATATGCCCCAACTATACGTCCCAATTTTATTAGGCACGGGCCGGGAAGGGAGGCAGTCGGAAAAAGTGGCGCGCTTTGTGCTGGCGCAGGCAAAAGCCGCTGGTTTAGATGCCGAATTGTTTGACGTGCGCGATTACGGCAGCGCGGTTACTATTCCCAGTTGGGAAAAAAATCCGTGCGCTAAACAATGGCAAACGGCCGTAAAACAAGCGGACGCGTTAATCATGGTGATTCCGGAGTATAACCATAGTTTTCCCGGAGAGTTCAAAATTTTATTGGATTCTTTGTTTAAAGAGTACGTTAAAAAACCGGTCGGGCTATGCGCTGTTTCTAGCGGCGCTTTCGGCGGAGCGCGTATGGCCGAACAGCTAATGCCAGTTTTTAATTACTTGCAAATGGTCTGGGTCGGCCCGCCGGTTTATTTTCCAAAAATTAAAGAGTTGTTTGACGAAGACGGCAACATTAAAGACGACAGTTTCCTTGAAAAATTAAAAAAATTGTTCGCCGATTTGCGCTGGTACTCAGCCAAATTAAAATGATCTGGTTATGCTAAAAAATAGAAAAACTTTTTTATTGATTTATGTTTTTGCTTTTTTTTGGGCGTTGTCGGGCGCGCTGGTGAGCTATATCCAATCGTCATTTTTAGGCCAGTTCACGGCGACCGAATATGTTGGCTTGTATGTGGCGGCCGCAACCCTCGTCAGTTTATTAGCGATTTGGCATTTGCCCCGTTTTATCCGCGCTTACAGCAATTATCAAATCAGTTTTGTTTTAATTATCATTTTAGCCGCCAGCTATTTTTTGCTTGGCCAGGTAACGAATGCTTGGCTGGTGTTGCTGTTTTTTATCGTCAATTTTTTAACCTCCAATTTATTGGGCATTAATATTGATGTCTTTTTGGAGGACATTTCGGTTGACGTCAAAACCGGGCGCATCCGCACGCGCTTTATGACGATTGTCAACGTGGCGTGGGTACTGGCGCCTTTGGTCATGGGCAACATTACCGGGCTGGATGCTTACGCGAGCGTATATTTTTGGTCAGGGATAGCGCTGTTGCCGGCAGTACTGCTGCTGTTTTGGCAGCGGCGATTTCTGCAAGATAAAGTTGAGTATAAAAGCCGGCAGTTCGGCCGCTTAAGCGAAATATTTTTTAGTAACCGTAATTTGCGCAATATTTTTCTCACGCACTTTGTGCTGCGTTTTTTTTACTGTTGGATGGTTCTTTATACGCCCCTTTATCTGCACGAGCAAATCGGCTTTAGCTGGCCGCAGATCGGCATTATTTTTACCATTATGCTTTTGCCTTTCATTGTCTTTGAAATTCCCGCCGGCATCTTAGCCGACCGCTATTTAGGGGAAAAAGAGATACTAATAGGAGGTTGGTTGATTATGAGCGGGGCGACGGCGGCCATTTTTTTTCTTACTTCCGCGAACGCGGCTCTTTGGGCGGCGGTTCTTTTTACCACCCGCGTGGGGGCTTCTTTAGTGGAAGCGATGCAGGAATCATACTTTTTTAAAATCATTGACAAACAGGATATTGACATTATCAGCATCTTCCGCAACCTTTCTTCTTTAAGCTGGCTGATAGGCTCGCTCGCCGCCGTGGCGTTTTTGGTTTTCCTGCCGCTGGAGTATCTTTTTTTGGCGCTCGCCGCAATTTTGTTATGCGCGGTTTACCCGAGCGCGGCGCTGGAAGACACTAAATAAAATTTCTAATTATTCTAATTTCTAATTGACTTAATCATTAGGGCATTGGGATTCATTTAGAATAATTAAGTTAATTAGGAATTAGACATTTTAGAGGATGGCTTGACTTTTGCGGACGAATAATGTATTCTGTAGGGAGTATAAATTAAAAAATAAAAGCAAATTTTATGTCCCAAGACAACATGATTAAAATGGAGTGCACTGCCTGCAAACGCGTTACTTATAACTCGCACAAGAATAAAAAAACCATCAAACAGCGGCTGGAGCTAAAAAAATTTTGCCGCTTTTGTAAAAAGCATACTTTGCATAAAGAAACAAAGTAAATTTAACTCTCTTGCTTTGAGTTGAAAATATAGCATGCCCGCGCTATATTTCGTTTATCCGGGGGAATAGTTCAACGGTAGAACGTCGGTCTCCTCGCCTACCAAAGCTCGCCATTAATAAATAAATTTTATAAAATATAAGGGGGCATGGTGTAATGGTAGCATAACGGTCTCCAAAACCGTTGGTTAAGGTTCAAATCCTTATGCCCCTGCCAAATAAAAATCATCCCGCAGTATTGCGGGATGATTTTTATTTAATCTATTTACTCTTGCGCTGGTTGCTGTGCCGGCTGTTTTACCTGCAGTTGCTGGCTGAACTGCTGGAATTCTTTGGGCAGTTGTATCGCCTGGAACTGCTGTTTGCCTTGCTCCCACGGCATGGCCGCGCCGCCGCCCAGTTCGTCTAATTTATCGCCAAACTCATTGCGCAGTTCGCTTAAAGCTTCCAGGCCATCGACAATCGCTTCTTCATCCAGCGGCTTAGCTTTTAATAAAGCTAAAACTTCGTTGCCTTTAGTTTTAGTCCTGTTTAAAATATCTTCTAACTCCGCCGTGTTTATTTTTTTCTTTTTCAAGCTGTTAATCTGCTGTTGCGCGCTGGCGATGCCTTTTTTGTAATCAGCGGCAAAGCGGCCTAAGTTAGCCATCGTTTCAATCACGCGCTGCTCTTCGTATATTTCACTTATTTTGCCAAAGACATTTTCTTCCAGCGCGTCAAAAGCGCCTGCAGCGTCCCCGGACTTCATTGTTTGTTCGGCGGCGGCGCGAGCGGCTTTGATTTCTTCTAGACCGGTTTTAAACTTAGCCAAGTTTTCGGTTAAATCAATTTCTTTCGTTTTCAGCTTATTGACCGTTGTTTCTAATTTTTTAGCCACTTTGCCTAAGTTCGTGATTTCTTTGTCAATTTGTTTCACCGCCTGCGGCCAGCGCGCGAGCATTTCTAACTCGCGACGGCTTTCGCCCAGTTGGTCCATAATGTCGCCGATTTCCTCCCACCCCAACGCTTCCAGCTCCTCAATCGATTTATTCGCGTTGATAGCCGCAATGATGGCTTTAATTTTTTTTAAGTTGTCGGTTGTTTCCGGCGGAATGGTTAAACCCCGTTTGGTTAATTTGGCGATTTGATTTTCAAAAGTAGCAATGGTTTTTTGCATTCCTTTGGCCGCTTTTTTTAAACCAACGAGCATTTGGGCCTGTTTCTGGATTTCGCCGACAGCGCTGCCTAACTCGTCCATCAGCACCGCGAATTCTTCCGTATCAATCGCTTCCAATTCTTCGCTCGTTTTGGCGTTTTTAACCGCTTCCACTATCGCGCGCGCTTTCTGCAGTTTGGCTTTTATTTCTGCCGGCACGGCAATTTTATTTTTTTCTAATTTGGCGTATTGCGCCTCCATCTGCTTCAGTCCCTTTTCCATTCCGGCCGCGGCTTGCTTTTGGCCTTTTAATTTTTGCGCCTCAATTTTTTGCAGCTGCTCTTCGCTCGGACCCATTTGCACTTTCCCGTTGAGCGGCCCGCCGGACATTCCCTCGGGAATATTTTCCGGAATTCCTTCAGGCATTCCCTGCACGCCGCTGGGAATTTGCGGGATGTTAGGCAGCGGCGGCTGTTCCTGCGCCAAAGCCGGCAGACTAACGGTTGCCGCCAAAGCAATGGTTAAGGCCGCAATGACGATGTTTTTGTTTTGTATCATAAGTTTAAGTTAATAAGTAATAAATAGGAGAGTCTGATAGCGTGTTAATCATAAGCGAATTCTTAGAAAAAAGCAAGGGCGAAAAAATAAAAAAGGCGGACCGACAATTTTTAGGTTGCCGCCGCCGATTAACGCGCAGATTATAGTTCATTTTTGCTCCAGCAGGCAGATACCTGGGATTAGGAGCTCAATTTCAACTTTTCCGTTATCTTGGGCGTGGAGCGCGTACAGCGCTCCGCTGGAGCAGTCCTCCTCCAGCCTGCCGAGCCGGACTAGAACGGGGCGGCCGGAACAAATTAAAGCTTTATCCGGCAGAGTCGCCACTTTCTCTGCGTACGGCTGAATATCTTGGATTGAAAGATAATTTTTTCGGTTGATGGAGAGGCCGTGGCCGAGTATTATTACTTCTTTGCAATCCCCAACGGTTGCCGCTCCTCCCCAAATGTCCGAAAATCTTACTTGGTCAGGCGTGAACCCCAAGATTTGCGCAACTTGCCACTGCCGGCGCCCGGTGCCGGCAAAAACTGCTGAAATTCCGTCCGGGAGTCTTGGCCGCAAGGATTCTATCATCCCCCTCCCTGCGGGGGTCATTACGGGGTCCGAAGTGTTTGGGAAAGTCGGGCCATGAGTTACTAAGTAAATTGTTTTCACGATGCCTCTCCTTTTATACAGGATTTTAGGCCGAAATGAACATCAAAATAGAATAATATATTATTTCAAGAAAGTCAAACTTAAACATTTGAAATCGGCTGGTTTTAGTAGTAAGATGAAAACATAATAATTCTTATTTTAGTTAAAATTTATGGCCCATTATCAAAGCAAAAAATGGCAACTTTTTGGCAGTCGGCCAACATCGATTTTGAAGCGGGATTTTTTGAAATGGGCTTATTTGTCAGCCGATAAAATTAGAGGTTTAAAGGTAACAAAATTAGCAGCCATTAGCGACCAACAAGAAATGGATTTGTTCATAAACGCAAAAGAAGATCAAAAAAATTATTTAACAGCGGTTAAGCGTTGCAAGAGCGGTAAGACCGACAAAATTTTTCAAAAATATCACAGATTAATGAATAATTATCAGCCGCGCGGCAATGATCCGGTTAAAAACAGTTTAACGGCGATGAAAGATGTCGGCCCGCCTTTGATTTATACTTTTTACGTTGAAAGATCGCTGGAAAAAAATAAAAATGAACGGCTGGCTGAATTGAACGGAAAACTGCGAGATCGGGGAGCCAAAATAATTTATCCGTTTTACGATAAAGCCCACGATTTTTTACAAAATAAATTCGGAGCGCGATTAGTCGATAACTACACTCTTGAAGAATTAAAACATTCTTTAGATAAAAAGGCAATTAATCAGCGGCAAAAGTTTTATATTTTCGTCGGCACGAAAAAAGGCACAAAAGTATACACCGGCGAGGCGGCAAAAAAATGGCTGCGGCGGAATGGTTTTAAAGCAATCAAATTACAAAATAAAAGAGCGAAGGAGTTAGTAGGGTTGACAGCTTGTTTGGGCAAGGTCAAAGGAGAGGTAAAAATAGTGCGCGGCTTAAATGATGTCAAGGATTGCGCCGAAAAAGTCGTGGTCAGCCGAGAAACGATTATTGAGTACGCTCCTTTTTTAAAAAAAGCGTTAGCGATTGTAACTGATTTAGGCGGGCTCACCTGCCACGCGGCGATTGTCAGCCGCGAATTTAATATTCCCTGCGTGGTCGGCACCAAAATCGCTACCCAAGTTTTAAAAGACGGCGATACAGTAGAGGTGGATGCAAACAGGGGAATAGTAAAAATAATAGAATAAACGCATTAAATATGAAAGGCGAGAAAAAAATAATCATTGATGGTCACGAATGGGACTTAAAAGTAACCCGCAATATGTCTTTTTGGCACCAATGGATTTCCTCCTACGGCCATTACCACCATATGAAAGATTTTGGCGTTAATTCTTCCATGATTCAGCTTGCGATTACTTTTAATGGCACACAAACGCATGTATTTACCTACGAACCAAATTACTCTGAATACAATCAAGCATTTTTGCAAGCCGTTTCTAACAAAAGAAAATTTTTGAATTTAAAAAAGAAATATCACCAATATGCCAAAAGTCTGATTAATTCTCTGGCTAAATGCAACCAACAGCTCAACATCAAAAATTGGCGGCGGTTTGTTAAGGAATATACCAGGTATTGCCCTGGGCTTTATATCACGGTATCTGTTGGGAGAATAGTGGGAAAACTGCTGGCGTATAAATTAAAAGAAATCGGCATGCCCCCGGCGGAAATACCAGCTACTATTGCTATCATCTCTTATCCTAAAGAACATACCCCGCTTTTTTTATCTCAACTTGATTTGCTAAAAATCGGCGTTCGGATTCAAAAAGAAAAAATAAGCCGGCCGCAACAGGGAAAATTATTAATTATTTGGCACAAAAAATATAGGCATATCCCCATTAATTTTTGCGATGAGCCGTGGACAATGGCTGACGCCCGCGCCCAATTAAAGGCAGTAATGGCAAAAAATTGCGCCGCGGAAATTTTAAGTTTAGAACAAGAGCATAAAGCCAAATTAAAAAACGCGCGCGCTAAATTACAGGAGATTAGCAATCAAGAAATTAATTTGCTTGCTTATACGATAGCCGTTGGTACTATTATTAATGAGTTTAGGAAAGGCATTTTTTCTAAAATTTCGCTAGGCTACCGCGATATATTTCGCCGCGTTGCTAAAAAAGCCGGTTCAAATAATTGGCGGGATTGTTTTTATTTGCGGGCGGAAGAAATGGAAAAAATTATTGGGGGTGATAGGATAGACATTACAGAGTTAGTTTCTCAACGGAAAATAGTCGCTTGTATAGCTACGTCGAAAGGTAAGATGGAATTTTTAAATAAAAATGATACAAAAAAGTTAATCAGTTATATAGATTCAATTTTAGGGAAAGTAAAAGAAAAAATCGAGGCAACGGATATAATAAAAGGTTTCGGCGCCAGTAAAGGAATTGTTAAGGGGATGGTTAAAATTATTTTGGGCGTAAAGGATTTTAATAAATTGCAGCCGGGTGATATTTTAGTGACTACTATGACCTCGGTTGATTTTGTGCCGGTAATGAAACGCGCGGCGGCTTTTATAACGAATGAAGGCGGTATTACCTCGCATGCTTCTATTGTGGCGCGTGAGATGAATAAGCCCTGCATCATTGGCACTAAAATCGCGACGAAAATTTTTAAAGACGGGGATTTGGTAGAAGTGGATGCAAATAAGGGAATAGTTAAAAAGCTATCAAAATAAGAAAACATAACGATCTAAAAATATGCCAAAAAATACCATAATCATGCCCAAGGTGTTTACCAGATAATTCCCGGTTATTTTATGCGAAATTTGGGGTAAATTTTATACTCATGCTTTTTAAAGAAAACTAAAAAAACGCCCCAGCGAGAAATTGGTAAAGCGGTTAACAACTATAATGACTTTATTAGTAACCAAAATATATATGACTATTAAAAGAAAAAAAGTTGTGTTAATTGATTTTGACGACTATCTCAAACAAGAGTTGAAAGACCCGGAATTCAAACGGCTTTATGACGAATACGGAAAGCAATTGGAGATTTCCTACCAGCTGCTGCAGTTGCGCAAACAACAAAAACTAAGCCAGGCGCAACTGGCGAAAAAAATCGGCACCACGCAGAGCAACGTCGCGCGCATGGAGGCCGGCCGGCAGAATTTTACCATTGATATTTTACAGAAAGTGGCGAGCGCTCTTGGTAAAGAGTTAAAAATTTCTATTAGCTAACGTATGTTCATCAAACATTTTAAAAATCTTTCTTATAAAGACATTGCCATTGCCGGCGGCAAAGGCGCGTCTTTGGGCGAAATGAGCAAAGCGGGCATTCCGGTGCCGCCGGGCTTTGTAATTTTAGCGTCCGCTTTTGAATATTTTTTAGACGGCAAACGGCAAAAGGCGGCGTCAGAAATAAAACAAGAAATTGAGGCGCAACTGCAGCGCGTTAATTATCAAGACACAAATTCCATTGACCGGGCCTCAAACGTCATTCGCGACATTATGCAGGATACGCCAATGCCTAAAGAATTGGCCGCTGAAATTGTGGTGGAGTTTAAAAAACTTAAAGCGCCGCTTGTAGCCGTACGCTCTTCCGCGACCGCCGAAGACTCTTTGGTTGCTTCTTGGGCCGGGGAACTGGAAACATATTTAAACACTACTGCCAAAAATTTGTTAGACAATGTTAAGCGCTGCTGGTCGTCGCTTTTTACGCCGCGGGCGATTTTTTACCGCTACGAAAAAAAGTTAAGCGACCAAGCCGTGCAAGTCGCGGTGGTCGTGCAAGCAATGGTGCAGTCGGAAATTTCCGGCATTGCTTTTAGCGCGCATCCGGTAACGCGCGATAAAAACCAAATGGTGATTGAAGCCGGCTGGGGCTTAGGCGAAGCGATTGTTTCCGGCCAAATTACGCCGGATACTTATGTGATAGACAAGCCCCGCACCAGAATGAATTCGGTACGGGGCAAGCAAGATTTTAGCATTATTGACATTAACGTCAGTGAACAAAAAAGAATGCTCGTAAAAAAAATTAACGGCGGAATAATTTGGAAAGCAGTGCCGAAAGCTAAACAAAACAAACAAGTGCTAAGCGGCAAGCAAATTATTGAACTTGCCCGGATGGTTGATAAAATTGAAAAGCGCTATCATAAGCCGCAAGACATTGAATGGGCGTACGCCGGCGGGAAATTTTACATTACCCAAAGCAGGCCGATTACGACGCTGTAAATAGTAAAATGATTGAATTTGTACAAACTTTCATTTATCGCTATAATATCTGAACATACTAATAACTAACCTCAAAGTTATGCTTGACCAAGCTTTTATCCAAAGAATCAAGGATCGTTTATTGGAGGAGAAAAAATCAGTGGCCATCAAACTTGCCGAATTAAATAAACCAGAGGTGGCGATGGATAACCCGGACGAAGAAGATTTGGCGGTGGACGCGGCTGAAGATATTATTGAGGAATCGTCGCGGGCCGCTTACCGGCAATTACTGGATAGAATTGAAGCCGCGTTAAATAGGATTAATCAAGGCACTTACGGCATTTGCATTACCACCGGCAAAGCCATTCCGCGCGAACATTTAGAGCGAGAGCCCTGGGCAGAGGAGTGTCCGGCAGTAATGAGGAACGAGTAACCAGCAGCGAGGAACGAGGAAAGGAAACAAAACTATGGAAAAAGAGGTAAAGAATTTTTATGATTTAGAGGTTTGGAAGAAAGGGCATTCGTTGGTTTTAGATATTTATAAACTAACGCAAAGATTTCCCAAAGAAGAATTATACGGAATAATCAGCCAAATAAGACGCGCGGCGAGTTCAATTACTGCGAACATTGCCGAAGGATTTGAAAGATTTCATTTCAAAGACAAGATTCGTTTTTACTACCAAGCCCGTGGCTCAATTGCGGAAGTCCAAAATTTTTTATTACTTGCTAAAGATTTAAATTTTATAAACTTAGAAGAATGCAAAATATTAGGAGAAAAAGCTAATGAAGTAAGAAAACTACTTAATGGTTTGATTCGTTCTTTGGAAAAATATTGTTAATTTTTAACTTTAACCCCTCGTCCCTCGTCTCTGGCTCCTGCTAACAAAACACCTCCTTTAACCGGAGGCATTTTTATCTAATATTGCGCGAGTTTTTGCAAATCATACTTTCTTTCCGCCTTTTGCCATTTTTTTAACGTTTTGATGGCGCGGGTAGAAAGCGTTAGCCGCAAATATTGGCCGGTCGCCGGATTCAATAAGCGTTTGGTTTGCAAGTTGACATTGAATTTTCGTTTGGAAGCAATATTGGAGTGGCTGCGGGAATTTCCCCGACCCGCTTTTTTACCGGTGATTTGACAGATTCTGGGCATAAATTTAATAGTTTATTAGAGTTTATCCATACACCTTCCAGAATACCCCCACGCCAAATTTTGGTGTGGGGGAATACCCGGTGGTCTCTGCCGCGGGGATGAATGGAAAGCGTGGATCTTCCCGCCGGGTTTACCCCTACACCAAAATTGGTGTTGGGGTTTAATGCCCGGCGGTGAAGGTGTTTGGATTTATTGCTTTACTGGTTTATTTAGTATAGACTAGATAATATAATTTGTAAAGAGAAAGACATTAAAACACCAGAACATTAAAACACAAAAAAATTTATTTGTGTTTTTGCTTTAATGTTTTAATGACTAATTTATGGTAAATACCCCTTTTGCCAATTATGTTGAGAACTTAACCAAAGCGGCGGCGGCTTTAAATTTAACCGAGCCAGAGTTAAAAATGTTGCAAACGCCGGACCGGATAATAGAGAAAAAAATTAAAATTATCCTTGATTCCGGCGAGCAAAAAGAATTTAACGCTTATCGCGTGCAATTTAACAACGCCCGCGGCCCCTATAAAGGCGGCATCCGCTTCCATCCGGCCGCTGATATTGACGAAGTAAAGGCGCTGGCGGCGCTGATGGCGGTTAAATGCGCGGCCGTTAATATTCCTTTAGGCGGCGGTAAAGGCGGGGTGCAGTGCAATCCCAAAGAATTATCAAAAGCTAGCTTGGAAAAAATAGCTCGCGCCTGGGTAGGCGCTATGGTTGAGTATGTGGGCGAGGATAAAGACATTCCGGCGCCGGATGTTTATACTACGCCGGAAATTATGGCGCAGATGCTGGATGAATATGAAAAGATAAAGGGCAGGAGCGAACCCGGTTTTATCACCGGTAAGCCGATATCAGTAGGCGGCAGTGAAGGCAGAGGGACCGCTACCGCGCAAGGGGCGGTTTATGTGCTGGAAGAGCTGGCGCTGGCTTTAGGAAAAGAGCAAGGGGGCTTGCGAGTGGCGATCCAGGGTTTTGGCAACGCCGGTTTTTATGCCGCGCGGATTTTGCACGGCTTAGGGTATAAAATCGTGGCCGCTTCCGACAGTCGGGGTGGAATTTACAGTGAAAGCGGGTTTAACCCGGATGAGTTGATGAAAATTAAACAGGAGCAGGGAAGCGTAGCGGCTCTGCCCGGCGCGCGGCAAATAAACAATGAAGAAATAATCACCTGCGCTTGCGACATATTGATACCGGCGGCGCTGGACGGCCAAATTCATGTTGATAACGCCCGCGGCGTGCAGGCAAAAATAATACTGGAAATCGCCAACGGAGCGACAACGCCGGCCGCCGACGCGATTTTGCGGGAACAGAACATAGTAGTGGTGCCGGACGTGCTGGCAAATGCCGGCGGCGTGACGGTCAGTTATTTTGAATGGGTGCAAAATAGAATGGGGTATTATTGGAGCGAGGAGGGAGTGTTTGCTAAATTAAAGCCAATTATGGTTAAAGCGTTTCAGGACGCTTGGCGAATCGCAAACGACAAAAAAATTACCTTGCGCGAGGCGGCGTTTGTTTTAGCGGTTGAGAGGATTATAAAAGCGATGCGGCTGCGGGGGAGAGTTTAATTTTAATCTGTCATCGCGAGCTCAGCCGCAGCCCTATGCGGCTGAGCGTGGCGATCTCGTAGTTAATAAGTATACGCAAGTTTCGCGGGATTGCTTCGTCCCGCAATACCGCGGGACTCGCAATGACATTGTTATATGCTTACTAAACAACAAATTTTAGACGATTTTACCAAAGCGTTAAAAAATAAAGACGAGGTGAAAAAACGAACTCTGGAATCTATTAAGTCGGAGATTTTAGTGTTTGAAAAAGCCAAAGCAGGCAACGAAGCTACCGCGGAGAAGATAGGGGAAATTTTAAAGAGTATGGCGAAAAAAAGGCGGGAGGCGATTGAAGCTTACGAGGCGGCAGGGCGGGCGGAATTAGCCGCTAAAGAAAAAGAAGAGTTAGCGGTGATTGAATCTTATCTGCCGGAACAAATGGGCGAAGAGCAGATTAAAAAGGCAGTGCGTAAAATTGTTGCTGAACAGGGGTTGACTAAAGCGGATTTTGGCAAAGCAATGGGAATAGTCATGGGGCAACTCAAAGGCAAAGCCGATGGCACGGTAGCGAGTAAAATTTTGCAAGAAATTTTAGAGTAATAATTAAAAATTAAAATTTAAATTAAAAAGAAGGGTAAAATTTTATTTACCCTTCTTTTTTTATAAGACTTGTATATCTTATCGCTTTGCTCAAGTTAAACTATCTAGTGGCTCCAGAGTAAGCAATGGCGCGAACCGCGTCCCAGTTAGTGGCCGTAGTCGGATTTTTGCCGTAAATCGCTTTAAAGCTTTTGATAGCCACTTTTTCCGAGTTTAGATTTCTATCCGCTGGTCGTAATCCGTAAGCCATAACCGTTACCGCCGCATCGTCATGAGAATTAGTTCTATTCGGATCGCGCTTATAGATGGTCTTAAAAGAAACTGTCGCTCGGTCTTCAGACGTTTGGCTGCGTTCGGTCGGCCAACGGCCATTGCCGATTTTAATAGTATCAGACCACTCGGTTTCGTTACTCGGCACTTTACCAAAAGCTGCTTTGTAGGAATTGACCACACCAGCCCGTTCGCCTGCGCCTAACACTTTAGTTGTGGGCGTGCCATAGGTCACGAAGGTATTAATCGCCTCTTTGACTTCGTTCGTAACATTACTTAAACCCTTAACCAAAGCAGAGGTGTATTTGCTGTTGGAGCTTGTTTCCGCCGTTTGGTTTCTAACGGCGCCAATAATCGCCAATACATCTTCTACTTTACTCATCGCTACGGTAGTAGCTTCATTTAGTATCTGCTGAATTTTCTGGCTGGCTGATGCCGGGGTTGCGGGCGTGGCCGGAGTAGCTGGTGTAACCGTAGGCGTGGCCGGAGTAGCTGGGGTTGCGGGCGTTGCGGATGTGCCGCCTCCGCCTCCGCCAGTGCTACCGCCACCGCCACTTTGGCAGGAATTGACTGAAAGCTCTAATTTGTATGTTCCGGCAGTGGTGGGAAAGGTCAAGTAAGTTGTACCCGGCGTAGTGTTATCCTGGCAACCCTTTTGCTCATCGCCTATAAAAGAGCGTAGAGACGCAACAGAGCTATTTGAGGCTGATACCTTGAAAGTACCCGGGTTGATTACTGTTACCAAGCCATTACTGAAAGACCATGTTTCCGCGGTTGAAGTGTCGAGTATTACTATACTGGTAGTTGAGCCGCTAAAAGTAACATCACTGACCGTAATATTAGCACCGGCGGTAAAATCAGTCGTCGCCGCTATTACCGGCGAGAGCGCAAACAAAGGGGAGAGGAGCAATAAGATAGACATCAGTATCGCAGTAATTTTTTTCATAACTTTATAAATTTAAGTTATTTATCTTATTGCCGCACTTAGAAGCAGCTGGTTGAAGAGGTGGCAAACGGCTGTCGGTTGGGCGCGCTGTCGCTCAAATAAACGAAAACGTTTTCGCCGTTTTCTTGTCCCGCATACCAACAAAGTCGTCCCGTGGAGATAGTTGAGGTTGCCGCGCTCGTGCCCGCCAAGCCCGCGCCAACGGATAATTGGCCAAATAGCGTAGATGAAGCTACGCCTACTTTGTTGTTAGTTTGATCACCTACCAAAGTACTAGTATCAAACAACAGATTGCCGATGGAGTTTACCTCTAATAGGGTGGTGCTGGAACCGATAACCAGCGCGGATTTAGCCGCTTCTGCGTTGATGGAGAATTGACCATAAGGCGTGCTGGAACCGATACCTATCTTTTCTGCCGAAACATCAGCAAACAGTAAATGAGTGTTAGTCGTGCCGTCCCAGCGCAAGTCCGCCGAATCGCCTAAACTCTCGTTGCCAAGCAATACGCCTAAAGTGTTAACTCGCAGATAAGTGGCGGTAGACGAACCGATAACAAAGGCGTTGTCGCCGGTGTTAGTGTCAATAGAGAGCGTTGCCCAGGGAGTGCTTGAACCAACGCCTACTCTGTTAGTAGAAATATCAACAAATAGATCGTCAGTATCAATCGTTAAATCATCGGAAAGGGTCGTCGCTCCGGTAACAGCCAGTGTGCTGGTAAGCGTCACCACTCCGGTAGCATCAATCGTAGTAGCATCAATCGTACCGGTAGAAATATTATTATTGATAGTGGTGGACGCCAAGACTATGCCTGCGGTAGCAAGGGTGGTTACAAGGGTCGCCGTAATCACCTGTAATATAATTCGCGATTTAATGAATCTTTTCATAAGACTTAATTTTATTATGATACTTAAAATTAATAATTAGGCCTAAAGAATTATTAATTTTTCGTACGATAAAAATTAATTGTAATTAATTTATTTTGCAGGCCTCTTAAATTTAAGAAGCCGAGTTCGACCTTTAATGTTTTTATTTAAGACCTTTTTAAATTAAATAAACAAAAAAACCAGTTATTCCAAAATAAAAATAACTAGTTTTTATCAACAAAATAAAACGCCGTTCTTCCCGTGTCCGCTTTGGTACGGCCAAATTGTTTAGCCGTGATTTTATTAACTGTATTAAGTGTATTAAGCATGGGGATATTCTTAATGTGCTTTTTAGTATACAATATTTTAACAAAAAAAGCTATCTTGTGGATAACTTTAGTCATTAAAACATAAAAGCATAAAAACATTAAAACAAAAATACAAATAAATGCTCTTGTGTTTTAATGCTCTTGTGTTTTAATGCTCTTGTGTTTTAATGCTTTAATGCCAACGAACTCTTCTTTCCATTCTTTCACGAATTTACCTATGCCATCCCGCCCCAATTTATTTTTTAAACGCGGGCTCTGATGCGCCCACCCGAGCAAAGAACCCATCTCCAAACTATAGCGATTACCTTCTATCAGATAGAGAACTTCTTTAGTTTTAATGGCTCGTCGGATAGTTTTTTGCTCCACGCCTAATAATTTAGCCGCTTGCGTTACCGACAACCATAATTTATTAGAAATAGGCAGGTCTTTTTCTTTTATTTTCATTTTTATTTATTATTGAAAGTCTACAAATTTGTGGACTTTAAATAAAAAGACATAAATTATTGATTGTCCAGATTTTATTAGACTTTAAAATAAATAATATTATCTTCTTTTGTCAATAGTCCAGATTTTTATGGACTTATCTTTAATTATTTTCTCATATTATTATTTTTTTTGCAAATTTTAAACATAATGGATCTCGGGCACGGAACTTACTTTAAGGATTAAAAGTAGAATTAAGCTATGCCGTAAACAGCGTATACATATAGAAAACTCAATTATTTGACTCCAATTTATTTTTATCTTATAATCAAAGTAAAGATACCTTTTAGCGAATATTCGCTATTTTTTATATTATTTAATAAATATACCCATATTATTGCTGTAACATTTTTATCTTTTTTACGTATAATATGTTAAAATCAGGCAGTTTACAGGAAAAAATTTTAGTGGGAAGGTTGAAATTAAAAGACAAAGAAGCTTTTTCCCATCTTTATGATTTTTATTTGGATAAAATATACCGCTTTATCTATTTTAAAGTAACCAGCGTTTCCGAAGCGGAAGATTTAACCTCGCAAACTTTTTTAAAAATTTGGCAATTAGCTTTAGAGGGGAAAATAAAGGTAAACGAATCATTCCAGTCGTTGTTGTATAAAGTGGCGCGTAATTTGGTGATTGATTATTATCGCAGTTCTAACCGAGAAAAAAATAAAATATCGCTAGAGGAAGCTACTCACATTGCCGAGGCCGACGCCCATTTAGACCAAGCGGCGGACGTTAAAATAGAAATGGAAATAATCGGGCGCAGATTAAAAAAATTAAAAAGCGAATACCAAGAAATTATTATCTTACACTTCATCAACGAGCTAACCATTAAAGAAATAGCCAACATTTTAGAAAAGAAACGAGGCAACATCAGAGTAACGTTGCATCGAGCGTTGAAAGCTTTAAGAGACGCGCAATAATTTTCCGCGACAAAATGGAAAAAGACATTATCACGCAGCTGCAAAGCTTGCGCACAATTAAGCCCAAAGAGAGCTGGCGGCTCGCCCAAAAAGAAATTCTCTTGCGTCAGATTTCCTCTGCCGCGCAGGAGATAGGAGCGAGGCGATATTTTTGGTTTTATCTAAAAGAGGTTATCCAGCATGAAGCGGCGCTTATTGGCCAGCCAATTGTTGGAGTTGCGGTGTTAATTTTGTTAATGGTTGGCGGAGGCGTATTCAGCATCAGCGCCGCTTCGGGAGCGACGCCGGGCAGCTTTCTTTATACGGTTAAATTGGTAAGCGAAAAAACGAGATTTGCTCTAGCCATCAATTCGGAAGATAAAGCAAGATTAAACGTTAAATTTGCCGAGCGCCGCGCCGAAGAAATAAAAGGTTTAGCGGATAAGGACGCGCATATCATACTTAATGAAGTAGCCGACGACTTAAAAGAAGAAATTTTTTCCGCCCAGGAACAACTGAAACAGGTGGAAGTTAATAATCCCGGCACCGCCGTTGATTTAGCTAAGGACATTGAAAACAAAACGACCGTTTTGCGGCAAAAGCTGCAGGAAACAAAAGAAGTGCTGGCTAAAAGCGGCAGTTCGGCTAACAGCAAAATCAATGAAGCGATTCGCAGCGTGGATGAAGCGGGTTTAAGCGCTTTAGGCACCATCGTTAAATCTGCCGGAAAAAATAATACCGTGAATAAAAAAGAATTAAGCCAGAGAGTGGCGTCAAAATTAAACATAACTAAACGAAAAATTACCGAGGTTCAGGAAGACGTTAATAAAGTATTCAGCGCCGGCTTCAGCCGCAGCGAGAGCGGGTTGCAGATATACCAAGCTCCCAATAACGTTACTGACATAGAGACTAAGAAAAAAGCCGAAGCCAAAACTAAAGAAGCAAGCAAAATAATTATCGAGGCAGAACAGTTGCTGGATGACAATAATTATCAAGAGGCAGTTAATAAGATAACGGCGAGCGAGCAGATATTAAATGAGGCCGCACAGGCGGTTGTTCAAAAAATTATTGAACAGTCGGACGAAACAATCAGCAGTACCACCCCTCAAGTCAAAGGAGCAATTGATCAGCTTGGCGATGGGGAAGAATCAGCCGAGAGCGCGTCAACTACTATCGGCAACTAACAATAAGTATTTTTTGTTATAGTTAAGACATATAGTAAGACAACCCTTTTTCTATCTTGGTTGCGAAAAGCAAGCCATTAAAAGTAAAACATAATAACTAGAAAAAGGACGTGTTCCTATATGGGGCAGGCTTTAGAAAAAAAGGTCGACTATATTATAAATTTATAATATGGCTAGAGTCTTTATTAAGCGCCTTTATAAATATTTTCGATTTGTCGCATTCTTGCTCAACTTATCAGTCAAGCAGTAAAAATCAACAAGCTTTCCCCCCACACTTACTCCCCAACTTTTTGGGAGCAGGGGGAAATAAATTTCCACTCTCTGCATTCTTACTGCCGCCCATGCGCGGTTGGGTGTAGGTGTGGGGGGGATGGGATTCCGGTTGATTTTTATTTAATCAAAGACGAAAAGTTAACGGGAAAAACGGCAAATTTATAAATTTATAAAAGCGCAACTTAAGAAAGGAATAATTTACGTATGAGTAAATTACGAAAAATTTTTACTGTCAGCGTCATGCTGATGACGATTTTGTCTATGAGCGTAGTCGTAGCGCCGCAAGCGCAAGCAGCGGCGAGTGCCGGCGACCTCATTAAAATGTCAGGATTGTCTTCAGTCTATTATTTGGCTGCTGACGGTAAACGTTATGTTTTCCCTAATGAGACTAGTTATTTTTCCTGGTACAGTGATTTTTCTAGCGTCGTAACCGTTTCCCAGTCCGAACTGGAAAGTTACCCGTTAGGCAAAAATATCACCATGCGGCCAGGTACTAAATTAGTTAAGATTACCACCGACCCCAAGGTGTACGCCGTAGAAACGAATGGCTCCTTAGTTTGGGTGCCGAGTGAAACGGTTGCTAACACCTTATATGGCACTAACTGGGCCAGGAGAATAGTTGACGTTCCGGACGCTTTCTTCACTAATTACACGATTGCTACCGGTAAACAGGTAAGCGCAACCGCTTATCCAACGGGGAGTTTGGTAAAGTTTAGCGGCTCTACTGATGTCTATTATATCGCGAGCGACGGCAAAGCGCAGAAAGTGGAAAGCGCGGCTATGAGCGCCAACCGCTTTAAGACTGCTGATGTCATTACTGCTCCGGCTTCCGTTACGATGCCAGCCGCAGGTACGGCTATTGCCAGCGCGGTCGCTACTTTAATCGATACCTCTTCTGGCGCGGGCGGAACGGCGGCGGTAGCTACCGGTTCGGGCGTATCAGTGGCTTTGGCCTCTGACACTCCAGCCGCGGCTACGGTCGTTACCGACACGGCTGACGGCGCCCAATCAATGATTCCGGCGTTTCGGCTTAACTTTACCGCGGCGGCTGACGGCGATGTGGCCGTTAAGACCGTTAAAATCACCCGTGGCGGCATTTCGGCCGACACCGATGTGGTAAATATGTATTTACTGGATGGTTCAACGGTCGTTGCCTCTAGCCCGTCAATTTCCACGAAAGTCTTTACCTTTACGAATTCGGCAGGGATATTTACCGTTACGCGCGGCACTACTAAAGCAATAGACGTTAAATTTGACCTGAAAGGTAACGCCACTGCCGGCATCACCATTAATTTCGCAGTTGCATCAGCTTCTGATGTTACTACCGGCGGTGCGGCGGTTTCAGGGGCATTCCCAATAACCGGTAACACCTTTACTTCCGCGAGCGTGACCGACTTAGGTAAATTAACCATTACCAACGTCTCTCCGACCGCGGCCGGTAACGTTGACCCACAGGACAACTATGAAATTTGGCGCTTCACTGCGGCCGGCTCTTCCCAAGATGTTGAACTGCGCAAGATGATCTTTACGATTGTCGGCTCGGTCAACGTCGGCGACCTGAAAAACTTCGGTCTCTGGGACGGCGGCACGCAAATCGGCAGCACGGTAGCGGACATGTCTTCCAGTAAGACAATCATCCTAGACCTGTCTTCAGCTCCGTACACTATTGTCAAAGGCGTGACCAAGACCTTGAGCTTAAAAGCCAATATCGTATCCGGCACGACCAGAACTTTCCGCGCTTCCATTCAGAACGGCAGCGACCTAAGCATTTATGACAAAGGTTACGGCGTATTACTGCGTCATAACGGCGCGGACAGCTTCACGGTATTACAGCCGGTTGATGCCACTCCGGCGGCAGTCAGCTACACCATTAACTCTGGCAGCTTAACGATGTCTATCGCCCAGGATTCTCCGAGCGGCAACATCGCTTCTTCCACGACCAACATTACGTTGCTAAAAGTCAACATAAAAGCATCCGGCGAAGACGTTAAGATTACCAGCTTAACCGTCAACTGCAATGATTCCACCACTGCTAAAACCATTAAGAACCTCAAAGTTCTTTGGGATGGTTCGCAGGTAGGTTCAGCCATCACTACTTCAGGGGCTTGCGATAACGCTACCAATAACGATTATACTTTTGGCAGCACGGTTATCGCTCGCGCCGGCCAAACTCATGTTTTGAGTGTGGCGGCTGATATCACCGGCACGACTACTTCCGGAGAAACTCTGGCGGCCAATATGGAAGTTGGCTCCAGCAATGCCCAAGGGCTGACCTCATTAACGACCTTGAGCACCACCGCGATTACCGGCCGCACCTTAACGATTGCCTCCGGCGTCCTGACAGTGGTGAAGAACTCAAGTTTCGGTGACGGCAACTCGTCTACGCCAACCGGCGTTGCCTACGGCGCCAACACTAAAATCGCCTCTTTTACCATTATTGGCGGAGCGGGCGAGCCGGCCGAAGTTACCCAGATTTCTTTAGCCGATGTTACCGCTGGCACAGATTATGTCAGCCTATACTTCCAGAATGTTAAGTTAATGCACGGCACTACTCAATTAGGCAATGTGCTCGGCAGTCCGTCCAGCGGCGCTACTACGGCGCAGACGCATACCTTCAATGTTTCGCCAGCCGTTACGATTAACTCGGGCGAGCAATATGTGGTTGACATCTACGCTGACATTAAGAGCAGCACCTTAACGACGGCCGCAGATCAAGTGAAGGTTTCTTCCGTGACGGCGAGCGGCAAAAATACCGGCACGGCGGCGAGTTATTCCACGGCCGTAACCTTGCAGAACCAGTACATCGCAACCTCGGGCGGCATGACCATATCCATTGACAGCGATACTCCGCTCGCGAATAACCTCTTAATGGGCGCGGTTGACCAGACATTAGGTAAATTTAAGTTTAACGCGAGCTCCAGCGAATCCGTAACCATCACCGAACTCGTAATTAGCGCGAACATTGAAAACGGCTCTGATGCCACCGGTACGGTGCAGAACATCCGCCTGTTTGACGAGAACAATCTTCAAATCGGCGGCGCGGTTGCCGGTTTGGACAGCACTTACGCGACCAGCACTTACGCGCACGCGAACTTCAAGGGCTTGAGTCTCGTTATCCCCAAAGGCACAACTAAAGTCATTACCGTTAAAGCGGACATTACGCCGTATGACGGCAGCGGCTTAACTACGACCGGCCAGGCCATTCAGCTGGCGATTGTGCCGGGCGACTATGACGCGACCACGAGCGGCAACCAGCTGCCGATTACCGGTACTGGTTCCCAGTCCGGCCAGTCTATGTCAGCTACGACCCTGACCTTTACTTCTAACGCCGGGTCTAGTCCGTATTCTGACCAGACAAGCGCTACTTCCACGCAGTTGAGAGCAGTCGGTAACGAGGTGCGCGCTAACGAAATGGTCTTGTACCGCGCGAAGTTAAGCGTTGCCTGGAATTCAAGTACTCCATCCGGCTTAGGCGGCAAGAGTTCATCCCAAACCGTAGCGGTTGTGAACGTTACCAACACCGCGAACAGCGGTGGCTACACGGCGACCGTGAAGGCGATGAACATCAGTTTGTCAACCACTATTTCTAACGCCGCTACCGTTGACCGCAACTTGAATGTGTATAAGGACTCAACCAATACGACTGCGTTAGGCACTACCACTTACCTTGACACGACGATGGCGGTAGCGGGCGACAGCTATACGAACACGAATTTCCTGAATGGCGATATAACGGATGTGGAAATTTCGTCTGGCTCCACCAAAACGTTCTACTTCACGCTGGATACGACGGATGCGACTACCAACAATACGTTGTCAGTTACCATTCCGGCGTACCACTCCAGTAAGTACGGCGCGACCGCTTCAGACGGTGCGTATGGTTTAGTTTGGTCTGACGGCTTAACCACGACGATTGTGGCTAGCGACAACATCTTGCCGCTAAGCTATAAGACGTTGAGTTACTAAGGCCAAAAGTTCTGAAAGGTGTTTTCACAGGATTTTGTCTGTGGAGAACCAGTCAGAGAAGAGCAACCAGTCTCCCGAAGTACTTCGGGAGACTGGTTTGTTTTTTTAAGATATTTTTAGTAGAATGACAATACACATAACACGCGGCACGTAACATGTAACATAAAACACATAACACATGTCACAAAAAATAATTAAAATAGGTTTATACGCCATATTATGGTTGCCTTTAATAGTTACGCCGTTTACGATGCTTCCCTGGCAGTTCGGCAAGGTTATTTTTTTTCAGATAATAATTGAATTTTTAGCGTTTGTTTGGCTGATGCTTTGGATACAATCGCCTGGCGCCGTTTTTTTTAAAAAATTCAATCGGTTGGACTGGGCAGTTGTTATTTTTTGGGGTATTTTGGTGGTAACGGCCATAACGGGCGTTAATTTTAATAACAGTTTTTTCGGCAACCAGTCGCGGGCGCAAGGAGTAATTCTTTGGCTGCACTTTGGCGTTTTTTATTGGTTGCTGAAAAGTGCTTGGCGCGAAAAAAATGATTGGCAACGTTATCTAAAAGCAACGGTCATTATTGCCGTGCTGGTCGGCGTGACGGCGATTTTGCAAAATTATTTGCCGGCAACATGGCGGGGAGATTTAGGTCCGCGCCTGTCGGGCATCATCGGCAACCCGGCGTTTTTAGCCGCTTACATCATACTGCCGGCATTTTTAGCTTTAAGTTTAGTTTTTAAATTAGGCCGTTATTATGAACGTTGGTTTTGGTTAGCCGTTGCTATTTTGGAAGCCGCGATATTATGGGGAACGGGTATCCGGGGCGCAATTTTAGGCGCGGTTATTGGCGCTCTGGGCGCTCTAGCGATGGCTATGTTCGTATTGAAAAAAAAGCAACGATTAGTAGCGGCCATTGTTTTAGCGGCATTGCTCTTTACGGGCGCAACGACAATAATGCTGGCGCGTTTGCCTAAAGCGCAGGAGAAAGTTCCATCGTTAATCGGGATAGCCAATATTCAAAATATTACTAAAACCAGTACGGCACAGACGCGTTTAATGGCTTGGCAGATAGCTTGGCAAGGATTTAAGAATTATCCGTTGTTCGGCATAGGGATGGGCAACTACGAAGTTATTTTTAACCAATACTATAATCCCAAACTTCTGCGCTACGGATTTAAAGAAACGATTTGGGACAAACCGCACAATTGGCTGCTGGAACTCGCGGTGAGCGCGGGGATATTTGGCGTATTAGCGTATTTAGCGGTATACGCGGCAGCGGTACAGGCGCTGTTGCGCAAAGCGCGGCAAGAAATAACTTCTAAAGATAAATGGGCGCAAATTATTTTAGCCGGCGGGCTACTCGCGTATTTTATCCAAAATTTATTTTTATTTGAAACATTTAACGCGCTTCTGATATTTTTTATTATTTTAGCTTTTATTTCCGGCAGGATATTTTCAGAAACATCAACTGATAAAATTTTGTCTAAAAAATCTAAATTCGCTTCGCTAATTTTAACCGGCGCTGGCGCGCTAATTTTATTTTTACTTTATCAATGTAACTATTTACCCTTACGGACTTCTTACTATTTAGCTTTGTCCGAAAACGCCGGTCGCTACCAAAATGCTCCGGCCGCTTGGGCAACCAATGCGCAGCTTTCTTTGCGAATCCCTTCTTATTTAAAATTAGAAAGCGCGGTGTTGGCCGCCTCCACTCTGGATACCATGAGCAAGAAAAACATTATTAAAGACGGCAAGGATATTAAGGAAGCGGCATTGATGTTGACGTCAATACTTGCGGACGGAGCAAAAAAATATCCGCAAAATTATATTTATCCGGTTTGGGCCGGGCAGGCGTATTTAGTTTTAGGAGAGTATGTGGACGCGGCTTACTTTGAACAGGGGCGGGAGTTTTTGGAGCAGGCAAGGCAAATTGCTCCCCGCAAACAGGAAGTGTACTTTTTATTAGGGCAGGCATATTTGTATCAACAAAACGCTGCGGCAGCAAAGGATATTTTGCAGGCAGCGGTGGCAATCAGCCCTGATTTAGGGCAACCGCATTGGTTTTTAGGTTTAGCGTATGAAGCGGCCGGTGAGCGGCAGCAAGCTCTGCCGGAATTAAAACAAGGTCTGCGGCTTGAGCCGGATTTACAAACCGAGCAAAATATCTTATATTTAATAGACATTTTGGCTGAAGCCAAAGATTATGCCACTATCCTTGATTACTACAAATTATTGAGCCAGCGGCAGCCGGAGGAAGGATATTGGCATGCGAAACTTGCGGCGACTTACCTTGCCCAAGGAGATAAAGCAATGGCGTTAACAGAAATTATTACCGCCGCTGAATTAGATATGCGTTTGCAGGCAGAGGCACAAAAATTCATCCGAGACAATAATTTACAATAAATCCACAAATCTATGTTTAATTCCAAAACAAAAATAATTATCCTAGCGGCCCTTATTTGTCTGTTAGTCGTACTAGGCGGCGGAGCAATTTATTATTATTTCTCTGAAGGTTATCAAGTAAAAAAGAAGTTAGCAGGCGATGAACAGTGGTTAGCCGTGTATGATAGAATAAAAGGACAAGAGAAAAAGAATAAACAAGAAGGAAAAATTACCTTGGAACGGGTGGTAGTCATTGGCAATAGTTGGAAGGGCTTGGGCGATCAAACCCAAGACAAATTTTTTTACCAAAAGTCGTTAGCAGTGTATCAAGAAGGCATTAAACTGTTTGGCGAAAAAAATGTATTAGTTTACTGGAATGCTGGTAAAGTAGCCGAGTATGTGGGGGACTATAATTTAGCCGAAAGTTATTACCGTCAGTCTATCGCCATTTCCCCTTCTTATGAAGACCCATATCGCAATTTAGCCGACCTTTATCGCTTTAAAATAAACAAGGACCAAAAAGACATCATCGCCGTTTATGACGAAGGCATGGAAGCGACCGCCGGCAACGCCAGTTTATTTTTGGATAAATGTTCATATTTGCGCTTTAGCGCCAATTACCAAGAGGCTTTAGCTTGCTATCAAATTTTAAGCAAAAATTATCCCGACAACAGCGGCTATAAAGATACCATTAAAGAATTAGAAAGCAAAATAAAATAAGAGGTTTAATTATGATTAAATATTTAAAGGCCGAAAAATTAACCGCCGCAGTTAAATGGTTGCTTTATTTAACTGCTTTTACCCCTCTAATAATTTCCGGCGCTTTTCTTTTTCCCTACATCAGCGCTCGCACCGTATTTTTTCGCCTGCTGATTGAAGCAGCGTTATTGGTTTTAATATTATTAATATGGTTATATCGTTTGCGGCTGCCAGAGAAAGGCGGCGGCAATTATATTTTCGTCGTCTTTATCGCTTTCGTCGCTACCAACATCATCTCTTCTTTCTTTAGCTTCTCGCCGCTAATATCCTGGTTTTCAGACATTGAGCGGATGTGGGGGGTATTTACGCTCCTGCACCTATTTATGTTTTATTGGTTGTTGCGTACTTTTTTTACCGGCAAAGAATGGAAAATATTTTTTTCCATTTCTTTAATAGTAAGTTTATACGTAGCTTTTTACGGCATTATTCAACATTATCCTGACGTTTTCGGCATCAAAGTATACCAAGCCGGCATCGGCCGCATTATCAGCACTCTGGGCAATCCGGCTTATGTGGCGATTTATTTAATTTTTAACGCTTTCTTTGCCCTGTTTCTTTGGAGCCGCAGCCACAGCCGTCTGATGAAATGGTATTACGCGGCAGTTATGGCGGTAGATTTATTCGCCTTTAATTTAGCGGGCATTCGCGGCACGACTTTAGCCGTTTTAGCGGCCGCGGTCGTTGCCGGATTAGTTTACATAATTTTGGGGCATAAAAAAAGCTATAAAATAAGCATCGCCGCTCTTTTAATCATTGCTCCATTAATTTTTACCTACGCTTTCCTGCATCCGGAAGGAAAGTTAGCGCAGAGCAATCCGGTACTGCAAAGAATAGCGACCATTTCTTTATCAGGCGACACTACCGAAACGCGCCTGATTGGCTGGCGGGCTTCTCTTAAAGGTTTTTTGGAACACCCGATTTTTGGGGTAGGAATGGATAATTACTACGTGGTGTTCAATAAATATTTTAATTCAAACTATTATCTTTACGCGGCCTCGGAACCGTACTTTGACCGCTCGCACAACGCTTTTTTGGATGTATTGGTAATGAACGGCGCCGTCGGTTTCATTGTTTTTCTGGGGTTCCCGATCGGCATCGGCTATTATCTGCTGCGCGGTTATCGCGAGGATAAAATTAATTTGGACGAATTGCTGATTTTTTTAGCTTTGACCATCACCTATTTTGTCCACCTCTTTTTTGTCTTTGACGATTTGAACTCGTATTTATTTTTTATAATTTTACTCGCTTTCGTTGAATACCGCCACCAGCGAGAGCCGCTGGTAACCTTTGGCGAGCAACGCGCGCCGCGCTCTTTAGTTAATTTGAGCGGCGGCGCCGCGGCAATTATCATTATCATTATAATATATAGTTTAAACATAAAAGTGTTGCAGGCATCAAACGCCGTCATTGACGCTTTTTCCTATCGCGATGATATTATGGCCACGACCGCTACTTTTCAGAAGGCGATTGATTATCACATTATTCCCTCCCGCAATATCGTTACTTCTTATGTCAGTTATCTGACGGAAGTAGCGGGGAATTTGCCGAAAGTAGCGAGCGACGCGCAGAAAAAGGCGGCGCTAACGGAAGGAATAAAAAATATTATCATTGCTTTAGATAAAGAAATAAAGAAAGACCGCTTTAACGCTTTGCTTTACGATCGCCTCTCCATCATCAACAATATCGCCTATTTGCTCACTAATGATAGGGCGTATTTACAAAATTCCTTTGATGCCGTTCGCGAAGCGATTGCCTTAAGTCCGGAACATCTGCATTATTATTACACGCTGGTTGACACTTATATTATCGCCGGCCGGATGGCCGAGGCGATCCAAACCGCTGGGGACGCGCTCAAGATAAACAGCGAGTATGCGACGGGGTATTTTTATTTAGCTAAAGCCTATACTGCCGCCGGGCAGTTTGACCAGGCGTTAATCGTTGTTAAACAACTAAAACCGCGCGGGTATTTTGCCACTAACAACATACTGTTTTCTTATCTGGCTAATAAATTTGAAGAAAATAAAGAAGAGCTGAAAGCAATTGAGGTTATGGCAGAAGCAACAAAAGTTAACCCAAATGATGCTCAATCACTGGCGCGGCTAATAAAACTTTATCTAAAAACAGGGCAAAACGATAAGGCAATTGCCACGGCCCAAAAATTGCCGGCGGCGAACGCAAGCTTTGCCAAAGACGCCGACTATATCATCGGTAAAATTCAAGCCGGGCAGGCGCAGGAATTATTGCAGGAAATTGCCAGTAGGGAAAATAAGTAAACTCCGTAAGAAAGGTGTCGCTTGGCGGTGGCATTAAACTATCGCCCGCGACTATTTTTACACCGCCGACTTCGTCAAGCGGCTTTCTGTACGGAGTAAAAGTTAAAAAAATAAAAGCCGCTCTTGGGCGGCTTTTTTGTTACTAATAAATTTAACGGCTATACAAATTGGCCGTTTCTTTTATCATAGCCCGTAAGGCGTATTTAGCGATTACTTGTTTATTAGCCTCAACTCCTATTTGTTTACTAACGGACAAACGGTTTAGGGCGTAACTTAATTTATCCGCTAAAGCGGCGGCGTTGCCAGACTTAACCAACAGCCCGGTTTGGCCATCGGTAATTATTTCCGGAATGGCGCCAACGGGCGTTGCCACAATCGGCAAGCCCGCTTGCATCGCTTCCAAAATAGAATAGGGCAGGCCTTCTTTAACGGAAGAACAGACATAAATATCAAAAGCCGACAGAAGTTGAGCGGCGTCGCCAATTGAACCCGTTAGAATTATTTTATTTTGTAATTCGTAATTGTTAATTTGTAATTGCAAATTTTTTTGTTCAGGACCGGAGCCAATGATAATTAACTTAATATTGGATATTGGATATTGCCTGCCTGCCGGCGAGGCAGGGATATTGGATATTTTTATTGCTTCAATAAGATACTCGTAGCCCTTATTTTTATAAAGATTGCCAATGGAGCCGATAAGTATCGTTTGGTCGTCAATTTGCGCACCAGCTGTTTTTGCCAGTTGCGCGCGCGCTTCCGCGCGCGGTAAAAAATTAATGGGCGCGATGCCGTTATAAATGACGCTTATTTTTTTTGCGGGCGCAATTTGGCGCCGCACAGTATTTTGTTTTTCCCATTCCGATAAGCAGATGATGTCTGTTTTAAAACGGGCAGTTAATTTTTCTAATATTTTATAAAAATATTTTTTCCTAAGCGGCAAATCTTCACTAAATACCCAGCCGTGCACCGTATAAATTATTTTAGGCACTTTACACCACCACGCGGCCAGCGAGCCGAGAATGCTGATTTTAGAGCTGTTTAAATGGACAATGTCCGGTTTTTCTGTCTGAATTAAATGTACAATTTGCCAAAAAGCTGACCAATCATGCCAAGGGGAAATAACTCGTTTTAAGTGTGATAGCGGTAGATAGCGGATGCCGGACTTATTGAGTTTTTTTACCAATTCTCCCTCATAACCTTGCTCACCACCGGCGACTACAATAGTAAAATTTTCGCTAAGGTTAGTAGCTAAATCGTAGACATATCGTTGCGCTCCGCCAAAGTCTGATTGGGTGACAAGGTAAAGTATTTTTAACATATGATGATTGACTTTTTTGTCTATTTATTAAATAATACCTTATAGAATAGCTAAATTCAAGTATGCTATTTAAACTAAGATATAATCTTAGTTTATTTTGATATTATTAAATTTTTTTATGAAAAAATTAATCGGGTTTATTGGGCAGGGCTGGATTGGCAAAAATTACGCCGACAATTTTGGGGAGCGCGGCTATGAAGTAGTGCGTTACGCCATGGAAGAGCCGTATGTTAAAAATAAAGAAATGATCAAAACATGCGATATCGTTTTTATCGCCGTGCCGACACCGACCACGCCCAAAGGATTTGACGACGGCATTTTGCGTTCAGTCGTGCCGTTAATAGGAGAGGGAAAGATTGCCGTCATTAAATCAACAGTATTACCCGGCACGACCGAATCAATTCAGGCCGAGAACAAAAATATTTTCGTAATGCATTCGCCGGAATTCCTGACGGAGAGCAGCGCCGCCTACGACGCGGCTAACCCCAACCGCAACATAGTCGGCATTGCGGAAGATAGCGATGAACATCGGGCAAAAGCGAAAGAGGTAATGGAGGTTTTGCCATACGCGCCCTACCAGCTAATTTGCCGCGCGCGCGAGGCGGAATTAGTTAAATATGGCGGTAACTGTTGGTTTTTTTTCAAAGTTATTTTTATCAATATGCTTTATGACTCAGCGCAAAAATTAGGCGTGCAATGGGAAACAGTGCAGGATGCGATGGCCGCTGACCCGCGCATTGGCCGTACGCATCTTAACCCGGTGCATCAAGGCGGGCGTGGCGCCGGCGGGCATTGTTTCATTAAAGATTTCGCCGCTTTTACCGACATCTACCAGCGTCAGGTAGGTGATAAATTGGGCATGGAAGTGCTGGAAAGTTTAGCGAAAAAAAATATAGATTTACTTATTAAGAGCAAAAAAGATATTGATTTGCTAAAAGGGGTGTATGGCGATAAAGTGATCGGTGATAAACTGACCAGTAATCAATAACCAACTAATTTTTATATTAAAATTATGAATAAATGCCTTGTTACGGGAGGGGCGGGGTTTATCGGTTCTAACCTCGTTGACGCTCTTATTAAGCGCGGCGACGAAGTCATTATTTTGGATAATTTATCTACCGGCAAGCGGGAAAATATTAATCCGCAAGCGCAATTTATTGAAGTTGACTTGCGCGATTTAGAAAAAATAAAGCCGTATTTCAGCGGCGTGGATTATGTTTTCCACTGCGCGGCGCTGGCGCGGGTACAGCCATCAATTGAGGACCCGGTTAAATATAACGACCATAATGTCAACAGTACCCTAAACGTGCTCGTCGCCGCGCGCGACGCGAAAGTAAAAAAAGTAGTTTATTCCGCTTCTTCTTCCGCTTACGGCAATCAAACGCAAATGCCGCTTAAAGAAGACATGCCGCCACAGCCAATGAGTCCCTATGGACTGCAAAAATACATCGGCGAAGAATATTGCCGTTTGTTTTCCATAGTTTATAAATTGCCAACCGTTTGTTTGCGTTACTTCAACGTGTACGGGCCGCGAATGGCGACCGTTGGCGCTTATGCCTGCGCGATTTCAATTTTTGGCCAGCAGCGCAAACAAGGCCAACCAATGACGGTCGTCGGAGACGGTCAGCAGCGCCGGGACAACACGTTTGTCGGCGATGTAGTGCGGGCCAATATTTTAGCCGCTGACAGTGGCCTTGGGGACGGGCGCTCGATTAATATCGGTCGAGGCAAGAATAACAGCGTCAATGAAATGGCCGCGATGATTGGCGGGCCAACAACGAATTTGCCGCCGCGCCTGGAGCCGCGGGAAACGCTCGCTGATAATTCGCTCGCGCGCGAATTGCTCGGCTGGGAGCCGAAAGTCAATTTAGAAGAGTGGATTTTAGAATATAAAAAGGAGTTAGGAATTTAGCTATGAAAATATTAATAACCGGCGGCGCGGGGTTTATCGGCTCTCATCTGTGCGAAAAGCTATTGGAGCAAGGGCACACTGTCGTTTGTTTGGATAATTTTTTTACCGGCTCCAAAGATAATATTAAGCATTTATCAGCTGATGAAAATTTTAAAGTGGTTGAACAAGACGTAGAGAGCCCGTATGATTTCGCCGTTGACCAAATTTATAATTTAGCTTGTCCGGCGGCGCCGATTTGGTATCAAAAAGATCCGGTAAAAACCGTACGGACAAACGTGTTAGGCGCGATTAACGCTTTGGAATTAGCTAAGCGCATCGGTTGCCCGATGCTGCATACTTCCACCTCGGAGGTATACGGCGACCCCGCAGTGCATCCGCAGTCGGAAAGTTACTGGGGCAACGTGAATCCCATTGGCGTGCGCGCCTGCTACGACGAAGGTAAGCGTTGCGCCGAAACTTTATGTTTTGATTATTACCGCGAACGTCAGGTCGGCATAAAAGTAGTCAGGATTTTTAACACTTACGGACCGCGGATGGCGATAGCCGACGGACGGGTAGTTTCTAATTTTATTATTCAAGCGCTGCGCGGTGAAGCCATTACTATTTATGGCCGGGGCGAACAAACGAGAAGCTTTTGTTATATTGCTGATATGGTTGAGGGATTAATCAAAATGATGGCCAGCAGTTTTAGCGGGCCGGTTAATTTAGGTAACCCGGCTGAATTTAGCGTTCAGGAGCTGGCGGCTAAAATATTAAAGTTAACTGACGGTCGCTCCCAAATTATCTATCAGGATTTACCCGCCGATGACCCAAAGCAGCGGCAGCCCGATATTAATTTAGCTAAAGAAAAATTGAATTGGGAGCCAAAAGTTAACTTAGACGAAGGTTTACAGAAAACTATTGAATACTTTAAAAGAGTTTTATGAAAATTTTAATTTTGGCTACCGCTTATTTTCCTTATGTCGGCGGCGCGGAAGTGGCGGTTAAAGAAATAACTAAGCGGCTGGGACACCAGTTTGAAATGATTACGGTGCGGCTGAAAAAAGCGGATGCGGCTGAAGAACAGGTAGGCAACATCAAAGTTTATCGTTTGGGTTTTGGTTTAGGCAGAATTGACAAATACTTTTTTCCTTTCCGGGCGGCTCGGCTCGCAAATAAATTACATCAGCAAAATCATTACGATGTCGTTTGGTCAATTATGGCGAGCTGGTCCGGCTTTGCCGCTTTATTTTTTTGCAAAAAAAATTCGCCGGTTAAATTCCTGCTGACTTTGCAGGAAGGGGATGATTTGCGCGTGCCGGTGCGGAAATCTCTGATAGTGCACCATTGGTTTAAACAAATTTTTACTGCCGCGGATTACATCCAATGTATTTCCAGCTATTTAGCCGATTGGGCGAAAAAAATGGGAGCGACTTGTCCGATAGAGGTAGTGCCGAATGGAGTCAACCAAATTTCAGATTTTAGATTTAAGATTTTAGATTTTAAACAAGAATTGGGTGTTAGCGCAGATGATAAAGTTATTTTGACAACATCTAGATTAGTGAAAAAAAATGGCATTGAAGATTTGATAGGGGCGATAAAGCTACTAGTTACCAGTTACCAGTTACCAGTTACTTTAGTAATCTGCGGTGATGGGTCTGAAAGTGAAAAGTTAAAAGTTAAAGGTAACAAGTTAGGCATTGCCGACAAAGTAAAATTTATAGGGTTTGTGAAGCCGGAAGAATTGCCAAAATTTTACGCGGCTGCCGATGTATTCTGCCGGCCGTCTCTTTCCGAAGGGTTAGGCAACTCTTTTTTGGAAGCAATGGCAGCGGGCGCGCCGGTGGTGGCAACGCCGGTCGGCGGCATCCCCGATTTTTTACAGGACGGTAAAACCGGCTGGTTTTGCAGAGTTAATGATCCGGCAAGCATTGCTGAAAAAATAAAATATATTTTGGATGAACAAAATAAACATAAAGTTACAGAGGTAATAAATAACGCGAAGCAAATGGTTTTAGAAAAATACAGTTGGGATGGCATCGCCGCTCAAATGGCAAATATTTTTAAGACACTTAAATGAATACGGCTATCAAAATTTATAAATTTTTAAAGAGATGTTTTAAACGTTTCGCGCCCCGCCGCGTAAGTTTGCTGGTAGAACAATACAAAATTGGCATAAAATATGTTATCTCCGGCGGCACCGCCGCCGCCGTTGATTTAGGATTACTGTTTTTATTAACGGAAATTGCGGGGATATGGTATTTGTTATCAGCCGTGATAGCTTTTATTTGTTCTCTTTTTACTGCTTTTTTGTTACACAAATTTTGGACTTTTCGCGAACATTCTTTACACCGGATAACAAAGCAGTTTGTTTTTTTTACTTTAGTTGCCTTGTTTAATTTAGGATTGAATACACTGCTGCTCTATCTGGCGGTTGAGGTATGGCATGTTTGGTACCTTGCGGCTCAATTTGTGATTATGGGCGCGCTGGCTTTTATGAATTTTGTCATCAACAAAACAGTTACCTTTCGGCACGAAAACAAGGACGGCAAAAATATTTTAATCGCCACTGGAATTTTTCCGCCCGACATCGGCGGGCCGGCAACCTACACTAAAATATTGAGCGAGGAACTGCCTAAACTGGGGTGGGAAGTTAAAGTTGTCACTTATAGCGATGAAGACATTAAAACATTAAAACATAAAAACATTAAAACAAACGATGCGGCAGTTTTTCAAATCAGCAGAAAACAGCATATTTTTTTACGTTATTTTCAATATTTTTGGCAAGTTTTGAAATTATTAAATTGGGCGAATATCGTTTACGCCCAAGGCCCGGTGAGCGAGGGATTGCCAACATATTGGGCGTGCAAATTGCGCGGACGCAAATATGTTTTAAAAGTAGTGGGGGATTACGCTTGGGAGCAAATGCAAGTATCAAGAAAACAAGAAAACAAGAAAACAGAAAAGCAAGGCTTTATTTCATTAGATGAATTTCAAAATAAAAAATTTGATGCGCGTACGGAACGAAAGAGGCGAATTGAAATATTGGTTGCCCGCAACGCAGATAAAGTTATTGTACCGAGCCAGTATTTAAAAAAAATTGTTAAGGGATGGGGCGTGAAGGAAAATAAAATTAACGTTATTTACAATGCGGCGGAATTTAAATCAGTTTCACCTCTACCTAAACCGGAAAATGAAAAATGGCTGGTATCTGTCGGCCGGTTCGTGCCTTGGAAAGGCATGGACACACTGATTGATATTATGCCGTCGCTAATACGGTCAGAACCAGCCTTAAAATTGATCATTATCGGCGAGGGGCCGGAACAAGAAAAATTAAAAATTAAAAGTGAAAAATTAAAAATTGAAGGACAAATCAAAATGCTGGGTCGGTTGGGACACGAGCAGACTTTAGCATATATTAAAGCGGCGGACGTATTTGTGCTGAATACCGGCTACGAGGGGTTGTCGCATGTATTGGTAGAGACCTTGTACTTAGGCACGCCGGTTGTCACTACTAATGTCGGCGGCAATCCGGAAGTGATTAAAAATGGCATTAATGGGTTGTTGGTGGAATATAATAATCAAACGCAACTTAAAGAAGCGATTTTGCGTTTACTTAATTCGCAGGAATTAGCACGCCAGTTTGTATTAGCCGGCAGACAAGATTTAACTAAATTCAGCCAAAAAAAAATGATTGCAGACGCCATAGCGGTAATAAACTATTAAATCAATAAATTGATTGTAATGAAAATTCTAAACATCAGTTTGGATAAAAATATACTAGATAAAGATTCAGCCGCGGCCAAACGGATGGTTGAATATGGAAATTTGGTTGAACGATATACGATATTGGTTTTGGCGGATAGAAACCAAGAATTTGGTTTATCAGACAAAGTTAAAGTTATTGCCATACGAAAAAGCAATAAATTTTTTAGCTTATTAAAATTAAAAAGGAGAGCCGCAGAGGTTTTAAATTATGAAAACTATAACATCATCACCGTACAAGATGCATACTTCATCGGTTTGATAGCGCTAAAATTAGCAAAAAAGTTCCATCTCGGCTTAGAGGCGCAGGTGCACGGGTTTGAAAAATTCAGCGGCGTAAGAAAGTTGCTGGCCAAAAAAGTTTTGCGAAATGCAGATGCAGTGCGGGTCGTCAGCCAAAGATTAAAGCGTCAGCTAATTGGCGATTTTGGCGTGGCGGAAGAAAAGATTACGGTAGTACCTATCTATTCAGAGCATAGTACACGCAACACGCAACACATAACATATACAAATGATAAATTTATTTTTTTGACGGTTGGGAGGTTAGTGCCGGTGAAAAATGTTTCCTTGCAAATTAAGGCGACGCGACATATTGTAAAACAATTTCCACAGGCAGAACTATGGATTGTCGGCGATGGCGAGCAAAGGCAGGCATTAGAGGAATTGTGTTACCCGTTACCCGTTACCCGTTACGTGAAGTTTTTTGGCTGGCAGGAAAATGTGGAGAAATTTTATCGGCAAGCCGATGTGTTTTTACTTACTTCCAACAGCGAAGGTTGGGGGTTGACCGTGGTTGAGGCGGCGACGCAGGGTTTGCCGATAATTATGACCGACGTCGGCTTGGCCGGCGAAGTTATTAAAAATAACGAAAGTGGGATCGTCATTCCGGTTGACGACCAAAAAGAATTAGAAAAGGCAATGATTAAATTAATAGCCGATGCAGAATTAAGGGAAAGGTTGGGTAGGAGTGCGGCGGAAGCAGTGAAAAAATTGCCGAGCCAAGAGGAGACATTAGCGCTGTATAAAAAATCATGGCAGACAGCCATAGATAATAAAATATGAATGCTTGGGATGCGTTTAGCAAAGAAAAACTGAAAAAAATTTTTACGGAAAAAAAGACCATAATTGATATTGGCGGCGGTCTTCGTATTGACGGCGCGCGCAGCAACCGGTTTGACAAAAAGAACGAATGGCTTAACGAATACCTGCCCCAAGTTGAGTACAAAGTGTTGGACAAGGTCGCCGATTATCATCCAGACATCGTGGGAGACATACATAATTTACCGCTTGAAGATAATAGCATTGACGCTATCCTTTGCATTGCTGTTTTAGAGCATGTGGAAGAGCCGCAAAAAGCTATGAAAGAAATGTACCGAGTGCTCAAGCCCGGGGGATATTGTTTTATTTATGTGCCCTTTCTATACTACTATCACCCTCTGCCAGGGTATTACGGCGATTTTTGCCGCTTTACTTACGACGGGGTACGGTATTTGACTAAAAATTTTAAAGCGACAGAAATACAGAATGTGCGCGGCGCTTTGGCAACGGTGGCAAATCTACTGCCTTTTTTTTCTAAAAAAACCGGCATATTAAACTGGCTGGATAAAGTTTTAGGCAAACAGGCCAGCAATCAAACGAGCGGCTATAATATTTTTTGCGTTAAATAAGTTTTAATTTTTGATTATATCATTTATATCATTATGCCCAAAGCTCTCATCACCGGCATCACCGGACAAGACGGCTCTTTCCTAGCAGATTTACTACTGGAGAAAGGCTATGAAGTCTATGGCATCGTGCGGCATGTGGCCCAAGAAGACCCCGAGCGGCGGGTGGAGCGGTTGCGCCATATAATTAATAGAATTAAGTTGTACTCGGGCTCATTGGAAAGCTACGCGAGTATTTTTTCTATCGTGGAAAAAGTCAAGCCTGATGAGTGCTATCACTTAGCGGCGCAAAGCTTTGTTTCCATATCATTTGAAGATGCATTTTCAACCATGAATACCAATATCAACAGCACTTTATACATCTTAGGCGCTCTGAAAGAAAAAGCGCCGGAGTGTAAGTTTTATTTCGCCGGCTCTAGTGAAATGTTCGGCAAGGCGCGCGAAACGCCACAGAATGAAATGACCCCGTTTCATCCCAGTTCACCATACGGCATCTCCAAAGCAACTGGCTTTGAAATTACTCGCAACTATCGTGAAGCCTATGGTATGTTTGCTTGCAACGGCATCTTATTTAACCACGAATCCGAGCGCCGCGGCATGGAGTTTGTAACGCGCAAGATTACGAGCGGCGTCGCGGGAATTAAAGCGGGTAAACAAAACAAGCTCTCCTTAGGTAATTTGGACGCACGCCGCGATTGGGGTTACGCGCCGGAATACGTAGAGGCAATGTGGTTGATGTTACAGCAGAAAGAGCCGGATGATTACGTTATCGCTACCGGTGAGGCGCATAGCGTGCAAGAGTTCGTGGAAGCGGCTTTCGCCACAGTTGATTTGGATTGGCGGCAATACGTCGTCATTGACGAGCGTTTAAAGCGGCCGACAGAGGTTGACCTGCTGGTGGGTGATACTACCAAAGCAAAAAAAATACTGGGCTGGCAGCCGCGAATATCTTTTTTGGAGTTGGCAAAAATTATGGTCGCGCATGATTTAAAGCGGTTAACATCGTAGCGCCTTAATATGAAATTATTGATTATTACCCAAAAAGTTGATAGCGATGATGACGTACTGGGCTTTATGCATGCTTGGATTTCGGAGTTTGTCAAAGCATGCGAACTGGTGACGGTTATCTGTTTGCAGCAAGGGAAATATCATTTCCCGGAGAATGTTAAGGTTTTATCTTTGGGCAAAGAAACTGGCAAGTCCCGACTAAAGTATCTGTTTAATTTTTATAGATACATCCGGCAAGAGCGGAAAAATTACGAGGCGGTGTTTGTCCATATGAACGAGATCTATGTTATTTTAGGTTGGTTATGTTGGAAATTATGGCGTAAAAAAATAAGCTTGTGGTACGCGCACGGGCATGTTTCTTTCAGCCTGAAAATAGCAGCTAAATTGGCTGATATTATTTTTACTTCAACCAAAAGCGGCTTTCGTCTGCCGAGCAAAAAAGTTCAAGTCATCGGGCAGGGAATAGACACTAATAAATTTAGAATTAAGAATTATGAATTAGGAGTTACGAATGATAAATTTAAAATTATTTCAGTGGGGAGAATTTCGCCGTCCAAAGATTATGCCACTCTAATTAACGCCATTGCCATTTTGACTAAAGAATATGTGGGAATGGAAGTCAATATTATTGGCGGTCCGGCTACTGCCGCTGACCAAAACTACTTAAAGGAGATGCGGCAATTGGTTAAAGATAAAAATTTAGGGCAGATAATAAAATTTATCGGTTCGGTAGCCAATAAGGATTTAGTTTCTTATCTGCAAACAGCCGACTTATTTGTTAATATGGGCCGTACCGGCAGCTTAGACAAAGCGATGCTGGAAGCGGCTGCGTGCGGGTTGCCCATATTGACCTGCAATGAGGCGATGCTGGAAGTATTAGGCCCTTATACAGATAAACTAATGTATGAGACAGGCAATAGCCGGCAGTTGACTGATAAGATAAAAAGTTGCATTATGTGGGGGGAGAAAGAAAGGCGAAATCTTGGCTATGAGCTGCGTAAGATAGTAGTGCAAAAGCACAGTTTGCCGGAATTTATAAAAAAAATATTATCCATTTTAAACAATAATGTTTATGCAGAAAAAGAAAAATAAAGGCGCATTTAACAACGGGTCTTTAAAAATTTTAAATAAAAAATTTTTAGTTACCGGCGGCGCCGGATTTTTAGGCTCTCATATGTGCGATGCGTTGGTTAATCAAGGCGCCTCGGTAATTTGCGTTGACGATTTATCCAACGGCAAATTAGCCAATATTACTCATTTAAAAAGCAATCGCCAGTTTAAATTTTATAAAAAAAATGTTAATGATATTAAACAGCTTAAGCCGGTTTTTAAGCGAGAGCGGCCGGATTACGTGATGCACTACGCGGCGATGGTAGGCGTCAAGAGGACGGCCAATAATCCGCTCGCGGTCTTTGAGGATATAGAAGGGATTAAAAATATTGCCGGATGCTCAAAACAATATCAAGTTAAAAAAATACTGTTTACCTCATCTTCGGAGGTTTACGGCGAGCCGGTTAAATTGCCGATAGCGGAAGACGATACTTTTAACGGCCGATGGCCTTATAGTTTGGTTAAAATATTAGGCGAACAGTATTTCCAGGCATATTACGAAACTTACGGCATACCGGTAACGATTGTTCGGTTTTTTAATGTCTACGGGCCGAGGCAGGATTTTGGCGATTCCGGCTTTGTCGTTTCCATATTTCTGCGCAACGGCTTAGCTGGCAAACCCTTACTAATTTATGGCGACGGGGGGCAGACGAGAGATTTTGTTTATGCCGATGATAATATCAGATTAACTTTAAAATCATTCTGCAACGACAAAGTGAACGGCCGGCCGATGAATATCGGCTCCGGGCACTCAATGCGGATAATTGATTTGGCTAACGCAGTAAAGAAAAAATTCCCCAAAGTTAAAATATTATTTCAACCCGCGAGAAACAAAGGAGAAATAAAATACCGCACGCCGGACGTTAGTTTTATGAAAAAAATGCTGAAAGACGAGCCGCAAGTCAGCTTAGCCGAAGGTTTAGATAAAACTTTAGCATCTTTACAAAGTAAACGACAATAAGTTTTATTTATAACAATTACCAAATGAACGAAATAAGCAATCCATATTTATCAATAGTTATTCCTCTTTTCAACGAAGAAGAAGTCGTGCCTAAATTATTGCCGGAGTTGGGCGCGGTTTGCGACTCCTTAGGGCAAAGCTACGAAATTATTTTGGTTGACGATGGCTCTAACGACCGGACGCCGTTATTATTAAAAGAAGCGGCCGCCAGAGACAGCCGCTTTAAAGTTTTAAAGTTTTCCAGAAACTTTGGCCATCAGGCGGCTTTTAACGCCGGGATTGATTTTGCCCAAGGAGAGGTGGTCGTCACCATGGATGGAGATTTGCAGCACCCGCCGTCCTTAATTCCTGAATTTATTAAACACGCCCAAGCCGGCTTCGACATCGTGATCGGCGAGCGGACGTCAAACCAGCAGAATTCTTGGTTGCGGGAGATAATCGGTAAGACAATCTATCGGGCGTTAAGCGCCATGTCCGGCCTGCAATTTAAAAATTCTTCCGACTTTGCTTTATATAACCGGCAGGTGGTCGCCGTTTTAAAGCAATTGCCGGAAAAAGAAAGATTTTTAAGGGGGATAGTGCAATGGGTCGGTTTTAAGAAATATTATATTCCCTACGCGGTGCAAGCCAGGCAAGCCGGCGAAGCAAAATATACTTTCAAAAGGTTAACCAGCTTAGTTTTGAGCGGGGTAACCTCTTTTTCTGCCGCCCCGTTGCGGCTCGCTTTTTGGGCGGGGTTGTTGGTTTTAGTGGCCAGCATCTTTTTTGCAGCTTATGTAATTTGGGACCATTATACTCGCCCCAACCCGCTCATTGCCGGCTGGGCGACACTGGTGGTATTAGTTTTATTTTTAGGCAGCATTCAATTAATAGTTCTGGGCGTAATCGGAGAATATCTCTATAAAATGTTTTATGAAATCAAAGGCCGCCCTTTATATATAATATCCGAGACTATGAATATTGAACGAGGGCAGGCAGAGCGCAGCCTCTACGGCATACACAACTTTTAAAATCGTCAATGGTATGTTAAAAATAATTGCTGATGACTTTGGTCTTGCTACTTGCGTTAACGACGGGATTATCTATTTATTAACAGCAGGTAAAATTAACGGAGCAGCTTTAATGGCTAACGGCGCTGCTTTTGACGACGCGGTTTCCAAAATAAAATCCGGAGCAGTCAGCAATTTAAATATCGGAGCGCATTTAGTTTGGGTGGAAGAAAAATCTCTAAGCGGCGTAAAGTTGCCCGGCAATTATAAATTATTTGTTATTAAGTATATATTAGGATTAATCAAGTTGATGGAGATAGAACAAGAAGCAAGGGTCCAGTTAGATAAAATTATTGCTAGTGGAATTAAGCCCCAATTTATTAATAGCCATCAACATTTACATTTACTGCCAAGTATTACAAATATTGTCATTAAGCTTGCCCAAGAATATAACATCGCCTATATTCGAACCGTGAACGAACCGATTAATTTTGGGGGCGGTAAGTTATTTAGAAAGTTTCAACTATTGTTTCTGCGCTGGCTGTCAAGGTCGGCTAAAATTAAAATAAAAACAGCCGGCCTGCAAATTAACGATTTTTTCGTAGGCGTTGTGAACGCTGGCAATTTAGATAAAAGCTACCTAGAATATGCCAATCATATCGCTAACCAATATCCTAACGCAACGGTTGAACTGGGATGCCATCCGGGCATTGAGGACGAAGCATTAAGAAAAAAATACCAACATTGGGGCAATTATCATTGGCAGCAAGAGTTTGAGCTATTAAAAAATCACCACCATGGATAAATTATCATCCAAAAATTATCTTGCAGATGAACAAACCGACAGCGCGATAGATATTTCCATTATCTTGCCGATACATAATGAAGCTGAAAATATTAACTTATTATACCAAGAGACTAAAGATGTTTTAAATGCGTTAGGAAAAAGCTACGAAATAATTTGTGTTGAAGACGGTTCTCAAGACAGCAGCCTTGAAATTTTAAAGAAATTATCATCGTTTGACCCGTCGTTCAAAGTGATTGTTTTTAAGCATAATTTTGGCCAAACCGCGGCACTGTCGGCGGGAATCAGCGCCGCCCAGGGTGCGGTCATTATACCCATGGATGCCGATGGACAAAATGACTCGCGCGACATCTCTCATTTTTTAGAAAAAATTGCGGCGGGAGCGAGCGTAGTTTCCGGTTGGCGCAAGCATCGCCGGGATAAATTATTTTCCCGCGTCATTCCTTCTAAAATCGCTAACTGGTTAATCGGTCTTATTACTGGCGTTAAAATCCACGATTACGGTTGTACTATGAAAGCGTATCGCCGGGGCGTAATCCAGGGAGTTAGCTTATATGGCGAAATGCATCGTTTTATCGCGGCGTACGCGGCTTGGCACGGCGGCAGAGTAGAAGAAATTGTGGTTAACCATCGCCCGCGCGGCAGCGGACAAACACACTACGGGATATCGCGCACCTTTAAAGTGCTGTTAGATTTAGTCGTGATTATTTTTTTATCAAAGTATATTAATCGCCCGATGCATTTTTTTGGCGGTATTGGCTTCATCTCTTTTTTTCTCGGTCTAGTTGCCGGCATCGCTTCAGTCGCGCTTAAACTCTTTCATATCCGCGATTTGGTAGCGACGCCTCTGCCGACATTTTCCGCGCTTTTGCTCATTATTGGCATTCAGTTAGTTGTTTTAGGTATTATCGCCGAAATGATTATGCGCGTGTACTATGAAGCGCAGGATAAAAAGCCATATCAAATTAAAGCTAAAATTAATTTTTAGAATAATGTTTGCTATTCGTCAATACGTTGCTAAATACATAAATTATCATACGGCTTTGATTGCTATATTGGCAATTGCATTTTTGTTGCATCTTCCTGGTCTATTTTATAGCTTCCCCCTTAAAAATACCGTTGGCGACGAAGTAACGACCATGGGTGCGATTTTTAAAATGATGAACGACCAAAGTTTGCGTCCCAATTACCAATCGTTTTATCATCTGCCGGTAACCGCTTACGCGCAGTTGCCGTTTTACGCCGCGCTGGGTTTGTTTTTGAAGTTTTCCGGTTTATTCGCTGATTTTACGGAATTAAAAAAATTTGTGATTTTGGATTACGGCTACTTTTTGCCGTTCGCGCGGCTTATTACCGCTTTATTCGCCACGGCGGCCGGTTACCTAATGTACAAATTAGCGAACCGCATTTTTGTAAATAAAAAAGTAGCCATACTGGCGAGTTTTTTACTCTCTTTTAATTTAATGTTTTTTCAGGTAACGCATTTTGCCCGCGCCTGGGCTTTGCAGATTTTGTTGTTATTAACAGCCGTCTATGTTTATTATGTTTTTTTCACCAAAGATAAACCCCAAGCGAAGGACTATTTTTTTATCAGCCTAGTCACCGCTCTGGCGCTGGGGGTACATTTAGCGAGCGCTTTAATTTACTTAGTTTTTTTAATTTTATATTTTTATAAATATAATTTGAGGGATTTTATAAGCTTTGGTAGGGGGTGGTGGAGTAGGTATCGCCAGTTTATTTATTTACAATTTTATCTGGTAGTTTGGCTTGGGTTTTGGTATTATCTTAACCCCACCGGATTTCTTATTTATCTCCAGCAACCCGGCATTGAAAGCGTAAACCGCGACTGGACCCTATGGAGCAACATCGCTTTTTACGGCAAAGTATTATTTAATTATGACGCCTTGTTAGCGGTAGCAGCCATGCCAGCTTTAATTTTATTTTATAAAAAATACCCAGCGCTTTGCCTTGGTTTTATCGCTTTCATTTTGGCGTGGGTGATTTCTATTTCCTATTCAATCCATTCGGAGCCGCGCTTTATCATTGCGACCATTCCTTTTTTGATTTTGCCAGTGAGTTATTTCCTAGTTTGGCTGGCGGATAGATTGGCAAAATCATGGCAACGTTTATTATGGTATTTAGTGGTGATAGTGATAATAATGTATCTGCCGCTAGTATGGACAAAAAATATACTTAAGCCGAATACTTTGCTCTTGGCGCGGCAATGGATTTTTAATAATGTTCCCGCTGATACGGTGATACTATCAGGCAACCCTTATCTTGATTTGCCGGAAAATAAAGCGGCAGCGCTCTATCTTAAGGGTTTGAGCCCTAAAAAAGACACGGTCGAGCGGCGGTTTATCATTGCCGCTGACCAGATAGATTTGCCCCAGCCGCGCTATTTTGTTGTCACGGCGCAAGGGTTCGGCGGCATCGATAGTTTTAAAGATATTTTGCCGGATTTTCAGTACGCCGTTATTTCTTTTTGGAATAATGAGGAGCGCGCAGTTTTTAGGCGCAACGCAGCCGTGCTGAACATGAATTTACTGCAGGCATACTATCCTTTACCGGCGCCGGCAGACGCAGCCGACATCGCCAACAACATGCTTCATCCTTACGCTGACTTGCGGCAGGTTGAAAAAACAGGGCCGTTTGTGGAAATATATAAAGTTAATTAAGAGATTAATATGTGCGGCATCGCCGGTTATTTTGGTAGTGGCAATCAGGAAATTTTAGCAAAGATGACAAACGCACTTCGCCATCGCGGACCCGATGACGAAGGTTTTTATTTAGACGGCCCAATCGGTTTGGGGCACCGGCGGCTCGCTATTATTGATTTATCTCCCGCCGGGCATCAGCCCATGACTAACGACAGCCAAGACATCTGGCTGGTTTTTAACGGCGAAATTTATAATTTTCAGGAATTAAGACTGGAACTTGTTAACCAAGGATATAAATTCAGGGGTAATTCCGACACCGAAGTCATTATTAATTTATACGCTGCCATTGGCGTTGAAGCGTTTAAAAAATTAAACGGCATGTTCGCTATCGCTTTATATGACGCGCGTCAAGATAAGCTTATTTTAGCGCGCGACCGCTTAGGCAAAAAGCCGCTGTATTGGGGAATTTTTGGCACTACTTTAATTTTTGGCTCGGAGTTAAAGGCATTACTGCAACATCCTGATTGCCGGCGGGAGATTAACTTAGAATCATTAAATAAATACTTGCTTTATGAGTATGTGCCGACGCCGCACTCAATTTTCAAAGGCATTTATAAATTAGAGCCGGGGCATTATTTATCTTATGACGGTCGAAAAGTTGTTAAAACAAAATTTTGGGACATAATTTTTGAATTACGAATTACGAATTACGAATTACGAATTGAAGAAGTCATTAATGAATTAGATAAGCGGCTAAATGAAGCAGTTAGAACAAGATTAGTGAGCGACGTGCCGTTAGGAATTTTTTTAAGCGGCGGCATTGACAGTTCAACCATTGCTTACTACGCGCAACAAAACAGCGTCAAGCCAATAAAAACTTTTTCTATCGGCTTTAAAGAAGACAGCTTTGACGAATCAAAATACGCCCGCTTAGCCGCCAAACATTTAGGCACCGAGCATTATGAAAAAATATTAAGCGCTAAAGATTCTTTGGATTTAATCCCGCGCATCGCTGATTTATTGGATGAGCCGCTCGGGGACGCTTCAATACTGCCGACCTATTTATTGTCTGAATTTACCAAAGAAAGAGTAACGGTAGCTTTGGGCGGGGACGGCGGCGACGAATTATTTTGCGGCTATGATACTTTTCCGGCTGAAAAATTCGCGGCAATTTACGAAAAAATTCCCATATTTATCAGGCAGAAAATAATTGAAGCAATTGCGCTCAATTGGCCTGTTTCTTTTAAAAATATCAGTTTTGATTTTAAACTAAAAAAATTTATTGCCGGTGACGGAGAAAAAAACATCCTGCGGCGCCACGCAAGTTGGCTTGGCTCTTTTAGCCGCGAGCAACGCGCGCAGCTTTTCGCCCCCGAAGTTTGGCGCGAACTGCAAGCAGTTAACGAATACGAAGAGCTGGATGCTTATGAGGCAAACGTCAGGCAGCAGCCCGACTGGAATAAGTTGATTTATGCTTATTTGAGAACATATCTAATGGATGATATACTGGTAAAAGTTGACCGCGCGAGCATGGGCAACGCGCTGGAGGCGCGGGCGCCTTTTTTGGATTTTCAAGTTGTTGATTTTGTTAATAACCTGCCGCTTAATTTGAAAATCAGGGGGCTGACGACCAAGTTTATTTTAAAGAAATTAATGCAAGATAAATTACCGCCCCAAATTGTGCGCCGTCCAAAAAAAGGTTTTGGCATTCCGCTGGCGCAATGGCTAACGGCAGATTTGCGGCCGCTGCTGGATGAATTATTATCGGAAGGTTATCTACGGCGACAAGGTTTGTTTAATTCCGTTTTTGTTTCTAAATTAGTCAAAGACCATATTGAGCGCCGGGCGGATAATAGAAAGCCGCTTTGGACATTACTTTGTTTTCAGTTGTGGCAGAAAAGGTGGTTAAAATAAAAATAATATGGATAATAATTTAACCAAATTAAACTTAGGCTGCGGCGAAGAAAAAAAAGCCGGCTATGTTAATTTAGATTGGCAGTCGCTGACAGAGCCGGACGTCAGACATGATTTAAACAAATTTCCTTACCCGTTCGCGGATAATACCTTTGATTTGATTGAGGCCTCGCACATTTTAGAACATTTAGACAAGCCATTCGCCGTAATGAAGGAATTGCATCGTATTTTAAAGCCCGGCGGCAAATTGTTAATTAAAGTGCCGCATTTCAGCCGCGGCTTTACGCACGCCGAGCACGCGCACGGTTTTGACGTTACTTTTCCGCTTTATTTTAATCGGCAATTCACTCGCTCCGGCTTTTACGGCGTGGAGTTTAAATTAGCCAAAATGCGTTTGCACTGGCTCGCCTTTTTTCACCTCTTACCATATTTGGGCTACGGGAAAATCAGCATTTTTATTCTGCGGATGATTAATGCAATAATTTCTTTTCTAGCTAACTTGAATCAAGGATTTTGCAGCCGAATTTGGTGCTATTGGGTGGGAGGCTTTGATGAAGTAGAATTTAATTTTATTTGCGTTAAGTAACTTATGACCTTCACCACTGACCAATCAACCGCCGCCGCTTTTGCCCAATCATGGAATAATCTGCCGGCGGGATCAATTTATACTCATGAGCAATTTATTGACTGGCTCACGCCTTTAACTAAAGATGACGTTCAAGGAAAAAAAGTGTTAGAGTTAGGCTGCGGCAACGGCAGCTTGCTTACGCACATGGCTAATTGGCAGCCGTCACTGTTGGTCGGCGTTGACTTGGGCGATTCAGTGGCGGCGGCCAAAAAAAATCTGGCGGCTTTGCCGTTCAAGCATTGGCAAATCATCAAAGCCGATTTGGTTGAATGGCAAAGTGATGGCTTTGACGTGGTATACTGTATTGGCGTGCTGCATCATTTGCAAGAGCCGCGGGCGGGATTTGCCGCCGTTATTCGTAATGTTAAGCCGGGCGGCCAATTCCATATTTGGGTTTACGCGCGCGAAGGCAACGGCGTGATTATATGTTTAGTTGACCCATTGCGCAAAATAGTGTCCCGTTGCCTGCCTTGGTGGATGATAAAATACGGAATAGCTACACCACTGGCGGTGCCATTTTTTTTATACGCTAAGCTGTTATTTTATCTGCCGCGCTTAACTTGGCTGCGCAGGTTGCCGCTTTATCAATACTGCCTTTGGATAGCCAAGCGCGAATTTTCTTTTTTTCGCCATGTTGCCTTTGACCAACTCATAACGCCGCAGACAACTTATTTAAGCCGCGAAACTATTGAGAGTTGGCTTAAAAATAACCGGCGCGTAGATCAAGACAGCGTTTACATTATTAGTCGTAACGGCAATTCCTGGAAATTCGGGGGACGCGTTAAGTAGCCAGCAATAGGTAGAGCTACTTGTATAGACTTGAGTTAGACTGGGTTTTAAAACCCAGTCTAACCAGAATGACAATATTTAGCTATGGACGAAATTTTGCATACAACCTATCAAGAAGTAGAAGAAAGACATTGGTGGTTTGTCGGCCGGCGATTGCTTATCTGGCAGCTATTAAAAAAATATTACGGCTCTGGCAAAAAAGCGGTGATACTTGATGTCGGCTGCAACAGCGGCTTTTTGGTGGCGCAGCTGCAGACGGCAGGATATGACGCTGCCGGCTGCGACATATCGGCGGAAGCCGTCAGCTACGGGCAAAATCAGGGCAGAAGGGGGCTATCAGTGTGCGCCTTGCCCCAGTTACATTATCCAAATGGACAATTTGACGCCGTGCTGTGCTTTGATACTTTGGAGCATATTCGGGACGATAAATTGGCTATCAGGGAAATAGGCAGAGTTTTAAAACCGGGCGGAATTGCCATCGTTACGGTCCCCGCTTTTATGTTTTTATGGGGTCTGCAGGACGAAATTTCCCATCACTTTCGCCGGTATACAAAAAAGGAATTATTAGTTAAAATACAAGCAGCCGGCTTTAGCATAGAGCGCGTGGGTTACTTTAATTTTTTTCTTTTCCCGCTAATTTATTTAGTACGGCAGGCCGCTAAAATAATGCCGCTGCGCCGTCGTTCCGATTTTGACATTAACAATAAGTTAATAAATTATGTCCTCAAAAATATATTTTTATTGGAAATATGGCTATTAAAAATTATTTCTTATCCGTTCGGAGTTTCTTTGTTAATAGTGGCAAAAAAGAAATAAGCATCGTCTTGGGCTTGTTTGTTTTATTTTTACTATTCCGATTGCCGCTGCTTGATTTTATTTATCATCAGGATGAACATAAATGGGCGCGCATAGTTAATCCGGTTTTTAGTTTACAGGGAGAAAGCGTGCATCCGCCCCTAACGGAGATCACCTTCTATTACTTTGGCGAGTTGTTTGGTTATGATCATCTGCGCTGGCTGATATTGTTGTTCGCCGCCGCCTGCTTTTGGCTGATCTTTGCAATCGCGCGCGAACACTATGGCCCCAAGGCAGCTTTATGCTCACTATTGTTATTTGCCATAGCTCCTTACAGCGTAATTGCCTCCATCCAGATTGATATTGACGGCGCCATTTTGCCGTTTTGGATTTTGTTGACGCTTTGGAGTTTTGCTAAAATTGATTGGCCAAATTTTAATCAGAGCGTTGCTAATCGCCGCTGGCTGATAATTTTTAGTATAGCCATTTTGGGCGGGCTGCTATCAAAAATCAGTTTTATTCTGATAGCGCCGGGATTATTTTTTTATTATTTACACCGTTACCAAGCAGCTATTAACCGCCGTTTGTTCGCGCGGGTGTTTTATGTCAGTTTGGCCGTACTGGCCGCATTAACCATAATTTTATTACTACTGCATTGGCTGTACCCGCCGCTTTCACCGGTCAGATTTTTGGAGTATACCAGAAATTTTTCCTGGTTTAATTTTTCGAGCCGCAATTATTTCCAAGTTTTATTTTTAGTCACCAAAGCCATACTGCTTTTGTCTCCTTTTTTGTTGTTGCTGTTAAACTTAAAAAATTTTGGGCGGCGGCACGAATTTTGGGCATGGTATATTATATCCGGGTTGTTTTTTTATTTGGTGCTGTTTGATTTCAGCAACCGCACCATTGACCGCTACATGATGTTTTTGATTTTACCGTTAGTGTTTATCGGTGGAGATGTGTTAGCGCATTGGTTTAATGAAGCAAAGAATTCAGCTGGGCGTTCTTTCATAACAAAAAATTTAATAGCCAGCGGCATAGTTTTATTACCGCTCGGGGCGTGGCTGGCTTTATCTTATAATAAGATCCTGCCACTCGTGCCCAAAATCGCTTACCTTGAACAGATAAAAAATTTAGATTTTAGTTTTCTGTTGCCGTTTTCCAGCGGTTCCGGCCCGTTAGGATTTTATATGTCGGTTAAGTTTATTGTTTTATTTTGGCTCACTTCCTTAGTAGCGATGGTTTTTTGGGACATCTATAAGTCAGCTAAGTTTAAAATTATAGCCAATAGCGTGTTTTTCACAGCCGCCTTGATATATTGTGTATTCTTTAACGCTGAATTGGCTTACGGCTGGTTATATGGTTCCCCGGACAAAGTTGCTAATAGTTTATTTGAGGAGGTAGTTAATAATAATGATGTAGGAAAAGTCACCACTTACAATGATACTGGCACCTATGAACTAGACAGGGCTGGCAAACACGGGGGACGTTTTTATACTCAGCCGCTATTTGAGGATTCCAGCCGCCGAAAAATGCAACAGTATCAAGGATATTATACCGTAGTTGATTTTCCGGAAATTAATAAATACTCTATATTCTGGAAGTATTTGCAGAGCTGTGGAACTGTTTTTCAAACGCAGAGTAAGAAAATAAACGGTTATTTGTTTGATTGCCGGGCAGGGGATAAAAATTTATTTAATAATTGACAGCAGTAGTTAGTGGCATTATTATTTAATAATAGTTAACTTTTTTATGGAAAATCCAACAAATCCTATAATCTTTGTTACTGGCGATAATGGTTATAGCTTACCACCCCCTTACGGCGGAATTATGAAGCGTTGTCTAATGCACGCTAAACATTGGCGGTCAAGAAGCGCTGAAGTGTATTTGCATGTTTATCATCGGCATGAACAGGAAGATGATTTAGGTGCTAAAGTAAATTACATTTACGATTTTTTTACTAAACCTTCTCGGCTTGATAAAGTTTTTTTTGTCGGCAAAAATTTTTTAAGGAACCCTTGGTTATTTTTAAAGTTACTTTGGGTTCAGATTAAAGTATCGCCAAAACTTCAGCTTCTCCCTTTATTTTGCGCTGGTCGTGGAGTATTTCTAGAAAAGCAGCTCAAGCTAGTTAGGCCGGATATTATTATTACTGAAACCGCTGGTTACCAGAGCCTAGTTTCCTTAATTATTGCGAGGAGAAATAAATTGCCAGTTATTCTTATTAATTCAGCCGAAGTTGTTTATAAATTAGGCAAGGGCGGAGAAAATATTGCTGACCGATACCACAAACTCTGGCGCAAGCTGTTGAATGAAGTTGATTTAGTTATATCTTCCAGTGAGCATTGTTCTCAAGGTCCAAAGAAATATCTCAGAGACACTTCCCGCTTAAAAATTGTGTACAGCGGAGTTGATTTTGCTGTTTTTAACCATTACTGCTCTGTGAGTGATAAAAAAATGTTGCGTAATAAATTTAGTTTGCCCAAAGATAAATTTATAATTACCGCCGTTGGCGCTTTACGAGTGCGCAAAGGGCATGATCAATTATTTGAAGCCTTACTACAGTTGCCGGATTATTTAGATAAAATACACCTTGTTTTATGCGGCACGGGCAACATGGAGGAGATAGAGCAAAAAATAGCTGAATTAAAGTTTCCCCGGAATAAAATAAATTTTTTACATGGTTTATCAGAAGATGATTTGGCGCAGTTGTATGCCGCTTCAGATTGTTTCTGCTTTCCTTCAGTAACGCCGCGGGAATGCATGGGCCTTGCCCTAAAAGAAGCAATGTCTGTCGGCCTGCCAGTGGCCGCTTATAATGCTGGCGGTATCGGCGAAGCTATTACCGAAGGAATTAACGGTTTTTTGGCGCCGATTGACGACCGCAAAGCTCTGGCTTCGGCAATCCTTTCAGTTTTTAATTTGTCGGCTGAAGAAAAAGACAAAATGCGTTTGGCTAATAATGAAAAGGCCGGCCGTTTATTTGATATTAAAAAAACAGCCGAACAGATTTATCAAGAGGCCTTGCAGTTAATTAATAATAAAAATTAAAGTCTATATTATGAAAATAGGCTTTTTAAAACCAGCCATAACCAATCAAGACATCAAGGTCATGAATAAAATTATTCGGTCGGGTTGGTTTGCGCCCGGAAAAGTAACCGAAGAATTTGAAAGTAAATTAGCTCGCTACCTGCAAATAAAACACGCGGTAATGACCAGCAGCGCCACCGCCGCTTTGCATTTGTCGTTAATTATGGCCGGAGTGCAAGAGGGGGATGAGGTGATTACCACGCCTCTCTCTTATGTAGCTACCAGTAACGTTATTTTATACCAGCGGGCAGTTCCGGTTTTTGTTGATGTTAACGCCGAAACCGGCTTATTAGATTTAAATAAAGTTGCGGCAAAAATAACTAAGAAAACCAAGATTATTTTACCGGTGCATCTTTACGGGCAGATGGTTGATATGAAGAAGTTAAAAAAAATAGCGACTAAACATAATTTAATTATTATTGAAGATGCCGCCCATGCCATTGAGGCGCAAAGAGATGGCGTTCGCCCGGGGCAATTAAGTTTCAGCGCCGCTTTGAGCTTTCATGTGGCAAAAAACATTACCTCGGGGCAGGGGGGCGCTTTAGTAACGAGTAATGGCGGTTACGCTCAAAGGGCCGAGTTATTGCGAAGAGACGGCGTGCGTAATGTCAATGGAAAGAGGCATATGTTCGAGCTTGGTTATAAATACGATGCTACCGAGTTTCAAGCCGCGATGCTGCTTAGTCAGTTGAAAAGAATAGAGCAACAGCACCAAAAAAGAAATTTATTGTTTCAAAGATATGCTAAAGCCTTCAGTGGGATGGGAGTTGATTTTCCTAAAATTGCGCCTCGCACGAAGCACGCCTGCCACATGTTTGTGGTTTGGATTGATCCTAAAAAAAGAGATAAAATCAGAAAATTTTTAGCTAAAGCCGGCATTGACACCTCAATTCATTACGACCCCATCCATTTGGAACCGTATTACCGCAAGCAATTTAATTATCAGAGAGGCGATTTTCCCATTGCCGAAAAACTTGGTTTTTCAACTATTACTTTGCCGCTTTACCCCGCCCTGACAATGGAGCAGCAGGGCTATATTATAAAAAAAGTAAAGGGAGCGCTATGAAAACCATCTTAATAAAAGTGGGCGCCATTATCACCACTCCGTTAAAGTTATTTTTGAACCATCCTTGGGTGCGAAATAAACTTATTTTTTCTGATGTCATTAATGCCCATCCAGACGAAATTATGCTAAAAAATGCGCTGGAGTTTGCAGCGCACGCAAACTTAGCAGGAGACTATTTGGAATTTGGCGTTTGGAAGGGCCGTTCTTTTGCCCGGGCCTTTAACATTTGGAAATGGATTAGTAAAAACAGCAACCGGCTTAAAGGCATGAAATTTTATGCCTTTGATTCTTTTGCCGGCTTGCCGGAGATAACGAGCGCTGAAGATAAGGCAACCGGAGAATTTACTAAAGGCCAGTACTCATGCAGCGAGGACGAGTTTAAAAAAATCATTGCTGGCAGAGGAGTTGATTTAAATAAAGTAATAACCACAAAAGGATGGTACGATAAAATTTTAAACAATGAGACTAAGCAAAGCTTAGGCATAAAATCAGCCGCAATTATTTTTATTGACTCCGACCTTTATGATTCGGCCGTGTCGGTTTTAAATTTTATTACTGATTATGTTGAGGACGGCACTATTTTAATTTTTGACGATTGGTTCTGTTTTAAGGGCGATCCAGCGAAAGGCGAACAAAAAGCTTTTGCGGAATGGCTGGCAAGGAATCCGCAGCTTAGAGAAACCGAATACCAAAAATTTAATTGGAAAGGCAATTCATTTATTATGCATAAGAATTAATATGATTCAAGAAATAATAGCCAATGCTAGTAATTTTGAAATTTTTCCAGAAAATAAGAGAAAATATTTTGAGCATTTAGCGTTTAGCTATTTGCCAGAAATGCGTCTTTTATTTCGTGGCGGAAAATTGTGGGGAAGAGATAGCTGGCGCAATGTGGTTGAGCATTGTCTTACTGAAATTGCCGCCGCCGATGCTTTTAGCGATCTGCTAGGCATCCCTGAAGAGGATAAAGAAAAGATGATGAAGGTCGCGGCTTGCCATGATTGGGCTAAGCGGTTGGAAAAGTTTCCTAATGATTTTAACAAAGAAGAAAGGGCAAAAGCTGAACAATTTTTAAAAGCCGTTAACCCCGATGAAGAGCAAATGAAGGCTCTAACTTTTGATTTTTTCCCGGAGTGGTTTAAGAAGAAATGGATGTTTTTACAGGAAGTGCAGTTATATGTTGATGATATTTGTTCCGGCAGCAGCATTGTTACCTTGCAAGAACGGATAGACGGCTCTGAAAAGCATGATCCGCAGTTAAACGAAGACCCTAAATTTACTCAAGCGCTTGGCGGTCGCTATTTTGACAAAGAGCGGGAGTTTGGACGCAAAATAGAAGATAAATTTTTTAAAATTTTACAAGATAAGGGAGTTAACATTTTTTTGCCGGATAAAATACCGGAATTAATACAACAAAAAATTGACAGCAATATTTTTAATTTTGCTCAAAAAAATAAGCAATGATGAAGTTAATGTATCTATCCAATACTCGACTGCCTACCGACTGGGCGCATGGTATCCAAATAATGAAGATGTGCGAGGCTTTTGCCAAAACCGGTTTAGCGGTGGAGTTGGTAGTGCCTCGTCGTTTTAATAAAATAAAAAAAGATCCTTTTGCCTACTACAACGTGCGGCAAAAATTTAAAATTACCAGATTGCCGTGCGTTGATTTAATGCCGCTGGGAGCCGGCAAATTTATTTTTTTGCTGGAAAAATTCAGTTTTTTTATTTCGGCTAAATTTTATTTATTATTTAAGCAATACGATATTATATATACGCGCGAGACTTTAGCCGGATTTTTTTTTAAAAATTTTATTCTAGAGCTCCATGTCATCCCGCAACGCCTAAAAAATTTTCATATTAACATCTGGCAAAAAGCCGCCAGGCTGATAGTATTAACCGATATAATGAAAACTATTTTAGAAGAGAATAAAATTAAAACTAAAATAATGGTAGCTCCGGACGGAGTTGATTTAGAACAATTTTCGCCAAGCGTTAAGGTCAATGAAGTTAGAAAAAAATTGCGTTTACCGCTTGATAAAAAAATAGTTATGTATGCCGGCAGTCTTTATCTATATGGCTGGAAAGGGGTGGATGTATTGTTAGCGGCCGCGAGCTACCTATCCCCAGACGTAAAAATAGTTTTAGTTGGCGGCACCAATTCTGAAATAGAGCCGTTAAAGCAAAAAGCTAAGGCAACGAATATAATATTTATTGGCCGAAGACCTTATCAGGAAATCCCTGATTATCTGCAAGCGGCCGATATTTTAGTATTGCCAAACACGTCCGGCGAAGCCCATTCGGAAAAGTACACCTCGCCCTTAAAATTATTTGAATATATGGCATCCGGCCGGCCGATTGTCGCCTCTAATCTTCCTTCGTTGAGGGAAATTTTAAATAAAAAAAATGCCTGGTTGGTAAAACCTAATGACGCGCGGGAGTTAGCCAATGGCTTGAAAGAAGTTTTGGATGATGGCCAAAGAGCTATCAGCGTGTCGCAACAAGCGCGTCGCGACGTCACGCAGTATACGTGGCAAAAGCGCGCGCGGCGCATCATAGATTTTATAAGCAAATAAATGAAGAATGTAGTTATTATTCCAACCTACAATGAAAGAAAGAATATTGTCCCCCTGATTGAAGAAATTTTTTCTACCGCTCCAGACATACATATTATGGTCGTGGACGATAATTCGCCTGACAAAACTTACGAAGCAGTGCGCGAGCTTAGCCGTCGGTTTCCTGGTTTAACGCTTTTGTTGAGGGAAAAAAAAGAGGGCTTGCGCAAAGCATACGTACAGGCATTTGAGAACGTGCTGCGCGATTCCGAGGTGGAACATATAATTATGATGGACGCTGATTTTTCACATAGCCCGAAGTATATACCAAAATTATTGGAAACATTGAAATATTTTGATGTGGCCGTCGGCTCCCGATACGCACTGGATGGCAGTATCGAAGGCTGGGAAACATGGCGGCGTTTTTTGAGCCGGTACGGCAACCGGTACGCGCGATGGGTTATCGGTTTGCCGGTACGCGATTGCACAAGCGGTTTTAATGCGATGCGAGCAGTCGCCTTTAGAAAAATAAATTTAGACGATCTTGATATGTCAGGGTACGCATTTTTAATTGAGCTAAAATACCTCCTGTGGAAATCCGGCGCGCGCATCACCGAAGTGCCCATTCTTTTTAAGAACCGTACGGAGGGAAAATCAAAAATATCCCGCCACATTATTAAGGAAGGATTATTGGCGCCTTGGCATATACGAAGAAAAAAAGTCTAATCTCATCGTAAATAACACTAATATGCAATTGCGCGCACAGTTTCAAAAGTACCGCTATCTGATTGCCCTTTTGGCGGTTATTACCATTCTGACGGCCACAGCCTTGGGTTTAATTTTTTCAGTCGTCGGTCATAATTGGGAGGGGGTGCCTCTGCAGTTCACCGGCGATAGCTATTTTTATTATGCCCGCCTGAAAGAAATATTTGATGGTCACCCATTTGTTGGCAATCCGTTTTATCTTGAACATAATGGCGAGTTAGCACTATCTTTTTTCGTCGCCGACTGGCTGGCGGCTTGGCCTTTATTTTTAGGTTTTTCTATCAGCAGCACGGTAATATTTAATCTGTTCTTTTGGTCATGGTTGTTCACGGCTATTTTTTATTTTGTGCTGCGATGCTGCGCCGTGCCAGAAAAATTGTGTTTGATTGGCGCCTTATTGGGCTATGTCACCTCCTTTTCCATTTTAGCCAGAGCGGTTTCCTTGCAGACAGTTCTGCCAGTATTTTTGATTTTTTTGCTGGCGATAATTATCTGGCAAAAATACCCCACCAGCAAAAAGGCAGTGTGGCTGGTAGCTATATCCGCCACACTGTCCGTGTACGTATATACCTACTTGACGCAGATTATAGCGGTTTTTATGCCGCTGATGATTGTATATTTATCCGTCAAACATCGTCGTCGGGAGGCAACGTATTTAGCAGCGGCTTGCGCTTTAGCATTCATTGCCTCCATTCCTTTTCTGGCATATACTTGGCAGCAGATACAATCGCCATATTTTTGGGAATCAATGAGGCGTGTCGGTCTTGTTTATACCCACCTGCCAGCCACTAATTTTTTTACTTCCGGCTTTTGGGTGGCGGCGGCGCTAGGTCTATGGTTTTTCTTATGGCGTTGGGTGGAAATTATCAGGCAGGACGAAACATACAAAAAGACATTGCCACTTTATGCTTTAAGCGGCGTCGCCATGCTCATTACCTCTGGCAGTAACATTTTAAGCGGTAAAGAGTCGGAAAATTCCCAGCATATTGAGCGGTTTATGGTAGTGTGGCTGGCAGCAGTTTTTACTATTTTGGTGGCGTACGCTCTTAAATATCGACAGCAAATAAAAACAAACGGCTTAGGAAAAAAAATAACATTAAGCGCATTATTATTGATAGTTTCAGCAGGGGTTTTGTTATATGCCCGCGAAGGATTCAGTCTGGTGACTATGGTGCGAGAAAATCGGCAAACTGTGGTAGAGAGGCAATTTTACGCAGCGCCGTTAAATTGGCTGGAAGAACAGAGAAACGAATCGGTTGTTATTTGGACGCTGGGCACTGACGATATTAATAATTACATTCCCATATTGACAAAGCACTATGTACTTTTCGCGCCTTCTGGGTCGGACTACTTATTTCCAGATACGGAGCAGGTGCAACGTTATTTGACATCTCATTATTTTGACGACCTAACTCAAGCAGACATTGAAGCTGATTTTTGGTCATATGCCGGAGTAGCTAACGCTGTCCATCAATATAAAGTTTATAACCGCCGCGTGCGCGTTTGCCGCTTGCTATTTTTGGATAAATTAGGTTACAATTGTGGGGAGCTTGTCGCTAATGCTGTTACTTTCCGTGGAGAGAATTTTTTCAGTAATTTATATCAACAGTACACGCAGGAAATTAAGCCTAACATCAGCGAGAAATTGCGGCAATACCATGTTTCCTATGTTTTAGTTGATAATTTATACTATCCAGCGTTGCAGACTAATATTATTATCATCGGTATTCAGGCTGATATTGGGTATCAAGATTCAAGATTTACCATTTATAAATTAACTAACGGATAAATAGTTAGATTTATGTCTAACATAAATTCTATATCCATTTTTTTCCCTTGCTATAATGATAAAGGTACAATAAAGAAACTTATAGATGACGCCACGGAAACTGTCCATAACTTAAACATTAATGATTACGAAATTATTGTAACTGATGACGGCTCAATCGATGGCGCTCGGGAACTATTAGCGTCATTGCAAGAGACCAACCCTCGTCTTAAAGTCGTCTTCCATGAACATAACCAAGGGTATGGCGCAGCGCTCAAGAGTGGTTTTGCTCAAGCTACCAAGGAATGGATTTTTTACACCGACGGGGACGCGCAATACGATGTTAAAGAATTAGTTTTATTAGCTCAAGCCGCCGAGCCAGAAGTTGATTTGGTAAACGGTTATAAAATTAAGCGCCAGGATACTTTTGATAGAATTATTATCGGTAAGATTTATCAATGGGCAATGAAAGTTGTTTTTTTGCTTAAAATTAGAGATGTAGACTGTGATTATCGTTTGTTTAAAAAAGAAAAACTAGACCAAATAACGCTCAAAAGTGATGATGGTAGTATGTGTGTTGAGTTGTCACGGCGTTTGCAGAATGCCGGTGTTGTTATCCGCGAAGTACCGGTGCATCATTATTCTCGCACTTATGGTCAGTCGCAGTTTTTTACGGTACGGCGAGTGAGTCGGACACTAATGACTTTATTTAAATTATGGTGGGAGCTGGTGTTATTAGGTAAAGCGAAATAATATTTATGGTTAATAAAATTATTGATTGGGTAGTGCAACGGCCGGTAATTTTAGATTTTGTCCGCCGGATATTAGAAAATAATCATCAGGGCGAGAAGGAAGTAATCTCCCAAGAATTGCCGGAGCGTCAATCGCAAATAGTATTGGATTTAGGGTGCGGTACCGGCGTATTTTCTCCTTGGTTTGGGCCAGGCTATGTAGGGATTGATATTTCCCAACCTTATATTAACTATGCTCGCTGGCGTTATCCTAGTAAACAATTTCAGGTGATGGATGCAGGCAAAATACAATTTCCGGCCCAATCTTTTGACGCTATTTGGGTTAATGGTGTTCTCCATCATCTTAATGATACTGCTGTTAGTTTGGTAGTAGCCGAGATGAAGCGGCTATTAAAACCGGGAGGAAAAGCAGTAGTAATGGAAGATATACCAGCCCAACAAATCATCTCTCGGTTTGTTCGGAGTTTAGACGCGGGGGAACACATTCGTACGCCGCAGGGATATCGTAATTTGCTAGCGGAACAATTTTTAGTGCAAAAGGAATATCCCTTGCGGACAGGCGTTTGTGATTACCAAGTTTTTATTTTGGCTTAATGTAAACATATGGTTAAAAAAATAAAAGTAAAAAATGCCAGCATCATCAAGCTGCAATTTTTTAATGACTTTCCCGACGGTAATTTAGTGATCGGCGAAGAAAAAAAGAGCGTGCCGTTTCCCATTAAGCGTTTTTATTTTATTAATAGTTTATTCAATAAAAAAGCCATTCGCGGTTTGCACGCCCATAAGAAATTACAGCAGATAATTTTGTGCATCAACGGTTCGTTTGAACTGCACTTGGACGATGGGCAGACAAAACAAAAAATTTTAATGAATGACCCCTACACCGGTGTTTATTTAAGAGCGGCAGTTTGGCGGGTGATGAAAAAATTTTCATCGGATTGCGTCATTTTGGTAGTTGCCAGTGATTATTATCGGGAAAGCGATTATATCCGTGATTATCAGCATTTTCTAAAATATATAAAAAATGATTAAATTTATCGATTTCGTCCGCGAATATAGCTATTTGCGCAAAGAAATAAGTCGGGCATTGACCATGATGTTTAAAGGCGGTTGGTATGTTTTAGGTCCAGAAGTAAAAAAATTTGAAGATGAATTCAGCCGCTATTGTGGGGCAAAATATTGCGTAGGCGTAAATTCCGGTACCGATGCTTTGTATTTAAGTTTATTAAGCGCCGGTGTTGGTCAAGGAGATGAAGTCATTGTGCCGGTGAATACCGCTATCCCCACCGCCATAGCGGTTTTAATGAGCGGCGCTATTCCAGTCTTGGTTGATTGCGACAATTCTTTTTTAATTGATATAGAGCAGATACCAAAAGTGATAACAAAAAAGACTAAAGCGATTATTGCGGTTCATTTATACGGCCAAGCATGCAACCTGCGTGCCTTACGCGCCTTAGCTAAAAAGCGCCATCTTTTATTAATTGAGGATTGCGCTCAGGCTAACGGCGCTTATTGGGAGGAAAAAATAGTGGGGGCATGGGGAGACTTTGGCTGTTTTAGTTTTTATCCGACAAAAAATATAGGGGCTTACGGCGATGGGGGGGCAATTGTTACTAATAATCAAAATTATTATAAAAAGTTATTGCAACTTCGTTTTTACGGTCAGAAAAATAGAACGGAGAGCGTAAGATTCGGCATTAACAGCCGTTTGGACGAATTGCAGGCAACCATCTTGCGAGTAAAATTAAAATATCTTGACCGTTGGAATAAGCGGCGCCAGCAAATCGCTGAATTATACAGAAAATCAATCAATAATCTCAATATTACTTTGCCATCAACGGCAAGCAATAGCAGACATGTTTACCATTTATTCGTGATTCGTTCAAAACAGCGGGACAAGCTAAGGAAATTTTTACAAAAAAACGGGGTAGAGACTTTAGTCCATTATCCTAAGCCGTTAAATAAACAGGCGGCTTTCAAGCGGTATGCGCATGGTTTTTTTCCGCGGGCAGAGAAGTATGCCAAGGAACTGCTTTCTTTACCGTTATATCCGTTTTTAACCGACGCTGAAGTTAAAAAAATTTCAGCTATTATTAATAGGTTTATTTAAATTTTATGGAACATTTAAGAAGTTTTATGAGACATTAGTATGTTATTAAGCAGATTTTATTAAGAAAAGGGACATGCGGGCATCACGGTTGTTGCAACGACTCCCCATGTTTTTGGCTATTTACTAAAAGATGCCTTTCGGGGAATGATTGTTTAAGATGGAATAATTTACCATTTTACTGTCTGTTATATCCAATAGATGAAAAAGATAAAGCGCCTAAGACAAAAAAATATTGCAATTTTTATTGGGGATGATTATATGGATAGCATAAAAACATTTTTTGGTTATCTACAAACAGTGGTTGCCAAGCACAAATTAGCATTAGCCGGCGCTTTAATCGTGGGGCTCATTTATCTGGCGCCTCATATTTTTTTTGTATGGTCTTTAGGCGATAAATATCAGGGTATCCCCATGATGGAGACAGCCAATGAAGATTTTTATATCGCCAGAATGCAGGAGATTATGGACGGGCATCCCAGTTTAGGTTCATTCGCTTTTTATGAAGGCAAGGACCAGTGGCCTTTAACGCCGTCTTTGGGCGAGATGTTTTATGCTCTGCCCAGTATGGCTTTGCGCCTGCCCTTAATTACAGTCGTCACCGTTAACCGGTTCGTCTTGCCGGCGGCGTTGTTTGTGCTAATTTATTTTTTAATATATAACTTAACTATCTATGATAGTGAGGTGTCAAAGAGATTAAATGCCGTTGCCGGCGCGTTGTTAGTTACCTTGGGCTACGATTTGATAGACTATCGGACCGTTTGGCTGTTTTTAACCGGTCAAATACATAGCAGTTCGTTTTTGGTATGGTCGCGTCCGGTTAACCCAATTATCGGCGGCGTTTTGTTCTTTGCTTTTTTACTGTGTCTTTGGCGCATCATGCAAAATCATCAACATGCCAAAACATTCGTTGGCGTTGCCGGCGTGCTGTTGGCGCTGATGGTAGGCAATTATTTTTTCAGCTGGGGGTTGGCGGTGTCAGTTATGGGGATACTATTTATTGTATATGTTATAGAAAAAAAATATGTGCCCGTTAAGCGTTTATTGGCTATAGGCGTATCGGCTACGCTGCTGACGGCGCCCTATTGGTATATTATGCTGCGGTTGCGCGATAACCAGTGGTATGAAGACGCGATGCTGCGCAACGGGTTGCTTTACACTCACTACCCTTTGCTTAACAAGGTTTTATTGGCGGCTTTGTTTTTTTATGGAGCGCTGCTCTTATTTTTATTTTGGCAGAGAAACTCTTGGCCGTTATGGCGAGAGCGAGTTGTTAATTTAGCGTACAAAACGCGCCTGCAAGATTGGCATCTCTTTTGTTTAGCTTTAATTTTGGGCGGTCTATGGGCATTAAACCAGCAAGTCATTACTGGCCGGGCCGTTTGGCCGTTTCATTTCGTTCAGTATACCATTCCGATTGCAATTATCGTTACTTTTGTTTCGGGGTATGTTGTAGTGGGCAAGGTCATGCCTAAATTGTGGTTTGCAGTAATAGCGCTTGCAGCCGCATCTTCACTCGCCTGGGGAGTATTTACGCAGGCAAACGCTTACCGCGTTCATTTTAATTATTATGCCGGCCTGCAGGAGTACGGAGCGGTTTTTGCTTGGCTGAACGAGCGGGAAAAGGACTGCGTGGTGCTGGTGATTGATGATTCCAACGATATGTATAATTTAGTTGGTCTGGTGCCTGCCTTTACGCACTGCAATGTTTACAGCTCAACTTGGGCTTACAATCTCTTAGACCCCGCCCGCCGCTACCACAGCTACCTGATTTTATTGCGAATGAAAGGGGTAACATCGGATACCATTGAGGCATATTTAGCTGATAATCAGCCGGAGGTGGTTAGCAATCTTTTTACTAATTGGAAAGATGTTCATGGCGCGCCGCAGTTTCCTGATTTTTCCACTACAACGCTGGCGGAGAGCTTACAGCGCTTGCCCGATGACTATCGGAATTTTATGCGGCGGGATTTTGCGGATGCGTTGCGCGCCTATCGTCTTGATTATATCGTTTCCGTCGGTCCATTGCGCGAGCAGGTAGCGGCGCAATTGCCGCAAATTGAATTTATCAATAAATTTAACGACGTTTACGTTTATCAATTTTAGTCAGAGTTATTTTAAGATTCGTTTACTGTATCGGAACAAATTTTATAAATAGTCACGTCCTCGTTTTGGTATACGGTTTTTAGACAGCCGGGAAAGTTTTTGGCTGTAAAAGAAAAAAATTTTTTTTCATAGGGGCCAAAGTAAACATATTGCCAGGAGTATTTTTTTAGCCAGCTAGCTTTATCACTATCCCAGCTTTTGGTAAAATTATCCAATGTTTTCTCTACCACTTCAAGTTGACGATAAGCAGTAGCATTATTATATATGAGGCTCGGATTTTGGACATTAAAGCCACCATGCAATAGCGCTTTGGCAACTAAGTTCTCTAAGGTAGCTTGTTCGTTTTCAGGCTCGCCGGTTGATTGCGCTAAGATGGCGCTGATGTAATTAGGGTTGAACAGCTCCTGTAAGCGGCTGTCGGTTGCGCCGAATAGTTTAGCCGCAATCAAATAGCGTTCAACAATTTCGCGGTTAGGGGCTGAAGTTACCAAGCCGGTCGGAGGATAAAAAACTTTGACCGGCGTGGCGGTCATTAGGTAGGAGTTAGTGATAAAAGACGGGCTTAAGACGACGTCAGTTGCCGATAAATTAGTTCGCAGCCAATTAAACGACTCATCAATTGTTTTAGCGTTTATATAGCGCCATTCGTTATTTTGAGCATAACTTATTTGGGATTGCACCGCTCGCGTTGATACCAGCAGTGCCCCAATGCCAGCCATGGCCACGAGGCATTTGCCATATTTTTTAAAACGCTCTCTATATTCTTCCCATAATTTTAGACCGCAGATATAATAAGCGATAAAAAGGGGGATAGCGAGGCTAAATTCTAAAAAATGGTAAGGTTGGGGGACATAGCCGACTACAAGCTGTGTATTAAGCGAAACAATAGAGGCGATAAAAATCGCTGCCGCCAGATAAAGCAGTGGGTCGCGGTAACGTTTAAATAATATCCAACCCGCCCATAGCGCCCAGAAGAGATAATGAGGCCAATGTGACCAGCGGAATACTCGTCCGACTTCAAGACTGGCGCGCAGGCTGATATCTGGGTATTGCGGCAGCTGCAGCACGCGCCAAAAATTCAGCCAATAAAATACTGATACCGCCAGCCCGATGATGCCGGTGAGCAGAATTTTTTTTGCCAATTCTTTATCGCGCCTTAAAACGGCGATTATTAACATCACAGCTAAGACAATAGTTGTTATCACCCAATCGTAGAAGTAAGTATAAAATAAAAAGCCATAGGCTAAACCGGCTGTTATATAAAATATTTTTTTATTTTTTATTAGCGCCGTAACTAACAAGAGGAAAAAGACGGCTAAAGGAATAAATGTCCATTCCGGCGAAAACATGCGGTCAAAAGGCAAAAACGAATTAACGGGACGGGAAAGAAAAGGTTTAAAAAAAATCAAAAATTGCCGCAGCTGTTCTAGGGTAGAGAAAGGGATTAAAGCCGCGAGATTGCGGGTAAATATAAAAATAACGCTTAATAGAAATGACAGCCAGATATTGGCGCTGATACGGTACATGATGGCCAAAAAGAGTAAAAATATAAGGGGAGGCAGAATAAAATCAACGCCAATCCAGAGAGATTCAATGCCTATTATGCGCGTTAAAGCGCCAAAAATAATCGGGTTGGCCGGGGGGAGCATCAGCGGCGTAGACTGATGTTCCAATAGCGCCGGGTCAGTTTGTCGCCACATACGGGAGGCCGTTGCCGTGAGCGGCACATAGACTAAAGCCTCGTCCCAGTCGGCAAAAACGGAAATAGGATGATACGAAATATTTTGTGTCGCCAATTCTTTTTTAATCAGCAAATATGGCAGGCCATAAATAAAAGAAACTGCCAATGCGCCTATAACAGCGCTCCAAAAAATTTTTCTTGTCATGTTGCTTAAAAATAGTGTATTAATCTGGCTTTTTAAGTTCTTTATGCAGATTAAAGAGATATTTATTTATTTCTATAAAAATGTTCCATATTTTAATGAAATTGTGGCTGGTTTTGCCATTATTTCTTTCAAAATGTTGTACTTTTATCTCGGTTATCTTAAGATGAGCCTTCTTGGCGCGGGCATACAGCTCCGGGTTGACCATGTTTATCCGGTAGTTAATGGTAGCGACAGCCATAAATTTCCTGTCAAACATGCGAAAACCAGCGTTGAGGTCATGGAATGGGAATCGGATCCATAGTTTGCCCAGCATATTAAATACGAAAGATATGAACAGCCTAATTTTGGAATCGTGGCGCGCGTAGCGCCACCCAAAGACAAGGTTCATTCCTTCTTTTTCGAGCTTATCAATAAATTGGGGCAGATCTTCAGCTGTAGCTTGGCCATCTGAATCCATAATGGCTACGTATTTACCTTTAGCATTCTGGATGCCTGTTCTGCAGGAGCCGGAATACAGAAAATTACTGGTGTGTTGGATTATTCTTATTCTTGCTTCTTTGGCAATGAAGGCGCGTACTACCGACACAGTGTTGTCGTTGGAACAATTGTCAATGACTATTATTTCCCACGGGCGATTCGTTGCATTCAAATAACGAGCCGAATTTTTTAATACAATGGCGATATTTTCTCCTTCATTATACGCCGGCAGGACAAGACTTATTTCAGGAGGCATTTGTTCGGTTTCCATAATCAAGATTTTTTTAAGTAATTTTTTATCATGTCGGCCGTTTGTTCACCAGAACGGAAGGCAGCGTCGGACCACATATATTTCCAATTACCATACAATCCCATTGTATAGATATTGTTATTTTTTAACCAAGCAGTAATATGTTCCACCGCCTTTTTTCGGTTGTGGTCGGAAATTACGTACGCATAGGGAACATGAACTGAAGTGGCAGATATAACATCAGCTTTACTGTCAAATTTTAATATTTTTGCCATATCTTTTACGGTTTGATTGCACACGGCCTCGCTATCTATTATCTCATTATACCTGTAAAAGATCTCAGCTTGGATAGCGGTTATGTTTGGCGGCACTGAATGGGGAGCAAGATTGCTGGGAACAGATACCCGGGCTGCGCGGATAGCTTGATCATAAATGTAAAACCAATGGTAGGGAGTTACTTTGGGCTTATTGATTAGTATGTTTACACATAAAAGCTGGGTGTGGCGCAGTAGTTTAGCCGCTTCGCGTACTTGCGAAGGGGTTTGTTTAATCATTGCGACAAGCTTCGGTAGCGGGATGGAGCTGGCGATAACTTCAAAAGATTCGCTCCGGCCGGATTCAAAGTTGACACACTTTTTTTCCAAATCAATTTCTCTAGCGCGTTGGTTGTATTGGACGAGGTGCGTGTCATAGAGTAATTTAAAAAAATTAAAAAACCCACCCTGGGCAGGATAACGGAAGGTCGTGAAGACAGCTTGTTTTTCCGGCCTTGATTTAAAGGCGCCTAGTATAATATTAGAGATCTGTGATGGGATTAGCCGTCCGGACAGCCAATCGGTGGCTAGTTGCTCCATTTCAACGCGCCAGTATTTTTTAGTAAATTTAGTATAAAAATTTTTAGTTAAATAATTGCCATATTGATTTTGGCACCAGTCTGAATAGTTATTAATTTCTTTTTTATTTTTTATGCGAGCTGCCAAGAAACTTGTTAAAGCGAATATTCTGTCCTTAAGAGGAAGCTCGTTTATATTATTTTGTATTGGATACGTCATCCATCTTGTGTCCCGATAATTAGCAACCCGGCTTGACCTGATTTCCTCTACCTTTTTTGCTCGATTGCAAATTAAATCAACAAAGTCTTTATCTTTGGAATGTGAAATATGAGCGCCTTCGTCAAAAAAAACGCCTCCAACCGGGTGTGAATAAGCGTGCCCGCCGGGGTGCGGTAAGGCTTCAAAGATGCGCGCTTGCGGCAGGGAGCCGGCACAGCCCAATCCGGAAAGACCTGCTCCTAAAATAATAACGTTTTCCATTTTAAGCTACTTAATATATTCTTTATACAGCAAGGATAGCCCCTTTTTGATAGAGATAGTTGGTTGCCAATTGAGTATCTGAATAGCTTTATTAATATCAGCTATTTGTATAGGTGGGGCATTTGGTTTTTGGGCGATAGCCCCCAGTTCAAATAAAGATTGAACTTGAAAATGTACGGCGATAGATTCTATAATGTCTTTCACTTGGGTTGGTTGCCCGCTGCCAAGATTAATAGTATTAAATTTCTTCGGACTTTTATGCAGAGCAAGTATGATCGCGGATATAACATCATCTATATGTATAAAATCACGTTTTTGCCGCCCGTCAGTAAATTGCGCCGGTTCTTTGGCGAGCGCTTTGTTAAGCGCGTAGGGGATAAGCATCTGGCCGGTTTGACCGGCGGCGCCATAAACAGTAAACGGGCGAAACCAGGTAACGGGGATATTATTTTGTTGCGCCCATGTTTTAGTGAGAAGATATGCGGCATGTTTGCTCCAGCCGTAAGGAGAAAGCTCCCCGCTCGGCCCATCATCTTCTTTTAAAGTACCTGCCCGTTGACCATATTCTTCAGCCGATCCGGTGACTATTAAGTAAGTAAGCCCTTTATCTTTCCAATAATCTAATATTCCGGCTAGATAGCTAATCTGCTCTGACTGGGGCTGGAACAAAGCATTTCTTTGCGTGTTCCACGCCAAATGAATAAGTATAAACTGTCGCCCTTCTTCATGATCAGGCATGAGATCGGCCGGATGAGAGAGGTCGGTTTGATGATACATAACGCCCCCTAGAGGTTTGTCTGGAGGCTGATTTTTGTCCACGGCGATAATGTCAAAATTTTTTTTTGCCAGCCGAGTGACCAAATTAGTGCCGATAAACCCTTGTGCTCCGGTGATAACTACTCGCATAATGATTGTTTTTATGCCGCCCGCACCCTTTAATTTTTGGCTGCGGCACGAGCGTACTCAGTTATTTGCTCAATAGTTTTTTCTCGTATCTGACCGGCGTCATTAAAATATGTTTTATACCAATCAACAGTTTGGGCCAGGGCTTTTTGTATATCCCAGACCGGATGCCAGAGTAAACGGCTACGCGCTTTGGCGCAGTCTAATTTTAGGTAGGCTGTTTCGTAGGGATGGGGCTGATCATCCGTTGTCCAGCCGGCAGTAGCGCCCCAGCTTAACGCCATTTGTTCGGCAATCCATTTCACCGGTTTTTCATCGGATTCTTGCGGTCCAAAATTCCACGCTTCCGCAAATTCAGGACCCGCTTCGTACAGTTTTTCACTTAGGGTTAAGTAGCCGCTAAGCGGCTCCAGCACATGTTGCCAGGGGCGAATAGCGTTGGGATAGCGTAGAAAGGGAGCCTCATTTTTTACTAAAGATTTTATGCAATCCGGAATAATTCTGTCCGCCGCCCAGTCGCCGCCGCCAATAACATTTCCCGCTCGGGCTGAAGCCACGGCCACGCCGTGTTTTTCAAAGTCGTCAGAGTTAAAAAAAGAATTTCTAAACGCAGACACCACTAATTCGGCGCAGGCTTTACTGCTGCTGTACGGATCAAAACCGCCTAAAGCGTCAGTTTCAGTGCGCCCCGATGGTTGGTTTGAATTTTGGTAACATTTATCGGACGTAACTACAACTACCGCTTTGACGGACGACGTATGACGAACGGCTTCCAGGAGATTGAACGTGCCCATTATGTTAGTTGAGTATGTTTCATCGGGGTTGGCATAGGAACGTTTCACTAGTGACTGGGCGGCCAGATGAATGACTATTTCCGGGCTGAATTGATTGAGAGCTGATGCCAAAGCGTTATAATTGCGGACGTCACCTATGACAGAAGTCATGTTCTTTCCTACATCGGCAACAGTAAATAAATTTGGTTCGGTAGGCGCCGGCAGTGAATAACCGATAACCTGCGCCTGCAGTTGCTGCAGCCAAAGAGACAGCCATGACCCTTTAAACCCGGTATGTCCGGTGATAAATACTTTTTTATTTTTCCAAAAGTCAGCGTTAGGCGTCAATTTAGTCGGGGTATTTTTTAGCCAGGGCGTTTGTTTGGCGTTATAGAGCTCCTCAAGATAATTTTTTTCCCGCAGAGTGTCCACTGGTTGCCAAAAACCGTCATGTAAGTAGGCGCCTAACTCGCCTTTTTTGGCCAAGTTTTCCAGCGGCTGTCTCTCCCAATCAGTCTCATCGCCTTCTATAAAATCAAAAATGGTTGGCTCAAGCACAAAAAAACCACCATTTATTCTGTTGCTTGGTTCAGCTGGTTTTTCTGTAAAATTAATCACTTTGTCAGCATCAATATTTAGGGATCCAAAACGCCCGGGCGTTCGCACGGCGGTTACGGTAGCGGAGAGATTTTTATGACGGTGAAAATTAATCAGGTCAGCAATGTTAATGTCGGAGACTCCGTCGCCGTAGGTTAAACAGAATGTTTCATCTTTGACATATTGTTGAATTCTTTTTATTCGGCCGCCGGTTCTTGTCTCGAGACCGGTATCTACCAAAGTTACCTGCCAGGGCTCGGCATCATTGCGGTGCATTTCCATGACATTTTTTTTTAAATTAAAAGTCACATCTGAAGTGTGGAGATGATAATTTGAGAAGTATTCTTTAATATAGTACCCTTTGTAACCGCAGCATATTATGAATTCATTGATGTTATAATAAGAATAAATTTTCATAATATGCCAGAGCAGTGGTTTGCCACCGATCTCAATCATGGGTTTTGGCTTCAGATTAGTTTCCTCTCCTAATCGGGTGCCAAAACCGCCGGCCAGGATAACAGCTTTCATATAAAATAAGGTAGTTATTAATTTTAGGACTTACGCGTTTGGCGTCCTAAATTTATAAAAAGGCTTCGTCTACAAAACACCATAATATAACGGCGAAAAAGTTCAAGCATTGCCAAGCCGCTTAATTTTGCCCTAAACTAGCGGCCAAAATAATTTTTTATTTCTCGGCAAACCGCTGCCACATCCTCATCGGTAAGGGTAAAGGCGGAAGGCAGCCAAAGCGAACGAAGTGACATTTTTTCGCTATTGGGGAATTGGCCTGACGGCAGGAAATATGGTGGTTGCGTATGCAGAGGGAACCAGTACTTGCGGCTGTCTATATTGCGCGCGCGTAAATATTGTTCTAACGCATCCCGCTCATCGGTAGCAATATCGGTCCATTGCGGCACTGCTCCGCCGGCTAAATCGCAAGGAAAGATTGATAAGCCCGGAATATTTTTTAATTGAGCAGTATATAACTTATAATTTCTTCTCATGCGCTTTACTCGGGCGGTTAAATAGCGTAGCTGTCCCAACCCCAGCGCAGCTTGAATGTTAGTCATTTTAAAATTGTAACCGATAGTGTTATGGATATCATTACCGCCCGTACCTCTGGTCGGTCGGCCTTGGTCTTTTAAAGCGCGTAATTTTATTTCCAGTTCATCACTATTAGTAACAATAATTCCGCCTTGTCCGGTTGTGATAGTTTTATTAGGCGAAAATGAAAAACAGCCCGCATCGCCCCAAGCGCCTAAATATTTTCCTTTGTATTTTGACATTAAAGCTTCGGTTGCGTCTTCAACTACCGCCAAATTTTTTTTATTAGCAATTTCTCTAATGGTTTTCATATCTGCCGCTCTTCCTGTAACATGAACCGGAATTATTGCTTTAGTTTTGTCAGTTATTGCTTTGGCAAGCGAATTAATGTCTATGTTTAAATCAATTGGATTAATATCAACCAACACCGGTTTGGCGCCGCATAATTCAGCCGCGTTAGCCGTAGCGATAAAAGTCATATCCGGGACAATAACCTCATCACCCGGCCTTATGTTTAGCGCTTTTAAGGATAAAAAAATAGCCGCCGTGCCGCTAGTTACGGCAATAGCGTGTTTACAGCCCACTAAAGCAGCTATTTTTTTCTCAAATTTTTTTGTCACTTCGCCCTCGTTGATGTAATTGCTGTCCAAAACCTCTTTAATTAAAGTGTATTCTGCAGTACCGACTTGAGTTTGCCACCAAGGTATTTTTTTAGATATTTTTTTACGCTGCATAAATTAGATATTATCCACCACGCGGGCTTTAGGCAGGGGCATAATAAACTTACCTTTATAACCTAACTTTCTCATTAATTGCATCATTTCTTCACCGATATGCCATGACAATATTAAAGCATATTCCGGCTGTTCCAAAAATAATTTTTTTTCATCAACCACTGGAATATGCATTCCGGGAGTAAACATACCAATTTTAGGGGAGCGGGATTTTTCACAGATATAATCTAAGAGGTAAGGGTCAATTTTAGCGAAATTTAGCAGGGTGTTGGATCGACCCGGGCTACCGATGCCTGCCAGACGAGCTCCCGAATTTTTACAGCTTAATAAGAGCATTTGCAGGTCATTTTTGGCTTTAATCATTTGAGCGGCGAATTGCCGCATCGCAGCGATATCGTAAAGTCCGGCTTGTTTTTCCGCGGCGATAAGTTCTTCAATTCGCGGGCTTTCCGCTCTTTGCCCTTTCATGGCATAAGCGCGGATTGAACCGCCGGCCGCCGCTATTCTTTCCGCGTTTACCAAACTAAAACCGCTGCGGGCAAACAGTTCTCGCAATGGCCGCACCGAGTAAAACCGCAGATGTTCATGATAAATTGTGTCCAGTTCAAGCGTGGCCATCATATCCAATAAGTATTGCGATTCGGAAATAAAAACGCCGTCTTCATCTAGCATCAACTTTATCCCGCGCATAATGGCAAAAAGATTGTTGATATGGGCGAAAGAGTTAGTCATCACGATTATTTTCGCTTTGCCGTATTGCGATACTGCTTGGCGTGCGACATCTTCATTAAAATAAGCTTGAATGGTGGGGATGTTTTTTTTATTCGCCACTGCGGCGGCGTTAGTCGGTTCAATGCCTAAAACACGCAAACCCTTTGCTTTAAACCCTTCTAACAGCGTGCCGTCGTTGCAGCCGATATCAACGACAAGATCCGCGCTTTTTAGTTGATAGCGTTGTTCTAAATTATCAGCTAGGGCGCGGAAGTTACGGATTAACATATCCGTTAAACCGGTACGGTAAGGGTAATGAGGCGGAAATACGAGTTGCGGATCAATAATATAATCAAGCTGCGCCAGCCCGCAGATAGGGCAAAGACAAAAATTAAGCGGATAAGTTGTTTCCGGCTCGTGTCGCTGTTCGGCGGATAGGTAATTTTGAACAATCGGCTGGTGGCCGAAAGTCAAAATAGTCTCTAAGTTTTTGTCAGAGCAGATTTGGCATTCGTCAATATGGCCGAGAGGAATTTTATTGGGCATAATCACGCGCCGCTAAAATCATTTGCGGTCAAAACCTTTAAAATATTTTTTATTTATAATAACCATTTTTTCATCGCCGATATTAAAAGCCGCCGGGGGGAAGGGCTTAAAAGTCAGGGCGCGGATAAAATTTTTTATTTTTTGGCCGCTCCAAGACCAGTCAATTTGTCCGTTATTAGGCAGGCCTTTGGGAAAATAGGTAGCTTTTTTTTCATCTTGTCGGCGGCTATGAATTTTTTGGCCGCTTAACCAAAGATTTAAAAAGCCGTTAAATAATTCCGTTCCGGTTTCGTTAAGCACTTTTTCGTACAGCGTTTTGCCAGTGTCACTTTCGGCTATTTTTACTTTTTTTTGCATAATGATTGGCCCGGAATCCATCCCGGAATCCATCCAGTGCAGGGTGACGCCGGTATATTTTTCTCCGTTAAAAATGGCGTGTACGGTAGAGTAGCGGCCGCGATATTTCGGCAATAAGGCGGGGTGAATATTTAAACATCCCAGCGGAGGTATTTTTAAAATAGCCGGCGGAATTATTTGGGTGCCGCCGATACAAAATATTATTTCCGGCTTAATTGATTTTATTTTTTGGATAATATCGGGATCGGCCACTCTTTTTTGCGCAATAGCCGGCAGCCCCTGTGTTTTGGCTAATTTAATCAGCGACTGGTGCCAGCTTTTGTCCCGGCCATCATCATCTAAATTGCCGATCACTAATTTCGGCTTTACCCCTCTTTGCGCCAATTGTTTTAAGCAGTTAACGCCTATTTGTTTGCCGCCGATAAAGACGCAAATTTTATTCAGCATAGTTGACTTGGATCTTTTATGTTGTATTATATTGTTGTATTATATAAAGATATGATAAATAACAACTGATGTCAAATAATTATGAGCGCAGATGCTGGCGAATTAAACTCTCCGCAATACGATAAATCAAAGCTTAAATCAGTGGGCGAGGATGTTTTTATCAGCGCTCAAGTGGAGATCAGGAGATCGAACTTAGTTTCCATTGGCAATCATGTAGCTATTGACAGTGGTCTGTATCTTACTTGCCAAGCTGAAATTGGTGATTATATTCACATTGGCCCCGGCGTAATTATTATCGGCGGCCCAAAGGGATTGTTGCAGATGGGGCATTTTACAAATATCGCTTTGGGTAGTAAAATTTTATGCGCTTCCGATGAGTTTTTGGGAGATAGTTTAATTACCACTCCGGGGATACCATTGGAGTATACCAAAGTAATCATCAAACCGGTGATTTTTGAACGATTTGCCAATGTTTGCGCCAATGTTGTTATTTTGCCCGGAGTTACTTTGGGCGAAGGTTCGGTGGTTGGCGCCTGTTCGTTAGTAACAAAAGACACTGAACCCTGGACAATTTATGTTGGCATCCCGGCCCGTCCGCTGAAGATGAGGCAAAAGGAAAAGATGCTGGAGTACGCAAAAAAATTAGGATATTTTAATTGATTTAACAATAATTTTGTGAGGATTTTTTTTATAACTTCCAAGCTAAATTTTCAAACTTCCGGCGGTTCCATTGAGGAAATAGATTTTATCATTAAAACTATGGCTGATTTAGGGAATGAAGTGACGGTCATAACCGTTTTTTCTTACATGAATTATATACAGGCGGCATTGCCGTATAAAGTGATTGAAGAAAACATCACTGCCAAACGTTTGCTGGGGATTCAGGCAGGTATTTTTAAAATTTTAAAAAAGTACGAGGGACGGGCGGATGTTTTTCATATTGATGGCCACATTGCTTTATACGGGGCTGGTTGGTATCGTATGATAGGGGGTAAGGTGCCGGTAGTAGGCCTTTTCAACCAATTTTTGATTTGCTGGCCGCAATGGATTTCCAGTCTTTTTAAGCAGCCAAAACAGAATTTGTTTAATAAAATTAAACTAAAAGTTCGATGGTGGCTGGAAAAACATATTGGCATGCCGTTAGCCGGTAAAATTGACCTTTTTGCTTTTGTCAGCCCTACTATGCGAAAAATGTATGAAGACTTTGGCCTGCACAGCGGCGAGAGGGGTTTAGTCATCGGCGACCCGATAAACATTAAAAAGATAATAGCGGAAAATAAAATTAATGTTGATTCTTATCGCCTTAGAAATAAAAAAGCAGAGCCTGTTACTTTGTTTTTTTCCAGCCGCATGTCGCCTGGCAAGGGGTTTGATATCTTATTAGCTGGTTTTGCCAAAGTCCGCAACAAAAAAAATTTTCGCTTAATTTTAGGGGGCGCTGGCCCGGAAGAAAGCCAAGTGAAACAAATGGTGATAGATTTGGGCTTGCAGGAATATGTCACATTGCCCGGCTGGGTAACAAAGGAGCACTTATTCCGTTATTATCAAGAAGCGGATATTTTTATCCAAGCCGACTGGTGGCCGGCCGGGACCTCAATTTCCTTATTGTACGCTATGGCTTTCGGCGTACCGTCTATTTTGCCGGGCGGCGGCGGTTTGCAGTGGCAGGCAAAAAATTCCGCTTTATATTTTAAATACCGCGATACTGATGATTTAGCCAGAAAAATTGAGCAGTTGGGAAGCGATTATGAACTAAGGGCAGAACTTTCCCGTCAATGCTATGTCAGGTTATCGGAAGACGACTTGAATTATCGAAAAAAAATCGAGGAGTTGTGCGAAAGGATAAAAAAAATTGTAAAAACTTGACAAATATTATAAAATAGCGCTAAATACCATATTAGAAGTTTATATCAAAAAAAAGGAGGTATGGTCCTTTGAAATTATGGGAAAAATATTCAACGTTAGTTCTTATGGTCAAAAATGACCATAGTACAAAAGGGGTCGTTGGCGGACCGCATGATTTTTATCACGCCTTGATGGTGGCCCAGTATGGACAAATGATCGCCGAAGGTGAAAGAGTAGGAGAACTGGCTTGGCTGGCTGGCCTGTGCCATAACACCGACTACATGTTTGGCGAGCAAACGGAGGAAAGGATAGAGCAATATCTGGAGGTTGTGCCGGACTTGTCGGGCAAAGAGAAGGTGCTGATTTTGGAGGCGGTACTTAATCATTCCAAGAAGAATGATCCCGCTGACAATCCCATTACCGTTGCCCTCAAGGATGCCGACCGGTTGGCAAATAGCGGCGCTATCCACACTATCCGCGCCGCGCAATATTTCCCGTCTCTGCCGCCGGTGGATTTGGTCTTTCTATTCTGCAGCCCCACCGGTACGTTTCGGAAACCCAATTCAGTAGCCGAACATCTTTACTACTGTTTGGAATGGGAAGGTTGGTTGCGCCTGCCCAAGGCCAAAGAGCTGGCGGCCAGATATTTTCGGGAGCGTCAGGAGTTTCTTAAAAACATAAAAGACCAGTTGAGAGAAACTGGTCTTTACCCGCTTCCGGCTGAACTTTTATAATAGTTGTGCCACTATCACGGAATGCGGCGTATGCCTTATATACGCCGCTTTTTTTTCTAATTACGGATAACGATAATGCCCAATTTTTTTAACTCCGCGTCCAGCATTATTCTCGCCAATTCTTTGAATCTTATTTTTGGCTCCCAACCTAATTTATTTTTTGCTTTGGTGGCATCCCCAATCAGGGCGTTGATCTCGGTGGGGCGATAATAGATCGGATTTTTTTTAATATATTTTTCCCAATTATCAATGCCGGCTAAGCTGAATATTTCTTCAGTAAACTCTCCTACGCTGTGTGTTTCTCCGGTAGCAATAACATAATCATCGCCTTGTTCTTGTTGCATCATCAGCCACATTGCCTCCACATATTCTGGTGCGTAGCCCCAATCACGTTTTGCCTCTAAATTTCCCAGATAGATATGGTCGCGTTTACCGGCAACGATTTCAGCTACGCCCTTAGCGATTTTACGGGTAACGAAATTTTCCCCTCGGCGCGGGGACTCATGGTTGAATAAAATGCCGTTACAGATAAAGAGTCCGTAAGCCTCGCGGTAATTAACGGCTGTATGGTAAGCGTATACCTTGGCGCAACCATAAGGGCTGCGCGGCCGGAAAGCAGTAGTTTCTTTTTGTGGCGTCTCTTCAGCATTGCCAAACATTTCACTTGATGAAGCTTGATAAAATTTAGTTTTTATTTTGGTTTCCCGGATAGCCTCTAATAAGCGGACAGTGCCAAGACCGGTAATCTCACCGGTATATTCCGGTATATCGAAACTAATCTGAACATGGCTTTGCGCGCCTAAATTGTATATCTCATCCGGCTGAATCTTGGCAATCAAGCGGGCCAGACTGCTGCCGTCTGAGAGATCGCCATAATGTAGAATCAAATTGCTTTTTTGTTCAATATCAGTGCCATATTCCAAAAAAGATTGGGCGGAGCGGCGCGTTGCCTGGTAAATATGTTCCAATCTTTGACGGTTAAAAACACTGGAATGTCGCACCAAACCATGGACTTCATAATTTTTAGCTAACAAAAAGTCAGTTAAATAAGAGCCGTCTTGGCCGGTAATTCCGGTAAGGAACGCTTTTTTCTTAGCTTGGTTTGTGTTTTCCATATAGATTACAAACGCTCGCCCCCTTGCGCCTATTATTGATTGAGCGTAATTATGTTAATAACGGTAGATTTAATTTTTTAGCCATTAAATCAACCAGCCTTGTTAATCTTACTTTTTCGGCAGCTGGCTCTACGCCAACCTCCCAAATTTCATTTAAGCCCACATCAGCAGATTCTTCCATAATGGCGCCGATAAAATTTACTAACTCTTGCTCATTATATTTAAAATTGGCTAATTGTTTTTTAACTATTATTGGGAGCTCGTCTATTTTTTCACATTTTATCACCGTAGACAGTTTATTATAAAAGGTGTCGCCAAAAGTAATAACCGGCTTTTTTAACAGCACCGCCTCCCAGCCGGCCGTGCTGGTAATGGTAGCAATCAATTTGCTTTGGCGGATAGTTTGGAAAGAGCTGACATCAGGGTCTAGGAGCTTAACATTGGGTATTTTTTTCAGTTCTCGATAGTAAGCGTGTGGCCGGTAGCCTACCATAGCCGGATGCTCTTTGACGTATAATTTAAAATGCAAAGGCAGGGATTTGGCAACTTGCTTAATTAAATTAATTTGGTCTGACCAAAAAGGGGCGAAGAGCAGGGTGGCTATTTCCGGTTCATAGTGCAAGGCAAAGAAGGCAAAATCTTCGTTAAAGTCAATTTTATCATAGAGGTGTTTAAAGCCTATTAATGTTCTGGTTTTACGTCTTATCCTATCAATGAGGTAACCTAGTGGTTTTTCGTCACAGTAGCCATCCTGCCGGCCGGCAAAATAACGATAGCAAAGTATTGTAAACCACCGGCAAGAACCCCATAAATTTTTTGGCGACAGCCATTTTAACGGACGGAGACGATACAGCCGGTTTTGATTTTGTAGTGAGGCATATAGAGGGCTGGTATCTTTATGCCTGAATTCATTTAGATATTGTTCAGCTTCTTTTATTTTTTTACTTTCTTTGTTATCCAGCATCAAATCGTTAAATAAGTTTTCCGCATAGCTAAGTTTTTTATAACTTATAGATAAGCTGTGCAAGCGATTTATTCTGGTCAGGGCGATAATAAAGACTTTAATGTTTTTCTTTTTAGCGATATGATAAAGCAGCATAGCGCCGATGCCGCCCACCACCGTAAAAAAAATAACATCCGGCCTAGCTGTTTCCAAAAAATTAATAATCGCCTTTGCTTTTACCTGCAGGATCCTCATCATCTCTTCATGCGTGTAAGGAGGCGTATCGTACGGATACTCGCGCGCCAGCATATTGTACATCACAACGCGGTCAACGGCGATGTAAGGCCAGAGGTTAGGCAGGCCATACTCTCGTTCCAGCCAGGCGATATAATCAAGATCAAGCGGCTCATTTTTATAAGATTTGTGGATTTCTTCGTCCAGCAGGAGCGAGGTATAATTGATGTCAGTCTGTTTTTTTAGGAATTCAAAGCTGGCACGAGTATAAACATAACCGCAAAATTCATTGATGCCGTATTTTTCTTTGAAAATCAAGGCCATTTTATGGCCTACATAGGCGAACCTTCTTTGCAATATAAAGCAAATTTTCATAATTTTTGCTTACGGAATAGTAACTATGTTTTTATGTTAATATATGCGCTCAAATACGTCAATGGCACTTATTGACACCCATTGATACCTTTGATATACTAGAAATAGCATGGATTAAGAGTTAAAATTATGAACGAAGAAATACAACGCAACGCAGTCTATACTACCGCCGAAACGCAGGAGTTATTAAAGGTCAGTAAAAGCACTCTTAAGCGCCTCTTAAAAAAAGGATTGCTTAAAGCCAATAAGGTAGGCGGGCAATACCGCATTTTAGGCAAAGAAATTTTGCGTTTAGTTTCTCCGGCGGCGGAAAAAAGAGCTATTCATTCGTATTTGAGTTTGAAAAATAAAGTAGTGAATAGAATTAATAGATGGTAGATAAGCAAATGAATAGAAATTAATCGCCTAAATTTTACCGTAGTATATGAGTAAAATAAAAACAACTATTGTCGGCGAACGGCCGTACTTGATAAACGACCTCCTTTTAGTGGAAGGTATTTCTCGCGCCGGAAAATTTTTATTAGCTAATATTTTGCATGGTTTCAAGGGAATAGAGCCGACGCAATATTGTGAACTGCTTGAGCAAATTCCTTACTTAGAAAAGTTTAACCTTATTGCCAACAAAGCGGCGCGCGAGCTTTTGCGCGCGGAGGTTGATATTAATGGCTATAAAATGTTAATCGGCAGAAACTTTAATCATCGGAAGTTAGACAAATCGGCCATTTTCAACAATCCCCGGTATAAACAATATTTAAAAAGGAGCGCCATCAAAGACACAAAAGTCATTCTGCGGCAGTTTTATCAAGCCAGACCCTACAACCCCTTTATCGTGCATGAAATTATGCCCGCCATTTCAATATATTTAAAAACTTTTCCCCGAATTAAAGTCGTCAGTATCCAAAGAAGCCCGCTAGATTTAGTATATTCTCATTATGTTTGGTATTTATCTTATAAAAAGAAATTTAAAAAAACTCTTTGGCCGCTGGCTATTTTATTAAGACAAGGCAATAATTCTATTCCCTGGTATACCTTAGTTTACCAGAGGAGCAAAAATAATAAGCAGTTAATAGATAATATTATTTTGGCAATAGCCAGATTATTGGCCGATTATCAGTCAACTTATAAAAGTTTATCTCTTCTAAATAAAAAAAAATTTTTATTTGTTCGCTACGAAGACATTCTGGTTAATCCCCACGAAGTAATTGATAAAATATCTAAATTTTTAAAGAGAGAGGTGTTGCCGGAGATGAGTAAAATTATTAAAGCAGAAAAGCTGCCCAATAAGGAATACAATAATTTAAAAGAGGAAAAAATAAAAGAAATCAAAGCGATCGCCTCTCCCGAATGTTTTAACCATTTATTAAAAATAGAAACACAATATATTAAAAATAAAAAATATGATTGAAATTTTAAAAGACAAAACCATTTTAATTACCGGCGGTACTGGATCTTTTGGCAGAAATTTCGTTAAATATTTACTCGTACATTCGGAGACAAAAAAGATAATTATTTTTAGCCGAGACGAATTCAAACAATTACAAATGCAAAGAGAAATGAATGACCATCGACATCGTTTAAGATTTTTTCTAGGAGATGTTCGGGATCTGCAACGTCTACAAAGAGCTTTCAGCGGTGTTGATATTGTTATTCATGCTGCTGCTTTAAAGCAAGTACCAACTTTAGAATACAATCCTTTTGAAGCAGTTAAAACCAATATTTTAGGCAGTCAAAATGTAATTAACGCCGCGATTGACCAAAACGTAAAGAAAGTGTTATTAATTTCAACTGACAAAGCCGTTCAGCCAATTAACCTTTATGGCTCAACCAAGCTTTGTGCGGAGAAACTATTTGTCAGCGGCAATTCTTATACTGGTGGACGGACTAAATTCAGTTGCGTGCGTTATGGCAATGTGCTTGGCAGCCGTGGCAGTGTCATTGATTTGCTTCTCAAAGACGGTAATTTAAAGAAGGTTTTTATCACCGATGAACGAATGACTAGATTTTGGTTAACTTTAGAACAAAGTTTTGCTTTGGTATTGTTTGCTTTAGACAACATGGAAGGAGGAGAAATATTTATTCCTAAAGCCGCTAGCATGAAATTAGTCGATTTATTTACTACGGTAGCTCCCGAGGCATCAAGAGAAGTAATTGGAGCCAGACCAGGAGAAAAGATGCACGAAATCCTACTAACAACTGAAGAGGCAAAACATACTGTTTCTTGCAACGACTACTTTGTTGTATTGCCAGAATACAATATTTTAGATATAGAAATTTTTAAAAAATATTGGCAATTTGGTAGTAAACTGCCAGTAGGTTTTTTCTTTGCCAGCGATACTAATCAAAAGTGGCTGACGCCAGAGCAGTTGCGGGAATGGCTGCGGCAATCAAAATTTTTGCAAGCCTAAATTATATTTTTATGATTCCTTACGGTCATCAAATAATAGATGCAGCTGACAGGAAAGCAGTAGATAAAATATTACAATCAGATTGGCTAACGCAGGGACCTAAAGTTTTAGAATTTGAACAGGCTTTAGCAAAATATTGCGGCGCCAAGTATGCGGTGGCGTGCACTAATGGCACCTCTGCCCTTCACCTTGCTTATTTAGCAGCTGGTTTAAAGCACGGCGATGAGGCCATCACAACGGCTAATACTTTTGTGGCTACTGCCAATATGTTGTTGGTGGTAGGCGCTAAGCCCATTTTTTGTGATATTAGAAACGACACCTATAACATCGACGAAAGTAAAATTGAACGGCTGATTAGTAAGCGAACCAAAGCGATTGTGCCGGTGCACTTTGCCGGCCAGCCGTGCGAGTTGGCGCGCATTAAAAAAATCGCAAAAAAGCATAGGCTACTCGTTATTGAAGACGCTTGTCACGCGTTGGGAGCAAAATATAAAAATACTAAAATTGGCAGTTGCAAATTTTCTGACCTGACTATTTTCAGCTTTCATCCGGTTAAATCAATCACCACCGGAGAGGGCGGCGCCATTCTCACTAACAGCAAACATTACTACCAGAAGCTGCTGTCGTTGCGCAACCATGGCATCCACAAAGATGCGCACGGCAAGAATGTGATGACGGCATTGGGTTATAATTATCGTTTGACCGACATTCAGGCGGCGCTGGGGATTTCACAGTTAAAGAGATTAAATTTATTTATCAGCCAAAGACACCAAGTAGCTGCTTGGTATAATGACGAATTAGGCAGTGTAAAAGAAATTATTCTGTCGAAAGAAATAGTTGGTAATTACTCCGCTTGGCATTTGTACGTTATTCGCGTCAGAGAGCCGCAGGCGCGTGATAAGCTGGCGGCATATTTAAAACAGCAAGGCATTGGCGTTAATTTTCATTATCCCGCGGTATACTCCCATCCCTTTTATCAAAAAAATGGTTATAAAAGTTTAAAATTAAAAAATACTGAAGAATATCAAAAAAGCTGCATTACCATTCCCTGCTATGTTCAGTTAACGCGAGCTGACGTAAAGCAGATAGCTAAAGTAATTAAAGATTTTAAAATTTTTAAATAATAAACACTATGAATTTTCAATATTGCGCCAAATGCGTAATGCCTAATACTAAGCCGGATCTTTATTTTGACGAACAAGGAGTTTGCGATGCCTGCCGTTCAGCAGAAAGTAAAAGAGAGGGGATTGATTGGGGAGTTAGAAAAAAGGAATTTGAAGAAATTATTGAAAAATATAAAAGTAAAAGTAATGCTGGCTATGACTGCTTAATCCCGGTCAGCGGCGGCAAAGATTCTACTTATCAGGTGCACGTGATGAAAGACGTTTACGGTTTTAAGCCGCTGTGCGTTTGTTTTGAACCAACCATACCCACGGAGTTAGGCCGGAAAAATTTAGACAACCTTAGCAAGATGGGAGCGGACGTCATTTTATTTAAAAAGAACCATCGGGTGTATAAAAAAATGGTCATTGAGAGTTTACAGCGGGTAGGAGACAATGAATGGCCAAACCACGTGGGCATTTTTACAGTGCCGGTTCATTTCGCCGTTAAGTTTAATATCCCTCTAATCGTTTGGGCGGAAAATTCCGAATTGGAATTTGGGGGTCCGGAGGAAGCTAAAAAGTCAAAAGTTTTAAACCGGAGATGGCTGGAGGAGTTTGGCGGCTTATTGGGCAACCGAGTGGAAGATATGCTTATGCAAGGCATAACTAAAAGAGACTTGGAGATGTATTTCTATCCTACAGACGCAGATTTAGAAAGAGTAGGAGTTACCGGTCTTTTTCTCGGCTACTTTTTTAAGTGGAGAATCAGAGAGCAGTTGGCGGTAGTGCAAAAATTAGGGTTTAGCGTTAAAGAGGACGGCCCGATGGAAACAACTTATACTAATTTTGAAAATCTAGATTGTTACTCAATGTCTATCCACGACTATTTAAAGTGGGTAAAATATGGATTCGGCCGGGCGACTGACCATGCCTGTTCCGATATTAGGAATGGAGTTATTACTAGAGAAGAGGGTGTCCGCTTAGTGAGAAAATACGACGGCAAGATACCGTCGATAGCTTTGCAAAAGTTCTTGGAATATACGGGAATGGATAAAAAAGAGTTTTTATCTATCGTAGATAAATTTGCCAACCCGATTATTTTTGAGAGAAACAAAGACGGAAGTTTAAAGAGGGATATTGATGATAATTTAGTGATGCCAGAGCAATTTTTAGTCCATTAAAATATTATGAGGATAGTTATTATTGATTACAAAATGGGGAATATCGCCTCGGTGAGTAAAGCCTTTGCGTCTATTGGGGTGCCAGCGGTTGTTTCCGGTGAGCCAAAAGATATTGAGCGGGCGACGCATTTAGTTTTACCCGGCGTGGGCGCTTTTGGCGACGGCATGGAAAATTTGCGAAAGCAAGGATTGATACCGCTGTTACGTAGAAAAGTTTTGGAGGACAAAACGCCTTTTTTTGGTATTTGTTTGGGCATGCAGCTCTTAGCTCAAACAGGAACTGAATTTGGCGAGTATGAGGGCTTAGGATGGGTGCGGGGTTCTGTCATCAAGTTGCGCGGCGATAAGAATTTACGTTTACCGCATATCGGCTGGAACAATATTTCTGTTAACCATCAGGATGTTTTGTTTCGCAACATCGTCGACGATAATTTCTATTTTGTGCATAGCTACCATATTGATTGTGCGGACGCGGCGGTTGTTTCGGCAATGTGTACATATGGGCAAACGTTCGCGGCGGCGCTGCACCAGGGAAATATTTTTGCCACCCAATTTCATCCGGAAAAAAGCCAGGCGGGCGGCCTGCGGGTGCTACGCAATTTTTTAGAACAGAAATAATATGCTTAAGACACGCATTATTCCTTGCCTGCTTTTTAACGGTTTTTGTTTGGTTAAAACGATTCAGTTCGGCCGGGAGAGAACGTTAGGCAACCCAATACAGTTCGCCCGCGTGTACAACAGCCGCAACGTTGACGAACTTATTTTTATTGACATTACGGCCAGCCAGGAAAAAAGAGATCCAGTTTTTCATTTAATTGCCGACATTTTTAATGAGTGTTTTATGCCCCTAGCAGTAGGAGGGGGAATTCATACCATGGAGCATGTTGACCGATTAATGAGGATTGGCGCTGATAAAATTATTATTAACAGCGAGGCGATTAATAATCCGGCGTTTATTACTAAAATAGCAGGCAAATACGGTAGCCAAAGCGTAGTAATAGCAATTGATGTTAAGTATGACCATAATGAACATTTTGTATTTTATAACCGGGCAGAAAAAAATACCGGGCTAAAAGTTGTTGATTGGGCGCGCCAAATTGAAGCATTAGGAGCGGGCGAGATATTTTTAAACTCAATTGATAAAGACGGAACAATGCGGGGATACGATTTAGAACTAATTAAAAAAGTTGTTCAGGCAGTATCTCTGCCGGTTATTGCCTGCGGTGGAGCCGGAACCATCCAACATGTTGTTGACGCTGTTCAGAAGGGAAAAGCTGACGCCGTTTCTTTGGCCAGCCTTTTCCATTTTACCGGTGAAACTCCTAATCGAGTTAAAGAAGCATTGGATCGGTCCGGAGTGCCGGTCAGATTGGTCACCAATTAAAAGCCTCGTATTATGAAAAAAATCAGAACGGTGATTATAGGTTTAGGCAAGATCGCGCATGGCTATGAAGATAATGCCGGTGTGGTAAAAAGAATTAAATATCCAACCCATTTAAGCGCAATTAAAAAAGATAAAAGATTTATTTTGGTGGGCGGAAGCGACCTAAGCGTTAAAGCTCAAAAAGTTTTTGCCAGTAAATTAAATAAGCCCGTAGCTTTGTACGCAGACTACCGAGAAATGATTAAAATGCAAAAGCCCGATTTAGCCGTCGTCGCTACTCCTACCGGAACTCACGTAAGAGCTTGTAAGGATATAATCAAACTGGGAGTAAAAAATATTTTATGCGAAAAACCTATTGATTATTCTTTAATGGATGCTCAGTCGCTGATTAAATTGGCAAAAAAGAAAAGGATAAAATTAGCCTTTAATTATTTTAGAGTGTATGATAAAAGATACAAAAAATTAATTAATTTAATCAAAAATGAAGAATTCGGGAAAATACAAGCTATTAAGATTCAATACTCTAAAGGTATTTATAATAGCGCCACCCATGTAATTAACCTTTTGGAGAAAATTTTCGGTCCCGTCAAAAAAGCAGAAGCAACTGCCAAAATTTCTGGGGGACAAGACCCGAATGTTAATTTTACGCTTGAGTTTAAGGATGTAACGCCGAGCTTCAGGTCTTTTGCCGGGAAAAGTCTTATTTTATCAATTGAGATGAAGTTTGACAAAAAAAGATTGAGAATAATTAAAGATAAGTCAAAGGATTTTAACATCCAAATCGGCACCAGCCTGCTTGATGTTTATAACAATTTATATAACTTTATTACCGCAAACAAAAAAATTGCTTGCGGCGGACAAGAAGCCCTACAGACCTTAAGGGTGGCGGATGCAGTAATCAAGTCGTTTAAATTTAAAAAAGCCATATCACTTTAGTATGTCAAGAATATTAGCCATTAACGGCGGCAAGCCAGTTTTAAAAAAGCCATTAGATTTTTTTCCGCCATCGCCGATGGATAACAGGGAGCAGAAGGCGGTGTTGCGAGTGCTAAAGTCGGGACGACTGTCCGGCTTTGTCGCTGGTTATAACGAGCATTTTTTAGGCGGAGTTGAAGTAAAACGCTTGGAAAATTTTTTTTGTAAAAAATTTAAAGTTAAATACGCTGTTTCTTTTAATTCCGCTACGACCGCCCTGCACGGCGCTATTATCGCTTGTAAAATCGGCCCGGGCGATGAAGTTATCGTTCCTCCCTATACTATGCCGGCTACTGCCAGCTGTATTTTGATGAACGGCGCAATCCCTGTTTTTGTCGACATTAGTGAAAATACCTTTTGTTTAGATCCTGAATTGATCCGCCGGAAAATAACCAGACGAACGAAAGCCATTATGGTAGTGAATCTTTTCGGCGGGCCGGCTGATTTTAGAAAAATAAAAAAAATAGCCAGAGAATATAATTTAAAAATTATTGAAGATAATGCCCAGTCTCCAGGCGCTAAATACAGAGGAAAATTTACCGGCACCATCGGTGATATCGGAGTTTTTAGCTTTAATGCACACAAAGTTATTCAAGCCGGCGAAGGCGGCGTTTTAGTAACTAATAATGAAAGTTATGCTTTACGAGCGCAGCTGGCTCGCAATCACGGCGAAGCTGTCGTGGGCCAAATAAAAAACTTAAAAGACAAGACTATTTTAGGAAACAATTATCGCTTGACTGAAATACAAGCGGCCATTGCGTATGAACAGTTAATTAAGCTTAATAAGTTAAACAGCCAAAGAATTAAACTAGCAAACTATTTAACTTCCAAATTGAAAAAAATTGCCGGAATCGAATGTTCGATTGTTAATATAAAAGACGAGCATGTTTTTTATGTTTATCCTATTAAAATCAAAGAACGGGTTTTAGCCGTTAGCCGCGATAAGTTAGTAGAGGCGATGCTGGCTGAAGGATTCCCTATGTCCAAAGGATATGTAGAACCCATTTATCTACTGCCTATTTATCAGCAGAAAAAAGTTTTTAATGACACTCATTTTCCTTTTGCCGGCAAGCACTATAAAGGCAGCTCAAGCTATCAAAAGGGCATTTGCCCAGTAGCGGAAAGAATGTACGAAAAAGAGTTGACTTTTACAACGATTTGCCAGTACCCATACACTAAAAAAGAAGTAGATTTATTTATTAAAGCAATAAATAAAATTATCAATAACAAAAAGGAGTTAAAATGAAAATTTTAGTAAGCGCCAATAATCCCGGCGGGGCTGACTCACTTTTACCGGTTGTTAAGAAGTTAGTTGACAAAGGTGAAGAGTTGACAATAATTTTAGAGGGTAAAGCTAAGGGCGTTTTTGCTAAAGGCGGCGTTAATTTTTTAGACGCGGAGAGGTTAAACGATGTTAAATTAAAAAGTATTGTCAGTGATAATAATTTTGACATTTTTTTAGCCGGTACCAGTTTAGGATTTACAGTGGATAAAAAATTACTTCAGTATTGCCAAGAATATAAAATTATTTCCGTATATATTTTAGATTTTTGGTCCAACTACTGGCAGAGATTCAGCGTCGAGACCAAGGATTTTAAGTTTTTGCCAGACTATATCTGTGTCATGGATGAATTAACAAAAAAAGAAATGGTGTCCGAAAATTTTCCGGAAAAAAAAATTATTATCACCGGCAATCCGCGCTTTGACCATTTTTTGGATAATATCGATAATAGCCGGGAAGATAAAGATAGAATTTTATTTATATCACAGCCCCTGAAGGAATGTAAGAACTACACTGACGCACAAAGTTCGCACGATGAATATGTTGTTTTAAAGGATGTTATGCAAACGCTAAATTCAATAAAGAGCAGCGCGAACTTGGTTATCAGACTGCACCCGCGCGATGTCAAGGGAAAGTATGACGTGATTATGTCTAAAAGTAAACGCGCTGTTGTTTACGACAGCGTGTCTGATGTAGCTGAATCGCTTTCCCGCTCGGGATTGGTTATCGGCATTAGCTCAGTAGTATTATTTCAAGCGGCTTTAGCCGGCAAAAAAGTAATCAGCTACCAGCCGAATTTAGAAGGCAGAGACGCGTTAATAAGCAACCGACTCGGCATAAGCAAGTTAGTTGCCAATAAAGAAGAGCTAAAAATTTGTCTGGAAAATTATTTAAATGAATCAGCGGGGCCTAGCTGGCATATCAACCGCCAGAGCAGTAAAGACATTATCATCCCCGGCGCCGCCGATAACGTTATGAAGTTTATTGATAGTGTAAAAAAATAGTATGTTAAAAACCGGTGAAAAAGTCGTGGCCATTATCATTGCGCGCGGCGGCTCAAAGTCAATCCCGCGCAAAAACGTCCTGCCTGTGGGCGGCAAGCCGCTGGTTGCCTGGCCGGTTGACTTGGCAAAGTCGGTAGACAGGGTTGACCGGGTAATTATTACCACTGACGATGACGAAATTATGGAAATTGCGCGGCAGCACGGCGCCGAAGCCCTGTTTAAACGGCCGGCTGAATTAGCGGACGATGAAACTCCTACTTTGCCGGTTTTACGGCATTGCCTAAAATATTTAGCCGAAGCAGAAAATTATAAAGCAGACGTTGTTTTGTTGTTGTATCCGACGACGCCGTTTTTAAAAAAAGAAAGAGTAGAAGAAGCCCTAGACCTGTTTGAACGGCAAAAGTGCAATAGTGTTATCAGCGTAGTTAAAGATTGGGGACGTTTTTGGAAGTTATTTGAAGATGATCGTAAATATAAACCATTACATCCGGAACAAAGAGTCAATCGGCAGTATTATAATCCCTTATTCAGGGAAGACGGGGCTGTTTATTTTTCCCGTTACGAGGTTTTAATGAATATGAATAAGTTAGTTGACGAAAATAACGTTGAATTTTTAACTATGGCCGAAGGGGAAAATATAGATATTGACGACCCTAAAGATTTGGCTAAAGCAAATAAAATAGCCGTTAATAAATAGCATAATAAAACGCGAAATCCATGACTAAAGTAAAAAATAAATTTATCATTAGCGGCCCTCGCCTGTCATTGCGCGCATTGTCACCAGCTGACGCCAGCAACCAATATTTGCATTGGATGAATGACCAATGTATTCAAAGATACACCAGGAGAAGAGACAGGCGCATGACCATGAAAGATTTAAAAAGCTTTTTGATTAATTTTTCAAAGTCCGAAGATAAGCATTTGGCAATAATTATTACTAAAGAAAATAAACACATCGGCAATATTTTTATTATTTTTCTTGATAAACCCAGTAAGTATGGAGAACTGACTATTATGATTGGGGATAGTGATGAGTGGGGCAAGGGCTACGCTCAAGAGGCAATAGCTTTAGCAGCCGATTTTTCTTTTAAACAATTAGATCTATATCGTTTAGAAGCCAACTCATCTAACCCTGCTTTTAATCGCCTGATTAAAAAGCTGGGCTGGACCTTTGAAGGGTATGCGCGCCAGGCATTTTTGGAGAAAAATAAATTTTATGATGTTTGGCGCTGGTCGATTTTAAAGCCCGAGTGGCAGAAATTAAGGCAACAGCATTTTAGTAAGAAATAATTTTTATGGGAAATAAACAGGCGATATTTATTTTAGGCGGCGGCTTGGTAAAAAAGAATGGTCAATGGCGAACTACTAATTTTGACGAAAGAGATAACTTTGGCGCTAGCGGCGATAGATTAAGAGTGGATGCGGCTTATGTTCTATATAAAAAGAGCCGCGATCTGATGTTAATTGCTTCTGGCGGCAAAGGGCAATACGGCGATATGCCGGATGCGCCGACCATAGCGGAAGTGATCAAGAGGGAACTTATGGAGCTCGGGGTTCCGGGAAAAATAATCTTAAAAGAAGAAGCATCAGGTAATACTTGGCAGCAGTTGCGGCAGTTAAAAAAAATTGTTAAAAAAGATAGTTTAGATAAAGTATATATTTTATCCAACCGCAGCCACCTGCCGCGCGTCCAGGCGATGATTGAAGTTGATAAAGAATTAGACGGTATATTTAAAAAAGAAACACTAGAATTAATTTCAGCCGAAGAAGTCTTAATTGAACACGATGCGAATAAATGGCAAGCCTACATTGACAATGCCTACCAAAGCGAAACCATGAAAAAAAGAATAGCTTTGGAAGAGCAGGGCATAAAACAAATTAAAGACGGCACTTATAAATTAAAATAATTTATGCAGTACATTGAAATCAAAACTCCCAAAGGAAAAAGAAAAATAGGTCCTGGTCAGCCAGTATTTATCGTTGCCGAAATGTCCGGCAACCATAATCAGTCGTTTGCGCGCGCCAGAAAAATTATTGACGCCGCCGCTAGTGCCGGCGCAGACGCCGTTAAGTTGCAAACTTATACGGCCGACACTTTAACTATCAATTCCAATAAAAAATGGTTTCAAGTTAAAGTTAATGACGCCTGGAAAGGGCAATCCTTGTACAGTTTATATAAAAAGGCGTATACGCCATGGGATTGGCAGCCAAAGCTCAAAAAATACGCCGAGCAAAAAGGCATGGTGGTTTTTTCCACACCCTTTGATTCAACCGCAGTTGATTTTTTGGAGAAAATGAACGTAGCTTTATATAAAGTCGCCTCTTTTGAAATTGGCGACATCGCCTTGCTTAAGAGAATTGGTCGGACCAAAAAGCCGGTCATAATATCGCGCGGCTTAGCGTCGCTTGACGATATTAAATTGGCAATTAAGACGTTAAAGGCGAACGGCGCGCCAGCGGTCGCGGTTTTGCATTGCGTAAGTTCTTATCCGGCCGCGCCGGAACAAATGAATTTAGCGACCATTCCTGATATCGCCAAAAAATTTAAGGTGGTGGCTGGACTTTCCGACCATACCTTAGGCATCACCATGCCGATTGCCGCCGTTGCCCTTGGTGCTGGAATTATTGAAAAACATTTTACTTTAAAGCGGGCTGAAGGAGGTCCGGACGCGGATTTTTCCCTGGAACCGGCTGAATTTAAACAGATGGTGCTATCAGTGAGAGACGCGGCCAAGGCGTTAGGAAAGCCGACTTACCAAGTGGGCAAGAAAGAAGCGGCCAATATCGTATTTCGGCGCTCGCTATTTGTCGTCCAAGGCATCAAGCGCGGCGAAAATTTCACCGTTCAAAATGTACGCTCCATCCGCCCGGGGTATGGTTTGGCGCCAAAATATTACGAGCAAATTATCGGCAAAATCGCGGCGAGCGATATTTCTAGTGGCACGCCACTGAATTGGAAACTAATTAAAAGATAAAACTATGAAAATTAATATCGTAATGGATAATAAAAATAATTGGTATTACGGGCGGGTGGCGGAGATTATGAAAAAGATAAAGAGTCTGGGGCACGGCTGTAAACTTTATCAAAACCAAAAACAGGTTCCGCCAAATTCTGATGTAACTTTTTATCTCGGCCATGAAGGTTACGTTACTAAACAAAACAGGCAAAAGAGCAAATATAACATTGTTGCGCACGCGAGCGATCTGCCGAAGGGCAAAGGCATGTCGCCGGCCACCTGGCAGATTTTAGATGGTAAAGTCAAAATTCCAGTAACTTTATTTGAAATGGCTGATAAAATTGATGCCGGCGATTATTATTTAAAAGATAGTTTTAAACTTGACGGTACTGAATTAATCATTGAATGGCAGGATAAGTTGGGTGCCTGTGTGGACAAAATGATAATTAAATTTTTAAAAAATATAAAAAATTTAAAGCCGATTAAGCAAACGGGGCATTCAAGCGTTTACCCTTGGCGTCATCCTGAAGATAGCGAGCTGGACATTAATAAAGCCATAAAACAGCAGTTTAATTTATTGCGTGTGGTTGATAATGAAAAATACCCAGCTTTTTTCAAATACAAAAATAATAGATATATAATTAAAATTTATAAAGAGTAATATTTTAAAGATGATAAAAGTAGACCAGTCAGCCGGAACTTTATCTAAATCAATCCACAGCGGCAAATGGATGACTTTAAGTATGGTGACGCAAAAAATTTTAAGCGTTGGTACTTTTTTTACTTTAGCGCGTTTATTGACGCCGGCGGATTACGGCGTCATAGCCATCGCCTTGATTATAACGGCTACGATTGACAAATTTACGAGCCCAGGATTAGAAACGGCTTTGGTCCAAAAACGGACTGATATGGAACCATATTTAGACGCCATCTGGACGGCGAATGTTTTTAGGTCGTTCCTACTGGGTTTAATTATTTTTTGGGCCGCCGGCCCTTTAAGCGATTTTTTTGATATGCCCGAAGCAATTGATGTTATCCGCTTAAGCAGTCTGTTAGTGATACTGCCTAAATTAGGCAATACGCGCCTGATATATTTTTTTACCGAGCTGAATTTTAAAAAAATTTTTTGGCGCGACTTATCGGGACAGATTGCCTACACAATTATAGCTATCGCTTGGGCTCTTTTCATCAGCGCATCATTTTGGGCATTATTCTTGGGGCATATCAGCCGCTTATTAATATCTTCTTTAATTTCTTACATATTGTATCCCAGCCCGCCCCGTTTTTCCTTTAATTTTAAACCTTTGCTGCCGTTAGTTAATTACAGCAAATGGATAATGGGCCAAAACATCCTGGATTATTTTATTGGACTGCTGGACCAGATTTTTGTCGGCAAATTATTAGGGGTGGAGCGGTTAGGGTTTTATTCAAAAGCGCGCGACCTTTCTTTTATGACCACCTCCTCGCTGCTGTCTATTATCCGCAAAGTAAGCTTTTATGCTTATGTCAACATTCAAACTGAATTAAAAAAAATCCAGGACGGATTTATTAAAAGTTTAGATTTGGTTTTAATTGTAACCCTGCCGTTTTGTTTTTTACTGCTCGTAGAGGGCGGAGCCATCATTTCAGTTCTGTTAGGGCCTAACTGGCTGGGGCTCGTGGTGCCTTTAAAGATTCTGGCGGTGGCTAATATTTTTAAAGCTTTAGCTAGCCCGGTTTACCCAATATTTAATAGTATGGGCCGGCCGGAAATTAATTTTAAAATTAACATAATTAGATTAATATTTTCCATCCCTCTATTTTATTGGGGGATAAAATTTTGGGGCACTGACGGGGCTGCCTGGGCTTTTAGTTTGATAGCATTAATAGTATTATTGTATTCAGTTTGGCAGGCAAGAGGTGTGCTGAAGCTTAACTGGGGCAACATTATGCCAAGCATATTGCACATTAGTTTTTCGCTCGCGCCCGTAGTGCTGTTGGCAGTAGGTTTGCGTCCGTTTATTCATAGTTTTAATGACAACTATTTAATTTCCGCCTGGGTTATTTTACTGAGTTTTATTTACGCTGGTTTTGTTTGGTTTTTGGGCCGTTTTTTTCCGGGAGGGCCAAGCAGTACTTTAGCCGCGATTTTGTTAGAGTTGAGGGCGAAGGAGAGACATTAAATTTTTTAAAAATGGATATAAAAAATAACTTAATTAAGTAAACCCCGTGAAATCCTGAGTTCTCGGGATATTTAACGGGGTAAATTTAAAAATATGATAATTACCGTTGCTGGCTATGTCAAGAGCGGAAGTACCTGGCTTGCCCGACTGCTGGGAGAAGCGATTGACTGCCCCATTAAGGGGTACAAAGCCGAAAAAATGAGCCGGGCAAACGAAACGGCCATTGAGGGTTTGAATCGTAAATCCGAGCATGAAATATGGAAAAGCCATTCGCCGGCTCCGGAGCACGACCCTAAAAAGACAGTTGTTATTCAAAGGGACCCCAGAGACATAGCCGTGTCCGGCCATCATCTTTATACCGTCAAGCCGTCAATTAATGAAATGCTGGACTGTCTGGCGGAAGGCAAGGGCGGATTTTTAAAGCCCACCTATTGGACGCCGTATAAAAAGTATTATCAAGATTTTCGCGCCGCCGGCTTTCACATCGTGCGGTACGAGGATTTGATTGACCGGCCGGTGGCAGAACTGGAAAAAATGATCAGGCATTTGGGGATTGAGCCGGATCGCGACCGGATTGCCAAAGCCGTGCATAACCAGTCCTTTAAGGTAAAAAAACGCAAATTTTTGTTTAGACTGGAATTAAAAAAGTATTTTTATATGCGCAAGGGAGTTTATGGGGAGTATAAAAAAGAATTTAGCGGGGAAGAATTAGCAAAAGCCGAAAGATTATTTTTTAGTTAAAGTTAAAACAGCTCAATTCAGACAAGAAAAAAGTCCCAAGAAATAATGGGACTTTGGAGTAAAATGCGATAGCAAAAATTTTGAAAGGTCTTTTTAGCCAATAAATTCAGTGAGATACTTTATGAGAGTATCTTTAGTAATTAGTGTTTTGAGGGTAATGCCGCAGACATCATCCAAGCGACCACCACCCCTAAATGCAGGAAACCGTCCTTTGGAAAAATTTTTTCCATCAAAGGCGCTGTTTTGAGTGATGCAAATTTTAACCTCTTCCGAAGAGATTAAGATGTATGCGTCAATAATAATATTTTCAATATACCGATCGCGCAGTGCCCGAACAACTTGTTTATCCATGAGTAGCGGGTGAGCGTTGGCAATCACGAATGTAAATTGACCGATTTGAAACAATTCTTGGTTAGCAACCGCTTTGTATTTTTCTGCGGAAACCAAGTTTTCATAGCAGTGCAAATCGTGAGCCATGCCTTGGTTTAGGGTATAATCGCCCTTGTACCAGTTAGGGCACCAACCACTCTCTCTTAGCGTGAGCACAAGATCACGCAGGGGACAGAAACCATCCCCATCTCCATTGTTTGAGTTATAGAGAGTGATAATTTTTTGCAAATCATTCCCTAACTTCAGAATGTCAGGGGTGGCGCTTAGATCCTGTGGAAAATCATTGCCTTGGGCTATAGTGGACAGCCATCGCGCGTAAGGATCGTTAGGAAACAATTCATTACAAATTAACTTCGCGGTACAGAGTTTTGCACCCCAAAAGAGCTTTATCCCAAGCCCTTTGATTTGCTCCTCATATTTTTTGGTTGTGGCATGATGATCAAAAATGGTGAAAGACTTTGCTACTTGGATTGTCGTAGCAAATAATTCACCAACCACAGGATTTTCAAAGGGGTCGGGAAGCATTGACAAGTCAGCGACAATAATGTCATCATTAGCGAATGATACCGAATTATCATCGCCATAGCATATATGCCTTTCTCCCTTATTCAAAAGCTGAAACGTAGGGCATTGCTCTTGATGCTTTAAGAGTAACAGAGAGCAACTTGCCAGGCCATCAATGTCAACTGCGTCAGAGAATATTTTCATCTTTTCAGTACCTCCAGTTCAATCGGATTTTATTCAATTGTTACAGAACAATTTTGTTAGCTAAAGTAAATCATACAATTTAAATTATGTCAAGCGCTGTACGGAACAAAATTAAAATAATCGTAACGCTAGGTCCTGCCACCCATACCGAAGAATATTTGCGCAAAATTAAAGAGAGGGGAGTGGATTTTGCGCGCATTAATATGTCGCATTCCAGTTTGGATGATTTGCGCTACTTTATCGCGCTAGCTAAAAAAATAGGCATTCCTTTTATTATTGACACCGAAGGGTCGCAAGTGAGAACCGGAGAATTAAGTTCCGCCGCCGTCAGTATTGATGAAAACGCGGCGGTCAAAATCTACGCTCGCCCAATAATTGGCAGTTCGCGGGAAATTTGTTTAAGGCCCGCTGGCGTTATTGAACAGTTAGAAAAGGGCGATTTGATTCATATTGATTTTAACGCCCTTGTTTTACGAGTCTGCGACGCCTCAACTATCGCCCAAGGCTATATTACCGCCCGCTCCGTTACTAGCGGCGCGTTAGGCCAGAACAAAGCGGTCGTGATTGATTCCGGCTCCAGGAAAAAATTAAACATCGCCCCGCTGTCAGCCAAAGACTTGAAGTCTATTGACTTGGGATTGCAGGCAGGGATTGGATATCTGGCTGTTTCTTTCGTGCGCTCGGGCGAGGCGGTTGATTACATCAAAGCAATCACCCAAGGAAACATGAAAATAATTTCCAAAATAGAATGCGTTGACGCTCTTCACAATCTTGACGAGATTATTTTAAAATCAGATTATTTATTGTTAGACCGCGGCGATTTAAGCAAAGAAATACCGATAGAAAAAATACCGTTAGCGCAAAAAACAATCATTAACCGCGCCCGTAATTTAGGCAAAGAAGTATTCGTCGCCACTAATTTGCTGGAAACAATGGTTACTAAGCCACGGCCTAACCGAGCGGAAGTCAACGATGTGGTGAACACAATTTTAGACGGGGCGGCTGGGTTGACCCTGTCAGCGGAAACAGCCATCGGCCAATACCCGCTGGAAAGCATCAATATGCTGAATAATTTAATCAAAGAGGCGGCAGTAATTGATAATTTTGGAGAAATAAATCAGGCGCGGGAAAAAGTGGCGCAGAAATTAGAGCGGATGAATTATTTGTCAGCCGCAAGTTTAGTGTCTTCTTTAATTGCGCCGCACGGCGGAAAATTAGTTGACGGCATGGCCAAAGAAGTTCCTAACGCTACCTATTTGAATTCTTTGGAAAAGATCGCGCTTAATCAAAATTTACAGATGGATGCCGAGCAAATCGCTATCGGCGCCTTTAGCCCGCTGGAAGGGTTTATGAAGAGAGATGATTTGCAGAGCGTGTTAGATAAGATGTGCCTTACGAGCGGCATTGTTTGGACTGTACCAGTAGTATTAGACGTCAGCCCGGAACAGGCCGATAGAATCAAACTGGGGGAAGAAGCGGCGCTGATAAACGAACGAGGGGAAATAATGGCTACGCTTTTAGTAGAAGATAAGTATCAGATAGACAAAACCGAATTTAACCAAAATATGTACGGCACTAACGACCTTAAACACCCCGGGGTTCGTTGGGTTAATTCTTGGCAGGAAGTGTTGCTGGGAGGAAGAATAAATTTAATAAAGAGGAGAAGCTCCCCCTATAAAGAATACGAATTAACTCCTCGGCAGGTAAGAAAGTTATTTGCGGAGCGGGGCTGGAATAAAGTAGTGGGCTTTCATACCAGAAACGTCATTCATCGCAGCCACGAATTTATCCAGCTGAAAGCGTTGGAACAAGGGGGTAGCGATGGTTTGTTTGTGCACCCCGTAATTGGTCAAAAAAAGGCGGGGGATTTCCACACGCCCTATATTATAAAAAGTTATGAAAAAATGATTGACAGTTTTTATCCTAAACATAGGGTAGTATTTGCGACTTTTGCCACCTTTTCCCGTTATGCCGGCCCGCGGGAAGCGATTTTTACCGCCATTTGCCGGCAGAACTTTGGCTGCAGCCACTTTATCGTCGGGCGGGACCATACCGGAGTGGGAGATTTTTACGGCCCTTGGGCGGCGCACGAAATTTTTGAGAAATTTCCCGATTTAGAGATTAAGCCGATAAAATTTGGCAAGATTTTTTATTCCCGCAAATATCAAAAACATATTCATGAACTTGAT